>Ga0302196_10000155_pt1 | contig 67761 bp, 65 predicted proteins | sample II_Bog_N1_3_FD_198794 | JGI IMG/M metagenome (GOLD analysis project Ga0302196, IMG submission 198794) | Peat permafrost microbial communities from Stordalen Mire near Abisko, Sweden - II_Bog_N1_3 | ecosystem: Environmental > Terrestrial > Soil > Wetlands > Peat | place: Sweden: Abisko... | reverse complement strand
CTCAAGCCTTAGGGCAGCCTTCTATATTAAGAAAGAATTAATAGTAGGACTGAGGTGAAGGCTTGGACCACCTCATATCGTGGAAAACCCACCGCAAACGGACGATATTCACCGCGGTCCCGCGGTTATCCCCACCGCAAAAACGCCGGGATCCTGGCCTGTGAATTGCGGGGACGGATCCCAGCTGTCGCAAATCCTTAACAAAACGTTAAGGCCTGACGAGGGATGGATTGACGCGCCGGTCTTGTCCTCGCCGCTGTGCAGAACCAGCATCCCCAATCACCGCAGGCGCGTCCGCCCTGGGGACAGTCACCGCAACAATGTGGCGAATCATACAATGGCGCTTGGCAAAGCCGTCGCCAGCCGCTTTCCTCCCCATTCGTCCCCAGGCTGACCCCTGCCGTGTTAACGATTTCTTAACTCTTTCCCCACAGGCGGCGAGCCTGTCCCAGCACCCGGCGCCCATTCCCGCTCATGACCAGCCCCTCGCGCTTTGCGACCTATTTCCATGTCCACCTGGTCTCCGACTCCACCGGCGAGACCCTCAACGCCATGGCCCGCGCGGTCTGCGCCCGATTCGACGACGTGCTGCCGATCGAGCACATCTATTCGCTGGTGCGGTCGGACCGACAATTGGAACGCGTGCTGCAGGAAATCAGCGCCGCGCCTGGGGTGATTATCCACACCATTGTTGATCGCGATCTGCGCGCACGCCTGGAACAGGGCTGCCGCGAGCTGGAGATGACCTGCGTGGCGGCGCTCGATCCGTTGATCGCCGCATTGGGACGGTACCTTGGCGCCTCGCTGTCTAACCGGGTGGGCGCGCAGCACAATCTGGACAACGACTATTTCAACCGCATGGACGCGCTCAACTATGCGATCGCCCATGATGACGGCCAGGGGACCGATGATCTGGAAAGCGCCGATGTGGTGCTGGTTGGCGTCAGCCGCACCTCCAAGACGCCGACCTGCATCTATCTGGCCCATCGCGGGGTCCGCGCGGCCAATGTTCCTCTGGTGCCAGGATCGGAGCCGCCGCAGCAGCTGCTGGAGCTGAAGCGACCGGTGGTCGTCGGGCTGACCGTGTCCCCCGACCGCCTGATCCAGATCCGACGCAACCGTCTGCTCAACCTGCGCGAAGAGCGGGAGAGCAGCTATATCGAGATCGAATCGGTGCGCGATGAGATCGTCCGCGCCCGGCGCATGTTCGAGCGCAAGGGCTGGCCGGTGATCGACGTCACGCGACGCTCGGTGGAGGAGACCGCGGCCCAGGTGATCAACGTCATCCATGCCGGTGGGGGGCAGGTCGAGGTGCTGTCGTGACCCCTGTGGTGCTGGCCTCGACCAGCGCCACCCGCGTCGGTCTGCTCAAGGCCGCAGGGGTGAGCTTCCAGGCTGTCGCGCCGGGCGTGGAGGAGGCCGCGCTGCAGACAAGGCTGATCACGGAAGGGGCGACCCCGGCTCAGGTCGCCCTGGCCCTCGCCAAGGCCAAGGCCCTCGCCGTTTCGGCGGGGCCCGACGTCTTGGTGATCGGCGCTGATCAGACCTTGGCGCTGGCGGGCCAGTTGTTCACCAAGGCCTCTGATCTGGGCCAGGCCCGCGCCCATCTGCTCGCTCTGCGCGGGCGCACTCATCATCTGCATGCGGCGGTCGCGGTCGCCCAGGCCGGCGCGGTGACCTGGAGCACGATCGAGACCGCGAGCCTGACGGTTCGCGCGTTTTCCGACGTCTTCCTGGACGCCTATCTGGCCGCCAACGCCGACGCCGCCCTCTATGCTGTGGGCGGCTATGCGTTGGAAGAGGCGGGCGTGCAGCTGTTCGAACGCATCGAGGGCGACTATTTCACCATCCTGGGCCTGCCCATGTTGGGATTGCTGCGGCTCTTGCGAGAACGAGGCGCATTGCCAACATGACCCCGATCTCAGGCGAGACCCTGGTCGCTGGCGTGGTCGGGAGACCCGTCCGACACTCTTTGAGCCCTCTGATCCACAATGCCTGGCTCGCCGCCAGCGGGATCGACGGCGTCTACATCGCCCTAAGCCCGGCCGAGGAGGCTTTCCCACACCTGATCGAAGGCCTGCGCGGCGGCTCGGTTTGCGGCCTGAACATCACCCTGCCGTTCAAGGCCGCCGCGCTGGCGGCCGCCGACCGGGTCACCGATCGCGCCGCCCTCGCCGGCGCAGCCAATCTGCTGCTGTTTTCCGAAGACGGTGGCCTGTTGGCCGACAATACCGACGGGGTTGGACTGCTGGGCGCCTTCGCCCTCCAGGCGCCGCAGTTCGATCCGGCCGCAGCCCCGGTGGCGATCCTCGGCGCTGGCGGCGCGGCGCGTGGTGCGGCCGCCGCCTTCAGCGCCGCGGGTGCGCCCGCAGTGCGTCTGGTCAACCGTACCCGCGATCGCGCCCAACTGATCGCCCAAGGCCTGAACCAGGCGAGCGGCGACGACCGGGTCAGCGTCTATGGCTGGCAGGAGCTGGGCCTGGCGCTGGCCGGCGCCGGCGCCCTGGTCAACGCCACCTCCTTGGGCCTGGCCGGTCACGACCCACTGGAGATCGATCTGTCAGGTCTTTCGAAGCAGGCGGCGGTGATGGACATGGTTTACCGACCCCTCCACACGCCCCTGCTGCAAAGCGCCGCCGAGCGTGGACATCCTGTAGTCGATGGGTTGGCCATGCTGATCGCCCAGGCCGCGCCATCGTTCGAAGCCTTCTTTGGCCGCCCGCCGCCGCCGATCGACGTGCGCAGCCTGGCCCTGGCGGCCTTGAAAGCATCCCGGTGAAAGTCATCGGCCTGACCGGCTCGATCGGCATGGGCAAGTCGACCACCGCCGCCATGTTCGCCGAAGAAGGTGCGCCCGTGTTCGACGCCGACGCGATCGTCCACGCCCTCTACGCCCCCGGCGGTGCGGCGGTCGCGCCGATCGAGGCGGCCTTTCCCGGCGTTGTCGCCGATCAGGCAGTCGATCGCGCCGCGCTTGGCCAGCGCGTGCTAAGTGACGCGGACGCCCTGCGGCGGCTGGAGGCGATCGTCCATCCCCTGGTCGAGGCGGCGCGGGATGATTTCTTCGAACGCGCCCGCGCCCAGGCGGCGACCGTCGTGGTGCTGGACACGCCCTTGTTGTTCGAGACTGGCGGCGAAGCCAAGGTGGATGTGGTCGTCGTGGTCACCGCCCCTGAGGCCGTTCAGCGCCAGCGCGTGCTCGATCGCCCCGGCATGGAGCCCGCCCGCCTCGACGCCATCCTCATGCGACAGACCCCCGATGCGGAGAAGCGTGCGGCGGCCCATTATGTGATCGACACCAGCCAGGGGCTCGACGCCGCCCGCGGCCGGGTTCGCGAGGTCTTGGCGCAATTGGCCGCCCTGAGCGACTAGGACGCTGGGGATAGCCGCGGACCCGACTTGAAGCCGGCCGCGAACCAAAGCAATGATCGGCCTATGGCCCGCGAGATCGTCCTCGACACTGAGACCACTGGTCTCGATCCCCGCACCGGACACCGGCTGATCGAGATCGGCTGTGTTGAGCTGATCGACTATCTACCCACCGGCCGTGTGTTCCATCGGCTGATTCACCCGGACCGGGAGATCGATCCGGAGGCCGAAAAGGTCCACGGCATCTCGCTCAAGTCTCTGGCGGACAAGCCGCGGTTCCATCACCCGGATGTGTGCGACGCCCTGATCGATTTCGTCGGTGACGCCCCTCTGATCGCGCACAATGCCGGTTTTGACCGCGGTTTCGTCAATCACGAGCTCAATCGGATCGGCAAGCCAATCCTGATCGAACAGCGCTGGATCGACACCCTGCCCCTGGCCCAAAAGCGGTTTCCGGGGATGTACAACTCCCTCGACGCCCTGTGTAAGCGCTTCAAGATTTCGCTGAGCGAGCGTGAGAAGCACGGGGCGCTGATCGACGCGCAGCTGCTGGCCGCCGTCTATCTCGAACTGCGCGGCGGCAAGGAGCGGGGCCTGGACTTCTCCCAGCCCGCGCGCGGCCACGGCGCTGAACCCATCCGCGTCATTGAGGCGGTCACCGTGGCCAAGGTCAATCACGGCCCGCGCCCGCGGGCCCTGGCCATGCGGTCGACCGAGGCTGAACGCCAGGCGCACGAGGCCTTCGTGCGAGCCACGCTCAAATCATCGGCCATCTGGGCCCGATTTGGCGTCACCGGCGAATAGACCGTGGTCGAGACCGACCGCGCCAGCGTCCCGGCTCTAAGGTCTGACGCCTAGGCCTGACCCGCCTCGCCGGCCATCTGGGCGCGGCGGGCGGCGAACACCGCGGCGAAGTCCAGCGGATCGATCAGGAACGGTGGGAAGCCGCCTTCGCTGGTCAGGTCGGAAATCACCCGCCGCGCATAGGGGAACAGGAAGCGCGGGCATTCGATCATCAGCACCGCTTCGATATCCGCGTCCGGCACCCCGACGATATGGAACAGGCCCCCATAGACCAGCTCGATCTGAAAGGTGACCTCGCCCAGAGAACGCGCGGTCGCGGTCAGCTTCAGGTCGATCTCGAACAGCTCGTCCGGCCGCGGTCGAGCGCTGATCTCGACCCCGAGGTCGATCGAGGGCTGGCCGCCGGGTCCGGCGGCGGCGGCGCGCAGTGATTCCGGCGCCCGCGGATTCTCGAACGACAGATCGCGGATGAATTGGGCCAGGATGCGCATGCCGGGACCAGCGTCGGCGCCGTTTGGGCCGAGGGCGGGACTGGTGTCGCCAAAGGCGGCGGTATCGGTCATGACGCGGGCGTTCCCATGATGTTGGCGGGCAGCCAGGCGAAAATCCGCCGACTTGCGCCTTGGAGGCGTGAGCCGGGCCTGCTATCACGCGCGGATCAAAGGCGCAACGCGGCGCCTGACGTGGGCCGCGACGCGGCCTATATAGAAGTGTCCGGTGGAGCGGCGCGGTCGCCGAGCCGTCAGCCGGACCTTGACCCGGTGTCGTCGTGCAACTGCTGTTACTGCTGATCCTCGGCGCCCTGGCCAGCGTCATGCTCTATCATCTCTACTCGGTGCTCGGCCGCCGGGTGGGTCGCCAGCCCGAAGAGGGCATGCGCCGCCTGATCCCTCGGCCGCAGTCTGAGACCGACGGCCCACCCCGGACGTCCGACGCGCCGCCGCCGTCCGGCGTGGCGGCGATCCGCGCGCGCGACCCCAGCTTTGATCCGGCCCGGTTCCTCGACGGCGCGCGCACCGCCTATGAAAGCATCGTCCGGGCCTTCGCCACCGGCGATCGCGAGACCCTCAAGCGCCTGGTCTCGGTCGAGGTGTTCGAGCGCTTCGTCGCGGTCATCGACCAGCGCGACTCCGAAGGTCGCAGCAGCACCGTGGAATTCCTGCACCCCGCCCGCGCCGATCTCGACTTCGCCGAGGTTCAGGATGACGTCGCCCGCGCCCGCGTCCGGTTTCTGGCCGAGCTTCGCAGCCGATCCAAGGGTCCCGAGGGCGAGGCCGTCGATGATCGCCGCACCGCCGAGCTGTGGACCTTTGAGCGCCGGTTCGACAACCGTGATCCCAACTGGACCCTCACCCGCGTTGACGCCGCAGAGGCCTGACCGCTGATGCTCGCGCCTGGCCTTGGCCGCAGAGCCGGCGTGATCATCGGGCTACTGGCGCTCGCGGGCTGTGCGACCAACGAGACCTCAAGCCAATGGTCACCCCCGAACCCGCCGTCCCCAGCGGCGCGCGCGCCGCCGCCGACGTCTGAGCCCGCTGCGCCCCTCGCCGTGGGCCAGCTGCCGATGGCCAGTCTGCCCGGTTGGTCGCAGGAAGATCACGCCAGCGCGTTGCGGGCCTTCGAACAGTCCTGCGCGGCGGTCCGCCTCGCCGATCTTGAGGGCGTCTGCCGTCGGGCGCGCCAGGCGGGCGTCTTGGGCGAATCCCAAGCCCGTGAATTTCTCGAAACCAATTTTCGCGCCGACCCTCTGACCGGTCGCGGCCTGCTCACCGCCTATTTCGCGCCGCAATACCAGGCCCGGACCCATCGGGAGGGCGCCTTCACCGCGCCGGTGCGGCCGCGTCCGGCGGATCTGATCGTCCTGGACCTGGGTGCGTTTGATCCGACCCTGGCCGGCCGCAAGCTCAGCGCCCAACTGGTTGACGGGCAGCTGATTCCCTATCCGGACCGGGCGGCGATCGAGGCGCAGACACCGGATCAGGTCCTGGCCTGGATGAAGCCGGAGGACCTGTTTTTTTTGCAGATCCAAGGCTCTGGCGTCCTCAGCCTCCCTGACGGCCGCCGATTGAAGGCCAGTTTCAGCGCCAGCAATGGTCGCCCCTTCGTCGGTGTGGCCAATGTCCTGCGCGATCGCGGCGAGCTTGCCGCCGACGCCACCTCGGGCGAGGCGATTCGGGCCTGGCTCGCCGATCACCGGGGACCGCAGGCCGAGGCGGTGATGCGCAAGAACCCGCGCTATGTGTTTTTCAAACTGGCCCCGGACGACGACGCCGAACCCACCGGGGCTGCGGGCGCGCCGCTGATCCCGGGACGGGCGCTGGCGGTCGACGCCTCGCGTCATCCCTTGGGCGGCCTCTATTGGATCGACGCCAGCGCCCCCAGTCTGGACGGGGCCTTCGCCGCCTATCAGCGCTTGACCGTCGCCCTGGACGTCGGCGCGGCGATCAAGGGCGAGGTCCGCGCCGATCTTTATCTGGGGCGGGGTGAGGCGGCGGGGCTGGAGGCCGGCCGGGTGCGCCACGCCTTGACCCTCTACGCGATCGAACCGGCGACCCGCGAGGCGGACGATCGGTGAGACGGCGCCTCGGACAGGATGAGGCGCATCTGTGGGCCAGGGTGACGGCGACGGTGCGGCCTTTTTCGGGCCGCTCCGTCCGCCCGCCGGTCGAGGCTTCCCCCGAGCCGCCGGCCTTGTCGGTCGACGCCGCCCCCGCGCAGAGGCTGAAGCCGCCCCCGACGTTTCCCGGCAAACCTGCCAAGCCGGCGCCGCCGCCGGCCATTTCGACGCCGGCTCCCCCGCCCACGACGCGGGCCACGCCGCCGCCCGATCCGATCGAGCCGCGGCGCAAACGCCGGATCGTGCGCGAACAGGAGCTTGGACCGACCTTGGATCTGCACGGTCTGGATCAGGATCGTGCGCGCACCGCGCTATCGGGGTTCCTGCGCCGGGCCAGCGAGGACGGCTGGCGCGCTGTGTTGGTGGTCACCGGCAAGGGCAGCCGCGGCGATGGGATCCTGCGGCGGATGACCCCCGAATGGCTGGCCGATCCGGCCTTGCGCGACATCGTCGCTGGCGTCAGCGAGGCCCACCGCACCCATGGCGGCGGCGGCGCGCTCTATGTGGCGCTGAAGCGGCGAAGTCGCGCCTGAGCCCTGCGGCTCAGCCGACCAGGCGCCAGCGCGCGGCGAAAAAGCCGTCGCAGCCGCCCTCCATCTGCGGCGGCAGCACGCGCAGCAGGCCGTCTGGGGTCACCGCGCCGGGCGGCGCGCCGCCCTCGCCGGCTTCGATCGGCCAGGGGGCGAACTGCGGATGGCGAAGGGCGAAGCCGGCGGCCTGGGCCTCCCCTTCCTCCGGCTCCAGCGAACAGACGCAATAGACCAGCCGTCCGCCGGGCGCGACGCGCTGGGCGGCGGCGTCTAGCAGCCGGGCCTGCACCGCCGCCAGCTTGGCGATATCGCCGGGCTTGCAGCCCCACAGCACGTCCGGATGGCGGCGGAAGGTGCCAGTGGCGGTGCAGGGCGCATCGAGCAGCACCGCGTCGAACTGGCGCGGGTCCTCCCAAAGTTCGGCCGGACAGGCGATCAGTTCCGCCGTCAGCCCGGTGCGCTCCAGGCTCTGGGTCAGCCGGCGCAGGCGCGGCGCGGCGCGATCGAGGGCGGTGACCTGGGCGCCAGCGGCGGCCAGCTGCAGGGTCTTGCCGCCGGGCGCGGCGCACAGATCCAGGGCGCTCGCGCCAGGCCGAACGTGCAACAGCCGCGCGGGGATGGCGGCGGCGGCGTCCTGCACCCACCAGCACCCCTCGATGAATCCCGGCCATTCGGCGACGTCGCCGCGCCCGGCGACGCGCAGCGAGCCGCCGTCCAGCCGCTGGGCGGTCAGGGCCAGGGCCAAGTCAGCGCCGTCCGCGGGGTCGCGCGGGGTCACGTCGGTCAGGGGCTCGCGCACGACGATCTCGGCGATCCTCCGGGCGGCCTCCTGGCCATAGGCCGCGCTCCAGCGGGCCAGCAGCCAGCCGGGAACCAGGGTCTCTGGATCGGGCTCAACCGGTGCGTCGCGCAGCAGGCCGCGCAGGACGGCGTTGATCAGCCCCTTGAACGGGCGGGTGTCGTTGGCTGCCTCGGCCAGCCGCACCGTGGTGTCGACCGCAGCGAAGGCCGGGATATCCATATAGAGCGCCTGGACCGCGCCCAGACGCAGCAGCATCCGCACCGGCTCCGGCGGCGCTTTCTGCAGCCGGGCGTCCAGCAGCTGATCGATGGCGCCCAGCCGCCGCAGCAGGGTCATGGCCAGCATCCGCGCCAGGGCGCGGTCGCGCAGCTCCAGCCCGGCGAAGGGCTGGCGATCAAAGGCCTCCTCCAGCCCGCCGCGATGATCGAGGGCCCCGGCCACCAGGGATAGGGCGGCGCGGCGGGCCATCAGGCCGTCGGCCGGTTCGAACGGGGCGTCGGGTGGCGAGGCGTCAGGGATATCCATCGCCAGCCCGTGCCCGTTTGCGGCGGCGGGATCAAGCGCGGGCTATGGCGCGGGCGGGCTCCAGCGCCTAAAATGTTCCCATGGACGACCTGCCCGAACATGCCGCCCCCGACAAGCCGCTGACCGCCGCCGCCCGCCGGGCGCTGCAGGAGGCGGCCGACCGCCGCCGCGCGGCCGAGGCCGCCGCGCCTTCGGCGCCGGATGAGCTGGGCGGACCCAAGGGTCCCGAGCCCACGCGATTCGGCGACTGGGAGCGTAAGGGTATCGCGGTCGATTTTTAGGGCGCGTTGCGCTAGGTTGAGGCGGCTGACCGGCTCCGCTCCCCGCAGGTCAATTTCCAGCGCTCCGCGTTAGTCGCCCGTGAAGATCGCCGATCAAGCTGGAACGAGTGCTGAGGGGGCCTGATAGGCTTGCGCGAGCGTTGCCAGGATTTGGTCCAACAAAAGCCTGAGCCAGCGGATCAGGAGCCGGAAGTTGTAGCCGGCTCCTGCGAGGACGGCGTTGATGGCGTCGCCTTCACGATGGGCGAGGTAGTTTCGGCCCATACGGTGCTCGGCCTTGAGGTGTCCGATGACCGGCTCGACGGCGGCTCTGCGTCTGAGCTGTCGCTTGATCTGATCGGTGACGCCGCGCTTCTGGCCGCTGGTGAAGACCTTCAGGCGGTGTTTGTCGGTGGCGTTGTGACCGCGATAGCCGGCGTCGGCGAGGATGCGTTCAAGGTTGACGCCGATCTGCTGTTCCAGCTCCGGCAGGACGGCGGCCAGGGTGTGTCCGTCATAAGGGGCGCCGGGCAGGGCCTTGATGTGGGCGACGAACTGGCCGCCCTTGCATCGGTTTATCGGCGTGGCGACGCTAACCTTAACGCCGAACTCGTAGGGCTTGTGGGCCTTGCCCTTGCCGATGCATTCGACCTCGGGCGCATGCAGCGAATAGACTTTCTGGCCCCGCTGGCCGCGTCGCTGGTCGCGCACCCGCCGGGCCAGGGACAGCTGGGTGGCGAAGGCGGCCTTCAGCGCCTCGTCGCCCTCGATCTTGCGGGCGATATCGCGGATCACCCGGCCGAGCTGGGTGCGCAGGGTTCGCAAGGCCCTGTTGGCGCGCTTGAACTGCTTGGCGTGGGCGTATCGCTGGTGCTTGATCAGGGCGACTTGCCGACCCGCTCATAGGACTGGCGCAGCTTGACCCCGTGCTTCCTGGCCAGGCGCACCAGCCGTGCGCGGGCGCGATGCATCAGCCGCGCATCGGTGGGGAACATCACGTTCTTGGGCTGCACCGTGGTGTCGACAATCACCTTGCTGAAGTCGGACGGCTTGGCCGCGCCCGTCCGGGTCGCCACCGACAGGCTCTCCTGGATCAGGGCCGTCAGCCGTTCCTCACCCATGCGCTGACGCCACCGGGTCATGGATGAACGGTCGAAGGCCAGGTCGTGACAGAAGAATTCCTCGCCGCAGAAGAACTGGAAATAGGGGTTCTCCACCCAGCGGTCGCACAGAACCTCATCGGACAGGTCGTGCATGGCCTTCAATATCGCCACCCCGGCCATCAGCCGCGTCGGCAAAGGCGGCTGGCCGGGACCGTCGGCGTAGACCGCCCCGAACTGGGCCTCCAGAAACGTCCAGTCAATCTTCCCCGCCAGCTTCGCCAGCGGATGGTTCATGTCGATGATCTGGTCGAGACGGGCCCGGAACATGTCCGTCTGACCCGTCGGCCGGCGCTCCCTCGGACGCATCCGAAACACCTCTCGCTGCCTCACACAGCGATCGAATCACACCCAATCCCCGCGATCAAGATTGCAAGAAAACCCACGCCGACACGGCCAAATCCGGCAATCGCGGATACTTATAAAAACCTCAAATCCATTATCGATCAGAGGCTTGAGGGATCTTCACGGACGACGCGTTAGCCCCTCGCCATCTCCGCCACAATCGCCAGGGCCGCAGCCCTCGGATCGGCCGCCGCGGTGATCGGACGGCCGCAGACCAAGTGGCTGGCGCCGTCGGCCAAGGCCTGGCGCGGCGTCGCCGCCCGCGCCTGGTCGTCGGCCCCGGCCCCGATCGGGCGCACGCCCGGCGTCACCACCAGGAAATCCGGACCACCGATCGCGCGGGCCAGGGCCGCCTCGTGCGGGCTGGCCACCACCCCGTCGAGCCCTGCGTCAAGGGCCTGACGGATGCGCCGCTCGACCAGGGCGGTGACGCCCAGCCCATAGCCGAGGTCGGCGAGGTCAGCCTCCGACAGGCTGGTCAGCACGGTGACGCCGATGATCTTGGTCTCGCGCGCTCCGGCGCGGCCGCGCACCGCCGCCGCCATCACCTGGGGCTCGGCATGGACGGTGAGCAGATCGCAGGCGCCGCTGGCGATCACCGCGGCGGTGGCCTTCTCCACGGTCGCGCCGATGTCGTGCAGTTTCCAGTCCAGAAACAGCTGATGGCCGGCCGCTTTCAGCGCCGCGGCCAGGGCCATGCCGCCCCCGGCCAGCAGCTGCAGGCCGATTTTATAGAAGGAGACGCTGTCGCCGAGCCGCTCGACCATCACCTCGGCTTCGCGGCGCGTGGGCAGGTCCAGGGCCACGATCAGGCGCGGATCGGCGCGGGCGGCGCCCAGGATCGGGCGTGCGGCGGCGGTCGCAGGGGCGGTCATGCGGAATCCTCGCGAAAAGGCTGCGCCGGCGTCACGCCAGTCGGGCCGCAATCGATGATTTGGGCTAAGCAACACAGATGAGCCTGACCGAACTGTCCGTCAACTTCTTCGTCGCCCTGTTCGCCCTGATCGATCCGATCGGCAACGTGGCCCTGTTCGCCGCCGCCACGCTCGGCGCCACTGGCCCCGGGCGGCGGCGGCTGTCGCTCTATATCGCCGCCTTCTCGCTGGTGTTCCTGGGCCTGATCTACTTCACCGGCCTGGCCATCCTGCAGTTTTTCGGGGTGTCGATGGCCGCCTTCCGCATCGCCGGCGGCATCCTGCTATTCCTGCTCGGCCTGGACATGGCCCGCGACAACTTCACCGCCCGCCTGGCCGACGAGGCCGGCGGCGCCGAGCCCCTGTCCACCGGCGCCTATGCCCGCGAGCGGTTTGAGCGGCTGGTGGTGCCCTTCGCCATGCCGCTGCTGATCGGGCCGGGGGCGATCTCGACCGTGGTGATCTACGCCGCCGAGTGCAAGACCTTCGGCCTGGCCGGGGACGCCGTCGGCATGGGGGTGATCACCGCCGTTTCAGCCTCGATCCTGGCCGCCTTCTGGATGACCGGCCTGATTTCGCGGGTGTTGGGGCGGATCGGCATGACCATCATCGTGCGGATCCTCGGCCTGATCCTGTGCGCGATGGCGGTGCAGTTCATCATCGCCGGGGTGGCGGGGTCGACGAGCGGGCTGGTGCGGCACGATGCGGTGACGCCGTATGCGACGCGGTGAGTGGCGGCAATAATTTCCGGTTGTCCAAGCCGCTTACCCCGCAGTCCAGCTTCATTGATTGACGACCGTCAATGAGACGGCGGCATATCGGAGGACATAGGGCTTGTCAGTTGGCTCGCCGGACGGGAACTCATTTCCGAAAAACGCGGCGAGGAAATCGTAGCCATTGAATTCCTCGCTGATCCAACAATGAATCACCACGCCAAATTCCGGACCACCTTTAACGAGGCCGTCGTATCGGACCTTGGTTCCGGCAGGGAGGAACGGGCCAATCATGCGATCTCCATGTGCTGAGGACCTAGAGCATAATGAATTCAGGTCCGCTCAACATCCGCTCATCCCGGCGAATGCCGGCGACCCAGATCGTAAATCGCGGACTTCGTAACAGACTCGCTGACTTGAGACCGCTGAGTTTTTTGATCCGGGTCCCGGCATTCGCCGGGATGAGCGGAATTTTTCACAGTGAATCGACTCGATCCCGTCGTGCTCTAGCCGTCCCCAGATGTAGAAACCCTACCCCCGCCGATCCCGCTTCGCCGCCACCCGAAGCCGCAAGGCGTTCAGCTTAATGAACCCCGCCGCATCCCGGTGATCATAGGCGACCTTGCCCTCTTCGAAGGTGACCAGCTCCTGGTCATAGAGCGAATAGGGGCTGGTGCGGCCGATCACGGTGACATTGCCCTTATAGAGCTTGAGCCGCACCTGGCCGGTGACCAGGGTCTGGCTCTTGTCGATCAGGGCCTGCAGCATCTCGCGCTCGGGCGAGAACCAGAAGCCGTTATAGATCAGCTCCGCATAGCGGGGCATCAGGTCGTCCTTCAGGTGCATGGCCCCGCGGTCGAGGGTGATCGACTCGATGCCGCGGTGGGCGGCCAGGAGGATGGTCCCGCCGGGGGTCTCATAGACGCCGCGCGACTTCATGCCGACAAAGCGGTTCTCGACCAGGTCCAGCCGGCCGATCCCGTTGTCGTGGCCCAGCTGGTTCAGCCGGGTGAGCAGCGCCGCCGGCGACAGGGCCTCGCCGTCGATGGCCACGGCGTCGCCGCGCTCGAAATCGACAGTGATGATCTGGGCCTTATCGGGGGCGTCCTCGGGGGCGATGGTGCGCTGATAGACGAATTCCGGCGCCTCCACCGAGGGGTCCTCCAGCACCTTGCCCTCGGATGAGGAGTGCAACAGGTTGGCGTCGACTGAGAACGGGGCCTCGCCGCGCTTGTCCTTGGCGATCGGGATCTGGTGCTTTTCGGCGAAGTCCAAGAGGGCCTCGCGGCTGGCGAAGCTCCATTCGCGCCAGGGGGCGATCACATGGATATCGGGCTCGAGGGCGTAATAGCCCAGCTCGAAGCGGACCTGGTCATTGCCCTTGCCGGTAGCCCCGTGACAGACGGCGTCGGCGCCGACCTTGCGGGCGATGTCGATCTGGGTCTTGGCGATCAGCGGCCGGGCGATCGAGGTGCCGAGCAGATAGACCCCCTCATAGAGGGCGTTGGCGCGGAACATCGGGAACACGTAGTCGCGGACGAACTCCTCGCGCAGGTCCTCAATGTAGATGTTCTCGGGCTTGACGCCCATCAGCAGGGCCTTGTCGCGGGCCGGACCCAGCTCCTCGCCCTGGCCCAGGTCGGCGGTGAAGGTCACCACCTCGCAGCCATAGGTCTCCTGCAGCCATTTGAGGATGATCGAGGTGTCCAGGCCGCCGGAATAGGCGAGCACGACTTTCTTCACGGGCGGCTGGGCGGCCATGGCGGGGGTCCTCAATGAGGGGCGTAGGTTGCTGCGGGCCTTAAAGGACAGGCGGCGAGCGACTGCAAGGCGGATGTTGGGCGCGGCGGCGAACAATCCCACGCGCGCGCTGGACGCGCCGGCCTGGACCGGCTCAGGGTCGTCGCGCGCCGCCACCGCAATGTGAGCAGGCGGGATCGGCGCCGACGCGCACGGTACGGCTCTCGGCCGCCAGGCCGTCATAGAGCAGCAGCCGCCCGATCAGGGCCTCGCCCGCGCCAGTGATCAGCTTGATCGCCTCCAGCGCCATCAAGGCGCCGATCACTCCCGCCACGGCGCCGACGACGCCGACCACGGCGCAGGTCTCGGCGTCGGGCGGTATGTCTGGAACCAGGCAGCGGTAGCAGGGCCGGCCCTCGAACACCGCCACCTGGCCGGTCCAGCGGCCGATGGCCCCGCTGACCAGCCGCCTGCTCTCGGCGAGGCAGGCGTCGCTGATCGCAAAGCGGGTGGCGAAATCGTCGGTCCCGTCCAGCACAAGGTCGTAGGCGCTGACGAGGGCGCGGGCGTTGGCGGCGTCCAGCATGACCGGATGGGCTTCGATGCGGACGTGCGGATTGAGCGCCGCCAGGTGCGCGCGCGCGGCCTCGACCTTGGGCTGGCCGATGTCGGCGACCGTATAGAGCACCTGGCGCTGTAGGTTGGACAGCGAGACGGTGTCGGCGTCGACCAGGCCCAGGGTCCCCACCCCCGCCGCCGCCAGATAGAGCGCCGCCGGCGAGCCCAGGCCCCCGGCGCCAACGATCAGCACCCGCGCCGCCTTCAGCGCCTGCTGCCCCGGCCCGCCGACCTCGCGCAGCACCAGATGGCGGGCGTAGCGGTCGACCTCTTCGTCGGTGAATGTGGTCAAGGGTGCGGTCCTTCGGGGCGCATTGATGAACGCGCGGATCGGCCAGCTATGAATCCGCTCTTCCCGGCGAATGCCGGGATCCAGATCACGAGACACCGTCCAATCAATTTGGGCCGATATCTTGCGCCTTGGGCCACACGCCGAGACCTATGATCTGGATCCCGGCATTCGCCGGGAAGAGCGCTAGAAAGCCGTCATCCCGCCCTGACTACCAGACCCCGACGACCTCCGCGATCTCGGCGCGCAGCTCCGGCAGGCCGAAGCCCTTCTCCGACGAGGTGCACAGCACCCGCGGAAACGCCGCCGGGCGGCGGGAGACGGCCTTGGCGGTGGCGGCGGTCACCGCCTCGGCTTCGGCGGGTTTCAGCTTATCGGCCTTGGTCAGCACGATCTGGTAGGAGACGGCGGCCAGGTCCAGGGCGTCGAGCGCCTCGCCATCGACGCTTTTCAGGCCGTGGCGGGCGTCGATCAGCAGATAGACCCGCTTCAGGTTGGGGCGGCCGCGCAGATAGGCGCGTCCCAGGTTCTGGAAGTCCTTGGCCGCGCTCTTGGACGCCCGCGCCCAGCCATAGCCGGGCAGGTCGACCAGTCGCAGCCGCTCGTCGAGCACGAAGAAATTGACCTCGCGCGTGCGGCCCGGCTCGTTGGAGGCGCGGGCCAGGTGTTTTTGCCCCACCAGGGCGTTGATCAGCGACGACTTGCCGACATTGGAGCGGCCGGCGAAGGCCACCTCCGGCAGGTCGGCGGCGGGCAGGCCGTCGATCTTGGCCGCGCCCATCATGAACAGGGCCGGGCGGGCGAACAGCACCCGCGCCGCTTCGATCTGGTCGCCGCTCCACAGGGCGTCGTCCGCTGGAGCCGGGGCGGGAACCGGATCGGTCACCCCGCCGGCTCGGGCTTGGCGAAGCGGCCGACGAAATTGTCGATCGGGTTCTCGACCTTCAGCCGGTGCATGATCAGGTACTGTTGCAGGATCGAAAGAAGGTTGCTCCAGGTCCAGTAGATCAGCAGGCCGACGGTGTAGCCGGCCATGACGAAGGTGAAGATCAGCGGCATGAACTGGAACATCAGCTTCTGGGTCGGATCGACCCCCGCCGGCGGGCTCATCGCCTGGCTGAGCCACATGGTCAGCCCATAGAGCATCGGCCAGACCCCCAGATGCAGGGTGGTGGCGAAGATCCAGCCGATCAGGGGCAGGTGCGCCGGATCATAGGGCAGCAGGCCGAACAGGTTGAAGATCGTCGTCGGGTCGGGCGCGGCCAGGTCGTGGATCCAGCCGAAGAACGGCGCCTGGCGCATCTCGATGGTCACCGTCAGCACCTTGAGCAGCGAAAAGAACACCGGAAGCTGAATTAGCATCGGGATGCAGCCCATGAACGGGTTGATCTTCTCGCGTTGATACAGGGCCATGGTCTCCTGCTGGATCTTGGCCGCGTCGCCCTCGTGCTGCTTCTTGATCACGTCCAGCTGCGGCGAGAGCTTCTTCATCTTGCTCATCGACTCGAAGCTCTTATTGGCCAGCGGGAAGAAGGCCAGCTTGACCACCACGGTCAGGGCCAGGATCGACAGGCCCATATTGCCGATGAACCCCTTGAGGAACTCCAACACCGCGAATAACGGGATGGTGAAGAACCAGAGGTTGCCCCAGTCAACTGACCAATCGAGCTTGGGCGCCCCAAGCTTGGCCGAATAGGCGCGCAATACCGGCACGGTCTTGGCGCCGGCGAACATGTGGGTGGTGCGGGTCAGGCTGGCGCCCGGGGCGATGGTCTCAACTGGGCCAACGAAGCCTGACTTGTAGATGTCGACTCCGTTCTGCGTCTCGATCGGAAAGCTGGCGTTGAATCGCAGCGCCTGGTCCGGGATCAGGGCGGTCAGCCAGTATTTCTGGGTGACGCCCAGCCAGCCGCCGGTCGAGGCCTCGTCGCTTGCGCCCTTCTTCTTCCAGTCGGCGTATTTGGCCAGCTTGAGCGATCCATGCAGCTCGCCGATCGCGCCTTCATGCACGATGCCGCTCTTGGCCGGGTCGGCGGGCAGGCCCTGCTGCTCGACCAGGCCATAGTTGCGCAGGGGAAGGGGTTGACCGGTCGCGTTGGTGATCACGTCGGTGATGGTGAAAAGCGCGTTGTCGTCGACCTGGATCGTGCGCTGAGCATTCAGGCCTTGGGCGCTGGAATAGGTCAGCACCAGGGGCGTGGTCGGCGTCAGCACCGCGCCAGGCTGGGCGGTCCAGGTGATCAGGTCGGTGTCGGGTAGGGCGTCCTCGTTGGACGGCAGCCAGCCGGTCTGCATGAACCAGGCGTGCTCGCTGCCTGCCGGACGCAGCAGCTGCACCAGGGCCGAATGGGGATCTGGGGAGACGCGGTAGTGCTTCAGCTTCAGGTCGTCCAGCCGCGCGCCCTGCAGGTCGATGGCGCCGGTCAGGCTGGGGGTGTCGATCGCCACGTGCGGTGCGGCCGCGCTGGGCACCCTTGTGCCGAAGCCTTGGGCTGCCGCCTGGGCCTGGGCCGGAGCATGGGCGGCGGCCTGGGCCGCGGCGGCGCGCTCGGCCAGCATCCGCTGCTTGGCCTGGGGAGCGATCCATTCGACTTGGTAGATGATCAGGATCACGGCCGCGCAGACCATGAAAATGATCATGTTGCGGTTGTTCTCGTTGTCCATGGAGCGGATGTTACCCGGAAGGGGTCGTCGGCGAGATCGCCGCGGGGACCTGAATGGCGGCGAGGCTTATCAGCGCGCTTTTCATATCGTCAAGCAGTCGCAACCAGGGGCGCGCCGTCGTGCCGCCCCGGGCGATGAACACATAGTCGTGGCCGGGCCGCCCAAGAAGCGGCAAATGCAACCGCGCCGCCTCGCGCAGGCGCCGCTTGGCGCGATTGCGATCGACCGCCCCGCCGATCTTCTTTGTGGCGGTGAAGCCGGCGCGGATCACAGCCAGCCCGTCCGCCCGATCGAGGGCCTGGACCACGACCGCGCCGCGCGCGCAGGACGGACCCTTGGCCGCAGCCAGAAACTGCGGCCGCACCTTCAGGCGCTCGATGGCTGGGGTGTCGGACATGGCTCCCACGAATCGCGGGAAGGCGAGCGCGCGCCTAGGCGGTCAGACGCTTGCGGCCCTTGGCGCGGCGACGGGCCACGACCTTTTGACCATTCTTGGTGGCCATGCGCGCGCGGTATCCGTGACGGCGCTTACGCACGAGCCGGGACGGTTGATAGGTCCGCTTCACAATACGGCTCCGGGGTCATAGGTCATGGGATCCCGCACGAAGGCCGCGCGGAAATGAGCGGCGGTGGATAGGGGAAGGGGGCGGCTGTGTCAACCAATGAGTCGGTTTCGGCCGCCGGCGCCGAGATCATTCCGACGCCGGCGGCGCGAACGCTAAGGTCAGGGCGCGGAGATAGTCGCGCTGGGCGCTCGCCGCCAGGTCAGGGCGATAGACGATGCGCGGATCGTGGGCGAACGGATCATCGAAGCCGTGGGTCGCGTCGGCGAACTCGTTCAGCGAGACCTGCAGCCCGTCAGTTTCGAGCCGCGTCAGGGCGCGGCGGGGCGCCGTGCGCCCGACGACGCGGTCTCGGCCGGCGAGAAAGCCGATCACGCCCGGCTTCGCCGGTCCCCAGCCGTTGGCGGCGGTGCGCGCGCCCGGACCGGCATAGGGGTAGAATAGGGCGGCCAGCTTCAGCCGCGCCGTCTCGGGCGAGCCGGCGACCATAGCCTCCATCAACGACCAGCCGCCATGGCTCCAGCCGGCGGCGGCGACCTGGTCGCGGTCGGCCCAGGATTGGCCCTTCAGCCAGGCCAGGGTCGCGGTCAGATCCTGCGCCCGTTCGCCGCCGCGCAGGCGAAGGCCGCTGCAGACCGTCAGGGTCGCCTGAGCAAGGCCGATTCCGCGCGGGGCGAAGGAATCGATAATCACCGCCGCGATCCCGGCCTCGCAGGCGGCCTGGGCGTAGATCGTCTGGACGGGGCCGCAGCCGCTACAGCCGTGCATCTGCGCCACGACGGGGAAGGGTCCGGGTCCTGGCGGCCTGACCACGGTCAGGTACGGCGCGAGCCAGGCGGCGTGGGCGTTCAGGCCCCGCTTCACGCGGTGGCCGCCGTCAAGTCGGCCCCCTCGGCCCAGGCCATTCGGGTCAGGGTCGCGTAGTCCGGCTTGCCCATGGCCAGGACCGGCACGGCCTCGATCCGGCGAATATCGCGCGGCACGCTCAGTTCGGCGACGCCTTGGGCGCGGGCCTGGGCGGAGAGCGCTGCGAGGCTGGCCTGCGGGGCGGTGGTGAACAGCACCAACTGCTCGCCCTTGCGCGGATCGGGGCGGCAGACGACCACATGGGCGGCGTCCGGCCACACCGCGGCGGCCAGGGCCTCGACCGCGGCCAGGGAGATCATCTCGCCGCCGATCTTGGCGAAGCGCTTGGCCCGGCCGCGGATGCTGACATAGCCGTCGGCGCTGAGGCTGACGATGTCGCCGGTGTCGTGCCAGCCGCCTTCGGGGGGCTGCAGCACGCCGGGCTGGGCGGCCAGATAATAGCCGGCCATCACATTGGGGCCGCGCACATGGAGGCGCCCGCCCTCATCGATCCCCGGCACGCGCTCAAGCCGGGCCTCAAGGCCGGGAAGCAGTTGGCCAACCGAGCCGGCCTTGAAGTGCATCGGGGTGTTGACGGCGATCACGGGGGCGCACTCGGTGCAGCCATAGCCCTCCAGAATGCGCAGGCCGAACTTCTCGGTGAAGGCGGCGCGGGTCTCGGGCTTGACCCGCTCGGCGCCGGCGAAGATGTAGCGCAGGCTGTAGAAGTCGTAGGCCTGGGACGAGCGGGCATAGCCGGACAGGAAGGTGTCGGAGCCGAACAAGATGGTGGCGCTGGCGTCATAGGCCAGGGCCGGGATCGCCCCATAGTGCAGCGGATTGGGATAGAGCAGGGTGCGCACGCCGTTGAACAGCGGCAGCAAGGTCCCGCCGGTCAGGCCGAAGCTGTGGAAGATCGGCAGGGCGTTGAGCACTCGGTCGGTGGGGTTGAAGTCGATGCGGGCGGTGATCTGGGCGCAGTTGGACAACAGGTTACGGTGACTAAGCGCCACGCCCTTGGGCGCGCCCTCGGTCCCTGAGGTGAACAGGATCACCGCCGGAAGATCAGCGCCCGGACGCCGGCGCGGCGCCAGGCCCGCCAGGCGGTCGGCGATCAGGGCGCGCAGCTTGGCCGCGCCGCCGATGGTCGCCGCCAGGTCTTCAAGCCAGAGCACGCGCCGGCCGCCGTCTTCCAGCCGCTTGACCGAGGCCTCCAGCCGGGCCTGGGCGACGAAGGCGCGGGAGGTGACCACGGTCCGCACCAGGGCCACGTCGCAGGCGGCTTCCAGGCTGGCGGCGCCGGCGGTGTAGTTGAGCATGGCCGCCACCCGGCCCTCGGCCTGGAGGGCGAACAGGCTGACGATCGCCGGATTGACATTGGGCAGCATCACCCCGACCGCCTCGCCAGCCTGGGTTTGGACCCGCAACGCCCCGCCCAGGGCTCGGGCGGCCAGAATCAGGCGGTCGTAGGACAGGGGCTTGCGCTCGACATCCTCGACCGCCGGGGCGTTTCGACCATGGACGGCGCGGGCGTCGCAGAGGGCCTGGAACAGGGTGCGGTCAGTGTCGGCGGTGGCGAACATCATCTCGCTCATGTCGCCATAGAGTCGTTCGGCGGCGGCTGCGCGGCGCTGACGGCCCGAGCCTTCGGCAAGGTCGGTATCGTAGCGGCGCGGCTCCAGCACGGTCAGGCGGATCTTGGGAAAGCGGCGCAGACGGATCTTTCCCTTCATATGGCTGAAGCCGGTGTATTGGGCGCCGTCAATACGCACCGGGATCACGGGGGCGCCGGACTTCTCCGCCACCATGCCGGGCCCCGCGAACACCTTCATCAGCGCGCCGGTGACGGTGATCCGGCCCTCGGGAAAGATCACCAGGGTGCGGCCTTCGCGCACCGCCTTGATCATCGCCTTTGCCGCCAGGGGGTTGGTGGTGTCGACCGGAAAGGCGTCGAACAGCGGCAGCACCGGCTTCATCCACCAGGCCTCAGCGATGCGGGTGTGAACGGCGAAGGTCGGACGACCGGGCAGGAAGGCGGCCAGCAGCAGGCCGTCGAGATAGGAGACGTGATTGACCACCACCACCGCCCCGGCGCCGTCCCTTGGCAGGTGTTCCAGACCGCTGATCTCCACCCGGTAGAACAGCCGCAGCGCGAGACGCGCGAGGGACTTGATCACCGTCTCTTTGAGTAGCACGGCGGCGGTCGCGGCGATCAACAGGGTCATGGCGGCCAGGATGGCGATCAGGCCGGTGATGCTGACGCCGAGCGTGAGCAGGCCGGCGCTGATGGCGATCGCCGCCACGGTGATCCCGGCGTTGACGATATTGTTGGCCGCCAGGATGCGCGAGCGCTGATCGGCGGGGCTGTTGGCCTGCAGGATGGCCAGCATCGGGATAACGAACACCCCGCCGCAGACCGAAAGGCCGACCAGGTCGGCGAGGATCCGCGCTGCGCCGGGCGCCGCGACGAAGGCCACGACGCCGAGGTCCTTGGCCTGGGCGTGAAAGCCGCCGACCGCGAGGCAATGGTCGGCGAGGAAGCCGGACAGGATCAGCAGCGAGATCGGCGCAAATCGCGGCGAGATCTCGCCGCGCAGCAGCTTGTTGACCAGCAGCGAGCCGATCGCCACCCCGATCGAGAACACCGACAAAAACAGCACCGCCACCGTCTGGCGCGCGTGCAGCAGTCCCTTGACCAGCGGAATCAGCTCGCCGAGCAGCACGGCGCCCACCACATAGAACCAGGCGATGGCCAGGATCGACAGCCACACCGACCGGATGCCGTAAGCCGTCCGCACCAGCCGCCAGCTCAGTCGGGCCGCGTTCAGGTCGATCGGCGCGCTGGTCTGGGCGACGGGCGCGGAAGGAATGGCCAGGCTGGCCACGAGGCCGGCCGCGGCCAGGACGGTTGCGATCACGCCGACCTGAATCGGGGCCACCACGCCGGCCAGAAGCTGGCCGCCGAGGATGGCGATGAATCCCCCGGCCTCCATCATGCCGGTGGCGCCCAGCAGTTCGTGCTCCTTCAGATGCTGAGGCAGGATGGCGTATTTGAGTGGGCCATAGACCGCCGAATGCACCCCCATCAGGAACAGAGCGCAAAGGAGCAGGCCGATCGACTGGGTGGCGAAGCCCACGACGCCCAAGGCCATGATCGCCACCTCGGCCACCTTGACCAGGCGCACCAGGCGGGTGCGCTCCCAGGCGTCGGCGAGCTGGCCGGCCAGGGCTGAGAACAGGAAAAACGGGGCGATGAACAGGCCGGTGGCCTCGGTGGCGAGCAAGGCGGCGCGGGCCGGATCGGCGCGATAGAGGCCGTAGCTGGCCAGCATCAGCAGCCCGGTCTTGAACAGGTTGTCGTTGAACGCATCGAGCAGGTTGGTGACGAACAACGGCGCGAACCGACGCTTGCTAAGCAGAGCGAGTTCCGAGGGGATGGCGGGCATGTGAGCCGAGCTCCGGGGGTCTGGAGAACGATTCTCCTTGACCGGTCGATCGTCATCAAACACAAAACTGAGCGGTGTTCAATAAATAAATTGAGCAGCGTTCAATTGGAGCCGAAGCATGGGACGCAGGTCCGATCATAGCCGCGCGGAACTTGAGGCTCTATTCATCGACGAGGGGCGCCGACAGCTGGCCGAGACCGGCCTGGCGCGATTCTCGGCCCGCGAGGTGGCCAAGCACATCGGCTATTCGATCGGCACGCTCTACAATGTGTTCGGCAGCTATGACGGGCTGATGCTGGCGATCAACGCGCGCACGCTGACGCTTTGGACGGCGCAATTGCGGCGGCGGCTGGCCGAGTCGGGCGAGGACCGGATCGCCACCCTGGTGCGGGGCTATTTCGAGTTCGCCAGCGCCAATCCCCGCACCTGGATGGCCATCTATGAACACCACATGGCCGACCGCGGCGCGGCGCCGGACTGGTACCAGGCCATCGCCGCCGAGCTGATGTCGGTGGTGGTCGCCGAGATCGCGGCGGCGCTGCCGGGGCGCGAGCCGAAACGGATCGTCTCCTTAGCCCGCTCGCTGGTAGCCACCGTACACGGCCACTGCGTGTTCCTGCTCTACATGACCTTCAGCATGCTGGGCGAAGACGCCCCGGTCGACGCCGCCCTGGCCCGGGTGCGCGAGGCGCTTGAGGCGGCGCGCAGGCGACAGGGCGGCGAGGCCTGATCGCGCCCAACTCAGCGCGGACTGATCGCGGTCGAAACCACCCAGCCGCGATTGCCGTTCTCGTCGTCGGCCTCCCACCAGATTCCGTTCTTCTGACCGGTCGGATAGACGAGATCGCCGGGCGCGAAGCTGCGGACCGCCTTCGAATCCGGCGAGGCATGCGTGCGCAGGCTGGTCGGGCGCGTGACCGAATAGGCCTGGATCGGGGCGTCGGCCGAGGCTGCGCCCGCCTGTGGCGCGTCGTTGCTCTGCATGTAGCGGACGAGGTCGATGAAGGCGTTGAAATAGGCTGCGGTGATCACCTTGCCGATATCGGTGTTGGAATAGCCGCCGCCAGCCGCCGCGGCGAAACCGCTCCATCCGCCACCGCCGCCGCCGACGCCGAACGACACGTCGGTCTTCTGCGCCGCGCCTTCGGCGACATAGAGCTGCTCGGTGGTGCGGGCGTTGACCAGGGTGATCAAGGCCTGGGCTTCCGACTTCTTGGTGTGAATCGAGCCCGCCAGAGCCCCGAAGCCCCCCGGCAGGAACGAGCCGGCCACCGCTCCCAGGGCGTTGCCGCCCGAATTGCTGTTGGAATTGGCGATATCAGGGACGATGAAATAGTCGGCGGCGGCCACCTGTCCCCGTCCGATATTGGAGTTACGCTGCAGATCGCCGGAGGCGGCCAGCCCCTCCTCCTGGTTATGCATGGCCAGGCCGCCATTGCGGTCGACGATGCGTAGGCAGTTGGACCGCGCCGCGAACAATTTGATCAGGGCCTCGGGATTGGACAGGCCCAGGCCTTCCCACCAGCGGTTCTCCGGCTCTTGGATCGCCGCCGTGCCCAGCGGGCGGTTGCAGCGCGGCAGCTCGGGAGTGGTGGCGTTCTGAGGACCCTGCTTATCCATGCCATATTGGGCATAGGCCGGTGCGAACTGGATCGTCGCCGCCGCCAGCCCAAGGGCCAGGATTCGACCAAATTGACGCTTCATCACCGCATTCCCCTGCTCCAACCCATAGCTTTAGCTTAGCCACTGAGGCGGCGCGGGGCAATCGCGCAACGACGTTCGCTCAACACAGCCGCCCCAGGGTCAGCGCCTGATCCGGAGCGCCAATCGGGCGGCCGCGGCGACAATCTGAAATTCGCCGACGAACCGGCTATGGTGTCCGCGAGTGGCGGCGGCTGGAGTGGTGATGCGGTGGATGCGAGAACTCAGGCCGGCGGCGCTGGAAGCGGCGCCGGTGCTGTCGGCGGCCCTGGCGCTTGGCGTCGGGATCATGTTGCTGGTCTCCGGCGCCACGCCGTCCGATCCCGAGCGGTTTCAGTTTCTGGCCAGCCTGCTGCCGCTTTGGCTGATCGAGATCAGCCACTTCCTGTCCAGCATCCTCGGCCTGGTATTGATCCTGCTGTCGTTCGGTCTGCGCCGCCGGCTGGATGCGGCGTGGGGCGCCAGTTTGGGCGTTCTCGCGGTCAGCGCCCTGTTGGCCCTGTTAAAAGGGTTCAATTGGGAGGAGACCGGCGCGCTGGCGGCGGTGTTCGTTGTGCTGGCGCCGCTGCACGCCGCCTTTCCCCGTCGTTCGCGCCTCACCCGGATGGAGATCACCCCGGGTTGGATGGTCTCGGCCGCCGCCTGCGTCACCGGCGCCGCCTTGCTCGGCTGGTGGCAGTTCCACCATGCCGACTATTCGGACGAACTGTGGTGGAAGGTGATCGGCGACGCCGACGCGGAGCGGTCGATCCGCGCCTGGGCGGGCGCGGCGATCCTATTGTTAGCCGTCGGACTGTGGCGTCTCGTCTCCACGCCAGCGACCCCGCCGGTGGCCGGTGATCATGACCCCGATTTTGCGCGGGTTCGCGCGATCCTGGCCCAGGCGCAGGACGCCGAGCCCTCGGCCAATCTCGCGCTGCTGGGCGATAAGCGCTTTTTGTTCTCCCAATCGGGCATGAGTTTCCTGATGTTTGGGGTTCGCGGCCGCTCCTGGATCGCCTTGGGCGCGCCGGTGGGGCGGCGCGAGGAGCGGATGGAGTTATTATGGCGGTTTCGCGAACTGGCTGACGCCCACGCCGCTCGTCCCGGACTCTACGCCATCGGCCCCGAGCTGTTGCCCGACGTGGTCGAGCTTGGCCTGGCGATCCAGAAGACCGGCGAGTCGGCGACGGTTCCGCTTGACGAGTTCTCGATCGAGGGCCGTCGACGAGAGGTGCTTCGGCGAAATTGGCGCAAGGCCGGCGCGACCGGCGCCACCTTTGAGGTGCTCGCGCCCGAACAGGTCCTGGCCAATATCGATGAGCTCAGACAGGTCTCGGATGTCTGGCTCTCCCACCATGCGGGCGGGGACAAGGCCTTTTCCATGGGCGGGTTCGAGGCGCGCTATGTGGCCGAATTTCCCTGCGCGGTGGTCCGGGCGCAAGGGGCGATCGCCGCCTTCGCCACCATCTGGACCACCGCGGATCGATCGTCCTTTTCGATGGACCTGATGCGCTACGCCGACGCCGCGCCCAAGAATGTGATGGACTATCTGTTCGTCGAACTGCTGCGCTGGGGTTCAGCTCAGGGCTACGTGGCCTTCGAGTTCGGCATGGCCCCATTGGCGGGACTGGAAGACCGACCGCTGGCGCCGATCATGTCGCGGGTGGGCAACCTGCTCTACGAGCGCGGCGAGGAGTTCTACAATTTCCGCGGCGTGCGTCGCTACAAGGATAAGTATGACCCGGTATGGCAGCCGCGCTACGTGGCGGCGCCGCGCAAATGGACCATCCCCATCCTGCTGGCCGATGTCGGCCTACTGTCGTCGCGCGGGATGTCCGGCCTGAGCAAGCGGCCCAAAGCGGACGAGACCTCCAAGCCCCCGGCGCCGACCGAGCCCACGGAGGCTGGCGCTCCTTGAAAGGCCAAGGTCGTGGAATCGGTTTCAACGGCGACGACCGCGCGGTCTTGGTTCAGCTGGCGCGCCACGGCCTGAGCGGCGTGCGGCCGCTTGGATCGGCGATTGGTCGCATGTCAATGGAGCCGCCGTCCCAGCAACACCGCGTTTATTAGAAATAACAATAATTTATAAGGCCGGTCAGGCCCCGGCTGGCCGCCGCCGCCGACCGGGCCGATGATCGGTAAGGCCGTGGTCACCCGAGGTTTAACCGACGATTAACCACGCCTGCTGTGAGATGACATGGCTCGCTGTTCACGCGGTCTGTCCGTCGTCCACAGGAAGTCGGATTTGATACTACATTTAGCGGTTCCGGCGCGTTTACACGCTATGAATTGCTAGCTAGCGTTCGGACTACGTGTATGGAGAGCGATTCGTATGACCTCTGGGGCGCCTTGGAGCGTGAAAGGCATCGACCCCAAGGCGCGCGAGATCGCGAAAGATCTCGCCCGCAGGTCTGGCATGACTCTCGGCGAATGGCTCAATCAAGTGATCCTCGAAGACACCGTCTCGGACGATCCTGGCCCTACCTACGGGTCTGACCGGTCAAGTCCCGACCGCCGGCAGGCGTTCGCCGGCGATCCCGGCTATCGGCGCATCGAGACCCCCGCCCATCCGGGCGACGACGTGCTGGGCGTGCGCGAAGCGCTGGATCGCCTGTCAGCCCGGATCGAGGCCGCCGAGCATCGCTCGACCGTGGCCATCGCCGGCATCGATCAATCGGTCAACGGCCTGATGACCCGGCTAGGCGGCGCTGAGCGCGAGCAGACGGCGGTGGCCGCGCGCTTCGAAGGCGCCGTCGAGGACCTTCGCAAAGACCATTCGCGCATCGCCGACCGGCTGAAGAAGATCGAGGTCGAGGCCGCCGGACCGCGCTCCGCCGAGGCCTTGAGGTCGATGGAGAGCGCCTTGGCCAAGGTCGCGACCCATCTCTATGAGGGCGAAGAACGCACCGGCTCGGCCATCGCCGAGCTGCGTCAGGACATTGACGGGCTGGCCCAGCGCGTCGCCACCGGCATGGCCGGAACTGGCGCGGCCGAACTGGTGGACGGCGTGGTCGATCGCCTGGCCGATCGCCTTGATTTGGCCGAGGGCCGCACCACCGCGGCGCTTCGCAGTCTGGAGACCTCGTTCGGTCAGCTGGATGAGCGGCTGAACCTGACCGAGCGCCGGCTGGACGGGAAGATCGCCGAATCCAGCCTTGAGCAGCTGGCGGCGAGTCTGACCGCTCGGGTCGAGGCCGCGCGGGCTGAAATGGCCGAAAAGATTCGCAGCGCCGCCGACGGCCGGTTCGACCGCATGGAGCGCACGCTCCAGGAAATGAACGGTCACGTCCAGATCGCCGAGCGCCGGTCGGCCGAGGCGATCGAGAAGATGGGTTATGAAGTTCTGCGTATGGCCGACGCGTTCGGCCGCAAGGTCGAGGACGTCGAGCGCCGCTCGGCGGGCGCGATCGAACAGGCGCTCGAACAGGTCGGCGGCAAGGTCGCCCGCGTCGCCGAAGCGATGGAGACTCGCCTCGACCGGGTCGACGCCGCCGGCGCCGAAGCGCTGGAGAAGCTTGGGGGCGAGATCGCCCGGATCACCGAGCGGCTGGCGGACCGGATCGCCGACGCCGAGCGTCGCTCGGCCCAGGCCTTTGATGACGTGGGCGGTCAGCTCTCACGTGTCACCGACCGGATGCAGGATCGCCAGGAGCGGGTCAGCAGCGAGCTGGGCGATCGCATCCGCCAAAGCGAGGAGCGTACTGCGCGTCTGCTGGAAGACGCCCGCCTGCGGATCGACGAGCGCCTGGCGGAGACCAATCGTCGGCTTGAGGCGGCCAAGCCGCCCGAGCCGGTCATTGCGCCCCAGGCCTATGTCGACGCCCCCTTCGCCGTCGACGACGTCGCGCCGTTCGGCCAGGAAAATTTCGCGCGGGCCTCTGATGATTTTGAAGACCTGGCCGATGACCGGGCGGATGAAGACGCGCTGTTGTCGCCCGCAGGTTTTACGCCGCACTACGCCCTCGCCCAGGAGCCGGTGATATCGTTCGCTGACCAGGCCCTGGCGAGCAGCAGTTTCTCAGCCCAGCCGTTCGCCGTCCACGCTCCGGAAACGGCGGCGTACCACACCCCTGGGCGCATCACTCGAGCCGAGACGTTCGCCGAGGACGACGTGTTCGGCCCTGAGCTTGAAGCGACAGGCGACCATCAGGTTGATCGCGATTCTGAACACCTGGTCCACGGCGCCGAGGCTCAGATCGATGCGTTGGATGCGCCGACCGACGATTTGGGCGACGCCGACGACGAGCGTTTCGACGAGATCACCGACACTCAAGCCGCCGCCGATCCGATGGAGGCGATGTTCGCACCGCCCCCGCCGCCCCTGACCGCACGCGATCTGATCGCCCAAGCCCGCGCCGCATCCCGCGCCGCGGCTGAACCCCGGCCCCGCGTTCGCGGACAGCAGATGTCCGCCGAGCCCGAGGCGATGTTCGCCGGAATGCGCCAACCGCCGCGCAGCTCAACGCACCGCCGCCAAGGGTCGACCCTGATGACGGCCTTGATGGTCTCGGGCGCCGCCGCGGCGCTGAGCGTCTCAATCGCCGGCTACGTGATTCTTTCGGACAAGCCAGCTGGTCCGGTTCCGGCCCGGATCGCACAGGCCATGGGCGCGAAGGCCCCAACGTCTGCGGCTCAGGCCACCGGCGACAGCGCTTCGGTGATGGCCGCCACCGCCATCATTCCCAGTGTCGGAAGCGCCGCGGGCGCCTCCGACAGCGACGCCTCAGCGACCGCGGCCCCCACGCCCCCCAGCGCTGACGCGATCGCACTCTATGGCGAAGGCGCTCGCCGGATCGAGGCGCACGACTTCACGGGGGTCAAGGCCCTGACCAAGTCCGCCAACCTGGGCTACGCGCCAGCCCAATTCTATCTGGCCAAGCTCTATGAAGAAGGCTCCGCCGGTCTGCAGAAGGACTCCGCCGAAGCCCGGCGGTGGACTGAACGCGCCGCCGAGGGCGGCGACCGCAAGGCCATGCATAACCTGGCTCTCTACTATTTCGAGGGCACCGGCGGTCCGAAGAACACCACCACCGCCGCCGAGTGGTTTCACCGCGCCGCGGACCTCGGCCTGACCGACAGCCAATACAATCTCGGCCGCCTCTATGAGGAAGGCTTCGGCGTCGCCCAGAATCCGGCCGAGGCCTATAAGTGGTATCTGATCGCCGCGGCCGGCGGCGACAACGACTCGCGCGCCAGCGCCCTGCGGGTGAAGGGCCAGCTCTCAGCTGAGGCCCAGTCGGCGGCCGAACGGGCGGCTCAAAGCTTCCGCGCCGCTGCGCCTGGTACGGCCGCACCGCCTGTCGCCCCTCAGGAAGCCGCCGAATCGCCGGTTGCGGTCGCCCAGCGCGCCTTGTCGCATCTTGGCTATTATCAGGGGCCCACGGACGGGACCGCCTCACCGGCTCTGAAATTCGCCATCGCCGCCTATCAGCGCGACCAGGGCCTGCCGGCCACCGGTCAGCTGGACCCGACCCTGAACGATCGCCTGAACCTGATCGCGCAGTAGGCCAAGCGGCGCCGCTGCTAGGCCTTGGAGCCGGCCGTCCATCCGGCTAATCCTGGGTCATGTCTAAGCCCCAACCGCCCACCGCCCGCAAACTCGCCCGCTCGATCGAACAGCTGGGCCGGGTCCGGGTCGACGACTACGCCTGGCTTCGGGATGACAACTGGCAGGCCGTGCTGCGCGATCCCAGCCTGGTGCGGGCCGACGTGCGCGCGCACCTGGAGGCCGAGAACGCCTACACCGCCGCCATGCTGGCCTCGACCGAGCCTTTGCAGGCGGCGATGTTCGAGGAGATGAAGGGGCGGATCAAGGAGGACGATTCGTCGGTTCCCAGCCCCGATGGTCCTTGGGACTACTATGCGCGCTACGTCCCCGGCGCCCAGCACCCGATCCACGCCCGCCGGCCGCGCGGCCGAGACGACCACGAGCAGATCCTGCTCGACGAGGATGCGGAGGCCCAGGGCAAGGCCTATTTCCAGGTCGCCGCCGCCGCCCACAGTCCCGACCACGCCCTTTACGCCTATGCCGTCGACGAACAAGGTTCCGAGGTTCATCAGATCCGTATCAAGGACCTGGACAGCGGCGAGATTCTGGATGAGCCGGTGGAGAGCGCCGCAGGTGACTTCGCCTGGTCGCCGGATTCGGCGTGGCTGTTCTGGATCTGGCGCGACGACCATGGCCGCCCCGCGCGGGTCTATCGCCGCCCCGCCCGCGGCGGCCGCGCCGACGATGTGCTGGTCTATGACGAGCCAGACGAGGGCTTCTTCCTCTCCGTCGACACCACCGCCTCCGACGCCTTCATCGTCATCGGCGCCGGCGACCATGAGACGTCCGAGGTGCTGCTGATCCCCGCCGATGACCCCACGGCGGCGCCGCGGGTGGTCGAGCCGCGCACGGTGGGCCTGCGCTATGATCTGGAGCATTGGGACGATCGCTTCCTGATCCGGACCAATGAGGGCGACGCCCTCGACTTCAAGGTCATGCAGGCCCCGACCAGCGATCCCTCACGTGGCGCGTGGCGCGATTGGGCGCCGCACCAGCCCGGCCGCTATGTGGTGGCCATCGGCGCACTGAAGGATTGGTTCGTGCGGCTGGTGCGCGAGGAAGCCAATAACCGGCTGCTGATCACTGAGCGGGGGACCGGCGCCGAACATGAGATCGGCTTCGACGAGGACGCCTATGTGCTCAGCCTCGCCGGCGGCTACGAGTTCGATACTGACACCCTGCGTATCGTCTACGAGTCACCGACCACGCCGCGCCAGTGGTTCGACTACGACCTGCTCACGCGTCAGCGGGTGCATCGCAAAACCCAGGAGGTCCCGTCCGGCCACGATCCGGCCGCCTATGTGACCCGCCGGCTCTACGCCACCGCGGCCGACGGCGAGCAGCTCCCGATCACTGTGCTGATGCGCGTGGACACGCCGCTCGATGGCTCCGCCCCCTTATTGCTTTACGGCTACGGGGCCTATGGCCTGTCGATGGAGCCCCACTTCTCGATCCGCAACCTATCGCTGGTCGATCGAGGCTGGATCTGGGCCACGGCCCATGTGCGTGGCGGCTCGGAGAAGGGCTGGGGCTGGTTCCTCGGCGGGCGCGGCGCCAACAAACCCAACACCTTCACCGACTTCATCGCCTGCGCCGAACATCTGACGGGTGAAGGGTATGGCCAGGCCGGCCGCATCGTCGCCTATGGCGGCTCGGCCGGCGGCATGCTGATGGGGGCGATCGCCAATCTGCGGCCGGATCTGTGGGCCGGGATCATCGGCGCCGTGCCCTTCGTCGACGTGCTCAACACCATGAGCGACGCCAGCCTGCCGCTGACCCCGCCCGAATGGCCCGAATGGGGCAATCCGCTGGAGGACCTGGAGGCCTATGACCGCATCGCCAGCTACAGCCCCTATGACAACATCACCGCCCAGGCCTATCCGGCGGTGCTGGCCACCGGCGGGCTGTCCGATCCTCGGGTGACCTACTGGGAGCCAGCCAAGTGGGTGGCGCGGCTGCGCGAAATGACCACAGGATCGGCGCCGATCCTGCTCAAGATCAATCTCGACGCCGGCCACGGCGGGGCGTCGGGGCGATTTGATTTCTTGAAGGAGATCGCCCTCGACTACGCCTTCGCGGTCTGGGCGGTCGAACGGGGTTGGGAGGCGCCGTGATCCAGAGTCTGAGCCTGAGATCCGCAACCGCCGCCGACGCCCCCGCCCTGGCCGCGCTCTATGGCTGGCATGTGCACAACGGCGTCGGCACCTTCGAGGAGACGGCGCCCGACGCACAGGCCATGGCGGATCGCTTGGCGGCGGTGCAGGCGCGTGGCCTGCCCTATCTGGTCGGCGAGCAGGATGGCCAGGTCGTGGTCATGGCCTATGCCAGCCCCTTTCGGCTCCGCGCCGCCTATCGCTACACGGTCGAGGACAGCGTCTATGTCGCGCCCGGCCACCAGCGCCAGGGGTTGGGCCACGCGGCGCTGGCGGCGGTGATCGAGGCTTGCCAGGCCATGGGGCTTCGCCAGGTGGTGGCCCTGATCGGCGACAGCGGCAACGCCGGCTCGATCGGCGCGCATAGCGCGCTGGGGTTCGCCCATGTTGGGGTGATGCGCGGGCTGGGCTACAAGGCCGGCCGGTGGCTGGATGTGGTGGTCATGCAGCGGGCGCTGAATGACGGGGGCGACGGGACGCCGGACGCGGAGGGATTGTTGCTGGGCGGGGGGTGATGGGGCGGTGTCACGCTTGCGGTGGGGCTGGCCAGACCGCGACCGCGTCATCTCGCCGCCAACGCTCCAAAATTTCCCCTCGCCAACCCACAACCGCCAGCGTTAGGCTGCTTCGCGTGAGCCTTGACGCAACGCCCGCCGCGCCCGCCGTCGCCCTCGTCTTCTTCGAGCGGCGAGAATTCGATATGTTGCTGCGCCTCTATGGCCGCCAGGTCGCGGCCGGAGAGTGGCGCGACTACGCCATCGACAGCCTGCGCGAGGCCGCGGTGTTTTCGGTGTTTCGCCGCGCCTCAGAGGCGCCGCTCTATCGGATCGAGAAGCGTCCGGCCCTGGCCCGCCGCCAGGGCGCCTGGGCCGTGATCGCCGCCGGCGGCATGGTGCTGCGGCGCGGCCATGAGCTTGATCAGGTGCTGAAGGTGTTCGACACCGGCCGCCTGCGGGTCATCGACTAAGCAAAAACCCCGGCGGTCACCCGCCGGGGCTGATCTCAAGGTGCGAGTCGAAAGCGACGATCGCGCGCCTAGCGGCGTCCGCCCATCAAACGCAGGATGGTCAGGAACAGGTTGACGAAGGTGATGTAGAGGCTCAGCGCGCCGACATTGGTCGCCACGCCCATGGCCGCCTGGTTTCCGCCCAACTGGTAATAGGTCATCTTCAGCATCTGGGTCTTATAGGCCACCAGCCCGGAGAAGATGAACAGCCCGACCAGATTGAGAATGAACGCCAGCGGGCCGCTGTGCAGGAACATGTTAACCACCATGGCGATGATCACGCCGATCAGGCCCATGATCAGGAAGCTGCCAAAGCCGGTCAGATCCTTCTTGGTGGTGTAACCCAACAGGCTCAGTCCGCCGAAGGCGGCGGCGGTGATCAGGAAGGTCGAGGCCAGCGACACGTCGCTGTAGATCAGCACGATGACGCCGAGCGACAGGCCCATCAGCGAGACGAACACCCAATAGAGAATGGCCGAGCTGGCCGGCGTCGGATTGTTCATGGCGAAGCTGGAGAGCAGGATCAAAGCCAGGGGCGACCACATCACGATCGTGCCCAGGGTGGTGAAGCCGGTGACCTGACCGTCGATGCTGCGGAACAGCGCATCGTGGACGGGGCCGACATAGGCGGCGGCGAAGGCTAAAGCCGCCGACAGGACCAAGCCGAGCGCCACCTTGTTATAGACGCCCAGCATGAAGCCGCGCAGGCCCGCGTCGATCGACATGTCCCCGACGGCCGCCGACGCGGCGCGGGGATAGCCGCGGTTGAAGTCGCTCATCGCGAAGAAATCCTTTCATCGCGTCCACGTTTGGACGCAGGACAAATATCGTCCACAGACCCGATCTCTGCAAGGGGTGCGCCATAGCCCACGGCTAAGGCGCGCGCAGCACCGGCGCGGGCCGCCGCGACAGGGCCGCCGTCGCCGCGATCAGCCCGCCGGCGCCGGTCAGCAGCGCCGCGCCGCCGATCAGGGCGCCGATTCCGCCCCAGTCCACGCTCCAGTCCGCCTGGAACACCAGGACCACGATCGGCCAGGCGGCGGCGGCGCCCAGACCCACGCCAGCGAGGCCGGCGATCAGGCCGACCACGCCATATTCCACCCCATAGGCGGTCAGGATCTGGCGGCGCGCGGCGCCCAGCACCTTGAGCACCGCCGCCTCTCGCGCTCGCGCCGCAGCGCCGGCGGCGATCGAACCGGCCAGCACCAGCAGGCCGGCCAGGCCCGCGACGGCCGCTGCGCCGCGCACGGCCAGGGCCAGCCGGTCGAACAGGTCGGCGGCGGCCTCGAGTTGCTCGCGTACGCTGATCACATTGACCCCTGGGAAATCCCGGCCCAGATCGCGGGTCAGGGTCAGCTCCCGCGCCTTGTCGGTGCGGGCGATGGCTACGCTGCGCAGCGGCGCGCCCGCCAGGGCGGCCGGATCGATCACCACGGCGAAGTCGGGGCCAAAGCCGCCCCAGTCGACCTTGCGCAGGGCGGCGATCCGCACGGTGATGTCACGGCCGAGGATGGAAAGGGTCAGGGTGTCCCCGATCTTCAAGCCGCCGGCCTGGGCGATCTTCTGCTCCACCGCGGCCTCAGGCGGCCCGGCGTAGTCGGCCGGCCACCAGGCGCCGGCGGTGACCTGGGCGCCGGCCGGCTCGGCCCCGATCACCGACAGGCTGATGTCGTTGTCATAGGCCCAGCGCTGCTCCGGGCGGATCTGGGCCTTGTCCACCGGGCGTCCGTGCATGGCGGTGATCCGCCCGGTGACCAGCGGAAACCGGCGATATCGCTCTGGGCCGAGGCCGCCGATCGAACGACCGACTTCGGCGTCGAACTGGGCGGTGCGGTCGCCCGGAATCTCGGTGAACACGATGGCCGGGGCGCTCTTGGGGGCCACCGCCCGCACCTGTTGCAAGAGGCTCGACTGGATCAGCACCACGGCGCTGAGCAGGGCCACGCCTAAGCCGATGGCCGGGGTCGCCGTGCGGGCCGCCGATCGGGGCCCCGCGAGATTGGCCAGCCCCAGCCGCACCGCGCCTTGAGCCCATCCGCGCGTGACCTCGGCCGTCCGGACGGCGATCAGCCCGAGGATCCAGAGCAGGCCCAGGGCCGCGATCACGCCGACAATCATGATCAGCGCCATCACCGGCGTTGGGGCGGTGACCACGGTCAGCGCCGCCAGGCCAAGACCGGCGAGTACGGCGCCGGCGGTCTCCAGGCTCAATCCCACCTTGGCGGTCAGGTCGCTGCGAAACAGTGCGGCGGGCGGCGTCGCCCGCGCCCGGGCCAGCGGGGCCAGCGAGAAAGTCGCGGCCGCCAAAAGGCCGAACAGCCCGGCCTTGGCCAGCGGCCAGGGATAGATCGCGAACAGGGCCGGGACCGGCAGCTGGTTCCTGGCGATCTCGCCCAGGATCAGCGGGGCGACCGCGCCGATCGCCAGGCCGATGGCCACGCCCGCAAGCGCCAGCGCGGCGATCTGGATCAGATAGGTGTCGCGGATCAGCGATCCCTCGGCGCCAAGCGCCTTGAGCACGGCGATCGAGCTCTTGCGGGTCTCAAGGTAGGCCTGGACCGCGCCGAACACGCCGAGGCCGCCGGCGAGCAGAGAGGTGAGGCCGATAAAGCCGAGAAAATAGTCGAGCTGGTCAATCAACTTGCGCGCGCCGGGCGCCGCGTCGCCGCGATCGCGGATCTCAAGGTCGTCGCCGGCGAGGGTGACGCGGATCGCTCTGAGCGCCGCCGCGGGCGAGACCCCGGTCGGCAGCACGATCCGGGCCGTCTCGCCGTGAAGCATGTCCGGCGCGACCAGGCCGGTGGCCTCGATCGCCGACAGGCTGGTGAGCACCCGGGGGCCCAGGGCGAAGCCCCGGCCGATCCTGTCCGGCTCGCCCAACAACACGGCGCGGACGATGAACGGTCGCTCGCCGATCAGGATCCGATCGCCGAGATGCAAGCCGAGCCGGTCGATCAGGGCCGGCTCGACCGCCGCGCCAGCCGCGCCGTCGGGCGTGTCAGCCAAGGCGGTCGCAAGGTTCGGGGTCCCTCGCAGGGTCAGGGCCCCGGCGAGCGGGTAGCCGGGCCCGACGCCGCGGATCTCGACAAGCCGACGCGCGCCGTTGGCAGCCTGGGCCATGGCCCGCGCCCCCGCGGCGTAGACCACCCGTCCGGACCGGGCGAAGGCGGCGCGTTCCGACGCGGTGAAGCTGCGCTGCTGGATCGAGATGGCCAGATCGCCGCCAAGAATCTCTCGCGCTTGCGATGACAGGCCCTGACGAAAGGCCTCGGCGGTCGAGCTGGCTGCGGCGATCGCCGCCACGCCCAGGGCCAGGCAGGCGAGAAAGATGCGAAAGCCTCGCACCCCGCCCCGCAACTCGCGACCGGCGAAGCGCAGGCCTAGACCCCTCACGCCAGCTCCGTCGGCGCCGGCACCCCGCCCGACACGATCTGGCCGCCGGCCATCTCAACGCGCCGTTCCACCCGCGCCGCCAGGCCAGGATCGTGCGTGACCAGCACCAGGGCCGCGCCGACCTCGCCCACCAGGGCGAACATCAAATCGGCTATGGCGGCGGCGTTGACGGCGTCAAGATTGCCGGTCGGCTCGTCGGCGAACAGCAAGGCCGGCCGCGCGGCCAAGGCCCGGGCCAGGGCCACCCGCTGCTGTTCGCCGCCCGACAACTGATGCGGATAGTGCCGAAGCCGGGCGCCCAGCCCCACGCGCTCGAGCCAGGCGCCGGCCGTGGTCATGGTGTCTGACCGCCCGGCGATCTCCAGCGGCGCCGCCACATTCTCCTGCGCGGTCATGTTGGGCAGCAGATGGAACGACTGGAACACCAGCGACACCCGTCCGCGCCGCAGCCGCGCGCGGCCGTCCTCGTCCAGGCCAGCCAGATCCTGACCAAACAGGCGCACCGAGCCAAGGGTCGGCCGCTCCAGTCCCGCCGCCACCGCGATTAGTGAGGACTTGCCCGAGCCGGAGGGGCCGACCACCGCCACGCGCTCCCCCGCCGCCACGGTTAGGCTCACGCCGCTGAGCACCTCCACCGGACCCGCGGCCGAAGGCAGGGTCAGGCCGACGCTCTGCAGAATGAGGGGCTGGGCGGCGTCGGACGAAACCGATGGGGTCATGCGCGCTTTCGGTTGAGCGAGGGGATTGATCGTCTAAATAGGAGGTGATCATGGTCTATGCACCCCGCCAGAGCCTCACGCGCCGCGCCGGTCTGGCGGCTGTGTTCGCTCTGGCGACTGGTCCGCGTGCGATGGCCGCGGCGAACGGCGTCAAGGTGATCACCCTGCTGGGGGATTCGATCACAGCCGGGCTCGGTCTGCCGGCGGCGGACGCGCTGCCAGCCCAATTGACGCAGGCCCTGGCTCGGCTCGGCGTCAAGGCCCAGGTGCGGGGCGCCGGAGTCTCAGGCGACACCACCGCTGACGGCCTGGCGCGGGTGGATTTCAGCGTCCAGGCCGACAGCGACCTGGTGTTGGTCGAGTTGGGCGGCAATGACCTGTTGCAGGGGATCGAGCCGGCGGTGATCAAGGCCAATCTGACCGCCATTCTCACCCGTCTGACGGCGCGGCGCATCCCCGTGGTGCTGGCGGGGATGCGCGCCCCGACGGCGATCGGGGCCGCCTATGCACGCGAGTTCAACCAGGTCTATCCGGCGGTGGCCCATGCCCGAGGCGTGACGCTTTACCCGTATCTACTGCAAGGCGTAGCGGGCGATGCGCGTCTGAACCAGGCGGATGGCGTCCACCCCAACGCCGCCGGCGTCCGGATCATCGCCGCGCGCTTGGCGCCGATCCTGGCGCGGGCGCTGAGGCTCGGGCGCTGATCCCCGATGCTGCGTCTGTTCGCCGCCATCCCGATCGACGACGATGCCGCCGCCGGCCTGACCCGCCTGCAGACCGGGCTTGAGCCGGTGCGCTGGTCACCGCCGGAGAATTTTCACGTCACCTTGCGCTTCTTCGGCGAGGCTAGCGAGATCATCGCCGACGACATCGACCTGGCGCTGGCCCAGATCAGCGCCCAGCCCTTTGATCTGTCGCTGGAGGGCGCGGGCGCCTTTGGCGAGGCCAGCGAGCCGCGAGCGATCTGGGCTGGGGTCGCGGACAGCCCAGCCCTGACCGCCCTGGCCAAGGCCTGCGAACGCGCGGCGCGGCGGGCCGGCCTGAAGCCGGAGACACGCGCCTTCCGCCCGCATGTGACCCTGGCCTACCTCCGCGGCCAGGACTCCGCCGCCGTCGCCCGCTGGATCCAGGCCAGCAATCTCTATCGCGCGGCCGCGCCGGTGCGGGTCAGCCGCTTTGGGCTCTATTCGAGCCACGCGTCCAAGCATGGCGGCCGCTACCAGCTGGAGCGCGTTTACAGGCTGTAACGCCAGCGGACGTCGGCGAAAGCGTTTGGGGAAGGAGGCTGGCGCCCCTGGCCAGACGATCGGCCGAAACGCCTTCAAACCATGGTGGACGCGACAGGGATTGAACCTGTGACCCCTACGATGTCAACGTAGTGCTCTCCCGCTGAGCTACGCGTCCTCTGGGAAGGAAGGGCGGTATATAGCCCTCGGGGCAAGGCCGCAAGCGGGCCTTAGCCTGGTCAGGCGGCGGCGACCATCCGTTCGACCTCGGCGACGATCTCGCGCAGATGCACCGGTTTGGACAGCACCTTGGCCCCGGCCGGCGCGCGGTCGCTGGCCGAGAGGGCTACGGCGGCGAATCCGGTGATGAACATGATCCGCAGCTTGGGCTGGCGTTGGGCGGCGATGCGCGCCACCTCGATGCCGTCGATGCCGGGCATGACGATGTCGGTGAGCAGCACGTCGAACGGCTCGTCGAGCGAATCAACGGCGGTCTCCCCGTCTGGACAAGCGACCACCTCATAGCCTGCGCGCTCCAGCGCCCGGGCCAAGAAATTACGCAGAGAATCATCGTCTTCGGCGAGGAGAATGCGGGTCACGGGATGGATCTCTCGGCGCTCGTAAATCAGGACAACACAGCCTAGCCGCTTTTTAACGCGCCAGATGTAAACCAGCCATAAAGCTGATGGTCGCAGCGCGTTGACGCCCGCTGTTAGCGCACCGATAGTCATCGGATGAACGCCGGAGCGGTCCTGCCGGCGGCTGCGGCCCACCTCGCCGAGCCGTCCTTTTGTCTGCGGCGCCCGCCTGCGCCGTCAGCCACGCCCCTGGTGTTCGCCTCCCCCCATTCAGGACGTCATTATCCGGCCGAACTGATGCAGGCTTCGGTGCTTGATCGGTCCGAGATCCGCCGATCAGAAGACGCTTTTGTCGATCAGCTGATCGAGGCAGGGCTGAGCCATGGGGCGGCGATCCTGACCGCGACCTATGCGCGCGCCTTTGTCGACGTCAATCGCGCGCCCTATGAGCTGGACCCGGCGATGTTCGCCGACGGCCTGCCCGCATACGCCCAGGCCGACACCGCTCGGGTCGCGGCCGGGCTGGGCTCGATCGCGCGCATCGTCGCCGAGGGCCGCGAAATCTACGCGCGCAAACTCACCTTCGCCGAGGCTGAGGCGCGGATTGAGGCTGTGCATCGACCTTACCACGCCACGCTCAGCGGTCTGATGGCCGAAGCCCACGCGCGCCACGGCAAGGTTCTGCTGGTCGATTGGCACTCGATGCCGGCGGCGGCCACCCGGTCGGTCGGTCAGGGCGGTTGCGACATGGTGCTTGGCGACCGGTTTGGCGCCGCTTGCGCGCCTGCCGTCACCCAGGCGGCGCAGGACTCGCTGACCGCCCTCGGCTATCGCGTGGCGCGCAACACCCCCTATGCCGGCGGCTACACCACCGAACTCTACGGCCGCCCGGCCCAAGGCGTCCATGCGCTGCAGATCGAGATCAACCGCGCCCTTTATCTGGATGAGCCGCGGATGGCGCCGACGCCGGGCTTCGGCCGCCTGAAGGCGGATCTGGATTCGGTCTTCGCCGGCTTGGCGGCGGCGGCCACAGCTCTTTGAGACCGGTGTCATAAGAGCTTGAATCAAGACCAAAAAAAAGGCCGCGCTTCGCAGCGCGGCCAGTCAATAGGGAGGAAACGCCCAGGAAGGGCAGAAGCGTCAGGGACGCTTCACACCTCGTTTATAGGGTGCGGCGCACAATGCAGCAAGCGAAAAATGACGGGGCGCTCGCAGTTTTTGCGACAACTATGCCAGAATCCTTGATTCCTAAGGCATAATGCCCTATCAACGGAGTCGCGGGTGAATGCTGCGCCGCAACATAAACCCAAATCTCCCACGCGAATCGCCGCCATGCCCTTGATTTTTAGGGCTCGGCTGGTGTTCGCGCCTGCACTCGCGTACAAGCCCCGCGCTCCTCCCCAAAGGCCCAATCTCAATGTCGCTGCGTAATATCGCCATCATCGCCCACGTCGACCACGGCAAGACCACCCTGGTCGATCAGCTGCTGGCGCAGTCCGGCGTGTTCCGCGCCAATGAAGCCACGGTCGAGCGGGCCATGGACTCCAACGATCAGGAGCGCGAGCGCGGGATCACCATCCTGGCCAAATGCACCTCGGTGCTTTGGCACGGCAAGGCTGGCGAGACCCGGATCAACATCATCGACACCCCCGGCCACGCCGACTTCGGCGGCGAGGTCGAGCGGATCCTGGGCATGGTCGACGGCTGCGTGCTGCTGGTCGACGCCGAGGAGGGGGTAATGCCCCAGACCAAGTTCGTGCTCGGCAAGGCGCTGAAGATGGGGCTGAGGCCGATCGTGGTGCTCAACAAGGTCGACCGGCCGCACGCCGATCCCGACCGCGTGCTGAACGACGCCTTCGACCTGTTCGCCACCATGGGCGCCACCGACGATCAGCTGGACTTCCCCCACCTCTACGCCTCAGGCAAGCAGGGCTGGGCGGTGACCAATCTGGACGACCCGCATCAGAGCTTGGCGCCGCTCTATGACTTGATCGTCGAGCATGTGCCGCCGCCCTCGGCCGAGGCGCGGCGCGATCAGCCGGCGGCGATCCTGGCTGTGCTGATCGAAAGCGATCCGTTCCTCGGACGACTGCTGACCGGCCGCGTTGACGCCGGGGTGCTCAAGCCCGGCATGGCCATCCACGCCCTGCATTATAATGGCGAAGAGGTCGAGCGCGGCCGGGTGACCAAGATCCTGGCCTTCCGCGGTCTCAAGCGCCAGCCGATCGAGGAAGCCGAGGCCGGCGACATCGTCGCCATCGCCGGCCTGTCCAAGGCCACCGTCGCCGACACACTGTGCGCCCTGGAGGTCACCGAGGCCCTGCCGGCCCAGCCGATCGACCCGCCGACAATCTCGATCACCGTCTCGGTCAATAACAGCCCCCTGGCCGGCAAGGACGGCGACAAGGTGCAAAGCCGGGTGATCCGCGACCGCCTGCTGCGCGAAGCTGAATCCAATGTGGCCATCAAGGTCACCGAAACCGCCGACAAGGACGCCTATGAGGTCGCAGGCCGCGGCGAATTGCAGCTGGGCGTGCTGATCGAGAACATGCGCCGCGAAGGCTTCGAAGTCTCCATCAGCCGCCCGCGGGTGGTTTATCAAGCCGGCGAAAAGGGCCAGCGGATGGAGCCGATCGAGGAGGTGGTGATCGATGTCGACGACGAATATTCAGGCGTGGTCATCGAAAAGCTGTCCTCGCGCAAGGCCGAGCTGAAGGACATGGGCCCGTCCGGCGCCGGCAAGACCCGCATCACGCTGGTCGCGCCCTCACGCAGCCTGATCGGCTATCAGGGCGAGTTCCTCACCGACACCCGCGGCTCGGGCGTGCTCAACCGCATCTTCTCGCACTATGAGCCGCACCGCGGCGCGATCGAAGGCCGGCGCAACGGCGTGTTGGTGTCGAACTCGGACGGCGAAATGGCCGCCTACGCCCTGTGGAACCTGGAGGAGCGCGGGACGATGTTCGTCGGCGCTGGCGAAAAGACCTATCAGGGCATGATCATCGGCGAGAACAGCCGCCAGGATGACATGGACGTCAATCCGATGAAGGCCAAGCAGCTGACCAATGTCCGCGCCTCCGGCAAGGACGAGGCGGTCAAGCTGACCCCGCCGCGCCGGATGACCCTGGAGCAGGCCATCGCCTATATCGGCGAGGACGAGCTGGTCGAGGTCACCCCCAAGGCCATCCGCCTGCGCAAGGCCGAGCTGAACCCCAGTTTCCGCAAGAAGCGCATGCGCGAGGACGCGTAATAGCAAGCGCCAGACCTGCGGGGAGCGGAGCCGTCGCACGCCTCACGCCCGGCCCCACTGGGGCTTGGCATGATCTCCGGCGAGATCTTCGCTTCGATGGACGAAGCCGAGGCGCGAGGCGGATCTGAGGCGAGGCCGCGTATCCGTTCGCGCCCCTGAGCGATCGCTTTCTATCAAAGCAGATCGTGCCAACGATCTTGCCAAGCCCAAAGCGGAGCGGGGCGAGCGGGTCAACCCCCTTGGCCCGCAGGGCCGCGCGGCGGGGGTTGAGGCGACCGGTCGGCTCCGCTCGCCCCGGCGCGACCAGTCACAACGCGCGCCACTTTGTATAATTTCCAAGCCTCAAAAAGATTGACCCATGGCTGAAAAGACCACGTCAGCCTGAGCCGCGCGCTCTTTCGCGCGAGTCGAAGGCCGCTTTGGCGGCGACGTTCTTGCGGCCTTCGACTCGCGCCGAAGGGGCGCGGCTCAGCATGACGTGCCCGGTTGCGTTGGATGGGTCACTCAATATGCGAGTGGGTCTAACGGCGCTCAGGGAGCTTATCCGCGCCCGCCGCGCCGTCCTGTCCGGATCATCTGATCGATGACCACGCCGCAAACGATGGCCAGGCCATAGACGACCAGGTCGGCGATCGAGAATACGCGTCCGAGCAGGATGATGCCCGCTAAAGTGTGTCGGAAGGCGTCCAGCGCTGGGGTCCGGTAGAGCTTCAAGCATTCGACGGCGACGGCGATCACGCCGGCGGTCAGGCCCGACCTGATGGGGCTCCAGCGTCCCGCGACGGTCGAGACGATCCAATAGATCATCAGCGCCCACAGCGCCGATCCGCCATACTTGGTCACCGCAAAGGGCAGGCCGAGGTGCGCGAAGCGGATCGCGAGGCCCGCCGCGGCGGCGACGGCGATCAGGATGGCCGAAACGATGACGCCGCGCTGGGCCAAGGTCAAACCTGCAGAATAGGTCCAGGATAGGCGCCGACACGGGCGTCGGAGGTCAGCAGGGTGAGGCCCTCAACCTGCGCCTGGACGACCAGCAGCCGATCGAACGGATCCTTATGCAGCGGCGGCAGATCGCCCACCGCCGCCGCATGTTCGCTGGTGATCGGCTGCTCGATATAACCATTGTCTAGCAGCGCGCGCCTCAGTAGCCGGGCGTCAGCCTTGAAGTCGCTGCGGCCAAGGCCGCCCTTGATAGCCACCTCCCAGATACTGGCGGCGCTGAAATGCAGGGTGTTGCCAAGATCGGCCATCAAGCGTCTGGCGGCGTCCGACAGGCCATCGGTCGATACGCCGCCTTCTTCCTCACCGGCCGCCCAAAGCAGAAGGTGAGTGTCGAGCAGATAGTTCACGGGCCGACGCCGAACAATTGTTCGATCTCCGCCTCGCCCATCCGATCGAAATCCGCCGGGACGGATATCTGTCCGGCGAGGAAGCCGAACCGCCGCGCCTGCCTCGGCTCCGGCCCATCCAGCGCCGTGACCTTCACCAACGGCTTGCCCGCCTTGGCGATCACGAACGGCTCGCCCCGCGCGGCCATATCCACCAGGCGGGACAGATGGGTCTTGGCCTCGTGGATGTTGAAGGTTCGCATTTGCGTCTCAATAAACTTAGTCCACAAAACTTAGTTTATCGCAGCGCCCGGGTAAAGGCTTGAGCTCGATCTCTGGACGTCGAACAATGCGATTGGCGGCGTTAGTCGAACACTGACAGCGGATCGAGCTGTTCGGCCTGAAGCGGGGCCAGAATCTGAAAGCGGCGCGCGCTCAGTCCGATGCTGAACGGGGTCAGCACCGCATAGGTGAGAGGCATGGCGAGGAGGGCGACAACACCCGCCGCCGTTCGATCCTGCCCAGCGCCGCCGAGGGCGATGGCCCGGGTCCACGTTGTTAATAGATGGCAGCCGACGTCGATCAGCATCGGCGGCATCACCGACAGGCCGATCGGCAGCCACGCACCCCAGGTGACGGCAAGCGCGGACGGGATGCTCCACCGGCCGCCGATCATCGCCATCGGCCACAGGCTTGCAAGGGCGGTCACCAAGACCAGCGTCGAGACTCCAATCACCAAACCGTGGATAAGACCGCGATCAAGCCAGCCTTGGGACAGGCCGCGGTTCGGACGAAAAATCAGGTCTGTGGCGAGGGTGAGGGCGAACCCTAGGATGAAGGCCAGGAGCAGAGCGAGCGCGAACGCGCCCAGCAGCCGGAGCTCCGGAGCGCCTAGGGTCAACCTCCAGGGCCTCGAGACCGGCAGGCTCGGCATTTGCAACGCCAGTCGGTAGCCGGCTCCAAAGCTGAGCCAGCTGCCAATCAGCATGAACAGGCCCGCAAGGTTCTCGATGACGCCGCCAATAGGGGCGCTGATCAAGACTTTGGCGTTCATCGCCAACGATCCTGCGACCACCAGGACCAGCGGCGCGGGCATCCGCCGCCATGCCACGCTGATGAACCCAAGTCCGAACCGCCACAGGCCCACCATGTCCCAGCTCCACCGCTTGCGCCGCGAAATCTGATCAATTAGGGCGAACAGGACGAGGGCCACCAACCAGGCTAGCTGCGCCGAGCCCGTGGGGATTTTCAACGGCACGTGGCGAACCGGCAGACGGATTCGGACGGCTTGTCCCGGTGAGCCCCCTGGCGCCAATTGCGCGACAAGGCCATCGCCACCACTGAACATTGTCGCCTTGGCGTGGCCAGGGCCGAGCACCAGGGCTAGCGCAATCACCAGGCCCAAGAATAGCGCGGCCACCCGAAAGGCCAGGGTCAATCGGCCCTGGATCGCGCGGCGATCGTCGCTGCGGCTTGTGGCCCGCGAAGGTGACAACAAGGGCCTTTGGCCCGCCCCCCTACCCACCCATCAGCACGCCGATATCGTCCCAGCGATAGGCCACGGTCGTCGCCGGCGCGCCGCCGACGTTTTCTTCGCGGCCCTCAGCCGGTTCGCCGCCGAGGTGTTCGTAGAAGCCTTGGGCGGCGAGGTTTTCGCGCAGCACCCAGATGACCATCGACAGCGCTCCGCGCTCGGCCAGGGCGCGGGCCACGCCGGTCAGCAGCAGCCGGCCCAGCCCGATGTTCTGAGCCGAACGCAGCACATAGAGGGTGGTGACCTCGGCTTCGAACGGATCGCCGCTGCGCGACAGTTGGCCTGAGGCGTAGGCTACCAGGCCGCTCTGGTTCTCGGCCACCAGGGTGACCTCGTTCATCCGCATCAGCCGGGTGCGCCAGCGGCGCGCGTGCAGCGGCGCCGACATGCGGTCCAGATAGTCGCCGGGCAGGATGCCGGCATAGCTTTCGCGCCAGGATTGGACGTGCACGCGGGCGAGCTCGGCGGCGTCCGCCGGGCCTGCGGGAACGATGGCGTAGGTCAGCTCGCTCTGCACGAAGGCCACGGTCTCGCGCGCCGGGCGCGGCGTCAAGCGCCAAGGCGCAGGTGACGCGGGCGCATGGGCTTTGTAGGGTCTGGCTGATGAACGCCCAGCCGCCTCCGTCCCCGCCCGCCATCCCCGCCGACGCCACCCCGGTGATGGCGCAGTTCTTCGAGGCCAAGTCGCGCCAGCCCGACGCCCTGGTGTTCTTCCGCATGGGCGATTTCTACGAGCTGTTCTTCGCCGACGCCCAGAAGGCCGCCGCGGCCCTGGGCATCGCCCTGACCGCACGCGGAACGCACGCCGGAGAACCGATCCCCATGTGCGGGGTGCCGGTTCACGCCGCCGAGGCCTATCTGGCCAAGCTGATCCGCGCCGGCTTCAAGGTCGCGGTCTGCGAGCAGATGGAGGACCCATCCGAGGCGCGCAAGCGCGGCTCCAAGTCGATCGTCCGCCGCGACGTGGTGCGGGTGGTCACCCCCGGCACCCTGACCGAGGACGGCCTGCTCGACGCGCGCGGAGCCAATCGGCTGGCCGCGGTGGCGGTGCGCGGCGGCCAGGCGGCGGTGGCGAGCGTCGAGCTGTCCACCGGCGAGGTCGAGGCGGTGCTGACCACCCGTGAGGGCGTGGCCGCCGCCCTGGCGGCGCTGCAACCGTCGGAGATCCTGGTCCCCGACCGGCTGTTCGCCGACGATGTCCTGAGCGCGGCCTTGAAGACCGTCGGCGGCCTGGTCCAGCCCATGGCCCAGGCCCTGGCCGAGCCCTCGGCGGCCGAGGCGCGGCTGAAGCGGCTCTACGGCGTCGGCAGCCTGGACGGGTTCGGCGCGCTCAGCGGGGCGGAGGTCTCGGCCCTGGGCCTGATCGCCGCCCACCTGGAGACCACCCAGGCAGGCCGCATCCCGGTGCTCAGCGCGCCCAGGCGGGCGGGCGAGGCCGACGCCATGGCCATCGATCCGGCCACCCGCGCCAGCCTGGAGATCGACCGGGCGCAGAATGGCGGCCGCGAGGGCTCGCTGCTCGCGGCCATCGACCGCACCTTGACCGCCGGCGGATCACGGCTGCTGGCCGCCCGGCTCAGCCGGCCGCTGCTGGATCCGGCGCGTATCGACGCGCGGCTGGACGCGGTGGCCTGGATGCTGGAGCGGCGCGACACCCGCCGGCGCCTGCGTGAGGCGCTGAAGGGCGGCGGCGACCTGGCCCGCGCCCTGTCGCGGCTGGCGTTGGGCAGAGGCGGCCCGCGCGACCTGGGATGTCTGCGCGACGGCCTGCAGGTCGGCGAGGCGCTCGCGGGACTGATCGGGGCTGAGGCTGATCCGCTGGAGGGGCCGCCGGCCGAGATCGCCGAGGCCGCGCGCGCCCTGACGCCTGACCTGACCCCAGCGCTGGCGGAGCTGCTGCTGACCTTGAACCGAGGGCTTGGCCCCGAGCTGCCGGCCCAGGCCCGTGACGGCGGCTTTGTCGCCAGCGCCATCAGGCCCGAGCTGGACGAGCTGCGCCTGCTGCGCGACGACAGCCGCCGGGTGATCGCGGCCCTGGAGGGACGGCTGCAGGCCGAAACTGGCGTGCTGCTGAAGGTGCGCCACAACGCCGTGCTGGGCTATTTCATCGAGACCAGCGCCGCCAAGGCCGAACCGCTGTTGCAGGCGCCGTGGAACGCCAGCTTCATCCATCGCCAGACCCTGGCCAACCAGGTGCGCTTCACCACCGTCGAGCTGGCCGAGCTGGACGCCCGCATCGCCCAGGCCGCCGAGCGGGTGCTGGCCATCGAGGTGGAGACCTTCGAAGCCTGGCGCGCCCAGGCCGTCGCCGTGGCGCCGGCGATCCAGGCGGCCGCCGAGGCCCTTGCCCGGCTCGACGTCGCCGCGGGGTTGGCCGAGTGGGCGCAAGACGCCCAGGCCGTGCGCCCGATCCTCGACCGGTCGCTGTGTTTCGACGCCGAGGCCGCCCGCCATCCGGTGGTCGAGGCCGCGGCGCGGCGCGAAGGCCGGCCCTTCACCCCCAATAGTTGCCGGCTGGATGGGGCGGGACTGAACGGCGCGGCGCGGCTGGCCATCGTCACCGGGCCAAACATGGCCGGCAAGTCGACCTTCCTGCGCCAGAACGCGCTTCTGGCCATCCTGGCCCAGGCCGGCTCGTTCGTGCCGGCGCAGCGATTGACGCTGGGCGTGGTCGACCGGCTGTTCAGCCGGGTCGGGGCGGCCGATGACCTGTCGCGCGGCCGCTCCACCTTCATGGCCGAGATGGTCGAGACGGCGGCGATCCTGACCCAGGCCACGCCCCGCTCGCTGGTGATTCTGGACGAGATCGGCCGCGGCACCGCCACCTATGACGGCCTGGCCATCGCCTGGGCCTGCGCCGAGGCCCTGCACGACGTCAACCGCTGCCGCGCCCTGTTCGCCACCCACTATCATGAGCTGGCCCGGCTGGAGGGGCGCCTGGCCCATGTCGCCAACCTGTCGATGCGGGCCAAGGAATGGAACGGCGACCTGGTGTTCCTGCACGAGGCCGGCCCCGGTCCCGCCGATCGCTCCTATGGCGTCCAGGTGGCCAAGCTGGCCGGCGTGCCGCCGGCGGTGGTCGCCCGCGCCCGCGAGGTGCTGTCACGGCTGGAGACCCAGACCGCCTCGCCCGCCCGGCTGGAGGACTTGCCCCTGTTCGCCGCCGCCGCCCAGAGCGTCCCGGCCCTCGCCGCCGAGCCGGGGCCGCTAGAGCGCGCCCTGGCGCAGCTCGATGTCGACGGCATGAGCCCGCGCGAAGCGCTGGACGCCCTCTATCGGCTCAAGGGGATGATCGATTGACGTGGCCGGAGACCTGGGATCGGCTCTGACCATCAGGCCTGTGGCGCATTGAGAATGGGTCGATCCAACCCTCATCCGCTCATGGCCGCGAAGGCGGGGATCCAGAGCCCTATTCGTCGGCGCGCGCCGCCCTGGTTCCCCGCCTTCGCGGCGATGAGCGAATTTATGTAATAAATCAAGTGGATTTCAGTCGTCGCACTAATGTCTACCGCCCGACACAGCCTTCCAATCCGTCCGCCCGCACCGTCCCGATGGCCCCGTCGATCCGCCGCTGGCGCTTGGCGACATAGCCGCCGGCCGCCACCGCCTTCCACTTCAGCGGCTTTGGCAACACAGCGATCAGGTCGGCGGCCTGGCCGGGGGTGAGGGCTGAAGCGTCCTCATGGAAATAGTGCTGGCTGGCGGCCTGGGCGCCATAGACCCCCGGGCCGAACTCGACCACGTTCAGATAGACCTCCATGATCCGGCGCTTGCCCCAGATCGCCTCGATCATCACCGTATAGCCGGCCTCTAGGCCTTTGCGGACATAGTCGCGGCCCGGCCAGAGGAAGACGTTCTTGGCGGTCTGCTGGCTGATGGTCGAGCCGCCCTTGATCCTGTTCGGCTGGCGCTCGTCGTGCTTCAGCGCTTTCTGGATGGCCTGAAAATCGAACCCGTGGTGGCTGCAAAAGCGCGCGTCCTCCGAGGCCACCGCCGCCTGGGCCAGGTTAGGCGAGATCTGCGACAGCGGGCGCCAGCGATAGTCGAGGCCATGGCCCTGCGCCGCGCGCAGTAGCATCAGCAGGGTCACCGGCGGCGGGACAAAGCGGTAGACGATCACTTGCGCTGGCGGCACGATCAGGCAAATCAGCAACAGCGTCACGATCAACCGCCGCCAGCCGCCGCCTTTCGCCCTCGTCGCCATCTGATTCGCCCTCCGCCGACGCGACGCGAGGCTAGCTGGCGGCGACGAGGCTGTCATGCTCGCGGCCAAGCCAAGGAGCGCCTTCCCGATGGATGTCAGCCAGGCCGTCAATCGCCGAATCTCGGTGCGGGCGTTCAAGCCGGACCCGGTCGAGGAGTCGGTGGTCCGGCAGCTGCTGGACCTGGCTCGGCAATCGCCGTCTGGCGGCAACCTGCAGCCCTGGCGCGTCGACGTGCTGGCCGGCGCGCCGCTGGCCGCGCTGAAAGCCAAGGCCGCCGAGGCGATGGCGCAGGGCGGCGAGCCCATCGAATATGACGTCTATCCGCCCAAGCTGTGGGAGCCGTTCCGCACCCGTCGCTACGCCTGCGGCGAGGATCTCTACGGGGCGATCGGCATCGGCCGCGAGGATCGGGCCTCACGCATGGCGCAAATGGCGCGCAACTACGAGCTATTTGGCGCGCCCGTGGGCCTGTTCTTCTCACTCGACCGCCGGCTGGGACCGCCGCAGTGGTCGGACATGGGCATGTTTCTCCAGACCTTGATGCTGCTGGCGATCGAGCGCGGGCTCGACACCTGCGCCCAGGAATTTTGGTCCAACCTGCCGCGCACGGTGGGCGAGGCCATCGCGCTGCCCGAGGACCACATCCTGTTCTGCGGCATGGCCCTTGGCTATCGCGACGAGGCCGCGCCGATCAACGCGCTACGCACGCGGCGTGAGGCGGTGGAGGATTTCGCAAGTTTCGCCGGGTTTTAAAGGCTCGGTCGTCGAGCCGTCCCCAAACCCAGAGCCGGAGATCGCGCCGGCCTGGACCCGCCTCAAGGACGCTGCGCGCCGCTCCGCGGGGCCCCAAGCGGGGCCTCCTTGACCCAGGTCCAGGCCGTCGCAAGGGGCTGGCTGTGGGTTCTGGTGCGAGCCGCGCCTCACCCCTCGCCGCCGTCCGGACCCCAAAAGATCACCCAGGCGGAAAAGTCTGCGGTGAAATCCTCGAACCGGTGATCGGCGCCGGCCTCGACGAAGATCACGTCCTGGGGCTTGAACGGCCGGATCTCGCCGTTCTTGCTGAACTGGCCGCAGCCGGAGACGACGATATAGAGCTCGTCCTGCGGATGCGGAGTCTGCGGGTCCACACCGACCGGGGCTTAGAGGCCGACCCTCATGCCGCCCCGCCGCAGACCATGGACGGCATGAGCGGTCGGCTCCTTGGCCAACGCCTCCTGCACCTGGGCCAGGGAGAACAGCCAATCGGGCTCGCTCACGACACCTCTTCGAGTCCCATGAGGCCCGCGCCGCCCGCCTCATCGCCCCAGGCCAAGGTGAGGCCATTGGGGCTGATCGCCAGGGCGGTGATCGGCGGCCCTTTCTCCGCCTTCAGGGTCTCCAGTCGGCGAGACGTGAGGTCGCAGGCCCAGATACGCCCGTCGTCCAAGCCGGCGGCCACAACTGTCCCCTCTGGCGTCGCCGCCACCCGCGCCACCAGGCTGTCCTGGTCATAGCCGATCTCGGCCGCCTCCTTGCCCATCGGGCCATTGGCGCCGCCGAAAGGCCAGACCACCACCCCGGGCGCCCCGGAGGTGGCCATCATCAGGCCCTTGGCCAGGAAGGCCAGGCTCTTGACCTTGGCCGGATAGCCGCCCATCCGCAGGTCCTTGGCGTCGGACAGCCGCCAGCCATGCAGCTGGCTCTCCTGCATCGACGACATCACGAAGCGGCCGTCGGGGCTGAAGGCGAGGCCGATATGGCTGCCGGCCCAGGTCAGCCGCACCGGGGTCTGGTCGGCGATCCGCGCATACCAAAGCGCGACCCCGCCATAGGTGGCCGCGGCCAGGCGCCGGCCCTTGGGATCGAAGGCGAGATCCGCCACGCTCTTTTCGTGCGCGAAGCTGCGCGCGAAGGCCGGATCCGCGACGTCGCGCACCTGGACCTGGCGGCCCGCGGCGAAGGCGACGAGGCCGCTGGCTGGGCTTGAGGCCACAGCGTCGATCCAGCGGCCCGGACTCTCGGCCAGGACCACGGGGCCGCACGGCCGTGACCAGACCACGCGGCCATCATCGCCGCCGGTGATCAATCCCTCGCCGCTCGGATGCGGCGCGGCGCACAAGACGGCGCCGCCATCATGGGCGGTGACGGTCTCGCCGCCGGCGAATCGCACGCTTCCGTCGCCCAAGGCGAAGGCGGCCGTCCCGCCGGCGTCAAACAACGCGGCGGTGACATAGGCGTCAAAAGGCGCGCCGAGGGCGCGGGCGTCCTTGCTCATGGACCAGCCCGATAGCCGATCTTAGCCGCCGCGCCCAGGGCTGACGCACGATCGGCGCGACAGGCACTTTACTTGGCCTAGCGGAGTGTGATTGTAGAGAGGCGATTGCGCTGAAGTCCGCCGGTCGCGGATTCTTCCGGAGAGAATGCATGGCGGCGAAGCTTGGCGGCAAAACGGGCGGCAAATATAACATCGGCCAGAACGCCGATATCAACGTCACCCCCTTCGTCGATATCATGCTGGTGCTGCTGATCATTTTCATGGTCACCATTCCGCCGGCGACCATTTCGATCAAGATCGACCTTCCGCCGCCGACGCCAGGTGCGGCTCCGCCCAGGCCGCCACCGTTCATCGACATCCTGCCTGGCGGTCATGTCTTCTATAATGGCGCGCCCACCAGCCTGCCGACCCTGGGCGATGATATCGCCTCTAGGATCGGTAGTCCCGATCCGACCGGCCAGGTCATCCTTATCCATTGCCGCGTCGACGTGCGCTACGAAGAATTCATGAACGTGGTCAACCAGCTGCAGAGCGACGGCTATTACAAGGTCGCGCTGATCCTGGAAAACGCCTCCTGATCTAAAGCGCGACTGCGCTGATCAAGCCTGCTGACGGCCCTCCCCGCGGAGGGCCGTTTTGCTTTGGGGACGGCTTGTCCCGTCTCCCGCAAGTCAAACCCTGTCGCCAGCTCTCGCCCCCATAAGGAGACGAGACGCGCACCAAAATCCATGGAGAGCCCGTTGCGCCGGACCGGACCTGGGTCAAGGAGCGCCCCCACCTTGGGGCGACCGCGAAGCGGCGCGCAGCGTCCTTGAGGCAGGTCCGAGCCGGCGCGACCTTCGGCCATGGGTTTGGGGCAGACCGCAAGCCCGGCGGCATCTCCCCCTATGCCGCGCAGCCCTCGAACCCGGCCTTCAACGCCGCTTCGTCAAGGTTGCGGCCAATGAACACCATGCGGCTGTAGCGGTCGGCCTCGCTGCGCCAGGGACCCTGAAGGTCGCCCTCCAGGATCATGTGCACGGCCTGAAACACCATCCGCCGCTCCTCGCCTTTGATGTCCAAGATGCCCTTGGCGCGCAGGATGTCCGGCCCCTGGGCGGCCAGCAGATCGTTCAGCCAGCGGGTGACCTTATTGGCGTCGATCTGCCGGTCAAGCCGCAGCGACACGCCCTTGATCGCGTCGTCGTGGCGGCTGAGGTCGTGATCGTGGTCATGGTGGGCGTGATCGTGGTGGTCGTGCCCGTGATGACCATGGTCATGATCATGCCCGCAGTGCTCATCATGCACGTGGCCGTCCTCGCCATGGGCGGGGTTGAGGAATTGCGGCTCCAGGTCGAGGATCCGGTCCAGATCAAAGCCGCCGCGGCCGAGGATCGCCTCCAGCGGCACATTGGAGCGCTGGGCGCGGTGGATCGGGGCCAGGGGATTGATCCGGCGGATCCGCGCCTCGATCATTCGCAGGTCGTCAGCCGAGACCAGGTCAGTCTTGTTGAGCACGATCTGGTCGGCGAAGGCGATCTGCTCCATCGCCTCAGGGCTGTCGGACAGGCGCAACAGGATATGCTTGGCGTCGACCACGGTGGTGACGCTGTCGAGCACCGTCTTGGCCTTGACGTCATCGTCGACGAAGAAGGTCTGGGCCACCGGGCCGGGATCGGCCAGGCCGGTGGTCTCGACGATGATCGCGTCAAAGCCGCCCTTGCGCTTGGTCAGGCCCTGGACCACCCGGATCAGGTCGCCGCGCACGGTGCAACAGACGCAGCCATTGTTCATCTCGAACACTTCCTCGTCGGCCCCGACCACCAGGTCGTTGTCGATGCCGATCTCGCCGAACTCGTTGACGATCACGGCGTAGCGCTTGCCGTGGTCCTCGGACAGGATGCGGTTGAGCAAGGTGGTCTTGCCGGCGCCGAGATAGCCGGTGAGCACGGTGACGGGGGTGCGGTTCGCGGTGGGCTGGGTCATGGGGGTAAATTAGGGCGGCTTGACCTTTGTCGCCAGTGCGTAGAGCGCCGCCTTCGGATTTGACCGCCCTGATCACGCATACGGAGGGACGCGCGCCGTTGACTCAGCCGCGCGCGATTGTATAAGTCCCGCCTCTCGCCCGCGGGCTCGTCTCGCGGGCGCCTCTTTTTGCGAATAAACGAAGGCGAACGCGATGTACGCGGTCATTAAAACCGGCGGCAAACAGTATCGAGTGAAGGCCGGCGACCTACTGGTCGTCGAAAAGCTCGATGGGGCTCCCGGTTCGGCCGTGGCCTTTGACGAAGTGCTGATGCTGGGCGAAGGCGCCGACGTGGTGGTCGGCGCGCCGACCGTCGCCGGCGCGGTGGTCAAGGGCGCCCTGATCGAGACCCGCAAGGGCGACAAGATCAAGGTGTTCAAGAAGATTCGCCGTCAGGGCTATCGCCGCACCCAAGGTCATCGTCAGTTCGAAACTGTGGTCCGTATCACCGGCGTCGCCGGCGAAGGCAAGTCCGAGACCTGGGACGGGGTGATCGACCTGACCACCCGTCTGGAGCTGAACGCTCGCGCCCGCGGCCTGGCCCCGCGCAAGCCGCTGGTTGAAGAAGCCCCCGTTGAGGCCGAAGTGATCGAGCCGGTGGAGGTCGAGGCCGTCGAAGCGCCCGCCCCCGTCAAGAAGAAGGCCAAGGCCAAGGCCGCCCCGGCGGTTGAAGCCGCCGTCGAAGAAACCCACGCCGAAGAAACCCCCGCCGAAGAAACCCCTGTCGCCGAGGCCCCCGCTGAAGACGTCAGCGCGGCCGAAGGTGACGAAGCCTAATCCAGTCGATCCCGGAGACCACTCATGGCTCACAAGAAATCAGGCGGCTCCTCGCGCAACGGTCGCGATTCCGACGGCCGGCGCCTTGGCGTGAAGAAGTTCGGCGGCGAGCATGTGCTGTCTGGCAACATCATCGTGCGCCAGCGCGGCACCAAGTTCTGGCCGGGCGCCAATGTCGGACTGGGCAAGGACCACACCCTGTTCGCCACCGCCGAGGGCGCGGTGAAGTTTGTCACCAAGCGTGACGACCGCACCTATGTGAACGTGGTGGCCGCGCCGCAAATGGCGGAAGCCGAAAGCTAGGCCGATCGGGTCACCCTTCCCCGGATCGCGCCGCCCACACGCAGCGATCCGGACCTAGAACCTTTCGCGGGGAGTCCGGAGCGCCGGACTCCCCGCACTGGTTTTATGGCCCAAGGGGCCAAGGAGGCGCCCGATGATCCCCATCCCGCCCGCACCAAGGATCGACACAGACCGGCTGGCCCTGCGGACGCCACGCCTGGATGATGCGCCGCGTCTCGCCGTGCTGGCCAACGACTTCGACATCGCCCGCATGACCACCCGACTGCCCCACCCCTATGGGCTGGCCGACGCGCAGGATTTTCTGGCCCGAACCGCGGTGCAGGACCTGTCGCGCGAGGTGAAGTTCGCGATCGAGACGGCGGATGACGGCCTGGTTGGGGTGATCGGCCTATATCCGCGCGGGCCGCTGGGGCCGGAGGTCGGCTATTGGATCGGTCGCCCCTATTGGGGCCGCGGCCTGGCCACGGAGGCCGCGCGCGCGGTGCTGTCCTGGGCGCGCACCGTCTGGGGCCGCCGCGCCGTCGTCTCCGGCCACTTCACCGACAATCCCGCCTCGGGCCGGGTGCTGGAGAAGGCTGGGTTTCTCTACACAGGTGAGGTCCAGCCCCGTCCCTGCGCCGCCCGCGGCGAAGTCGCGCCGACGCGGATGATGATCTGGCTGGCGTGATAAAGCCTTCGCTCCGCGTGGGAGAAGGTTTCTCACCAATATCACCGCTCGACGTCGCCGCCTTCCTCAAGCAAAACAAGCCGCCATGAAATTTCTCGACCAATGCAAGATCTATATCCGCTCCGGCGACGGGGGCGGGGGGGCGGTTTCGTTCCGGCGGGAGAAGTTCATTGAATATGGCGGACCGGACGGCGGCGACGGCGGACGCGGCGGCGACGTATGGATCGAGTCGGTCGACGGGCTCAACACCCTGATCGACTATCGCTACCAGCAGCATTTCAAGGCCCAGACCGGTGGTCATGGCATGGGCCGCAACCGCCATGGCGCCAATGGCGAGGACGTGGTGCTTAAAGTGCCCGTTGGCGCCCAGGTGTGGGACGAGGACAAGGAGCAGCTGATCGCCGACCTGGACAAGGTCGGCATGCGTATCCGCCTCGCCAAAGGCGGCAATGGCGGCTTCGGCAACGCCTATTTCAAGGGGCCGATCAACCAGGCCCCCGACCACGCCAATCCCGGCCTGCCGGGGACCGAGCTGACCATCTGGCTGAAGCTGAAGCTGATCGCTGACGCCGGCCTGGTCGGTCTGCCCAACGCCGGCAAGTCGACCTTCCTGGCCGCCGCCTCGGCCGCGCGGCCGAAGATCGCCGACTATCCGTTCACCACCCTGACCCCCGGCCTGGGCGTGGTCGACCTGTCGGCCAATGAGCGCTTCGTGCTGGCCGACATCCCCGGCCTGATCGAGGGCGCCTCCGAGGGCGCGGGGCTAGGCGTGCGCTTCCTCGGCCATGTGGAGCGCACGGCGGTGCTGATCCATCTGGTCGATGGCACGCAGGACGACGTCGCGGGCGCCTGGCGCACCGTTCGGGCCGAGCTGGACGCCTATGGCGAGGGCCTGGAGGACAAGCGCGAAATCCTGGCCCTGAGCAAGATTGACGCGCTCGATCCGCAGACTCGGGCGGTGAAGGCCGCCGAACTGGCCGCCGCCGCCGGCAAATCCCCGATGCTGGTCTCCGGCGTCTCCGGCGAGGGCGTTCCGGAGCTGCTGCGCGCGGCCCTGGCCCAGATCCGCGAGGGACGCGCCGCCGTTGCGGCGCTGCTCGCCCCACCCGAAAGCTGGCGGCCGTGAATGATCTGGCCGGCGCGCGCCGGATCGTGGTCAAGGTCGGATCCTCGCTGCTGATCGATCGCAAGACCGCCGAGCCCAACCGGGCCTGGCTGGCGGCCCTGGCGGCCGACGCAGCCCGTCTGCATCAGCGCGGCCAGCAGCTGCTGATCGTCTCCTCCGGCGCCGTGGCCCTGGGGCGCAAGCGGCTGGGGCTGTCAGGGCGGCGCAGCCTCGACCTGCCGCAGAAACAGGCGGCGGCCGCCGCCGGTCAGTCGCTGCTGATGCACGCCTGGGAGGACGCCCTGGCGGTGCATGGGATCACCACCGCCCAGATCCTGCTCACCCGCGACGACACCGAGACCCGCCGCCGCTGGCTCAACGCCCGCGCCACCATCGAGACCCTGCTGGCCCTGAACGTCGCGCCCGTGGTCAATGAGAACGACACCGTGGTCACCGAGGAGATCCGCTACGGCGACAATGACCGGCTGGCCGCGCGGGTGGCGCAGATGATCGGCGCCGACCTCCTGGTGCTGCTCTCCGACGTCGACGGCCTCTACACCGCCGATCCGCGCCGCGACCCGACCGCCCGTCACATCGCCCGGGTCACCGAGATGACGCCCGAGCTCGACGCCATGGCCGGCGGAGCCAATGTCGAGGGCGGCGTCGGCACCGGCGGCATGGCCACCAAGCTGATGGCCGTACGCATCGCCGCCGCCGCGGGCTGCGCCACCCTGATCACCCTGGGCAATCGCGCCCGTCCGCTGGGGGCGGTCGAGGACGGCGCGCGCGCCACCCTGTTCGAGCCGCACACGTCGCCGGCGGCCGCCTACAAGGCCTGGATCGCCGGCTCCCTGGCCCCGCAAGGGGTGCTGGTCATCGACGCCGGCGCGGCCAGCGCCCTTCGCGCCGGCAAATCGCTGCTGCCCGCCGGCGTGCGCGAGGTCGAGGGCCGGTTCGAGAAGGGCGACGCGGTGGTGGTGCGCGACGAGACCGGCCGCGAACTGGCTCGGGGCCTGGCCCGCTACGACGCCGCCGACGCTGAGCGGATCAAGGGCCTCAAGTCCGCCGGCATCGAAGCCGTGCTCGGCTACACCGAGGGACCGACCCTGATCCACGCCGACGACCTGGCCCTGGCGCGGGGGTGAGGCGATGCCGGCGGATGAGGCGCCTGACCACGTCGTCCTGACCACCACAGCCGCTGATCGCGCCGAGGCCGGCCGGCTGGCGCGGCTGCTGATCGATCAGCGCCTGGCCGCCTGCGTCCAACTGCTGCCGATCGACAGCCACTACCGCTGGAACGGCCAGATCGAGCAGGTTTCGGAGATCCTGCTGCTGATCAAAACCCGCGGCGCCTTGGCCGAGCCCGCCATGGCCGCGATCAAGGCGGCCCATAGCTATGAGACGCCAGAAATTTTGGTGCTGCCGGTGACCGGGGGTCTGCCGGCGTATCTGGCTTGGATCGATGGGGAGACGTGATGGATGACGTGGCCCGCACTAACCCGCTACGGTTTTGTCATTCTTGATCGGTTCGATCCGAATTCAGTCCGACCTACCGATTGCCGATGATGGTCCCACGCCCGCTGGTGCCCAGATAGACCCGACCCCACACCCGAGGATCGCCGCTGATGGCGCCAATCCAGCCGTATTGGTGGGCGGAATCGTTGACCTGAGTCCAGCTGACCCCGATGTCGTCCGACCGGTAGACACCCATCACACCATTGACCTGCCCGAAGATAAAGATCGACGGATAGGTCGCCGCCGGTGCGGGTGCGCCCAGGGCGACGGTGTAGGCCACCTGCACATTGGTCAGGGTGGTGAAGGTTCCCTTGGTCGCGTCGGCGTGAACCAGACCCGAGGGCGTCGGGATCCATAGGTCGCCGCGCCACCAGGGCATCGACACCGGCAGGCCGCCGTTCACAGGCAGACCGCTAATGTCGGCGGCGAACGAGGCCCCGCCGTTGGTGCTCTGATAGACCACGCCGTTCGCTGAGTCATAGACGTAGTAGTAGCCATCGGCGAACCGATCAGAGATCGGATAGTACTGGCTGTTGGCGACGGTCGGGTAGCCGGTGGAGGCCGTCCAGCTGGCCCCGCTATTGGTCGAATAGTAGGCGCCTTGCGAGCCTGGAACCCAGACCATCGAGGTGGCCCGCGGCGACATCGCGATCTGGCCGGAGATATTGCCAGACGTCACCGGCGTCGATCCGAGCGTCGTCCAGGCTGCGCCGGTGTCGGTGGAAAGATAGCCCTGGGTCGTCGCGCCGTCGGAGGTGCGGACAACGGTCGCCGGCGAAGTTTCCGCATAGTCGACCGAGCGGTTGGTGGCGGTGGGTGGGGCAAAATAGCCGGAGGTGTCAGTCAGGTTGAAGGTGGAATAGGTCGAGCCGCCGACATCGCCGAACGCCGCATAGAGGTGCGCGCCGGACGGCGGGCTCTTCAGCGCCTGGGGCACCACTTCTTCGATCCCATTGACGTTGAACGACCAGGCGATCTTGCCGCCGGTGTCGATCGCCGTCTGGTTGGCGGTCATGTAAAGGCCGAACCCGGTGCCATAGACGCTATTGTTGGAGTTGAACGGGTCGATATCGAAGGCGCCGATCCAGAAGCCCATGCTGTTCAACGATCCGCCGCTATAGGCGGTCAGCCAGGCATAGCCATTGTTGGAGTGGGTGCTGGAGGCGTTCATCGCGGTCCAGGACGAGCCGCCGTTGGTGCTGCGATAGATGTCGTCGCCGGTGGCCCAACGATCCATGGTCGCGACCTCGACGACGCCCGGCTTCTCGGCGTCGACCGCCAGACCGCTATAGCCAAAGGTGATGCCGCCGGGCGCCGCGGGGGTGATGTTGGTCCAGGTCCCGCTGGAGGTGGTCAGCTTATAGACCGCGCCATTGGTGACGCTGTTGGGCCCAAGGGCGTTGCCATAGGAGACGTAGAGCACGCCATTGCTGTCAAACTTGGCGTGGTGGGGGATCAGACCGGTCGGCTCGCCCGACACCCCGCCCCAGGTCACACCGCCGTCGCTGCTGCGATAGAGGCTGGTCCCGCTGGTGGTGTTGACCCCGACATAGATGATCGACGACTTGCCGCCGGACACCGTGCGCTTGTCGAACTCGACCAGCGTGGTCGAGATGGGGGTGAAGGCGGTGACCTGGGCCCAGGTGACGCCGGCGTTGGTGCTCTTCCACAGGCCGTTCTGGGTGGTGCCCAGATAGAGGATGTTGCTGTTGTTGGGATCGACCTGCAGGCGCTCGCCGGTCTCACGCCCGTCGCCGTTGCCGGCCAGATCGAAAGGCAGGTTGGAGCGGGTCCAGGTGACGCCCTGGTCGGTTGATTTCAGGATCGCCGCATCCTCGGCCCAGGTGGCGACATACTGGCCGGTCGCCAGATAGAGCAGATTGGGGTTCTGCGGATCGACGGCCAGGCTCAGCACGCCCAGCAACTGCGAATCGGCCGGACCGAGGCTGTCGTTCAGCGCCGTCCAGGTCGAGGTCGAGGCGTTCCAACGATAGGCGCCGCCCACGTCGGTGCGCGCGTAGAGCAGGTTCTTTGAGGTCGGATGATAGACGAGGCCGCTGATGTAGCCGCCGCCGCCGAAGGGCGCGTTGCCCCAGCTATAGGCGCGCTTGGGTATGTTCTGAGCGACCAGAACTGACAGCCCGTGGCTCGCGCTGGTGACGCCGTCGCTGCCGGTCAGGGTCACCAGATAGTTGTTGTCGCCGCTGGCGTCGGTTGGGGCGGTGTAGCTGGGCGCGGTCTTGAACGACAGGGCGCCGGTGGCGCTGTTGAGATTGAACTTGGCCGCGTCGGTCCCCGACAGCGTGAAGGTTACCGTCTTGCCGGCGCTGTCCGAGGCGGTGGCGGTGTAAAACACCGCCGTCGAGCCCTCGTACAGGCTGACGACTGGCCGCGAAGTGATGGTGATCTTGTCCGACGCGCCCGCCGCGCCAACCATGGCTTGAAATGCGCGGACCCCGTCGTCGGCGCTGCTATTAGGTCCGCCACAGGCGGACAGTAAGCAAGCGGCCGACGTCAGAGCCGCGCCCAAGGTGCGCTTAGAGATCTGCATGTTTCCGTCCCCAGCAGCAGTTTATTTTGTTCGCCTGCGCGGTAGTTGAAGAGCTTATAGGGGCGGAAATTTTCAATACAAGCGCCGTAGTCATACAAATACGATAAATATCAATTTAGCGCCTCGCCGCGAGGCCGGTATTTTATTATTTCAAGTTAGTTTATTTATTCCCATCTACAATTAAACCAGGACAAGCACCCCAAGTCCTGATTGCGCCGCCGTGGCTGAGAGCCAGCGGCGCGAAATCGGGCGGCGGAGTTAGGCGACAAACTTGGATCGAAGGGGAGCGGGACGGAACGCGTGGTGGTCCTGAGGCTCGCATCTGGGCAGGCGGGATTGGCGACAAAGGCGGCGCGGTCCCCTCGCCCGAACTTCGCGCAAGTGCGGCGAGCGGGACGCAGTCCCCTCGCTAAGGTTGGGGCTTGGCCCTAGTCTGAGGTCTCGATCCACTCCCAGGAGGCCCACATGGACCGCAGGACGCTGATCGCCGCCGGTTTGGTCCTGCCCGGTCTGGGCGCCGCCCACGCGGCGGCCGGTCCGCGCGAGATCATGGGGCTCGGCTGGTATGTGGTCTTCTCGCCGCCCTCGATGACCGACCGGTCAACCGACTTCTATGGCAAGACCTTGGGTCTGCCGCTGATGATGACCATGCGGACGCTGCAGCAGAACAAGAACTATTTCTGGGCCGGCGAGGACATCGTGCTCGACCTTTCGCACCATGCGCCGGAGACCCCGCTCAGTGCGCGCGAGTCAGACCCGCTGACCGCCCGCCAGACGCCGATCTTCCGCACCGATGACCTGGGCGCGCTGATGGCTGACATCGCGGCGCGCGGCGCCCGGACCCTGCCTGCTCGGCCGACAGCCTTGGGACGCGAGGCCTTCGTCGTCGACCCGATGGGGCGGCTGATCGGATTTCGCCAGCGCGATCCCACCTCGCCCCTCGCCGCCGACCACGAGGCGCGGCGGCGCCTACGCCGTGGCGAGGCCTTCAATCCCGGCTGCGCCCCGATGCCGCCTCATCTGCAGGAGCTAGGCTGGGTGAGGCTGAGGGTGGCCGACATCGGCGCGGCCAAGAGCTTCTATGGTGACCGCGTGGGTCTGACGTTCCTTGGTGATCTGGGGGGCGCGGCCCTGTTCGACCTCGGCGACAACACCATCTTGGAGATCGCCGGGGGCGGCGCGCCGCGCGTTGCGCCCGGCGCGCAGAAAGCGGCTGAAGCGGTGATGATCCTGCGAGTCGCCGATTTTTCCGCGACCATCGCGCGGTTGAAGGCGGCCGGGCAGCCGTTCCCCTACAATATCTACACCATGCCCAATGGCGGCTTTTCCTATATCGACGATTCTGAGGGCAATCTCCTGGGCCTGGCCGACCGCAAGCCGCCGGCGGCCTATCGCGACACCTTGCCGGTGTTGCCGGAAGACCTGGAGGCCCGTCGCCGCTGGGTCGAGGCCACGGCTGGGGGCGGTTAGGTCGGCGCCGACGTCCGCTAAGCGGCGACCATCACCGGCGAAGTGCTCGCGGCATAATCGGACGGCGCGAAACTAAGGCCGACGTCAAAACCAAGCTGCCAGGCGACGGTGGCCACCACGTCGTGTCCATTGCGCGATAGCAACAACGGCGCGTCTCGGGGAACCTGGCGCGCTTGGCGAATGGTAACCCGCGCGCCGGTCTCGGAAACATCGAGAATGGCGCAATCCAAGGACTGCGCGCCCGCTTGCAAGATCAACGCGCCTTGCTGGCGGGTCGACACCCGCGGCGCCACGCGCCGCTCGGTCAGGCTAAGGCTGACCGTCGCCTGCCCGCTGATTGCGGGCGCCGGCCGGAGATCGTAGCTGAGAAAATTGGACATCACCGTCGATCCCATGGTCGTGAATTCGGCTTGGAGAATACAGGTTAAACATTAATACTGGGTGCTTGACCGCGATGACCTGAAACACGCCAAGCAAAGAATGACCTGGGTTTCACGGGCGCCGGCGCGTGCGTCTCCATTCATGATGAGCGGCGATTTCACTTTGGCTGCTGCTTGCGGCCAGGCGACCCCAGACGGCCAGAGATCCCGCGGCGCCGGTGGGGGACCTGTCACCGCGGAGCCGACTGGGGCATTCTGAGGGCGCCCGCCTCAAGGACCGTTTTCGATGCCGTCTCGTCCGCCCGCTGTCCTGTTCGTCTGCATGGGCAATATCTGTCGCTCGCCCCTGGCGGAGGCGGCGTTTCGGGCGCGCGCCGAGGCGGCGGGGTTGGCGGTGGAGGTTGACTCGGCCGGGACCGGTGGCTGGCACGCCGGCGCCCCGCCCGACTTGCGCGCCCAGGCGACCGCACAGCGCTACGGGATCGACATCGCCGGCTATCTCGCGCGTCAGGTCCGCGCCGAAGATTTCACCCGCTTCACCCACATCTTCGCGCTCGACAGCGCCAACCTGAGGGACCTGCGCCGGATCGCGCCGCGGAACGCATCGGCCCAGCTAGGCCTGCTGCTGGACCTGGTGGCGGGCGCGCAGGGCCAGTCGGTGGCCGATCCCTACTATGGCGACGACGAGGGGTTCGAAGCGACCTGGCGTCAAGTAGACGCCGCCGCCGTCGCCCTGGTCATGCGGCTGGGAAGATAGGGTCGTCGCGGCGACCCTCCCTCACCAAAGGCCGGCTAGATTGCGCCGCACCCGTTCCAGCGGCGCCTCATCTGCGGGCGGGAATTCAAAGGTCTTGCCGGTGATGGTCTCGAAGGCGCGGATATAGACCGCCGCCGTCTGCACGATCACGTCCTGCGGGATCTCGGGGATGGGCTGGAGATAGGGATCGCAGCGGGCGGTGACCCAGTGGCGGACGAAGTCCTTGTCGAAGCTCTCCGGCGCCAGCCCTTGGGCGAGGCGCTCGGCGTAGGTCTGGGCGAACCAGAAGCGGCTGGAATCCGGGGTGTGAATCTCGTCGGCCAGGATGATGGCTCCGTCGGGGGCCATGCCGAACTCGTATTTGGTGTCGGCCAGGATCAGGCCCCGCTGCGCCGCCAAGGCCTGTCCGCGAGCGAACAGCGCAAGCGCATAGGCGGACAGCTGGTCCCACTGGGCGGCGGTGACCAGGCCCTGGCCCACCACCTCCGCGGGCGTGAGAGGCGCGTCGTGGCCGCCGTCGAATTCCTTGGAGGTGGGGGTGATGATCGGACCCGGCAGCGCTTGGTTGGGCGCCATGCCGTCGGGCAGAGTGACGCCGTACATCGACCGGTGTCCCGCCTTATAAAGCGTCAGGATCGAGGTGCCGGTGGACCCAGCCAGATAGCCGCGCACCACGATCTCCACCGGCAAGATGTCCAGCCGCCGGCCGATCACCACATTGGGGTCGGGATAGCTGAGCGCATGGTTGGGGCAGAGGTCGGCGGTGGCCTCGAACCAGTAGCGGGCGGTCTGGGTCAGCACCTGGCCCTTGAACGGGATCGCCGCCAGCACCTGGTCGAAGGCGCTGAGCCGGTCGCTGGCGATGATCACCCGGCGGCCGTCCGGCAGGTCGTAGTTGTCGCGCACCTTGCCGCGATAATGGTTGGGCAGCTCGGGGATGGTCGCCTCGGCCAGGACCTGGCCGGCGCGCTCGGTGAGGGTGGTGATGTCCATGGCGGCGCGCCACTCCGGCTGATGCTTTAGCGCTCACCCCCGCCTTTGCGGGGATGGACGGAAGGTTCAAGTCTTTTATCCGGCGAAACCCAGCCGCGCTGCGACCAAGTCGCCAATGGCCAGGGAGCTGGTCAGGCCGGGGCTCTCGATCCCGAACAGGGTCACCAGCCCTTCCAGCCCATGGTGCGCCGCATCGTCGATGCGGAAATCCGGCTGGGCCTCGCCCGGGCCATGCAGTTTGGGTCGAAGTCCCGCATAGTCGGGCGTGAGGTCGTCGTCGGCCAGGGCGGGCCAGAAGCGGCGCACATAGGCGGCGAAGCCGGCGCGCTTGTCCGGATTGACGCTGTAGTCCTCGGTCTCAACGAACTCCAAATCGGGGCCGAACCGCGCCTGACCGCCCAGGTCACGGCGGTAGTGGACGCCGAGGGCGCCGGCGATCGGCGGGGGATAGATCAGCCGCTCAAACGGCGCTGGACCGCGAAGGGCGAAATAGACCCCCTTGCCATAGTGCAGGGTTGGGATCTGCTCCGTCGGATAGGACTCGATCCGGGCGGCGGCGGCCTGGGCGCCGAGGCCGGCGGCGATCACCAGCTGGCGACAGGTCAGGGTGGTCGGCTCCGCGCCGCCCGCGCGCACGGCGAAGCCTCCGCCCGCGAGGGGCTCGGCGCCCTCGAACGGCGTGGCCACGACCACGGCGCCGCCCTGGTCCTCGATCTCACCCTGCAGGGCCAGCATGTAGCCGTGGCTGTCGAACACGCCGCTCTGCGGCGACAGCAGCGCGGCGTGAGCGCGCAGCGCCGGCTCCAGCGCCTGGGCCTGAGCGCCGGTCAGGGCCTCGATCTCCTCGACCCCATTGGTCCGCGCCTGGGCGGCGATCGCCTCCAGGCGGGGAACTTCGCTCGCCTCGGTGGCCACCACCAACTTGCCGCAGCGGCGATAGCCGACGCCGCGGCTGTCCAGGAATGCGTAGAGCGCCCGGCGACCCTCGACGCACAGCCGCGCCTTCAGCGAGTCGGTGGCGTAGTAGAGCCCCGCATGGATCACCTCGGAATTGCGCGAGGAGACGCCCTGGCCGATCGACCGTTCCCGTTCGATCACGACCACGGACTGACCGGCCAGAGCCAGGGCCCGGCCGGTAGCCAATCCCACCGCTCCGGCGCCCACCACCACGGCGTCAAGATCGAAGGTTGGCGGTCCGCTCGCAGTCAAATCGGCTCCTCGAAGGGTGTTCGCGGCAGATGCCCCACCCGCCGCGCCGCTGCAAGCGCGGCCAGCCCGGTCAGCTGAGCGTGGCTGAGGGCGTCATTCGTATGGCGCCCGAAAATATTGATTGCGATCAAGGCATGATTTGCGCTTTTAAGGCAACAACCGCGCGCCAAACTGGCCGGGAGGCCAAAATTTTGCCCGAACTGCTCGACGCCATCGATGCTCGAATCCTTGAACTGATCCAGCACAACGCCGCCCTTTCGGTCGCTGAGATCGCCGAACAGGTCGGACTGTCCTCCAGCCCCTGCTGGCGGCGGATCAAACGGCTGGAAGACGCCGGGGTGATTCAGCGCCGGGTGACCATCCTCGACCGCGAAAAGCTGGGTCTCGGGTTCGAGGTCTATTGCACGGTCAAACTGACCTTGCCGACCAAACAGAACCTCGAGGCGTTCGAGACCGCCGTCGCCCTGTGGGCTGAGGTGTCGCAATGCGCCACAGTGACTGGCGCCGCCGACTACGAGCTGCGGATCATCACCCGTGACATGCACGCCTTTGACGACTTCTTGCGCGACAAGCTGCTGTCGCTGGGCCTGGTGTCGAACATTGAAAGCCGGATCGTGATTCGCAGCGTAAAGAACTCCACGGCGGTTCCGCTGCGGCTGGTGAGCACCCATCTGGAGGGCTGACACCCCGGAGGGCCGCATGATCGAGCTTGTCATTGACCGCCGCACTCGTGACCTCGGTGGCTTCGTCGTCGGGAGGGTGCTGCCCTACGCCAAGCATCGGACGGTGGGGCCGTTCGTGTTCTTCGACCATATGGGGCCGATCGACATGCCGGCCGGCGTGCCGCGCAGCGCCGACGTGCGGCCGCACCCGCATATCGGCCTGTCGACGGTGACCTATCTGTTCTCCGGCCAGATGCGCCATCAGGACAGCGTCGGCTCCGATCAGGCGATCATTCCGGCCGAGGTCAATTGGATGACCGCCGGGCGCGGCATCACCCACTCTGAGCGGTTCGACGGGCCGATCCGCGAGCACGGCGGCCGGATGCACGGCATCCAGGCCTGGGTCGCCCTGCCGACCGAGCTTGAGGAGATCGACCCCGTCTTCGCCCATCACGGCGCCGCCGACCTGCCGACCTTCGACGAGCCTGGCCTGAGCGGTCGGCTGATCGCCGGCCGGGCCTTTGGCCAGACGGCGGCGGTGAAGACCCATTCGCCGATGTTCTACGCCCACCTGGAGCTGGCCGCCGGCGCCCGCATCGCTTTGCCGGCCGACTATCCGGAGCGTGCGGCCTATGTGGTCCAGGGCTGTGTCGAGACGGACGGCCACGCCTATCAGACCGGCCAAATGCTGGTGTTCGGCGCCGGTGCGGCGCCGGTGCTGACCGCGACCGAGGCCTCAACGGTGATGCTGCTCGGCGGCGAGCCGCTCGGCGAGCGGCACATCTGGTGGAATTTCGTCTCCACCACCAAGGCGCGGATCGAGCAGGCCAAGGCCGACTGGAAGGCTGGTCGGTTCGAGCTGCCGCCGCATGATCGTGACGAGTTCATTCCCTTGCCGGACGAGCCGCCGCCGCCCGCACCGGTGATGTAGGGGGCACGTCGCGCCCGTCGCCAGTGTTGTCTCTCAACCCTGCCGCTTGAGGGCGGGGCGGGGTCGCGGTTCATAACATCGACGGAATCACCCGATCCGGCGGCTTATGCCCGTCGAGGAAGGTCTTGATGTTGATGATCACCTTCTCGCCCATCTCGATGCGTCCCTCAACCGTGGCCGAGCCCATGTGTGGCAGTAGCACCACATTGGGCAGCTTCATCAGCTTGGGATTGATCGCCGGCTCGTGTTCATAGACGTCGAGCCCCGCGCCGCCCAGGGCGCCGTCGGCCAGCAGATTGGCCAGCACCGCCTCATCGATGATCTCGCCGCGGGCGGTGTTGATCACGATCGCGTGGCTTTGCAGCAGGTGCAGGCGGCGGCCCGACAGCAGGTGATAGGTCGCCGGCGTATGGGGGCAGTGGACGGTGATGATGTCCATCCGCGCTAGCATCTGGTCGAGGGAGTCCCAATAGGTGGCCGACAGTTCGGCCTCGATCCGCGTGCCGACCCGCTTGCGGTTATGGTAATGCACCTCCAGCCCGAAGGCGCGGGCGCGGCGGGCGACGGCCTGGCCGATGCGGCCCATGCCGATGATGCCCAGCCGCGCGCCGCGCATCCGCCGGCCCATCATCGAGGTGGGCGTCCAACCGGTGAAGCCGCCGGACTGGGCCAGGTTTGAGCCCTCGACCAGCCGCCGAGCGGCCGCCAACATCAGGGCGATGGTCATGTCGGCGGTGTCTTCGGTCAGCACGCCAGGGGTGTTGGTCACCGTCAGGCCGCGCGCGGTGGCCGCATTCACGTCGATATGATCGACCCCGGCCCCGAAATTGGCGATCAGCTTCAGGTCCGAGCCGGCCGCCTCGATCACCCGTGTGTCGATGCGATCGGTGATCGTCGACACCAGCACATCGGCGTCCCCCGCCGCGGCGATAAGTTCATCAAGCGTAAAGGCGTGATCGTCGTTATTGTGCACCGCCTCGAACAGCGCGCTCATCCGCGCCTCGACCGGCTGCGGCAGTTTGCGGGTGACGATGACTTTGGGCTTGCGGGCGGCCATGGGGGTTTAGGATAGAGCCTCTTTTGAGGGACGATCTTTGCGTCGCGCGGCCGGGTCGGTCGCCCGTGTCTAGCAAACGGCGATCATCGGGCCAAGGCAAGCGCCTTGCCCATCTTGGGATTTAATCGATGCGGGCGGCGGCGATGGGGCGCAGGTCAATCTCGGTCATCGGCGGCCTGACCCTGTTGCTGCTGACCACCGCCTGCTCGCGCGGCGCCGGGGCGGCCCAGACCGACCCGCGGGCGGCGCAGAACCCTTCCGGCCTGCCGATCCCCCGCTACGTGACCCTGAAATCCA
>Ga0302196_10000152_pt1 | contig 69008 bp, 57 predicted proteins | sample II_Bog_N1_3_FD_198794 | JGI IMG/M metagenome (GOLD analysis project Ga0302196, IMG submission 198794) | Peat permafrost microbial communities from Stordalen Mire near Abisko, Sweden - II_Bog_N1_3 | ecosystem: Environmental > Terrestrial > Soil > Wetlands > Peat | place: Sweden: Abisko... | reverse complement strand
CGCCCCCTTCCCACGAAGGAGACCTCCCTTCCGCCGGAAGGACGCGCCCTTCCCACGAAGGAGACCTCCCTTCCGCCGGAAGGACGCGCCCTTCCCACGAAGGAGACCTCCCTTCCGCCGGAAGGACGCCCCCTTCCCACGAAGGAGACCTCCCTTCCGCCGGAAGGACGCGCCCTTCCCACGAAGGAGACCGCCCTTCCACCGGAAGGACGCGCCCTTCCAATGAAGGAGACCGCCCTTCCACCGGAAGGACGCGCCCTTCCCACGAAGCAGACCGCCCTTCCACCGGAAGGACGCTCCCTTCCGACGAAAGAGGCCGTCCTTCAAGCGGAAGGAAGGTCGCTGGCGACCAAGCAGCCCGCCCTTCAGGCGGAAGGACGCACCCTTCCGCCGAAGACACGCGGTCCCTCGGCGCCACGGAGCGTCCCTCTCACGGCAGGACGGTCTCCTTCGCCGCCAGGGAGCGTCCGTCCGCGCGAAGGACGGTATCCTTCGCCGCCAGGGAGCGTGCTTCTCACGGCAGGGCGCAATCCTTCGACGCCACGCATCGACCCCCTCACGACAGGGCGCGCTCCTCGGTCGAAGGAGCGCTTTCTTGTCACGTCACGACGCGTCTTCTCGACGAAGGACCCCGCTCCTGCTGGACCAGGCCCTGCCGCTCCGCCGAGACGTCGCGTTCTTCCACTACAACGATACCCCGCCCGCTCGCCCGGCCGAGAGTCTCCCCCGGAAGAACGCCCTGCTCCGCTCCGGCGTGGGCCCCAGGAGTCTCTTCGCTCACGTGTCGGGCACGCACACCTTCACGGTGCGGGCGTTACCCAGGATGGTCTGAAGTCGGTTCGTCATGCTCGCCGTGAGGCGAACGCCGGACGGCAGGATGAGCGCGCCTGCGCCCGTGTAGATGTTCTCCGCGAGGACCATTCCCTCGGCGAGCTTGTTGCCCGGAAGCCGCACGCAGTTGCGTGGCTTGACCCCGAACCGCATGACGACCTCGACGTTGTCGGCGCGGAGCCTCGTGGCGCTCGACAGCGCGTAGTCGCTGGAATCGATGTCGTCCGATGCCTTCGCGAGGCCCATCGTGAAGGGGAACCCCTCCTTGCCGAGCGAGCCGCAGAGCGACCCCGCCACGGTGTTCGCCAGCTCGCCCAGCATGTCCTTGAGCTCAGCGGGGTCCGTCGGCGGAGGCTCCCCGACTGCACGTCCTTTTCTTGCGTAAAACCCACATCTCGCCCGCACGGAGCCCTGAGCCGTCACGCCGCGCACTTTGAAAAACGGCTGGGGGCGCGAACACTTAAGCCCCGGCCTCGGCCCTTCACATGTCCGGGCAGAGCCGCACCGCCAGGGCCGCCACCTCGGCGCCGTCGAACGGCTTCGCCACGCACGCCGTGACGCCCGCCGCGCGCGCCACGGCTTGCTTTTCGGCGTCGAGGTCGGTCGTCAGGATGACGATGGGCAGAAACCGGTGAGCCGCCTCCTTGCGAAGCGCCCGCGCCACGTCGAGTCCGTCCATGACGGGCATGTTCCAGTCGGTGAGGACCACGCGGGCCCCCGTCTCGCGGACGCGGCGGAGCCCCTCCTGGCCGTCACCTGCCTCGACGACGTCGAAGCCTGCTTGTTCCAGGTGTCGACGGAGCAGTCGCCGCATCAGCAACGTGTCGTCGATGATGAGCGCCGTCTTGCGCACAACGGGGGGGGCAGCCACGAAGAGGAGGAACGGCCGGGCCCGCCGATTCCTAAGCCGCGCCGCGCACCCTTAATCGCCCAGGGTTTCCGGCCGTTCACCCACCAATGACAACCGGCGCGAAGGTCGAGCTTCAATGCCTCGAAGAGCTCGGGGATCCAGAGCTCGTCGATGAGCTCGTGGAGATGTTCGTTGCCCTGAGCGCCGAGCAGGTGGTCGAGATGAGAAACGCGATCTACGGCTCCGACGCCGACTTGCTCGCCAAGGCCGCGCACAAGCTGAAGGGCGCATGCCTCGGGCTCTACGCCACGACGGCCGCGGAGCTGACGGCGGTCATCGAGCGTTCCGGCAAGGATGGAACTCTCGGGGCGTTGCCCGGACGTCTCGACGACCTCGAGACGGCGCTCGAGGAGACCATCGCCCAGATGCGGGCGTACATCGCGCGACGCGCAGCTCCTCGCTGAACGGTGTGAGTCGCGCCTCCCCCGGGCTCCAGCTCACCGACGTAGCTCTCACCGGCTACACGGAAAAGAGAGACAGGCTCGCGCCTCCCCCTCACTGAGGCGCGGGCTGCGCGCAGAACCCGTTGATGCACTGCGATCCCGCCGTGCAGCAGTCGGACGACACCTGGCACTTCTCGTACTCGTTCGAGCACCCGGTCGGTGGCGGCACGCACTCGAGCGATCCGGCATCGTCCCCGCCCGCGGAGCGGCAGAAGCCGTTGCAGCACTCGTCACCCGACTGGCACGAGGCGCCGTTCGCCTGGCACGGGCTCAGCACCCAGAAGCCACGCAGGTTGTCGGCCCCGAGCTCCTGGCCGTCGAGAAAGAACGCCGGGTAGGTCGCGTCCTGGCCGGCCGTCGGAGACAGGTTGAGCGCGGCGACCCATAGCTTGCCGTCCTCGTCCGCGTTCATCTTCGAGGTGAGCGTGTTGCCGTAAGAGCGGTGGCTCGTGAACACGACCCAGAAGTAGCCCCCGACCGCCTCCGGCAAGATCGTCGGCGCGAAGCTCAAGCCCGGGTCCATGGCGGGCAGGTAGGTCGGGGTCCCGCTGCCGGTGTAGCCGTCGAGGGCGTCGGCGCGGTGCACCGTCTGCGTCGCGAGGTCGACCATGTAGACGTCGCCCGTCGCGCCGTTGTCCGTCTCGAACGCCAGGTTCGACCCCACGTGGTAGAGGATCCACTTCGCGTCCGGCGTGAACGCCGGCCAGGCGACGTATCCCGTCGGGTGGGTGGCGATGTCGACGAGGTTCGAGAAGGAGTGCGTCGTGACGTCGAAGTCCATGACCGCGAGCGTGTGCCCGTTGTCCTTGTCCTCGTGCACGAAGGCGACGTGCTTGCCATCGGGCGAGAACGCCGTAGTTCCACCGTGCTGGAGGACACCGTCCCATCCAGGGGCAGCGATCTTCGCCCCCGTGTGGGTGTCGTAGAGCGCGGACGCGCTGCCGTTCCACGTGCGGTAGTTGGTGGCGGACAGGACGAAGCTGCCGTCCGGGTAGAGCCCGCCGTAGGTGAACGACTGGTTCGGTTGCGTGTCGATGACGGCAGCGTCGCTGTGCAGATCGTAGCTGGCGCTCGAAGAGCCGAGCTGCACGTTGGCCACGAGGGTCGAGCCGTCCGCGCTCGCCGTGTGGCAGACGTTGCCACAGCCGCTCTTGACCACGGTGGGCTGCGCGGAGCCTGGCTGGATCTTCATGATGCCGACCGCTCCGGCCAGCATCGAGTTGTAGGTCTCGTAATAGATGGTCCCGCGCAGGCTCCCCTGCGCGATCGTCCACGTCTCGGTGATGGGAGCCGTCACCTGCCCGCCGACGATCGCCGTGGCCTGTACGGTGACCGGATCGGTGGCGCCGACGGCCTGGGTGATCGCCGTCCACACGGGCGCCGACCAGGCTGCGCCCGCCATTGTCAGCGGAGCGAAGTAGCCCTCGTAGTCCAGCGCAGACGCCGTGACGTGGAGGTAGAGCGCGTCGTACGAGCCTCCGGCGAACTGCAGCAAAGGCGGCGTCAGCCCGCGCGGGAAGACCGTCTGATCGTAGGGATACGTCCACGCGAAGGAGCCGCCCGCCGCGCCGCCCGCCTGGAGCTGCGTCTGCGTGGACGACGGGACCATCCCGGGGTTCTCGGTGATCGTGCACACGCCGGCGGTGCACGTGCCGCCGGCGACGGCGCACGAAGGGTCGCACGGAGGGGGCCCGACGTTCTGATCGACGGACGCGTCCTGGGCGCCGAACATGCCGCCGTCGTTGCCAAACATCCCGCCCACGTCGGGGCCGACCGCGACGCTGCTATCGAGCTGGCCGCCCGGTCCGCTGTCGGGTGGGCCGAGGCCCGCCTTCGTGCCCGTTCCGCACGCAGCGAAGGCAGTAGCTCCGAGGAGCACCATGAGTGGAAGGGAGGACCTTCCGAGGCTTTGAAAGGACAGGCCCATCGTCCGACCGTATCTCCTGGCGCCCGGATCGCGAACAGTTCGTTACGTAGCCTTGCCTGCCTGGAGCGGCAGCATCACTCCGGCGTGGGCACGGAGCAGACGTGGTTGATGCACGTCTCGCCCGTGGCTGCGCCGCAGCAGTCGGACGACTGATTGCAATGGTCGCCGTCCTGCGAGCAGCCGTTGACCTGCGATACGCACACCATCCCGGTCGGCATCGACGAGGCATCCGCCGAAGCGTCTGCTCCGGCGTCGGCCATCGTCGCCGAAGCGTCTACGCCGGCGTCGTCGCCGGACGCACCCATCGCACAGTAGCCCCCGCAGCACTCGGTGCCCGACGAGCATCCCTGCCCGTTTCCCTTGCACGGGTCGAGCGCCCAGTAGCCGCGCAGGTTGAGCGACGCGATGTCCTGCCCGGGGAGCCGGAACGCGGCGTGGCTGGGATCCATCGGCGGCCCCGAGGGGTTCTCGCCGGGCGTCGGGTTCTGGTTGATGGCCGCGACCCAGAGCTGCTTCTCCGTCGTCCGATCGCCCGTCAGCATGTTGCCGTACGTCCGGCGGCTCAAGAAGACGACCCAGAAGTATCCGCCCGCGGCGACGGGCGCCATCGTCGGCTCGAAGTTCAGGCTGAGATCGCGCGTCCCGGCGGCGAACTGGTAGCCGTCCCCGTCGAGCGCGCCGAGCCGCACCTCGTTCCCCGGGTTCTGGAGATCGGCCATGTAGAGGTCCGAAGCCATGGGCGGGTACGACGTGAGGTTGTGGTTCATCGTCGGGTCGGCCCAGCTCATTCGCGCGTAGAGCGCCCAGCGACCGTCGGGCGACACGGTCGGCCACGCGATGGTCTGGGTGTTCGTGTCGGTGCCGGCCTGCACGATGGTCTGCTCGTTCGTCAGCATCGGCGTGCCGCTCTCGCTGAAGGCGAACGACTTGAGGGGGCCGGGCGTCGCGGTGGCTGCCCAGTAGTTGCTCATCGGGTTCGAGTCCCCGACGAACACGAGCTTCGAGCCGTCGGGTGAGAACGCCGGCATGTAATAGAGCTCCGTCCCGAGCCCGCTCGTGGCACTGGGCACGAGGGCGCCGGCCGTCGTGTCGTACATCCCGGCGACGTTCAGCCCCGTCAGCTGGGGCGAGAGCGCATCGGCGACCATGTACTGGCCATCCGGCGTCACGGCGGAGAGGGCCCACTGGCGGATCTGCGGCGAGTCGGGCGTGCCTCCGAGGCCATAGCCAGGCGCGTTCGTCTTGAGGTTGTAGGTGCCTCCGAACGTTCCGCCCGTGGCGATCATCGTCGAGCCGTCCGCCGAGACCGTATGGCACGCCATCGTGCAGCCGTTGCCGGGCGAGGGGACCATGCTGGCGCTGAAGTCGTCCGGCGCCGTGGCCCCCGGCTGAATCCGCATGATGCGTCCGAGGTTGTTCGCCCAGTAATAGATCGTGCCGCGCATCGAGGCCGGCGCGATCGTCCACGCAAGGTTGGCGATGACGGTCGCGGTCGTCCCCGAGTAGCGCGCGATCGTGACGTTGGCCGCGCCGCTCGTGGAGTTGACGAACGTGTCCCAGACGCTCTGGGGCATGTTGTACTCGGCCGCGGGGATGGCCGCCTGCGGGGACGGCGGGGGATTCGGCTGGGCCGCCTGGGGGACATCGAAAGACTGGTATTCGAAGGTCGGGCTCGTGACGTGGACGTAGAGGATGTCGGTCGTCGCGCCGCCGTTCCACATGAAGTCGGGCGCCGGAAGCCCGCGTGGAAACACGGTGCCCGTGTACGGGTACGCCCACACCACGGAGAGGTCCGGCGTGACCGCGCTCGTGAGCGGCCCCATCTGGGCGGGTGTCGCCATCGCCGGGTTGTCCGACAGGAAGACCTTGACCGTGAGCGCCGCGGTGGCCGACTGGCCCATGTACGAGGCGTGGACGTTGACGAATCCCCCGACGGTGCCGTTTGGCGTGTAGACGCCGCTGCCCGCGATGGCGCCTGGCGTGTAGTTGTCGAGCGTCCAGGTCACGTTCGTCGCGAGGGTGCTCGTCGTGCTGTCGCTGTAGGTGGCGACGAGCGAGAACGGCTGCGTCGTGGCCACGCCGTTGGTGACCGTGACCGTCGCCTGGGACGGGCTCACAGCGATCGACGTCACCGTCGCGCCCCCACCGAAGCCGAGCGAGGCGTCGGCAGCCGCGTCGGGCGCGGAGGTCGCCGTGGGAGCGGGCTGGGCGGAGCCCGGACCCGGGTTGTCGGACGCTGCGCTATGGCCGCAACCCGCCCCGAGAAGCCCCGCCGCAAGTACCAAGAACCCGAGCGCGTGTGCGCAATTGTGCGCCATGGTTTACCTCGCTACAGCCCTCTTCCGCACAACCCGGGCCAACGCGGCAGTTCCGCTCCGGCGCCAAAATTACGGGGTTCTTGGAAGCGCCCCCGGTGCACCGGCGATCCAATTGGTGGATCGAAGGCTTCCGGTCCGGCGCCCCAGGCCTCCGCCCCCACTGGCTTGGATGGTGCACCTCCGATGCTGCAACGGAGCTGGTTGGGGACGGCAGACGGCTCGACTCGCTCCGGACCGACCGAGCTCGTTGAGGACGACAGCATGAACGCCGATACGACAGTCACCATCAGCACGCCGTGCAACCACATCGAGGACGCACCGATCCGGTCGGTGCCTCGCCCCGCTGCGGGCTGCGAGGAGTGCCTCAAGATCGGATCGGGCTGGGTGCACCTCCGTGAGTGCCTGTCCTGCGGGCACATCGGCTGTTGCGACTCGTCGCCGCACAAGCACGCGACCGCCCACTTCCACCGGACCAAGCACCCGATCGTCTCCTCGGCGGAGCCCGGAGAGACGTGGTGCTGGTGCTACGTCGACAAGCGCGTCCTCGAGTGAAGCGGCGACTTCGAGCACCGGCTCCCTCATGGCGTACGAGTCCATCGACAATTACGGCGTGATTGGCAACTTGCGCACCGTCGCGCTCGTGAGCCGGGGTGGCTCCATCGACTGGATGTGCTTTCCTCACTTCGACTCGCCGAGCGTCTTCGGCGCGCTGCTCGACGATGAGAAGGGGGGGCGCTTCCGGATTCAGCCGCTCTGGAGCCGGGGCACGCTCAAGCAACTCTACTGGCCCGAGACCAACGTCCTCATCACGCGATTTCTCTCGGCCGAGGGCGTCGGCGAGATCGAGGACTTCATGCCCTGCGCGAACGGCGCGAAGTGCGGCAGCAACATGCTGGTCCGGCGCGTGCGCGTCGTCCGGGGGAGCTTGACGTTCGAGGTCGCCTGCGAGCCCGCGTTCGACTACGCCCGGGCCTCACCCGAGACCCACGTGAGCGAGAACGGCGTGGTGTTCCAGGGCCCCGGGCTGACGCTCGCCCTGTCGAGCGAGAGGCCCCTCACGGCAACCGCACGCGGCGCCGGAGCGCGCTTCGTCCTGCAGGCCGGCGAGAGCACGACGTTCGTCCTCCGCCTCGCCACGGGGTGCCTTCCCGCCCCCTCCGCCGAGGAGGCCCAGTTGCTCTTCGAGGAGACCCTGCGGTTCTGGCGACGGTGGCTCTCGAGGTGCACCTACAAGGGTCGGTGGCGCGAGGCCGTCCAGCGCTCGGCGCTCCTCTTGAAGCTCCTCACGTTCGAGCCGACCGGCGCCATCGTCGCCGCGCCCACGTGCAGCCTGCCCGAGGAGCTCGGCGGCGTGCGCAACTGGGACTACCGCTACGCGTGGATCCGCGACGCGGCCTTCACCCTGTACGCGCTCCTCCGCATCGGATTCACCGACGAGGCCGCGGGCTTCATGGACTGGCTGGTGTCGCGCTGCCACGAGAGCAAGGGCGACCCTCCGCTCCAGATCGTCTACGGCATCCACGGCGAGAGCGACCTGCGTGAGCGGGAGCTCGCACACCTCGAGGGATACCGGGGCTCCCGCCCGGTGCGAATCGGCAACGCCGCCCACGAGCAGCTCCAGCTCGACATCTACGGCGAGCTGATGGACTCGGTGTACCTGTTCAACAAGTACGGCGCTCCCATCTCCTACGACCTCTGGGTCCAGCTCCGTCGCATCATCGACTGGGTGTGCGCCAACTGGAAGCTCCCGGACGAAGGGATCTGGGAGACGCGCGGAGGGCGACGACAGTTCGTGTACTCGAAGCTCATGTGCTGGGTCGCGCTCGATCGCGGCTTGCGACTCGCCGACAAGCGCTCGTTCCCCGCGGACCGCAGCCGCTGGCTCGCATCGCGGGACGCCATCTACGAGGACATCATGTCGCAGGGCTGGACGCCGAAGCGACGATCGTTCGTGCAGTACTATGGAGGGGACGCCATCGACGCGTCGAACCTGCTCATGCCGCTCACCTTCTTCGTCTCGCCGAGCGACCCGAGGATGATCGACACGCTCGACGCCGTGGCCCGTTCGCCGTCCGACGGAGGACTTCTCTCGGACGGCATGGTCTACCGCTACGACACCGGAAATCCGTCGGACGGGCTCGTGGGCCAGGAGGGCACGTTCAACTGCGCCACCTTCTGGCTCGTGGAGGCGCTGACGCGCCTCGGGCGCACGGATCGCGCAAGGCTGGAGCAGGCGCGGCTCCTCTTCGAGCGGATGCTTGGATACGCAAACCACCTCGGGCTGTACGCCGAGCAGACGAGCAACGCGGGGGAGGCCCTGGGCAACTACCCGCAGGCGCTCACCCACCTGGCCCTGATCAGCGCGGCGCACAACCTCGATCGCACGTTGAACGAGCACAGGTGACGTCGTAGACGCAGACGCGCAGGCCAGGGCATCTCTGCCGCGGGATTTCGAGACCCACGGTCGTCGTTCCGGAAGCTCTTGCAGTTGTCCGGAAAAGGCGCATAAACGGGCGCTGCTGTTCATGCGCCCGCACGTCCCGTCCTTGCGACCGTTGCTCTGCGCGCCCTTCCTCCTGGGTGGGTTCCTGGGAGGTTGCGGCAGCGCTGCGGTCGTCGTTCCGTCAGCGGGCGCGAGCCCGGACGATGCGGGCACCGCAGCCGACGTCCAGGGGACACCAGAACTGGACGCGTCGGTCTCGGTGGACGCCTCGTCCGACACCGACGCAGCCGCCCCTCCCACGGGCACCATCCCGGTGACGCGCGCCGCGTGCACGCCCTTCGGGTCCGCGCCACGTCCGCTCAACACGGCGGAGAACGCGCTCTTTCAGCCGCCGTGCAGCGGGGGCGGCGTCTCCCTCTCCGACTTCGTGGACGCGGAGGGAACGACCCGGCTCGCGTGCCTCTACACGCCCGCTGCCGCCACGCAGAGCCATCCGCTCCCGCTCGTGGTGTTCATCCATCCGTCGGTCGTCGGGCCGGACATCACGAGCGCCCTGTCCGGCATTCGCGGCGACCTCGACACCGCCGACCTCACGGGAGACCCGGCATCACCGGGCTTCTTGCTCCTCGAGCCCGCGGGCCGCGTGGTGGACGATCGTTACTACCCGTTCCCCGACAACGCCGATTCGCCAGGATGGGACAACTGGGATCGCCAGATGTGGCCGGGCGGCACGAGGACGGTCAACGGCACGGCCTACCCAGAGAACGTCGATGCGACGTCCTTCGATCACTACATTGCCGAGGTGGTCGCCAGTAACCTCGTCGACCCGAGCCGCATCTACCTGATGGGGTGGTCGAACGGGTCGTCCATGGGCGTGCTCTACGCGCTGAACCGGCCGAACATCGCCGCCGCCGCCGTCTACTCGGCGCCCGACCCGTTCCATGCGTTCAACGACCCGTGCCCGCAGACGGCCATCACGGGCACCCCGTCGGACGACACTTCGATCCAGGTGTTCAATCCTGGCGTGCCGATCTACCACGTGCACAACGACTGCGACATCGCGGGGCTCTGCCCGAACAGCGAGTATCTGTCGCAGTCGCTGCTGTCCGCGAACGTCGACCCGATCTCCGACCAGATCATCACGGCGACGCAGCAGTCGACAGGCACCTGCCTCGCCACCTGTGGAACGAACCCGTACGCCGACTACGGGAGCCTCACCGATCCGTTCGGTTACCTCGGCAACCTGCCGGGCTTCGTCGCCGGCACGGTGAACCACATGCGCTGGCCGAGCGACTGGACGAGCACCATGTACGCGTTCTTGCGCAACCACCCGAAGCCATAGCGCTACTGGGAGGTGGTCCCGGACGTGGGGGCTCCACGAGACGCCTCCTTGGCCACGATCACACGGCGGAAGAAGGCAGGACGTGCGCTGCGCGCCGGAACGGGCTAGTCACTTGATGCAGATGAGCACTGTTCGCCTGGCAGTCGTTTCCCTCGTCGGCCTCGTATCCTCGTGCTCCTCGCCGTCGTCCTCGGGGCCCACTCCCGTCCCGAGCGACCCGACGAGCGAGCAGGTGGCCTTCAGCTACGTGACGAACCTCATCCCTGCACAGATCACGGTGGGTGGCACGTCCGCGACCGCGTACGTCGACACCGGCAACCCGTTCGTCCTGCTCGACCCGTCGACGTTCACGAGCATCTCCGGCCTGGCCGCGCTCGGGGGCGACATCCCCTCGGTGGTCGTCGGCTCGACGACGGCAGAGAACGTGTATGTGATCCCCACGACAGACGGCCTGACGAGCCCTGACCCCGCCTTTCCACTCCACGCCAACCTCGGGTGTACGGCGATCTGTAAGTTCGTGGCCACGTTCAACTACCGCGACGTCGCCTTCGGTCTCGCCCCCGCCGCGCCCGCACCACCCGCGGGCCTCGAGCCCGAGATCGTGCTCGCGTTCTCGTTCGAGGGCGGCAGCGAGGTCGGCGGCGTGAACGTCCCGAAGTCGCGCATCGTCGTCCCGGTGACGATCGAGGGGACGAAGTACACGATGATGCTCGATACGGGCGCATCCTACGTCACCGTGACCCAGGCGGCGTTCACGGCCATCACCCAGGACGGACGCCCCACCGCCAACGGAGGGACCGCGGAGACGACGGAGGGCACCTCGACCACGACGGTGGCCCGCGTCTCGTCGGTCGTCGTCGGCGGCACGGGCGGGGCGGAGGTGCAGTCGGTCGTCATCGCCCACGACACGTCCTTCGACATGAACCTCGAGGAGGTGAGCACCGACACCGGCCAGCAGATCGACGGCTCGCTCGGCGGCACGTTCCTCCACGATTTCTACGTCACCGTCGACTACGCGACCGCGAAGGTCCACTTCGCGCGCTACTCGGACACGAGCTTCGCGATCGACCCGGCCGAGCAGATCGGCATCGCTCTCGCGCAGCAGGGCTCGAATTACGTGGTCGCGGCCGCCGACCAGGCCGCCGCGGCGCTCGGCGTCACGTCGGGGGACGTCGTCACCTCCATCGACGGTCAGCTCATCACCGGGCTACCGGTGGCGCAAGCGTCGGTGCTCCTGTTCGGCAAGGTCGGCTCGACGAAGATGGTCGCCTTCGGCGCCGCGGCGCACCTCGGATACCAGAGCGTCTCCTTGACGGTCGAGGAGCTCTTGCCCCAGTGATCGCCGTCCGAGCCGGCAGTGCGCCGTGCTGGCTCGTCCTGCTCGCGGGGGTGGCGGCGTGCGGCTGCTCGAGGACGCCCGAGCCCACGGAACATGGCGCCATCTCCGAGCCAGCGGCGCCGGAGGCCTCTGCGGCGCCCGCCCCTCCGGTTGCAAACCTGACCTTCACGCGGGACGTAGTCGAGCTACGGGTGCCGGCCGACTGGCAAGAGCTGCCGGCGTCGACCGACAAGCGCCGAGAGCAGTTCCTGGCCGCGCTCAATACGCCAAAGGAGCAGCCCGACGTCCTCGTGCTCGTCATGCGTCCCACGGCAGTCGACGACTCCAAGGACGGGCCCGAGACGCTCGCGCGCATCGCCGTGGGCTCGCTCGAAGCCAGAGTGACGCCCGGCAAGCTCGGGGACCTCGACGCCGTGGTCGCCTCCGCGGAGACGGCGCGCTCCGACGGCAAAGCGCTCTCCAGCACAGCCTGGGTGGCTGTCCGCGCGGGGGTGGCGTTCGTGGTGAGCTGCGGCGGGACGGGCGCAGAGGGCATCGCGCTCGCGGCCAGGCTGTGCGGCCCGATCGTCCAGAGCTACCGCCTGGTCCGCCCCGTTCCTCAGGTGCGACGGATCGACGTCCCGGCGGCGGCGGAGCTCGTCACGCGCACGATCGGCAGTGTCGACGTCCGCGTTCCCCGCTCCTGGGAGCCGCTCGGCAGCGGATGGACGGTGGCGCCGGAGGTCGGCGGGTTTCGCACCCCCGTTCCGAAGACTGGCCCGTACGAGTCGGCGACAGTGAAGGTCGCGGTCATCCCCAGCGCGACGAGCGCCGGCGCGCTCGCCGACGAGATCGATCGCAGTCCCCTCGGCCACACGTCGAGCCGTGCTCCGTTCACGGGTCCTCTGGGCGCGAGCCTCGTGTCCGATCGCCGTTTCGCCGGGGGAGAGGCGTCGCGCGTGTACGATCAGGTCGTCGACGGGACGGGGTACGAGCTCTCGTGCTCCTTCCCGGAGCGCCTCGCCGGGTTCTCCGCGGAGTGCGACGCGATGGCCCGCAGCATGCGGATCAGGCGCTGATCGGCTCGGGGCGTTTCCGCCGGGACGGCGACGCGGGATCCGCGGTAGCGCGATCGCATGTACGGTGGCATATGGGGGGCCGGACATGACAAAGCGAGAAGAGCCCATGAGAGAGCCGAACCGTCGGAGCGCCTTGCCTTTCGCCTTTGCGTTCGTGGCCGTCTCTGGCGCGATCGTAGGGACGGTGATGGCCACCGGATGCGGAAGCAAGAGCAGCCCCTCGGGCTTCTCGCCCACCGGCAGCGACGACTCGGGCATCGGCTCCGGGGACATGACGGATGGCTCCGCGGACGACACCGGCAGCGGCCTGCTGGGGGGCGGCAACGGACCGGACGCGGCGTCCACGGCGCCCGACGCGAACGTGACCGCCGATTGCCCTCCTTCGGCCAAGCTCATTTACGTGACCGGCGAAGGCTCGCAGCTCTACAGCTTCGCGCCGCAGACCGCCAAGTTCACCCTCATCGGCACGCTGACCTGCCTCGATTCCCCGACGCACATGACCGTCGACCGAACCGGGACTGCGTGGGTGGTGTCGGACGGAAACCTCTACAAGGCCAGCACGACGACCGCCGCGTGCTCCGCGGTGGCGACCTGGACGCCGGACCCGATAAACTTCGGCGACTTCGCGCTCACGTTCCTCGGGACGACGAACGCGACGGACAACACGCTCTACATGCTGGGCGACTTCGGCGAGCTCGGAGCGTTCAACACCGTCACCGGCCACGTGACCTCGATGGGGACAGTCTCGCTCCAGCCGTCGGGCGACATGACGACGAACGGAGACGGCACGCTGTACTTCCTCATGCAGGCCGAGATGCAGACGCTGAACCAGCTGAACCCGACGAACGCGTCGGTCATCAAGTCGTGGACGACGGGGGAGGACTCCGAGAACTCCCAGGCGCTCGCGTACTACGGCGGCCTCTTCTACGACTTCATCGGAAACGCCGTCTACACCTACGACACGACCACGGGGGTCGCGAAGTCGCTCGGAATGGCGCCCCTCATGGTGACGGGAGCAGGCCAGTCCACGTGCGTGCCGAGCGTCGCACCGCCGCCCGCGCCCCTGCCGCAGTAACTCGAGCGGGAACGGCGAGTCACCCCGCCCGGTACGCGAGGAGGGCGAAGATCGCCCCGATCACGAGGAGCGCGGCCAGCACGACGAGCACGATCTTCCAGACGGACAGCGGCGCGACGCCCATGACACAGCTCGCGTCCTGCCCGTGGACGAGCGCGCGGTACGCCTTGCCGTGGTAGCGGTACGCGAGCACGTACGTAGGCAGGGCAACGCGCCGCGTGACCAGGCCCTCGAGAAGCACGTCGACGTGGATGTTCCGAAAGCGCGAGCCCGGAATGACGCCGGTCTTGAGCCGCTCCGCGGCCGTGGCGCGCACGGCGTTGGAAACGATGGCGCGCGCCGCCGAGCGCTGGACGTCGAACCTCTCGAGCAGCGTCCCCGGCGGGCCCTGTGGCTCGGTCTGCGCCGTGCGCAGATCGAAGTGGGGCGCGAGCCGCGCGCACTCCCCCCGATCCAGCCCTCGCGACGCGGGGACGAGCACCGCGTGGAACTCCATGGGCGTCTGTCCTGCGTGCGGTGCCCACGCAGAGCGCCCCGACCCGGCGTCCGAGTCGGCCGTCCAGCTCACGAGAGCCCGGGCATCGAAGATCCAGGCGGCCCACCACAGCGGGCGCAGCGCATCGACCCGCGCGGTCTCGGCCAGATCCTTCGGGCGGAAGAATCCCAGCGTGCGCAGCCACGCGTGAAGCGCGGCATCTGCCGCCGCCGGATCCACCCGGAATGGGAGGATGGTCTCGGCGGCTTCGACGGGGTCCTCCGGCTGCTCGAGACGCAGGACGGAGGTGCAGAAGATGCAACGCAGGCCCTGCGCCTCCGCCGTGAAGGCAACCGCGGCTCCGCACTGCTCGCAGCGGAGCACAGCGGCGGTCGCTCGCGCGGGGGCGAGCGCCGTCGCGACAGGGGCGACCTGCCCGCAGATGGCGCACCTCAGGTCGCCCACCTCGAGCGGAGTCGAGCAGCGTGCGCAGGGGGCGCCGACCGCGGCGTTCACGGCGAACCTCCGTTGTGCAGCTGGGTTGCGAGAACGACTCCGGCCACGACCAGCAGCACGAGAACGATCGCCGCGACGATCCGCTGCCAGGAGAGCGGAACGTGGCCGAGCACGCGCCCCGACTGCCCGTTGATGAGGACGCGCAACGCGGGCTTGGTCGCGTCGTAGCGCACGGCGAGCACCCACACGGGGACGAGCACCGGATCGAGGACCTCGTGCTCGAAGCGGGTGGAGTGCTGGAGCTCCTGCGAGCTATCGCCCGGCATGAACTCCGACAGCTCCCGGCCGACGTGCTGGACGGCCTCGCCGCGCGCGAGCTCGGCGCACCTCGCGATCGTCAACGTCGGCTCCTCCGCCCACCACCCCGCAATGGCCGCCGGTACGAAGCGCCGGAGAGCCCGGAGGTCGAACGGCTCGATCCCCTCCAGCTCGGCGTTGCCGACCGACGCCGACGCTGTCACGAGGACGTCGTGGACGTAGGTGGCGCGCCGGCCCGCGAGGGGGCGCCACTCCGTGTGCGTCACGGTCCGCGTGTGGGTCACGCTGTTTCCTTTGGAGTCGGTCGTCGTATACGTCTCGGTCGTGGTGTAGTGCTCGCCGATGTTCGCGCTCCAGTCGGACCAGGCGACCGCGCCGTAGAGGCACGCCGGCACGTAGACGCCGCGCACGTCGTCCACGGTCGCCTTGCGGAGACCCGAGTGCGTGAAGATGCCTCGCGCGTTCTTCAGCCAGTGCTTCACGGTGTCGAGCGCCGCCTCGCGCCCGAAGACGAACGGCAGGACGAACAGTGGAGGCGCGTGATCCAGAGACAGCGGGCGGGCGACGACCGAAGGCGACGCACAGTGCGGGCAGACGGTCGTCATCGCGTGCTCCGGCACGCGCATCGCCGCGCCGCAGTTCTGACACGCGAGCACCGTCGCCGGCTCGAGCGCTTGAGCGGTGTTCACGATTGCCAGAAGCCCACGCCGGCCGTCGCGATCAATGAGGCGACTGCGAGGACGGATCTGCCGTCCCAGCATCGGACGTGGCAGCGGCCGGCGTCTGCGGAGGCACCCGGTCAGCGACCGGAGGACCGCCGTAGCAGGCAGAGAGGGCGAGACCCAACGTCACCGCGGCGGACGTCGTGCCGAGGATCGAGCGTGCGGCCAGGACGCGGGCTTTCGTCTTCGGCTCGTCCGTCTTCGCGGCGCAGAACGGACAGCTCAGCGCGGGAGCACGGACGTGCCGGGAGCACGAGGGGCAAGGCATTAGGTTCGCGGTCATCGCCAACAGCCTACATCAAGGCTCGCGTGTCGTACGTATCCGCGCCAGCCGCACCAACGTTCATCATAACGAAGGAAAAGCAGCGATAAGCGGCGCGAAGCACATCCCAGAGCCGAAAATCATCTTGACGGTGTGTCTATTATATTGAATTAGTGTCGGTGCCGCCCGAGCGGAGTTCACTTCACCGTTCCTTAGAGGTTCGTCATGCTCTCGATCAATCGAAGAGCGCTGGCCGGAAGGCTCAGCGCCCTGGCAGTGCTTGCCTTCGTCTCGCGGGCCGGCGCGACGCCCGTGTGCTCGACGCTGCCCGGTACGATCGTCTATGGCGCCGGCGGCAGCGCGCAGCAGCCTCTGCTCGCGCAAATCGGCACGCAGCTCGCTCTGGCCTCCCCCGCCGTTTCCATCGTCTATTCCGACAGCGGCAGCGCCTGCGCGGGTTACGGCGATCTGGTCACCCCGACGGCGATCACGGGGACGGCGCTCTACTGGGATGGATCCGGCAACACCCTCTCGTGCCAGCTCGACCCAGGCGGTGACCCGATCACGTTCGCGGTCATGGGCAACTCCCCCACCCTCTGCAACGGCGTGACGTCGCTTGCGACGGGGTTCGGCCAGTTCCTCGGCCCCGCGCAGCCCGTCGACTTCGTCGTCCCCGCGATGTCGAGCCAGCAATCCATCAGCACCGAAGCCGCCTATTACGTCTGGGGCTTCGGGGCGTCGGACTCGGCCCACTCGGTGGCACCATGGAGCACTCCGGCCAACATCTTCACGCGCAGCACGAGCTCGTTCGTCGCCCTCTTCGTGGGCCTCGACACCGGCGTGCCGGTGGCGACCGTCTCCGCGCACGGTACGGTCGAGACCTCGAACTCCAACACCGTAACGGCGCTCAACGGCCTCAATGGGACGAGCGGCGCCGAGTCGGGGATCGGGTTCGTTTCCGGAGAAGTGGCGGACGGCAACCGAAGCAAGATCCGCGTGCTCGCGTACCAGCACACAGGCCAGAGCTGCGGCTACTGGCCCGACTCGACGGTCGACGCTTTCGACAAGGCCAACGTGCGCAGCGGACAGTACTGGCTGTGGTCGCCGGTGCACTTCTACGCGGCCGTCGATGCCAGCGGAAGCATCACCGATCCTGCCACGTCTAGCTTCGTCGGACTGTTCACCGGGACGACGACCCAGGGAGCCGGTGTGAGCGTCTTCGCCGCCGAGCTCGCCGCGTACACCGTCCCGAACTGCGCGATGCACGCGTGGAGAGACGGAGACCTCGCCCCCCCCTACTCATACGCGCCGGCCGCGTCTTGCGAGTGCGAGTACGACATCGCCACGAGCGACACGAGCAAGCCATCGACGTGCAAGACCTGCACGGCGGATAGCCAATGCTCGACCAACCACTGCCGCAACATCGGACCGCCGCTCAACGCCGATGCTGGCGCCAACGTCGGCTACTGCGAGGTGAACTGATGGCCGCTCTACGTAGCTTCCGCCGGGCTTCGCTCGTCCTCGCCTCCACGTTGCTCTGCGCGGGCGCGCTCGTCGTCGCGTGCTCGAACAGCTCGAACCCGACGCCCTCGAACCCGATCTACAACGTGAGCGGGGACGGTGGGGACGCAGGCAAAGACGCCTCCGTCACGGACTCCTCGGAAGTGGTCCCCGATGCGGACGCCGCGAAGGCCGACACGTCGACCGAGCCGGTTGCAGACGCAGGCGACGCCGGCGATGGCGCGTCCGATGCCGGACAAGAGGCCGCGGTCGACGCGGCGAGCTGCGCGGCCGACGGCGGCTGCTGGAGCTGCACACCTGCCAGCACCCCGGAGTTCCTGAACCAATGCACCTCCTCCGAGTGCTCGCCCTTCGACAACCTGCAGCGCCTCCCCGACTACGACGGGGGTAGCTTGCCCCCGCTCCAGTAGACGGGGATGTGGAGGCGGGTACTGCATACGGGGGCGCTCACGCTGGCGCTGGCCCCCTCGGCGTGGGCTGCGCAGTCGGACGACGACCTCGACGTGCCGGCGGCCAAGGCGCAAGAGCTCTCGCCTCCGCCTGCTGTACCGACGGCCGCCCCTGCGCCGGGACCACTCTTGCCGCCCGAGTTGCCCCCGAGCCCCGCGCAGGGCGTCACACGGCCGTCCGATCCACCGACCCAGCCGAGTCCCGCCTCGGCCGATGAGGTCGCGGCGCTCCGGGCGCGCCTCGACGCGCTCGAGTCCAAGATCGAGCGTGACGGAGCTCTCGCGAAGGCGGCCGTGGCGGTGGCCAGCCCTCCTGCAACGTCCTTCGACGCAAGCCCATGGTCGAGGGCCTGGCCGACGGGCTTCTTCGTCGGCGGGTACGTTCAGGGGCAGTACCAGCAGAGCCAGCTCTCACAGGATCAACTCGACGCCAACGGCAGCCCGCTGAACCAGAACAGGTTCCTGGTCAGACGAGCTCGCCTGCGCTTCGAGCGGGGGTGGGACTTCGCATTCGCCACCATCGAGGTCGACGGCAACAACGCGAACGGTCTCGCCTTCGGTCTGCGCCGCGCAGAGGCCTCGGTGCTCTGGCGCGGCCACGACCAGGCAGCCCCGCCGCTGGCCGTGTTCACGATGGGATTGACGGACATCCCGTTTGGCTACGAGCTGTTCGAGCCCAACCGAACCCGCCTGTTTCTCGAGCGGACGACGGGCTCACGCGCGCTCTTCCCCGGCGACTCGGACTTCGGGGGACGCGTGGCCGGCGCGGTCGGATTCTTCCGCTATTCGGTCGGCCTCTACGACGGCACTCCAGTCTCCGACACTGTGCCGAGCGCCGCTGGCGTGGACCTCACGTCGGAGAAGGACCTGATGGCCCGGTTCGGCGCCGAGACGCAGCCCTCCCGCGCGCTCGGCGTGTCGGGCGGGCTCTCGTTCGCGCGCGGCACGGGCCTCCACGAGGGACAGACCGCCACCTCGAGCTCGCTCCAGTGGCAGGACACCAACGCCAACGGCACCGTGGATCCGGGAGAGATCACGGGCGTGCCGGGGCAGGCGGCCACCCCCTCCAAGACCTTCAGCCGCTGGACGCTCGGCGTCGACGTGCAAGTCCGACTGCACACTCCCGTCGGCCTTGCGCTCCTCTACGGCGAAGCGTTCGTGGCGACGAACTACGACCGCGGGCTGTTCGTCGCCGACCCGGTCGAGACGGGCGTAGACCTTCGCGAAATCGGCTGGTACGTCGCGTACGTCCAGCAGATAACGCGGTACGGCCTCGCCGGCCTGCGGGTCGATAGCTACAACCCCAACGCGGACGCGACCACGCAGCGAGCCGGGAGCGTCCTACCGCTCGATCAGACGATCACGACGTGGTCGCCCCTCGTCGGCGTCGTCCTGCCGGACCGGGCGAGGCTCGTCTTCGAGTACGACCATGTCCTGAACCATCAGGGCCTCGAAGCGAGCGGAGTGCCGACTGCCATCAGGGAGGATCAGTGGGCCCTACGGCTCCAGGTGCAGATGTGACGCGCCGCCTCTCCTGCCTCGCGGCTCTCGGGGCAGCCCTGGGGGGACTGCTCGGCTTCCTCGCCTGTACCGGCATGCAAGTGTCCGGAGGGACCGGCATCGGCGAGCCACTGCGGGTCGAGCAGGGCCAGTTTCTGCCAGGCGCGTTACCGGGATCGTCGCCGCCCGACGCGTCCGTCGACGGAGGTGGGGTCACGCCCGAGGTCACGGACATCAACGTAGCGAACACGGCCATCATGCAGGGCGAGAAGGGCCTCGTTTTCTCAGGCCATGCGAGCCCGGACGCAGAGAGCGTGGCCGTGCGCTTCGCGGACCTTGGCACGGGATTCTGGGTTGTGCCCGTCGGCGGGCCCGACCCCTCCGACAACAACCTCCTCACGTGGCAGCTCACCGCGGACTTTGCCCGCGGCCTACCGCCCGGATTTCACGAGCTTCTCTTCGCGGCCGTCGACCAGGGGGGCTCGAGCGGAACGCAGGCAGACCTGTCCTTGTGCATCGACACGCCGGTCCCGGACAACCTCAACATCTGCATACCAAAGCGCGCCCCACCCGCGGCGGTCCTGTCGCTCGCCTGGGACGCGCCGGTCAACCTCGACCTGATCGTCGAGACGCCGGCCGGGGCGTTCGTGGGGCTTCCCGTGACCGCCAGCGCCGCCGATCACGACGGAGGGATCGGCGAGGACGCGGCCGGAGACGGTGTCCTCGACCACGACTCCAACGCCAACTGCATCATCGATGGCATCGACCAGGAAGACATCGTGTGGAAATCGACACCGGCCACGGGCACCTACCAAGTCTGGGTCGATCTGGTCAGCGCGTGCCAGAAGCCTTCGGTCAGTTTCACGGTGTCGCTCTGGCTCGCCGAGACCCAGCCCGATGGCACCAAGCGCCTCGTCGAGCAACCGCCGCTCGCCAACGGCGTCCTTCTGGCCTCGCAGGCGAGCGGTGGCACTGGACTGGGGCTGTTCGTGGGCGACTTCGTACTTCAGTGACTGGCGCCTAGAGGCAACGGAGAGAGAACATGCTCGTTGAACGTCTTTCGCGGATTGCGCTGCTCGGTAGTAGCTGGGTGCTCTACCTGCTGCTCATCCTGTCGGTCGTGTCGCTGACCTCGGCGCTCGAGCGCTGGATCTACTTTGCCCGCCGGACCGACGATCTCGACGCGCTGGCCGGCCGGTTCTCGCAAGCGCTCGAGGTCGAGGACTTCGACCGCGCGCGCGAGGTTCTCCGCGAGAGCCGCTCGATCGAAGCGTCCATCGTCCTGACGGCGCTTCGATGGGTTCACGGCGGGCCGCGCGCGCTCGCGGACGCGCTCGAGGCCTCGCTCGCGCAGGCCCGCGGACAGCTCTCGAGGTCCACCTACCTGCTCGGCACGCTTGGCAACAATGCGCCCTTCGTCGGGCTCCTGGGCACCGTCATCGGTGTCATCGACGCCTTCCACCAGCTCGGGGATGCCGGCCAGAACAAGGGGGCGATGGGAAACGTGATGGGGGCCATCGCCGAGGCGCTCATCGCCACCGGCGTGGGCCTCTTCGTGGCCCTCCCAGCCGTAGTTGCCTACAATCTGATCCAGAAGAAAATCTCGGAGGTCGAGACGGGAGTACAGGTTCTCGGCAAGCTCGCCGGCGCCTACGTCGAGTCGCGAGAGCGGGCCGGGGAGCCCTTGCCACGCTCCGTCGCGGAAGCGCCTCGCGAGGAGCCCGCCCGCGCGGCGTCGGTACGGCGCGCGGCGGAGGGGAGCTAGTCCGATGGCCGGGAGCCTTTCAGGGGGAGCACGAGGCCCGATCGTAGGGATCAACGTCACGCCCATGGTGGACGTGGTTCTCGTGCTGCTCGTCATCATGATGGTGTCTGCGACTTACATCGTGCAGCAAAGCCTCAAAGTCGAGCTGCCAAAGACCGCGACGTCGGACGAGTCTACGGCGTCTCCCGCGGCAGTCACGATCACGCGCGAAGGGGCGTTCTACTTCGGAGGGGCCCCGGTGGACGAGCCGGAGCTCGTCTCGCGGCTCCGTTCGGCTGCGCGGGCGAACCCTGACGTGAGCCTCATCCTGACGGCGGACGAGCGCGCGCTCCACGGCAGCGTCGTGCATGTCATCGATCTCGCCAAGCTCGAGGGCATCGCCAAGTTCGCCATCAACGTCGAACGCTCGAAGTGAATTGGCGGTAAGACCGTGGGCCGCGCGCAGCTGCTAGCCTTGAGCCTGGGGGCTCACGCCGTCCTCGGCGTCTGTCTCGGGTCGCTGCCGCAACGGCGGCACCGCGAGACCATCGCCATCACGATGGCGGACACCAAGAAGCCCAAGGTGCCGCCGAAGATCGAGGCCGTGAGCGACCCAGATCCGCCACGCTCCGTCGCACCACCCCACGCGGTGCGGGCAAAGGCAGCGCCGACCCCGAAGCCACTCGCGCCCCCGGCAGCACCCACGACGCCCGAGGCGGCGGCGGCGCAGGACTCTCTACCCGATTTCGGGCTCTCCCTGTCGGGCGGTGGCCCTGGCGGTGTCGCCGTGCCGGCTGCCGCCAGGCCCCTCGCGGGCCCAGCGCCGCCGGTTGCGGTGGCGAAGACGCTGTCGCGCAGTGCGGGCGCCCCGCGACCGCAGGACTGCGGCGAGCCGGCGGCCAAGCCCAAGCTCGTCTCGCGCCCCACGCCGGCGTACACCGACGATGCGCGCGCGTCCGGAGTCGCCGGGAAGGTCCGCGTCGAGATCACCGTCGACGAGCGCGGAAAGGTGACCTCCGTTCGTCTCGTACAGGGCCTGGGCCATGGCCTCGACGAGGCGGCGCTCAGCGCAGCGCGAGCGATGACGTTCGAGCCGGCGATGCGCTGCGGCAAGGCAGAGGCGGCGACGTTCAAGGTCGGCTTCAACTTCGCGCCACCGTCGCCGTGAAGCGCCTCGCCCCATCCGTCGCTCTTCTGTCGGCGCTCGCGATGGCACAGCCCGCCCTCGCCCAGACGGCCCCGAGCGCTCCAAGCGGACCTCGTTCCCAGAAGCTGACGAAGGCCCCCCATCTGGTCAACTTCGTCGAGGCGCCGTATCCGCCGAGCGAGAGAGCGGCGGGCCGCACCGCGACCGTCGTCCTCGAGCTCGCGCTCGACGCTGTCGGGAGGGTAAGCCGGGTGGCCGTGGTCACCTCGGCGGGCACCGGGTTCGATGCGGCGGCCGCGGCGGCGGCGGCGCAGTTCACGTTCGAGCCCGCCGAGATCGACAGCAAGCCCGCAGCCATCCGTATTCTCTACCGCTACGAGTTCGTCCTGCGGCCCGAGGCGCCGACCACCGCGATCTTCGCGGGTCAGGTCAGGGACGTACGCACCAAGAGGCCCCTGAGCTCCGTGAAGGTCGCGGTGGACGGCGTCCAGGTCGCCACGACCGACCTCGATGGTCGCTTCCGCGTGGACGCCGTCTCCCCCGGGCAGCACACGATATCGGTCTCCGGGGCGCGGCTCACGGAGGTCCAGACCACCGAGACGTTTCAGGCCGGGCGACAGGTCACGGTCTCCTACGACGTGGAGCCCCAGGATCAGACCAAGCCGGAGGAGGACAAGGACGACCTCGAGATCGTGGTCGCTCCGCCCCCTCTGGAGAAGCAGGTCGTCTCCACGGAGGTGTCGGCGGAGCAGGGCCGTCGCGTGCCGGGCACGCAGGGCGACGTGCTCAAGGTCGTCGAGAACCTCCCCGGCGTGGCGCGTGCATCGATCGGCTCGGGCCAGCTAGTCGTCTGGGGAGCCGCTCCGCAAGACACGCGCGTCTATCTCGACGGCGTGCCGCTGCCGAGCCTCTACCACCAGGGAGGTTTCCGCTCGGTCGTCCACTCGGACATGGTCCAGTCGGTCGAGCTCCTGCCGGGCGGATGGGGCGCCGAGTACGGGCGCGGCATCGGCGGGCTGGTGAACGTTCAGCTCCGCCCTCTCGACGCGGAAGGCGTTCACGGTAGCGCGTCGGCGGATCTGCTCGATTCTGCCGCCGACGTGCGCGCCAAGCTCTCCGACCGCCTCTTCGTGGAGGTCGCGGGACGAAAGAGCTATCTCGACAGCGTCCTGCCGCTCTTCACCTCGCGCAACGTGGGCGAGTACGTGCCCATCCCGCGCTACTACGACGCACAGGCGCGGGTGGTCTGGAAGGTGTCACCCGGGGAGTCGGTCGAGCTGGGCGGTCTCTTGTCGTCGGACACCGTGGTCGACACGGTCCCGAGCGACGACCCGACGAACGTGGAGCAGGAGACGCATGACACGTCCTTTCGCCGCGTCTGGCTCCGCTGGAAGAAGCAGACGGCGGACGGCGCGGAGGTCTCCGTCGTCCCGTCGCTCGGTACCGACTCCGACTCAGTCGTCGACCAGTTCGGCGCGGTGCCGACCGATCTGGTCGTCGACGACACGGTGCTCAGCCTCCGGGCGAGCTGGCGAAAGCAGATGGCCAGCTGGGTAACGGTGACGACGGGACTCGACGGCCAGATCACGTGGAGTCACTTCAGCCGCACGGGGTCGAACACGTCGCCGCCGCGAACGGGAGATCCCTACGTCTTCGGCGAGGCTCCGTCGGATCAGATCTCGCACGATGACGGAACGACCATCGCCGCGAGCGCGGCTCCGTACGCGAGCGCGGACATCGGACTCGTTGACGGGACGGTGCACGTGGTGCCCAGCATCCGCATCGAGCCCTTCTTCCTGGCGGCGAGCCGGAAGGAGCCCGCGATCGGCAGCTCGCCGCCGGTCGGCCTCTTCCAGGAGTTCACGGAGGTCGAGCCCAGGCTCTCGGCGCGCTGGAGCCCGGTAAGGCTCCTGACATGGAAGGCCGGTTGGGGCGTCTACCACCAGCCGCCGCAGCCGGCCGACCTCTCCTCGGTGTTCGGGAACCCGACGCTCGGCCTCGAGTCCGCCCAGCACCTGCTCGGCGGCGCCCAGGTCGGCACGGCGGACACGCTCGCATTCGAGATGACCGCGTTTCGAACCACTTCCCAGGGCCTAGCCGTCCGCAGCCCGCTCCCCTCACCCTTGCTCGCGCAGGCGCTGGTGGGGACGGGCGTAGGCCGGACCCGCGGGCTCCAGTTTCTCCTGCGCAAGCAGATCGGCAAGCGCGCCTTCGGTTGGGTGACCTACACGCTGTCGAAGAGCGAGCGGGCATCCACGCAGGGAGCCCCCTACTACCCCTACGACTTCGACCAGACGAACGTGATCGCCGCCGTCGCCTCCTACGAGCTCGGTCACGGCTTCGTCGCGGGCGGGCGCTTCCGCTATGCGACGGGGTACCCGAGAACGCCGGTCACGGGCGCCTACTTCGATACCAAGACCGGCACGTACGAGCCGTTCTTCGGCGCGCTGAACTCGATCCGCATTCCGGCCTTCGCGCAGCTCGACGCCCGGATCTCGAGGTCCTTCGCGATCGGCAAGAGCTCGCTCGAGGCCTACCTCGACGTCCAGAACGTCACCAACCGCCAGAATCCGGAGGAGATCGTGTACTCACTCGATTACTCACAGAGACGCTACATCACCGGTCTGCCCATCCTGCCGGTCCTGGGAGCGAGGCTGTCGTGGTGACAGGCCTGCGACGCTCGCTCGGCTGCTTGAATATTGCCATGGCCGGGCTCGTCGTAGCCTGCAACCCGACCTTCGGCGACCAGACTTCCCTCGTCGCTGGGCCGCGTCTGCTCGCCGTGCAGGCGAGCCCCGCCGAGGCAGTCCCCGGCACCGGATTCTCGCTGACCGCGCTGTACGTAGCGGCTGGCGGGATCGCCGACGCATCCACCGTGAGCTGGGCGACCTGCACGATGCCGAAGCCCCTGGGCGATCCAGGACCGATCGATCCGGGCTGCTTCGTCGACGCGTCCAGTGGGCTCCTGCCGCTCGGCGAGGGCGAGTCGGTAAACGGGGCGGTCCCGTCCAACGCCTGCCAGCTCTTTGGCCCCGACAGCCCGCCCCCGACGGCTGGACAGCCAGCCGCGCGACCCACGGACCCAGACTCGACCGGAGGCTTCTACTTGCCAATTCGCATCGAGACTTCCAGCACGGCCTTCTCGGCCGCGCTCGAGCGAATCACCTGCCAGCCGAGCGGCGTCTCGCAGTCGGTCTTCACCTCCTTCTCGAGCGGCTATCTGCCAAACCAGAACCCGGTGATCGCCTCGTTATCGCGGCTCGACGCCGATGGCGGTACCACCACGATCCCGCCGCTCGGGCATGGCGTGTCCGCGGGGCTCACCGTCTCGCCGGGCGAGCGAGTGTCGTTCCAGGCGGCGTGGCCCACGTGCCCAACGACGCCGACACTCTGCGGCGGCGCCGAGGCGTACCTGTACATCGACCCGACCTCCAAGGAGATCACCACGCAGCGCGAGTCGATGGTCGTCTCCTGGTACGCGACCGCGGGCACCTTCGACCTCGATCGCGTCGGGCGCGACGCGGCGGACCTCGCCACGACTGCGGTGAACGGCTGGGTTGCGCCGCCTTCCTCGGGTCCTCTTTCCGTATGGATCGTCGTGCGCGACGCTCGCGGCGGCGTCGGGTGGGAGAGCTACGCCGTCTCGGTCGAGTGACCGCTGAAGCTGGGCGTTTCAGGGCGCGATCGCGCGGTCCACGAGCCCTGCAGCCAGCGTCTCGCTGGACGTCGGGTCGATGAGCAGGAAGCTGCCGGTCGCTCGGAAATCCCGGTACGAGTCGATGGCGAGAGGAGAGCTGGTGCGCAACCGTACTCGTCCGAGCGTGTTGAGCCCGAAGGCCGTGTCACCCGGCGGCTCCTCCGCGCCACTCGTTATGTCGTACCGTGCCTCGATGCCGTCCAGGATCGCGCGAGCTTCACGCGTCGTGTGCTTCACGATGTAGCTCGCGCCCACTCTGGCCGTCGCGGAGCTCACCCAGGCCACCTCGGCGACGAGATCCTGGGTTACCCACGGCGGAGCGTCGTCCGCCCCTACCAGCATGTCACCTCGACTGACGTCGAGCTCGTCGGTCAGGTACAGAACCACCGACTGCCCCGCGCGGGCCTCGGAGGTCTCGCCCTCGCTGGTGTCGATTCGCTGGATGCAGGTCTCGCCGCCCGCCGGCAGGCAACGAAGCGTCTGACCAACCCGCAGCGTCCCCGCCGTGACCCGGCCCGCGTAGCCTCGGTAGCTTCCAGACGCGCCGCTCGGAGTGCGAATGACCCACTGAACCGGCATCCGCGCAGGCCCCACAGCGGATGCACGGTCCACGGGCAGGCCCTCCAGCAGCGCGAGCAGCGTCGGTCCGTCATACCAGGGCATCTTGCGCGACGGCTCGACGACGTTATCCCCTGCGAGCGCCGAGATTGGGACGAAGAAGACCTCGACGTCACGCCTCGTGGACTTGAACGCCTCGAGATACCGTGTGATCTCGTCACGCAGGCGGGCGAACGCGTCGTGCGCGAAGCCCACCTCGTCCATCTTGTTGACGGTGAAGACCAGGCTTCGCACACCGAGCAAGCGTGTGAGAAACACGTGCCTTCGTGTCTGCTCCGTCACGCCTCTGCGGACGTCGAGGAGGATGGTGGCTACGTCGGCCAGGCTGCACGCCGTCACCATGTTCCGGGTGTACTGCACATGTCCGGGAGCGTCGGCGAGGACGAAGCGGCGCCGCGGCGTCGCGAAGTACCTCCACGCGACGTCGATTGTGATTCCCTGCTCGCGTTCCGCCCGGAGGCCGTCCGTCACGAGGGCCAGATCGGTCCGTTCGAGACCGCGCCGACGGCTGACCTCGGCGACGTGCGCGACCTGGTCGGACAGGAGAGCCTTGCTGTCGAGCAGGAGACGCCCGATGAGCGTGCTCTTGCCGTCGTCCACGCTCCCGGCGGTAGCGCAGCGGAGCGGCGCCAGCTCGATGGCCATCAGAAGTACCCTTCCCTCTTTCGGTCTTCCATCGCAGCTTCGCTCATTCGATCGTCGGCCCGCGTTTGCCCGCGCTCGGTCACGGTCGAGGCAATGTTCTCAGCGATGACCTCGTCAAGGGTCACCGCGGTCGAGCGGATCGCGCCGGTGCACGACATGTCGCCGACGGTCCGAAAGCGCACCCGCGTCACCGTGCTTGGCTCGCCCGGATCACGCTCGAGCTTCGGCGAGACGGTGAAGAGCATCCCGTCCCGCTCGACGACCTCGCGCTCGTGGGCGAAGTAGATTGAGGGCACCGCGAGGTCACGCGCGCGGATGTACTCCCACACGTCGAGCTCGGTATAGTTGGAGATCGGAAAAGCGCGGAGGTGGTGGCCCTTCTTTAGGCGAGTGTTGTAGAGCTCCCAGAGCTCCGGTCTCTGGTTCTTCGGGTCCCATTGACCGAACTCGTCACGCACGCTGACAATGCGCTCCTTGGCACGGGCACGATCCTCGTCGCGCCGGGCGCCACCGAAGGCCACGTCGAAGCGATGCTCCCCGATGGCATCGAGCAGCGTGACGCTCTGCAGTGCGTTCCGGGTTGCCCGCGGCCCCGTCGGCGCAGACACGCGCCCGGCCGCCATCGAGGCCTCGACGCTGGCCACGACGAGGGGCTCCCCAACCTCGGCTAGCCTCGCGTCGCGGAACGCCAGCACCTCGGGGAAGTTATGCCCCGTGTCCACATGCATGACGGCGAGGGGCAGACGCCCAGGGCGGAACGCCCGGATGGCGAGCTCGAGCAGGACGATCGAGTCCTTGCCCGCGGAGAACAGAAGTACCGGCCTTTCGCGCGTCGCGACGACCTCGCGGAGGATGAAGACTGCCTCGTCCTCGAGGGCGGCTAGATGTCCGGATAGGCGGGCCACGATATACTTCCTTGAATTCGTGTCTAGCATAGCGAACCAACGTCTGCTATCGGAAGACGACGCCAGGCGTAGTGCCCGACGTCGAAAGTCGAGAGTCGCGGGCCATGCATTCGCTCTGGTGGATCGGATCGGCAGGCATCGTCGCGATCGAGGCGTCCTACTTGCCGCAGATTGCGAGGCTCTACCGGCGAAAGCACGCCGACGACGTCAGCATCTTCTTTCCGGGGTTGAACGTCACCGGACGCGTGCTGGCGCTCATCTACTCCCTCGTCACGCACGACAGTGTCTTCATCGCCGGGTTCATCGTGGGCATACTGCTGCGGCTCGTCTTGCTTTCGCAGGTGGCGTGGTACCGAAGGCTCGGGTGGATCCGGGCCGCACACGGGGCGCTTCGCCCGGACGTGGCCTCATGACATCCGCGGTGGCTCCGGAGACCTCGTGGCTCGCGCGACTCCCTGCGTCCGCGTCGCCCTTCGATTTGCTCAAGGCAGCGCTGGGCGAGCTTGGTGACGAGCTCAGGATCGCTTGCTCTTTCGGCGTGGAGGACATGATCGTCCTCCACGAGGCCGCGCGGGCTGGGCGTGCCATCGGGCGCTCGCCGCGCGTCTTTCTGCTCGATACAGGGCGGCTGCATCAGGAGACGTACGACCTGGTCGACCGGGCGCGGGAGCGGTACCAGATCCCGATCGATGTCTACTCACCGGAGACCTTCGCCATAGAGGATCTCGTCCGTCGGAAGGGGGCCAACTCCTTCTACGCCTCGGTCGAGGAACGGAAGGCATGCTGCGCGGTTCGAAAGTTGGGGCCCCTCGCGCGGGCGCTCCATGGCGCCCGGGCATGGGTGACCGGCCTCCGGCGGGAGCAATCACCGACGCGCGCAAACGTCGACGCGGTCGAGCTGGACGAAGCGAACGGCCTGACGAAGCTCAATCCGCTCGCGACTTGGTCGGAGCCGGATGTGTGGGCGTTCGTCGAGGCGAACGCGGTGCCGGTCCACGCGCTCCATCGTCGGGGCTACGCTTCGATCGGGTGCGCGCCTTGCACTCGCGCCATCGCACCGGGCGAGCACGTTCGCGCGGGCCGCTGGTGGTGGGAAGATCCCGATCACAAAGAGTGCGGACTGCACCGGAGATGATGGCATGGCCAAGGAAACGACCCTAGGACGCGCAGCCCTCGATTTCTCGAGCCCTCGGGAGATCGACGTCTTCGTCGACACGCTGTCTCGCTTCGAGAAGGGCGAGATCGACGGAGATGCATGGCGCGCGTTCCGTCTCATCGCGGGGACGTATGGCCAACGTCAGGAGGGGGACGCGTCCATGCTGCGCGTGAAGATCCCGCAGGGAATCGTCGACGCGGGGCAGCTCGAGGTGCTCGCGGACGTGGCCGAGCGGTACTCACGGGGCTTCCTTCACGTGACCACCCGCCAGAATGCGCAGTTTCACTTCGTAAAGCTCGCCCAGGTGGGCGACGCGATGCGGCTGCTTGCCGAGGCGGGCCTCACGACGCGCGAAGCTTGCGGGAACGCGGTGCGAAACGTGACCACGAGCCCGTCCGCGGGCGTTGCCGTGGACGAGGTGTTCGACCCGACCCCGTACGCAAATGCCCTGACGCGCCACTTTCTCCGGCACCCTCTGAGCGCCTCGCTGCCGCGCAAGTTCAAGGTGGCCTTTTCGGGCGGCGGGGAGGACCACGCGTACGCGCTCGTGAATGACCTCGCATTCACCGCGCGGCTCGGCCCGCGGGGAGAGCGCGGGTTCCGTGTGACCGTCGGCGGCGGGACCGCGCTCATGTGCAAGAGCGGCACGGAGCTGTTCGGCTTCCTTCCGGCGGGCGACATCCTGGGCGTCGCCGACGCCGTGCTCCGAGTCTTCCACGCCAACGGAGACCGGGAGCACCGCAAGAAGAACCGAATGAAGTTCCTCATCAAGAAGATGGGCTGGGACGCGTGGCTAGGCGCCGTCCACGGCGCACTCGAGCTCGTCAGGGCCGAAGGCGCCCCCAGCTTGCCCTTCGCCACCGAGGCGCCGCCGGAGGAGGTGGCGCCCACAGCGCGCGCGCCCGAGCCGCGGCTCAGGGATCTCGACCCTCTGCTCTCGAACGACAGGCCGCGCGGCCCGGGTTTCGTCCCGCGCCACCTGCCCAGCGTGGGGGATCCTCATGGAGACCGCTTCCGCAGGACCAACGTACGCGCGCAGCGGCAAGCCGGGTTCTCCGCAGTCACCGCTGTCGTGCCGCTGGGGGACCTGACCAGCGGCCGGCTGCGAGCGCTCGCGGCTCTCTCTCGCGCGTACGCCGACGGCACGGTTCGGACCACGACGGGCCAGAACGTCCTCTTGCGCTGGGTCCCGACCGACAGGGTCGCCGCGCTCCACGCAGCGCTCGTCTACATCGGGCTGGGGGACTCCGACCCCGAGTCGCTCGCGGACGTCGCCGCGTGTCCGGGCGCCGAGTCGTGCAAGCTCGCCGTCACTCAGTCCCGCGGTCTCGCGGATTCGCTCAACGCCCACTTCCGCCACGAGCGCAGCGCCCTCGATAGAGCCAAGGGGCTGACGATTCGCTCGAGCGCCTGCCCGAACGGTTGTGGCCTCCACCATGTGGCCGGGATCGGCTTCCAGGGTGGGCTCCGCAAGGTCGACGGTCGCGCGGTGCCGCAGTATCACCTGTCCGTGGGAGGGAGCGCGGGCGGCTCCGAAGCGCGCTTCGGCCGCCTCATCGCGCGGATCCCGGCACGACGCGCCGCCCTTGCGGTCGAGCGGCTCATCGCGCTCTACGAACATCGCCGCATGGAGGGCGAGACGGTCACGGCCTACCTCCAGCGCGAGGATGCGGCGGAGCTCACCAAGGCCGTGGCCGATCTCGAGAAGCTCGACGCGAGCACCGCGCGTCCCGAGGACTTCATCGACCTCGGCGAGGACTCTGCGTTTCGTCCGGAGACGACGGAGGGGGAGTGCGCTTCCTAGCCCGCCACGTGTCGACAGCCGGGCCGACGTCGACCACCTCGTCGTCAGGGATCGGCGCAGCAGCGAAGTCCTTGCTGGTAGAAGACGTGGGCTTCACCATGCGCGCGCGTGGAGGGCCGGCATCGGGTGCGCACCGGTCCCCAGTATCCGCCCTTGAGGATGGAAGGACGGCCCGGCGAGACCGCCGTTGTCCACTCATCGATGTTGCCTGTCATGTCGTAGACCCCGAAGACGCTCTTGCAACGTGGACGCCCGCCGGAAGGCTCGCCCTGCCATAGCCGTTCGAGCTCCTTCTTCGTGACCTCGGTGCTCCTCTGTCCCAAGGCCCAGGGGTCGAAGGCAATCCACGGATGATCCACGACGCACGCCTCCGCGTCCCGGACGTAACCGTACGGGTACGGCGTGGCCTCCTCCCCTTCGCAGGCAAACGTCCACTCGTTCTCCGTGCAGAGGCGCTTCGCGTCGCGCGCGCAGATTGCCTTGGCCTCCACCCAGTTGACGACGATGAGCGGAAATTCGCCCCTCCTGTTCGGCCACTCGAAGCGATCGATGCAAAAGTGCAGCGCCTTGGTGGGCAAGTCCCGTGACGCGGCGAGCCACTTGTCGCGGTCGAACACGGCGCATCGCTCCGGAAACTTGCGGCTGATCCACTTCGAGCAAGTGGCTTGCTGCCGCTCATCCATGAGCCAGCCGGTCTTCATGTTGCCCTGGACCTCGATCATGCCGGGCCGACACGCGCCTCGGTTCTTCTCGGCCTCGTCCGTTACGCTCGTGTCCTCGCCAGGGGGCGAGAGGATCTGCCAGTGCTTGCCGTCGACGAGGCGCCACTCGTGCGGTCCGGCCAGCGCCGGCATCGTGAACGCCGGGTGGCCGCCCGAGTCCACGGAGGCCTCCCCGTCGGCGAAGGCGTCGACAGCGCTGTCAGCGACCGGCTCGGCGCGCGGCTGCATGGGCGGCTCCGGCACCACCACGTTCGGCGCCGTGGGCGAGGGGCTCCTCCGCGTGCAACCGGACCAGAACGAGAGCGCGGGCAGCAGCAGCGGGCAAAGTGCAGCGAGGAAACGGCGCGTCAACAGGTCGACCTCGGACTCCATCCTGGCACACTTCGCAGCGGCGCTCGCGCAGCGCGGCCACGGCAGGTGAGACGGGCGCGCGCCGGCATTCGGAGCTACCCTCCCCGCGCCACGTGATGCGCGTCGGCCAAACCGGAGCTCACATGCGCGTTTCGCCCCTCTTCTCGACGCTCGCGACTCTCTCTGGCCTCGGTATCGCGGCCGCCTTCACCGGCGGCTCCTCGGCGTGCAGCGGCTCCTCGAGCCATCCGGCCAAGGAGACACTCACCGACGGCCAAGCGCCCACGACGGACAGCACCACGGCCATCCCCGAGGCCGGACGCGACGACGCGGGCGGGCCGTTCGTGCAAGCCACGCATGCTCCGTTCCCGCAGGTCCCCTACCAGGGCGGAGGGGTCCTTCAAGCGCCGAAGGTCGTGACCATCACCTTCCCGAACGACTCCAACGCGTCCCAGTTCATCTCGGGCGGGGGCGGAGCCCCCATCATGGGCGCCGGCGGGGGCATCGCGCCCATGCAACCTGCTGCGGCAAGGGGCAGGCTCGCCGCAGCGAGGACGGCGACCGCCGCCCGACGCGCGCGGGCGAGGCGCGTCACCGGCACGACGTCCGGGCGGAAGAGGATATCGCCCGTCGTGTCATGCACGTAACGGACGCAAAGGCCCTCGGTGGGAGGCGCGGCGAGGAGCGCGCGGGCCTCCCCCTCCGTGAGCCGCGCAAGCTCGTGGACCACTTTCTTGCATTCACCGCAGAAGCGGCCCCGATCGCTGAGCGTCATGGTGGTCCAGTCGGCGGCGCAGGGAGATGCGATGGGGAGGTCGGTGCGGTGCATGACAGAACAACGCGCGACCCGCGCCGTCCTTACGGCCAGTGTGTCACCCGTACGGACGACAGAAGCCTCGACGAGGGGTGCGCGACTACCTCCTGCGTCGCCGAGGGCGCGTTGCGTCGAGGTACGCGCGCCCCCGCGGCGCTATCTCGTAGCCAACCTCGAAACTCTGGGTGAGGCCGAGCTTCTTGAGCTTCCGCACGTCCACCTTGAAGTCGAGGGTCTCGCGGCCGACCTTCGCGGCAAGCTTGGACGCGGCCACGCGCGGGTGCTTGCCGATGAGCGCCAACGTCTGCCGCGTCCACGGCTCCGTGCCGTCCATCTTGGCGAGCTTGGCGTCGATGGTCTTCACGTCCTCGGCGCTGAGGGACTCCTCCAGGGCGAGCGGAACCCGATCGCCATCGCCTCCGTGATGGAGCGACACGCGAAAGACGAGCGTCGAGGCATCGAGCGGACCGAGCTCTGCCAGGTAAGCGACGAGCGCATCGCGCGAGGGAAAGCCGGCCAGCGTCGCGTCGGCTCCGGAGATGCTACCCACGGTCACGGTCCTGACATCGTCGACCTCGAGGACGCCGATGGGATGGCAGCGGTAGCGCCCGCCCACCCGCACGTGGGGCTTTTGCCACCGACGGAACGTCAGCGTGATGGTTCCACTGACGAGGCCCGCGAAGAACGGCTTCTTGAAGAGGAGCATCCAGTCCCACCTGAATACCAAAAGCCGATCCGACAATCACGCGACCGTCGCCGGCGTAGAGTGTCCTCCATGATCGTCGTGTCCAACGCCAACCGCGTCGTCTTCCCGGACATCGGCCGGACCAAGGGCGATGTCGTCGCGTACTACGAGCGTATCGCGCCGCGGCTCTTGCCCTACGTTCTCGATCGCCCCCTGTCGATCAGGCGTTACCCGAAGGGCCTCGCCGGTCCTGGATTCTTCCAGAAGAACGTCCCCGCGCATTACCCCGAGACCATCGGGCGCTTCGCCGTCCCACGAAGCGCAGAGGCCTCGAAGAAGCACTCGCGCACCGGCAAGGACGCGCCGGCCGACGTCACCGTGTATCCCGTCGTCCACGAGGCCGCACACCTCCCCTACCTGGCGAACCAAGGCGCGATCGAGCTCCATGTCCCGATGGCGCGCGTCTCCGATCCGGCTCGTCCCGATCGCATCGTCATCGATCTGGACCCACCGCCCGGGCGTGAGGCTGCCGCACGCCGGGCAGCGCACCTCGTTCGCGACAAGCTGGCCGAGCTTGGCCTCGCCACGGTGCCGGTCGCGACAGGCTCGAAGGGGTACCACGTCGTCGCCGCCATCGTGCCGCGGGAAGCGGGCGACGCGATCGCCGTCGCCACGCAGAAGCTGGCAGCGCTGCTGTGTGCCAGCCATCCGGACGAGCTGACCATCGCCTTTCGGACCGCGCGCCGCGGCGATCGGGTCTTCGTCGACTGGTTACGAAACAACCCCGGCGCCACCGTCATCGCCCCGTACTCGCTGCGCGCCAAGCCACGCGCGTCGGTGGCTGCTCCGGTCCGGTGGGAGGAGCTCGACGGGACGGCACCCGACGCGTTCACCATCGACGATGCGCCGCGCCTGCTCGAGCGGGCGGACCCGCTTGCCGAGCTGGCGGCGAGCCCGCAGGATGCAGCGCCCTTTCTCGCCGCCGTCGGCGTCCAATGGGAACGCTCGGGTCTCGTCTTGGAGACCTTCGATCGGTTCCGCTCATGACGTCTCGGAAAGAGCACTAATCAAAGTGTGCGACGTGCCGTTGGTATGTTCAACAGTGTCGTCCCTCACTCCTCCACCGCGACAACCCCGCCCCAAACGACCCGCAAGGGCTCGCAAGCCTTCCCCGTTCGCCCGTGAGGACCACACCGAGCCCCGCGCGAGCCTCGCCGCAGCCGCCTGCGAGCCGAGCGTCGCGCAATACCGCGCCCTGTTCGAGCTGTCCGGCGCCCTGGCACTGGTCCTCGATGCCAACGGGACCATCCGACATGCGAGCGCGGGCTGGCGGCGCGCCACCGCGCAGCTCGATGCAGGGCTGGTTAATCACAAGCTCTGGGCCTTCTTGCATCCCCAGGATGGAGGGAACGACGCAGGGAACGCGCCGGGAGAGGGCACTGCGTGGATCGCAGCCCTCGACGAGGCAGAAACCCGATGGAGAACCTCGGACGGTACGTACCGGCCGCTCGTCTGGCGCACCTCGTGGGACGACGAGCTTCGGCTCGCGTACGCGGTGGCGCATGACGCGGCGGAGACCCGGCGCGGCCCGCTGGGTGGCGACCGCCCCCACGCACCGCAGCCCAGAGGCGGACCGGTAGCGACCGAGGCTCTTCCTTTCTCGCCGCGACACGAGATCGAGACGGCCCTCGCTCCGCTCTTCCTCCGCGCGCAGGAGAAGAGGATCGTGACTCGTCTCGTGATCGCGGAGGGGGTTCCCGAGATGGTGCTAGGGGATGCCGTCCGGCTCAAGCAGGTGCTGGCGAAGCTGGTCGGCAATGCTTTGAAGTTCACGACCCTGGGATCCATCGCCGTCCGCGTCGCCATGGACGACCGCGAGCACATTCACGTCGTCGTGGCCGATACCGGGATCGGGATCTCGGCGGACGACGCAGCTACGATCTTCGATGCCTATCGCCACGACGCCGGGGAGCACCTCGGCTCACCGGACGGCGGTAGCCCGATTGGTCTGGCGGCTTGCAAGGAGCTGATCGGCCTCATGCAGGGTGCGATCTGGCTGGAGAGCGTGCGCGGTAAGGGCAGCGCGTTCCATTTCACGGCACGCACCCCGCGGACGTGGACGGCCCCTGCCAGGGAGGTCACCCGGAAGGCTCTGCCGGAAGCGCGCCGGCTGCGCGTTCTCGTGGCCGAAGACAACGACACGAGCGCGAGGCTCGTGACCCGTATGCTCGAACGCAACAACTGCCACGTCGTGCGGGCCGCAGGCGGACGGCAGGCGGTGGACGAGGCGTCGGCCCACGCGTTCGATCTCGTCTTCATGGACGTCCAGATGCCTGACATGGACGGTCTCGAGGCGACGAGGCTCATCCGCGAGCACGAAGCTGCGTCGCGGGTGCATGTCCCCATCTGGGCGCTCACCGCGAACGCCATGCCCGGCGACGACCTCGTCTGCCTCACCGCCGGGATGGATGGGCACCTGGCCAAACCCGTCGATCGCGACGTGCTGGCGGACCTCCTCGCAAGAATTCGCCGGCTCGTGCGTCGCCGCTGAAGAGCACGTCCCGCGTGTCGGCGCGAAGGCCGCCAGTCCGCGAAGCGCCGTGCGCGCTTACCGCGGCTCGCCATTCGCGTTCCGCGCCCGCACTTGCATCAATCGCGGGGTATGGAGGCACGTTGCACCTGGCTCACGCTTTGCAATTCGGGCGAGGCCACCATGCCGATTCCCCGCCGCCGGTTCTTGAAGCTCGGTGCCGCTGCCACTGCCACGGCCGTCGCCGGGTGCGGGTCATCGCGCGCGGGCGCAGGCCCCGCATGGGCGCCGCACGCGTCGGACCGTGCCCTCGATGGCAAGATCGAGCACTTCATCGTCCTCATGCTGGAGAACCGATCCTACGACCAGATGCTCGGATCGCTCGAGGGCGACGAGTACGACGGCGTCGCGCACGGGACGCGCCTCGCGTACGACGCTCCCGACGGCTCCCGGCAGTGGGTCTCCATTGCGCACGGCGCGCCTCCCGATCGCTTCTGGCCCGATCCAGGTCACGGCTTCAAGGCCGTCGAGACGCAGATCCGCGGGAGCGGCATCGACCAGCCGCCCGACATGGCCGGGTTCGCGCGGCGCTTCGTCGCCGATCACCCGGCCGTCGACCGGGCCCGGATGCAGCAGTACGTCACCCTCTACGGGGAAGGACGTCTACCGATCCTGCAGACCCTGGCCAAGGAATACGGTGTTTGCACCCACTGGTTCGGCTCGCTTCCCAGCTCGACGGCGCCGAACCGGATGTTCGCCCACGCCGGCACGTCCGGGGGCGCGACGCGCGCGGGTGCGTACTACTCACGCATCCGCGGTCGCATGATCTTCGACAAGCTCGGAACCCGCGACCGCACCGCGTGGCGCGTCTACTTCCACGACATGCCGCACCTCTGGCTCGCCGGAGACGCGTGGACGAAGACGTTCAGCGGTCACCTGCACTTCATGGGCGCCTTCGCGAACGACGTCCGCGAGGACCGTCTCGCGACCTACACGTTCATCGAGCCGCAGCACGTGATCCCGCCGTGGAGCAGCCAGCACCCTTGTGGAGGTGTCAGCCACGGCGAAAAGCTCATCGCCAGCGTCTACAACACTCTGGTCTCGAACCCGCAGGTCTTCGAGAAGTCCCTGCTCCTCATCGTCTACGACGAGCACGGTGGCTTCTACGATCACGTGATTCCTCCGGGGCACCCGAGCTGGAAGGCGCAATGCCCAGGCATCGACTACGAGGTCGTATCGCCTGACGACGCACGTGGAACCGGCGATGGCCGCGAGAATGGCTATGCCTTCGACACCCTCGGCCCCCGCGTCCCCGCGGTCGTCGTCTCGCCTTGGATCGAGCGGGGCAGCGTCTTCGGATGGAGGGCGAACGATCCGTTGAAGCGCGCGACGTTCGACCACACGTCGATCCTCGCCACGGTCGGAGCGATGACCGGCGTCTGGGTCGACTCGCGGCGCGCGCGGGCGGCGACGAGTCTCGGAGTCACCCTCAACCGGGCGAGCCCACGGACGGACCAGCCTTCGAAGCTCATCTACGACGCCGGCGCATACCTGTCGGGCGGCCTCACGGAAGAAGTCACCGGCGACGACGGAGCCGCGGCCGGCGTGGCCGGCGAGCTCCGCGAAGCGTGGCAAGCGGCGCACGGCGAGGCTACGCCGGCCGAGATGGTCGATGGATTCCGGGCACTGATCGGCGGGTGACCGGGAGCGCCTCGACCACGAGGCGCTCCCGCCCTCCGACTCTAGATGTTCGTGCAAGTGGCGAGGACGCACGTGCTGTCCTGGCCGGACTCCGAGTAGCAGCGGTCGAGGGCGTCGTCCTCGACGTTCGTCATGTCGTTCAGACCGAAGCCGGGCGGCGTGGACTCCGTGACCGAGTACTGATCGCCATACGAATCCTCGGCCGTGCAGAGGACGTTGTGAACCTTGTTCCAGTCCCAGTAGTAGGCGGGGCGTGAGAACTCGGGGTGGTTCCAGTGGGCCCACCCCGTACGGCCGTGGGTGACGACCCTCGGCGCGAGCACTCGAACGGGATGCTGATGCACGGTTGCCCCGTTGGGGTGCACTCCCTGCGGGTGGGCCTGGAACGGCGGGGGAGCGGCGCGCCCTCCCCTTCCGCGTTCCTCAGCGTTGACGGCCAGGGCAAGCGTTATCGAACAGACGAGCAAACCGAAAGCAAGAGGGGCCTTTGTGGTCATCGGGATCTCCGAGTGAGGGGCAACCAAGCCCGCGAGCCCGCGGAGTCTAACGTGCACGCCGCCGGGACACGACACCGTTGTCCCTTCGACGAGCGAGCTGAACCACACGCGCGGCCGGGCGTCACCCGATCGGATGACTGGGTCTGGCAGCGACCTTCCCCCCCTGGATCGTCGTGCCCTGGCGGCTGCTGCAGCGCAGCCTCAGCATGCGGTCCCTGCCAGTAGCGAGCGAGGCCGAGCGACGGCCCTGCTGATCTCCCGCCCAGCCCGGCCCGGCACCCAGGAGCCCGCCGAATTTGCCACACTTCCTGCCCACCCTGCGCCGCCTTAACTGGAACGTGGAGGTTTCCAGATGATCCTCAAGCACAGACTGGCTGCAGCCACTTCGCTCGTCGTAACGCTCTCCATTGGCAGCATCGCGGCCGCGCAAGGGCAGCAAACGCAGACGCCTCCAGGCCAACAGCCGGCCCCGCAACAGAACCAGCAGAACCAGCAGGACAACAACGACCCCGCCGACACCGCGCACGGCGATCTGGTCCACGCGGCGATGAACCTCGGCTCGCTAACCTCGACGCAGCGGAGCCAGATCGAGGCGCTCATCAATCAGGAGACCGCGGCCCACGCCAACCTCAACACCGCCCACGCGCAGCTCTTGACGGCGCTCGCGGACGCGGTCAGCGCCGGCAACGTGGACGCTGCCGCCCTCGCGCCCAAAGAGCAGATGGTAGTCTCCGCCGTGATCGCGGACGATCCCGCCGATCGTGCCGCGCTGGAGAAGCTTCACGCCATCTTGACCCCGGCGCAGCGCGCGGAGCTCGTGAACGACGCGGAGTCGCGCATGCAGGCGCACGACCAGAAGATGGGCGCCGGCCACGGGTTCATGACGAAGGAGCTCAACCTGACGGCGGCCCAGCAGAACCAGATCGACGCCAACCTCCGCACGATGAAAGAGTCCACCGATGACGCCACCCGCACCCAGGAGCGCGCTAGGCACCAGGCCGTGCTCGAGGCCTTCAAAAGCAATACGTTCGTGATGAGTCAGGTGGCTCCCGCGAAAAACCCGCAGACGGTCCAGAAGTGGGTGGACCACATCGTGGTCATGGCCCAGGCGGAGACCCCGGTCCTCACCCCCGAGCAGCGCGCGACGGTCGCCGCGAAGCTCCGCGAGTGGGCGTCCAACGCGCAGGCCAAGTGACCGTCTAGGGGAGCGAGCCTACCAGCGGCGCGGCCGACGCGGGTCCGCCGCACCGCTGTTGCCGTTTGCGCCGAGATGACGCAACCTCGGCTCATCATGTCGATCCGTGAGGCGATGAGCCGCTTTCGCGAGCTGCACGAAGAATTCAAGTCGGGCGCGTTCAAGTCTCCGGAGGCGCGTGCCTTCTACGAGGGCGAGCGCGACGACTTCCTGCGCGCCCTCCTCCAGGCCCAGCAGCTCGCGATGCGGCCCGGGCAGTCTCCACGCCAGGCGCTACGGGTCGCGGCGGTCGTCCCCGTGACGCTACAGATCGGGCCGCGGCGCGAGACTGGCACGACGGCCGACCTCGCGTCCGCCGGGTTCGCCGCGATCATCTCGAGTCCCCTCGCGCTCCGGATCCCGTGCGACTTCGAGCTCGCCGCCGAGGCGCCCCTGCGAGGGCGGGCGCTCGTGGTGGCGTCCACACGTGAGGGCGCTGGGGTGTACCGCACGTCGTTCGCCATCGAGAGCATGCCGTCCGAGGACCGCACCCGACTCGAGGTGGCGGTGATCGACATCGCGCTCGGGGCGATCCCCAAGCGCCCATGAGGGTCGCCGCGGGCCGAAAAGCCCGCGGCTGAGCGTCACGGAGCTGGCTTGATGAAGTAACCGGCGACCCGCCACTTGCCGTCCGCTTCGTGCGTGGGGCTGACGGTCTCGATACCCGCGGGCAGGTTCTCGAAGGAGCTCTCGAACTGAACGACCACGTATTCGCCCGGGGGCGCGCCGGGCGCCTGCGTCGTGAAGGTCGCGCTCTTGAGACGACGCGACTTCAGCTTGCCGAGGGGCCCGCGTGACCGTCCGAGGGCGCTGCGCCATGCGTCCTTGGTGACCGCGGACTTGAAGATGGCCGCCCCGCGGTCCCAGCTGTCGTCGTACTGCGCCGCGTCGACGAGCGGTAACCACGCCAAAGCCTCGTCCGTGGCGGCCTTCTCCTTCTCACCTCCGGCGAAGGCGACCGAGCTCACCAAGAGAATCATGACCAACAGTGCTCGTTTCCAGATGCGCGCCATGTCTATCTCTCCTCCAAGCCAACCGGGTTTGTGCCCGCTCCAGAGCCCGCGCTGCAGCGTGCCGGCCGCTTACGTCAGCTCTGGCCACACGCTATCATTGCCGGATGTCCAACCCACGCCGGAACGCCTCCCTCGCCGAGACCGCGCGCGAAACGATGAGGATCGTTGTGGCAGGAGAGTACGTCGATGCCAAAGGCACCCGTGTCACGATCGCGCCGCTCGTGGAGGCCGCGGTCGCGGGGACACGGACGTTCGCGCCCGAGGAGCTCGAACGGCTCCTCGAACGCGGAAAGACGGCCAAGGCGGCCGCGGCGGCCCAGCTCGAGGTGACCCACGAGACGACTCAGGAAGCGGCGCACCGGCTGTGTGTCGGAGATCGGGTCACCGATCTCGCGGTGCTGAACTTTGCCTCCGCCACACGGACGGGAGGCGGCTTCCTGACCGGCGCCACCGCTCAGGAAGAGGATCTCGCGCGCTGCTCGGCCCTCTATTCGTGCCTCCAGACCCAGACAGAGTTCTACGCGTTTCACCGCATGCTCGGGTCCGCGCTCTACAGCGACCGGATGATCTATTCGCCACGCGTCCCGTTCTTCCGGATCCACAGCGACGAGCTGCTCGATCATGTCTACGAGGCGTCCGTGATCACGGCGGCGGCGCCCAATGCCGGTAGGGCAGCGGAGGACCGCGCGAGCCAACCTGACGAGATCGAAGCGATTTTCCGGCGACGCACGGGCAAGGTGCTCGCGCTGGCGGAGTCGATGGCGCATCGCTCGCTCGTTCTGGGGGCGTGGGGTTGCGGCGTCTTCGGCAACGACCCGGTGATGGCGGCGGACAGCTTCGGCACGTGGCTCGAAGCCGAGAGGTTCCGCGGGAGCTTCGATCGCGTGGTGTTCGCCGTCTACGACACGCGCCCGGGAAAGCCTTCGCACACACCCTTCGCGAAGCGGCTCGTGCCCTGACCCGACCCCCTTTTCGACTCGGAACGAGGACCCGATGGCCAAGAAGACGACTCCCGCAGCCCCGACCACGGCCCCCAAGACAGCCGCCACGAAGGCGAGCAAGGCCACCACGGCGAACGCGAGCACCGTCGTCGTCGTGGCGGCGAGCCCGACTCCACCAGCCGCCGCGCCTGCGCCGGTCAAGGACGCGGCGGACCTCGTGGGAATCATCGACGAGGCCACGCTCAACTGGACTGACCTCACGGGCGCGAAGACCGGCGCCTCGACGCTTGGCTCGAACAAGTTCTACAAGGCTCGCCTGACCGAGGCAGGCGGCCAGTTCGTCGTGACGTTCACGTACGGACGCGTCGGCCAGGCCGGGCAGGTTTCGATCGAGCGGGCCGCGACTCTCGAGGATGCGCGCAAGGTTTTCACGACCAAGATCCAGTCGAAGGTCAACAAGGGCTATCGGCCGATCGAGATGCGCTCCGAGAAGGACGAGCTCGCCAAGGCCGCCGCGAAGGGCATCGCCATCGAGCGGCCGAAGCAGAGCGTGAGGACGCGGGAGCTCCACCCGCAGATCGAGAAGCTCCTCGAGATCATCTACACGAGCGCCGGGAAGGCTGCGGAGAAGGGCCTGAGCTCGTCGGCGGGCGCGAGCAGCTCGGCCCCGCTCGGCAATCTGCACGACTCCCAGCTCGACAAGGGGGCCGACCTGCTCGAAGCCATCGACGCGCTGCTCGAGAAGTCGCGGAAACCGCCCCGCGCGCGGCTCATCGAGCTCACCAACGAATACCTGTCCAACATCCCGCGGAACATCGATCACGCGCGCGTGGGAGGTCGCCTCGACCTCGATCTCATCCTGCTCGACAGCGAAGAGCGGATCAAGAAGGAGCGGGAGTTTCTCAGCCTTCTACGCGACCTCTACCTGCAGCGCGAGGTCTTCGCGCAGGCTGCCGCCTCGGATAGCCCGTTCGAGGTCTGGTACGACGGTCTGCAGTGCGACCTGTCGTACGCCGAGCCGGGAACGAGCGAGTTCGAGAAGGCGCGTATCGCCTTCGACGAGGGGCAGTCGCCCATGAACGTGAACTTCTACGACAAGCTGAAGGTGCTCCGCGTGTGGCAGCTGGAGCGGCATGACGAGAAGACCGCCTTCCAGGCGTACGCCGAGACGATGCTCGCGAAAAAGAACGCCACCGGCATCGTCAACGGCTGGCACGGGACCCGAACGGAGAACCTTATGGGGATCTCCCGCTCCGGGCTGCTCATGCCGGAGAACCTACCCAAGGGCGTGGTCATCACCGGCAAGGCGTTCGGCATGGGCATCTACCATGCACCGCGGTGGAGCGACTCGGGCAAGCCGCAGACGCAGGCGGACGGGCAGACGTACAGTCGCTACAACGGCGCTCTCAAGAGCATGAACTACACGTCGATGGCGGGCGCCCACTATGGAGCGAACAACACGAGCCGCGTCGGGTATCTCTTCCTGGAGGACATGGCCCTGGGCGTCCCCGAGGTTCACCTGACGGCATGCTGGAACAAGGCGCGACCCGATGAGGGTCACGACTACATTTACGCGAGCGCCTTCGGCAATCCCCAGCTGAGTCACGACGAGGTGGTCACGTTCCACGAGAACGCCTCGAGGTTGACTCACCTGCTCGAGGTCGGCTTCAGGTGAGGCTCGAGCCGGCCGCGATGGTGCCGGCGATTCTCACGTGAAAACGCTCCACCCGCGCCCTTATCGGCTCGGCCTCGTCGAAGATCTGGGCGAGCGACGCCGGGATGTGCAGCAGCGTCGGGTGATGCAGCTCGAGCACCACGGCGCGCGCGGGAGGGTCCGTACCCGAGAGCAAGACCGCCAGGTAGATTTCGTCACCGACACGCTCGGCGGTTACACGCTCCGTCGTGATACCGGCCAGCGTCAGGAGCTTCCGGGGAACGCGAAGGCGGCCATCCACACCGAGGGAGAGAGGCGCCTCCGTCTCGCCTTGCGCTAGCTCGTCGTTCTCGTCGAGGCTCGCGCTCACGGGCGGGATGGCGAGCTGCTGCCGCTTGTCGTCGGCGTACCCCGAGGCGATGTCGGCGCCTTTCAGGTGGTAGAGGAAAGCCTGGACAGTCTGCCGATTCGCCATCACATCGATGAGCGTCTGCGCGTAACCATCTCCCATCGAGCCGCTCGCGAACAGGTCTCGAACGAGGGGCGCCACCTCGCGATGCCGCACGCTGGGCAAGGTCTGCTTGACCGAGTTGGAGACATCGAGCGCCGTGAAGAGGAACCCCTCGCGGGTGAAGAGATCGACCACGCGCTGGGTCACACCGCGGAGGGTTTCAATCGAGACTTCTGTCATGACTCGCCTGCATCGGGGCCAGCGATACGACCATCGGCAAGCTCCTCACCGTCCACCTTGCACCCACCGCCCACCACAAGGATGAGCGCGGCCTGCGGGCGGGACGCCAGAGCCACGACCATGCCGGCAGGTGTAGCACCGTGATGGATCAAGACAAATGACGTCACCGCTGGCGATTCGAGCGACAGTTTCGTTTCCCTGCGGCCATAGGTCGACGTATTTGGAGGATCATCCATGGCAACGCTGACGGGGAAGCAGATCGGATGGGGAACGGTCGCGCTCATGCTCGCTGGGTGCGGCCGACCGCCGGTGACGGTCGTGGACCTCCAGGATCCCAAGACGCCCACCGTCGAATACACGCGGCGCCAGGAAGTGCTGACGGCGTTACCCGTCCGCGTGCGGCTACCCTCGCGCTACGGCGCGGAGCGGGTCTTCGTCTTCTACCGCACGTGGGGCTCGTCGGCCTGGGAGCCGCTGGAGCTGGCGCGCGCCGGACAGACGTGGACGGGCGCCGTCTCGTGCCGCGAGGTGAGCACGGTGACGGGCGACACGCGCTACTACTTCGTGGTCGTCGATGCGAACGGCCAGCAGGTCGCCGGGAGCGGGTGGCGCGAGTGGCCCCACGTCGTGACGATCGTGTCGAACCTGCCGAACGGGCCCCAGGCGCTCGAGGACCTCGCGTCGCCCCAGCGGTGCCATGATCCGGCGGACTGTCCGCCCGAGTTCCCCGGCTGTCCGGCGTACACGGTACGGCGCCCCGCCTGCCAGTCCGCCGACGACTGCGCGCAGGGCCGACGCTGCGCCTGGGACGGCTACTGCGAGTCCGCGGAGGACGTCATGAGCAGCAGCGCCCCCGAGCAGACGGACGAAGAGCTGCTCGCCGCCGCCGTGCGACGGGCCACCCGGCGGCCTCGTCGCTAGATCTCGCGTCGAGCAACGCAAGGACGGCCCAGAACGCCGAGATGCACGTACCTTGGCATCGATGCGAAGGATCCGATCGCTGTCCGCGTCCCTCGTGGCGCTCGTTGCGGTCGATCTCGTGGTCCGCTTCCCGTTCCTCGCGCCGCGGCTCGTCACCGCGCGCGGCATCTGCAACTATGCAGGAGCGGCGCTTGTCCTCGCCATCGTGCTGCGCCTGTCGCTGTACTTGCGCGCGCATCCGCGCATGCTCCTTCTCTCGGTGCTGATCGCCGCGCCGATGGCGGCTCAAACGGCGACGTTCGCGGCATACGGGCAATTTCTCGAGCCTGCGGACCTCGTACTGTTCGCGCAGTCGCCGTCGGTGGTCCTCTCGGCGGCCGGGGCGGGAACGGTCGGTGCCGTGCCGTGGCTGGTCTTCGTTGCGGCCCTCGCTGCCGTGAACCTGCTCCCGGGCGACGTGCGCAGGCTCCCTCGGCGCACCACCGCGGCCCTCGTCGCCGCCTTGATCGCCCTCGTCTCGGTGGGAGCCGCGTACTGGCGCGCTTCCCCGACGCTCGAGCACCCGCAGGCGGCCTTCGCGTGCTCGGTGGTCGGCCTCCTCCGTCGGACCGTGGTGCTGTCGTCCGCAGGCGATCACGTAGCGGTCGCGCCCCTGCCTCGCGACGGGGCGCGACCGAACATCGTGCTCGTGCTCGGCGAGTCGCTCGTCGCGAGCCACCTCAGCTTCTACGGATACGGCCGGGACACATCGCCACGCCTGGAGCGGCTCTTCGAGCAGAAGGCCTTCGTGGCATTTAACGATGCGACCGTGATGGGGCCGAGCACGCGTACAAGCGTCCCCTACATCCTGACGGGCCTCGAGGGCCCGGACGTGCACGGCCGCGTGTTCCGCGCGCCGACCGTGCTCGAGTACGCCCGCGCCCGCGGCTACCATACGGCCTTCATCAGCGCCCAGGACGAGGGGTGGGGAAACTTCGACGTCTTGTTCCGCGAAGGTGCGGACACCTTCCGCTCGGGCATCGCGTTCGCCTCGAGCGTCGACGTGATGCGGGGGGCCGACGACATCGACGTCCTCGAGCAGGGGGTGCTCCCCGCGGTGCGCACCCTCGCCGAGCCGTTCTTCGTCGTCCTGCACATGAACGGTGGGCACGCTCCCTACGCCGAGCACTCACGCGCCGCGAGCAAGGCATTCCTCCCCGAGGACGGCGCCAACTCCATCAACGCGTACGACAACACCGTACGCGAGACCGACGAGTATCTGGCGCGACTGTTCGAGGCGCTCCGCGCTCGCGATCCGGGCGCATGGCTCTTCTACACGAGCGACCACGGACAGGCCCTCGGTGACGGCAACGCGTTCTTCAACCACGGCTACCAGGAGAACGTCGTCCGGGATCCGCTTCTGACCTTTCCCCCCGCGTCCGAGAGAGGACGCTTGGAGGCCCTGGCGAGCGCGCAGGTCGCGGCATGCGATCTCGCACCGACCATCCTCCACGTGATGGGCGCGGCTCCGGCGGCGCCCATGGACTGCGTCGACTGGCTCGCGAGCTCACCCTCCCTGCAATCGCGCGTTCGCGTCGTGAGCGCGTACACGCCGGCGTTCGTGTCCGAGCCGACGATGCTCCTGGTCCTCGAGGACGGCCGCCGCGAGCTGTTCGACCTCGGGCGCGGGACGGTCGATTTTGCAGAGAGCGAGCCCCGGAAGGTCTCGGACGTGCCCATCCCACCGCAGATCGCCGCGCGCCTCAGGTAGCGTCGCCCACGTCCGGCGACCAAGATCTTCATCGCGGCCCGGTGGCGATGCTAGAAGCAGGCGATGCTCTACGTCGCAGCGCTGTATCTTCACTCCTGGCTTCGCTGGAGCGTCCTCGGGCTCACGGTGGCCACATTCGCGCGTGCCGTCGCGGGCCTCCTGGGCAAAAAGGCGTGGGGGCCGTCCGATCGGAAGCTCGTGCGCTTCTTCGTGGCCGCCTTCGACATCGACGTGCTCGTCGGGCTGGTCCTCTACGGGGTGAGCGGAGTCACCCCCAAGTCCATGGCCGATCTGCACGACTGCATGCACATCGCCGTCCTGCGCTTCTTCGCCGTGGAGCACGCCACGTTCGCAGTCTTCGCGCTCGTCGCGGCGCACGTAGCCTCGGTCGCGGCACGTCGTGCGACCACCGACCCGGCGCGCTGGAAGCGCCTCGCCATCGGCTCGGGCATCGCGCTCGCGCTCGTGCTGGCCACGATCCCCTGGCCCATGCTCGCCTACGGCCGCCCGCTCTTCAGGCTCTCCTGACCGTCACGGCACCGGGAGTGGTGCGGGCGACTGCGTCGCGCTCGGCGTCGGAATCGCCGTCAAACCCGGACGCGCCCGGACGTACATCGCCTCCGTGTATGGAAGCATCCGTAGCCTCGCGGCGTCGCCGGGATCCCTGGTCTTCGTGACGTACTCTCGCATCTGCGCTTCCCCGAGGACGTCCGTGAAGTACGCGAGGCGCTCGATCGCGAGCCTCACATGGCCATCGTCGACGTCGTGTTGCCGCGCGAAAGCGACCGCCGTGGCGTAGCGCTGGACCATCAAGGCGTCTGCGCCTGCGAGCTCGCGAGCCTTCTTCGAGCGCCACAGCTCCTTCACCGTGTCCCGTAGCTCCTGCGCGCGGGCCACGAGGTCGCTCCGCCCGCTGCTCTCGAGCTGCGCGAGCCCGTGCTCCTGGCTGGCCGAGAAATACCGCACCGCAGGCGGCGTTGCGTCGTAGAGCCCCGTTCGCAGGGCATCGTAGAGAGTCCCCTGGCGCGCGATCGCCGCCGCAACCCAGGGCGCGGATGCGTACGTCGCGACAATGTGCTGCAAAAGCTCGTCGTACTTCAGCGCATCCCTGGCGTTCGCGGCATACGCGCGCAGTACCTCCGCCGTGGAGCCCCCGTAGGTGTGGCGTCCCGTCTCCCTGTCGTAGGCGCTGCGGATCCGGTCATCGACCAGCGTGAACTCGGCCTCGGCGGCGTAGTCGACGAGGGGCGGCTTGGTCGCGTCGCTCTTGCCGTCCGCTGTCGGCCCACGGGAGCGAAGGAGCTCCCATGCGCGAAGCGTCGCCTCGGCCCACTGGGCGTAGCCGGGGTCGCGCGCCACCTGCTTCATCCGGAAGACGTGGTAGGCAGCAAGGAGCGCAAACTGGCCCGCGGCGGCATTGCTCCGATTGGCGCCGTAGAACGCCTCGTCCGACGCCTCCGCCGCCCGACGCCCGACACGGCTCTGCTCCGTATCCGTCTCACCGGCGTTCCACTGCCCATAGCCGTAGTCGGCGAGGAGGAAATCGGCGCTCGCCTTCTCGGCGGGCCCGGGGTGCAGAGAGAGGAGCGTGCGATGGCTGGCGCCGACGCGGTCGCGCTCGCCGATCCCCGCATACAGAACCATCGCATTGCGCGCCGCGACTCTACGTTGCTCTTCGCCGAACCTCGCCAGCGCACTCTTCGCATCGAGCGTCTCGGCGGCGCGGAGGTAATCGAACGTTCGGTAGTAGGTCTTCGCGAGAGCGTCGTACGCTTCGGCGAGGTACCCGAGACGCGCCGCGTACCTCTTCCGACCGGCCTCGGCGTCGCCGGTTTGCAAGCTCGCCAGGGACTCTTCGGTTCCGTACGCACGGAGGAGCAGGTTGTACATCGCCACCGCTTTGCCGAGCTCGCCTGCCCGTTCGTAGGCCTCGGCGCCGAGCATCGCGGCCTCGGGGGCGGCATCGCTGGCCGGAGCGTCACGCAGCACGGCCTCGTACATGCCCGCGGCATGGCGCCAGAGTGCGTTGGCCTCGTCGCCCGGCTTCGCGGACCGGGCGTCCTCGAAGACCTTGGCCGCCTCTGTGAAGTGAACGACCTCGATGGTCTTGCCGAGCAGGCCAGCCTCCCTCTTGCACTCCTCGGCCGTGAGGCAGCAGGGGTGGCTCCTCGCCGCGTCGGCGAGCCGGATGGCCCCATCGCCCTCGCGCGACAGGGTGCTCATCGAGAGGAGCATCTCCCATGCCTTGTACCCGTACTCGTCCTTGCCGCAGTGCTCCGCGTACATCGGCTGGGCGCGCGTTCTCGCTTCGTCGAAGCGGCCGTAGAGGAAGAACGTTTCGGCGGCGTAGAGCTGGTAGGCAAGCACGCGATTGTCCGCCCCCCGCATCGGCAGCACCCTCGCCAGGTACGCGTCGCGCGCGGCCACGCTCGCGAGGACAGGCTGCGGCACCGGATCCTCGACGATCTTCCTGGTCTCGACGTCGGCGGAATCGAACCTGAGATCCGTGCGGCGCTGGACGCCCGCGACGCCCTTGCTGTCCTCGTACCTCTGGTACTCGAGATCGCGGCTCACGTCCGTCTCGTCGACGACGAAGAACGCGGCGTTCGCAAGATACCTGTCGTCTTCGTCGGAGTCGCGCACGACGGCCGCGGTCGCCTTCGCCTCCTCGATCTGGTGTGGGGTGGGTGGTGCGGCGCGGCCCTTCTGGAGCTGCGAGAGGAGCTCCGCAATCTTGACCCCCTGGTGCCTGGCGTCGGCGAGCCAGTACCGGGTCTCGTAGGCGTCGACGGCGCTCTCGTCGAGCTCGAGGAAGCCAAGCCAGCCCCTCGCCGCCAGCGCGTACTCGGTCCGCGCCCGGCGCAAGAGGTCCACCTCGAGCGTGGCGTCCTTCGTCTGCCCCGCGGCCACGACCTGCGAGCGGCCGTTGTTCGTGTGCGTCACCGCCGCGAGGCGCAGGCCATCACGCGCCAGTCGCTCGGCGCTCTGAAGCGCTGCCGGGTTGTCCTTGTTGGCGTCGGTCCACGGGGTGTTGCCGACGTAGTCGGCCAGCCGCGTTTTCGCATACAGGGCCCTCTGGGCCACCTCCTCGTGCTCGGGCGTTCCGACCCTCGTGAGAACCTGGAGCTGGTCGAGCGTCTCGGCGATCGCGCTCTGTACGTCGGGCGCCTTCGGATCCATCGGCCACTTGCGGAGGACGTCGGCGTAGACCTCCAGGGCGTTGCCGAGCTGGTTCATGCTGCGGAGCTCCGCGGCGAGCGAGCGGTAGATCTCACTCGTCCAGGGCTTGTCCTGGGGCACGAGCGTCGCGTCCTGGACGCGATCGATGGCTACGTGCAGCGCGGCCTCCGCGACCGAAGTGCGCGGCTCGGTTTCGAGGATGTCCGGGCGGGCGATGTACGGCTCGGCGGGGCCAGGTCCCGTGAAGTCGAGGTGAGTCAACGACGCTGCGATGTACGCATAGGCCTCGCTGCGGAAGTCGGCCCCGGGATCGCCCGTCAGCTTCTGCTGGTCGTCGGTGTAACCGAGGAGCCGAACGAGCTCGCGGGTCGCGGCCTCGTACCGCTGCTGCTTGAACAGCGTCCACGCATACTTGTAGAGGGCGACCCCGTAGAGGGGCGCTCGGCTGGATTCGAGCGAGTGAACGTACGCACTCGCCGCACGGTCGTAGTCGTAGACGGCAGCGGCCTCTCCCCTCACGTAGCCGCCATGGAGGTCCTGCTGGTCGAATTCCCAGTTTCCGATCTGCCACCATGCCTCGCCGACGTACTTCGGCGCCTCGCCGGGCCGGAGGCCGGGCTGGGTGACCGGGACGCAGGTCGACGGGTAAGGATCGACGTAGACAGTGTCGGGGCCACCGCTCTTGAGCGACCTCGGGTCCGGGTGGGCGCGTCTCCACGCGGCCCAGTAGCCCTCATCGTTGTCCTGCGGCAGCGGAATGACGAGGTCCGCGCGCGGATTGTTCGGGTCCGCCGGCGCTGGATAGGCGTAGAGGTTTTGGCAGACGAGCGAGCGCCAAACCTGCTGCGCTTCCGCGGAACGCCCTGCGTCCTCGTAGGCGTGACCGAGGAAGTAGAAGACTCCGGCGAGCTCGTGGTACCGGGGATACTCGCGAACGACCCTCCGGTAGAGGGCAATCGACGGCTCTAGGCCAACCGAGAGGGCTTGCGTCGCCTCTTCTGACCGCGCGCGCTCCTCGTAGATGGCGGCGAGCTGGTACATCGCATCGGGGGTCGCCTCGGCTGCCGCCCGCGACCCTTCGTACTTGGCAATGAACTCCTCCAGGCGAAGGATGGCGGTCTCGCGTGCGGCGCCGAGCTCGCGCTTCTCGCTCGCGATCTCGCGGTCGGCCCCGAGCAGGATCGCCTGCTTCTTCGCCTCGTAATGGGACTGCACGATCGCGGTGACCGTGTCGCGGTAGTCCCGCGCGCCCCGCTCGTACGCGTCGGCCTCTCCCTGCAATGCCTTCAGGGCGGCAGCCTCCTCGGCGCGTGGCGGCGGTGGTGGCAAGGCGATGCCGCGCGCGGTGGCGGCCACGCGGATCGTCCCGGCGGTCGCGTGGCTGGGAGGCGTGGTTCTGGCCAGGAGCTCGTCCGCTTCGTTGCGCGCGAGGTTGCCGGCGAGGAGCGCGATGAGACTCACGCGCGCGGCGCCGTCCCGCGGCGCGGTGACCTCACGCACGAGCCTTCGCCCACGCGCGTCGCGGAACGCGACGGAGAGGGCGCCGTTCCGCGATCGGACGTCCAGCCGCACAGCGTGCTCCGCCGTCGGATCGCCGGGCTGCTTCGTCTGCTCCCCGAGCTCGCGCGCGATGGCGCGCTCGACGTCCCCCGCGGAGACGTCGGATCCTCGTTCCACGGACACCACCACGACGCGCGGCTCCTCGGCGCGGGCGGTGGTCCCCACAGCGAGAACGACGCCGGTCGCGAAGACGCACCATCTCCAGACCCCATGCCGGGCTCGGGCAACTCCTCTTCTCTCACGGCTCATCAAGGCCTCCGAGCAGGGCGCGCGCGTCCTCTTGCCGGTATCCCCCCCACATCCCCTCGGCGAATGCCTCGAGCTCCGTACGCGCCTCGCTACGACGGCCGAGGCGGACCAGACAGATCGCGTGGTTGTAGCGCGCCTCCAGAGCGAGCCCATCGCGCGAACCGCCGGGTGCGACCGCGAGGTACCGACTCCAGGCGTCCAGGGCCCGCGCGTAGTCGTGGGCGCGGAAGTGGAGGGCGTGCGCCTCTTCGTAGAGGGAGAGCGCCTCGACCGGCCGCGTCGCAGCTGGTGCGGGGCTGCGTTTGGGCTCCGGCACGCTCCGGAGCGCCGGCACCGGCTCTTCTCGAGGGGCCATCGCCACGACATTCACGGGCGCGGGCACGACCGCTTGCGCGTGGGAACGCGGGGGCGGCGCCGACGCGACGTCCCTCTCGTCTCCCGTCGTCGGCGCCAGCCCGAGCCACGTCGCGAGCCCGACCCGCTTCGCGCCTGCGGCCCAGGCGCTTCCTCCCAGGAGCGCCGCTGCGGCAAGCCCCACCCACAGCGTCCGGACCGGCCGCCGCGCCGACCTCGATGCCGCAGACTCGAGGATGCGCGTCCTCGTCCGCGCGCTCTCGACCGGAGACGCGTGGCCAACCTCCCGGGCGGCCCGCGTGGCCTGCTCGAGCCAGTCGGGCGTCACGCGACACCTCGCTTCCGCAGCAGCTCCCGGAGCCGTCTCTTCGCGTGGAGCAAGCGCGTCCGCATCGTGGACTCGGGGACGTCGGCGATCCGGGCCGCCTCGACGGACGAGCGTTCCTCGATCTCGACGAGCACGAAGGCCACTCGCTGGTTGATCGGCAGAGCGTCGAGCGCCATGTGCAGGGCCAGGGCGAGCTGTCGCTGCGCGACCTCCTGTTCTGGCGTGGAGACGGGCGGGGAACCCTGCAGAGCGGCGCGGGCGATGGCAGCCCGACGCCGTGCGGCGCTACGGACATGCTTGCGAGCCACGTTCACGGCCACGCCGAGGACGAGCGCGCGAAGGGGAGCGTCCCCCCTGTGTCGCCGAAGCGCGCCAGGGAGCCGCAGAAAGACCTCGTGCACGAGATCCTCCGCCGAGCCGTCGTCGCCGACGAGGCGCCGGGCGAACGAGCGAACCTCGTGATGGTGACGGTCGTAGAGCTCCGCCACGGTGGCCGCCCCATCCGATGCTCCCACGAGCGCGGAGAGGAAGGTCTGGGCCGTCATGGCGCTATTGAGCATGCACTCGTAGGTCCCCGCGGACACGGCGAGCGTTCAAAATATCGATCGCCGCCAGAGGTAGTCATCGGAGCTTCCGCCCATGCTGGAATGCGTGCGGGGCCGCAAGGCGTTGGGAGAAGCGCTCGAGAGCCATGACGGTCTAGCTTCGGCGGCAAATTCCTCCGACGCGCGATCGCGCTCCTACCTCCGTGGAATCTGGGGCTGCCAATCGCCTAACGGCGCGCCGGACCCGAGCCACGAATCATCGCGGCAAACGGGATGGGCACCCTTATTGCTGAGCTACGCGCGTAGCTTGCCCTACCGCAAAAGGACGACGATGGCTCTGACTCGAAGCGTAGATAGCCCCGGCACCCACCTTCGTGGTGTCGCCCCGGTCGTGGGCGTGACACTCGCCCTCGCGGCGTGTGTTGCAGGCTGCAGCACCGAGGGCAAGTCGGGCGCCGCATCGGCCCCCTCGCTCGCCAGCCTCCACCACCCCACGACGACGACCCGCGCAGGCGACTTCGTTCGTCTCGCCCGTGGGCAGCATCCGCTCGCGAGAGCCGAGCTCGACGTGGGTCGCCTCGATCCTGAGAAGCGTATCGCCAACGTCTCGCTCTTCTTCAAGCCGTCGGCGGAGCAGGCCGCCGATCGCGCGGCGCTCGCACTCGCGCAGGTCGATCCGAGCTCCGCAAGCTACCACGCGTGGCTGACGCCCGAGCAGTACGCGGCTCGGTTCGGAGCGAGGAGCGAGGACATCGCGCTCGCGTCCGCATGGCTGACAGCGCAGGGATTCACGATCCACCGGACATCGCGTCTGGGCACGCGCGTGACCTTCTCGGCCAAGGTGGCCGATCTGGAGGCGGCCTTCCAGACGGAGATGCATAGGTACGTGGTCCGCGGCGAGACGCACTACGCCATGGCGACGGCCCCTGCCTTTCCTGCCGAGCTCGCGGGCCTGGTGCTCGGGCTCCGAAACACGCACGATTTCTATCCCCGCCCCGTCTCCCACCTGACGAACGAGCATGCCTTCGACCGCCGGGGCGTGAGCCCGCACTTCGGAATGAGCTACGACGGAGGCGTCTACGACTCCCTCGGGCCGCCCGACTGGGCCGCTGCCTACGACGTTGCCAAGCTGTACGAGCCCGGCATCAACGGTCATGCGCTCGACGGAACGGGCGTGACCATCGGCATCGTCGGAACGGCCAAGGTCGCGCAGAGCGACCTCGACGCGTTTCGCGCGACGTTCGGTCTGCCCCCGAAGCCGGTCACGATGACGCTCGTTCCCGACACCGGAGCCGCCGCCCCCGGCCAGTACGGCGCCGGTGTCGAGGCCATCCTCGATCTCGAGTGGTCCGGAGGCATCGCCAAGGGGGCGACGATCAACTACGTGTTCGTGGGGGAAGACGACTACAACGTCGACGACGGGACGAGCTACCTCATCGAGGAGAACCTGGCGTCCGTGGTGAGCGAGAGCTACGGCGGTTGCGAGTTCGGCGCCGCTCCGAGCGACGCCGATATCATCGAAGGCAACGGCACGGCCGCGAACATCCTCGGCATCACGTACATGGCCGCCGCCGGGGACTCCGGCGCCGCCGACTGCCTCGACGAAGGGCTCTCCGGGCTCTACGTGGACATGCCGGGCTCGTTCCCAGGCGTCACGTCGGTCGGCGGGACGCAGTTTCCGTCGGTTCCCTGGAACGCGATGGGGAACCTCGAGAGCTATCCGTCACCGGAGCTCGTCTGGAACGAGTCCTCCGACCCGTACTCGTACTTCGGCGTGGGCGCGGGTGGCGGCGGGATGAGCATGGTCTTCGCCCGCCCGGCGTACCAGGCGGGTGTCCCGGCTTGCCCCATCGTCGGCACGCTTCCGGTCAAGGAGGCGGCCGCGATGCGCCAGGTGCCCGACGTGGCTCTGTCGGCCGCGAGTGGGACGCCGGGCTATTACATCGAGTGCACCTTCGACAACACGACCGAGGACTGCTCGGGAACGGGGGGGGACCCGATGGGCACGCCCATCGGAGGCACCTCGGCCTCGTCGCCCTCGTTCGCAGGCGTCGTGGCGATCTTGAACCAGGCCGCGGGCGAGCGGCTGGGCAACATCAATCCCCGTCTCTACCAGCTACACACCACGTCGCCGGAGGCTTTTCACGACATCACCGGGGGCACGAACGAGATCGTGTGCGGGGCGGCGGGCGCAGGCGACGCGGGCGGCCCGGATTCAGGCGACTGGCCCGACGCCGGATGCGCGAGCAGCGGCGAGTACGGGTACGCCGCAGCGCCAGGCTACGACTGCGCGTCGGGCCTCGGTTCGATCGACGGCTACAAGCTCGTGAGCGCCTGGATCGGCTCGGCGAGGACGACGACGAGCCTCACGCCGACGCCAGACGAGACGACGGAGGGCGCGGAGGTAACGCTCGTCGCCACGGTGAGCGTGCCCACGGCCAATGCGGAGTCCGTCGGCGGATTCGTCACGTTCGGGTTCGAGTCGTTCACGCCGAGCGGCGCGACGGATCTGAGCTGGGAGCTTGGCACGGTGCCCATCGCCGGCGCCACGCCATCCTCGGGTACGGCGACGCTCAAGACGACGATACCGCCCGGCCTCGTCAGGCCGGGGCACCAGTGGGTCGACGTCGTTGCCGTCTACGGCGGGGACGCGAGCCATCTCGCTTCGACCTCGGCGAAGGTCGGGGTCGGGTTCGGACCGCTCTCGTTCGCCATCGATCCTGTTGCGACGACCATGCCCGTCAACGGGACGAAGAGCTTCTCCGCGACCGGCGGTAGCACGCCGGTGAGCTGGTTCGTCGCGGTCGACACGACGCAGTCGCAGAACGGTGGCGCCTTCGTCGATCCGACGAGCGGATCACTGATGACGGGGCCGACACCAGGTTATGTCGTCGTCGAGGCCATCGACCGCTACGGCGCCGAGGCGCTCGCGCAGGTCACGGTGGGTAGCGCGACCGGGACTCCCCCTTGGGAGATGGACGCCGGACCATTCATCGACGGGGGCGTTCCACCGGCATTGCCCGGCTCGAGCGACGCGGGGCACGATGCCTCCGTGATCGCGGACTCGGCCGCCCCGAGCCACGAGGCGTCGGATGAGGACGCGAGCGTTGCATCGGGTGGCGAGGCGCATTCCGGCGGTGGATGCAGCGTCGGACGCACGCCGCCCGCCAGCCCCCTCGACAGTGGGTTGCTCGCGTGCGTGCCCTTCGCCGTGGGACTCTTCGTACGCCGTCGCCGCCGCTGAAGACGCGCTACTGGGTGCAGCAGAACGTCGTTGCGCCCGTCCCGGTGACGTTCCCGGAGGGCGACCCTCCCGTGCACGTCACGCCGGCCTGCGTGAAGGTGGCGTTGTCCGGCGGGTACATCGGCTCGGGTGGCGTGTAGCAGCCAGGCTGCGACGCGGCATACACGGCCTGCGGCGTTCCCTGGCCGTAGGTCGCGAAGGGTCCGCAGGCCATCGCGTAGAAGGAAATGGTGCCATCGCACACGGGCACCGGGCACTGGCAAGGGCTACACATGCGGCCGTCGCTGATCCCGTTGTAGAATGTGTGCTCCACGGAATAGATGGAAGCACCAGGGCACGAGACGGCGCCGTCCGCCTCGACGCAGAGGAGCGCGCCTGCGGGGAGCGCGGGGGCGCAGGTCTCACCCGCGCCACATCCCGCCGCCGAGAGCTGCGCCGTGCAGGCGGTCGCCGTCGTCGTGAAGGTTGGTGTCGCTCCGGTCTGCGTGCCTCCTTCGATGGCGCACGTCCCCGGGCTGTCGTTGCTCAGCTCCGGTGTGTAACCCGCCGGCAAGGCGCGGCACGACGCGAACGCCGGGTTCAGACCGAGCCCACTGCAGGCACCGCCAGGGTCGAGAGGAAACGTCGGGCAGGTCGTCGAAGCGGCGCAGTCCTTGTTTCCGGAGAGGGTCCAGGCGCAGCTGGCCCCCGTGATGGCACACGAGCACGAGCTGCATGAGGCTGGGGGCTGTGTCAGTCCCCCCTGGCCCTGGTACACGCTCATGCCGTACGCCCCGCTGCAGGACGGCACGCTCGACGAGCCCGTGTAGAGCGCCAGCGGCCCCGTCCACCCGGACGGCGCGACCTGCGTGCAGGTTGTGCACGCAGCGGCGTCTGCGTCGGCCTCACCAGCTTCGACGCCCGTCTCTGCTCCCGCCTCGACCCCGCCGGCCGCGTCGCCACCGAACATCCCGGTGACGTCACCGCCCGCATCGGAGGCTCCCGCCGTATCCTGCGCCACGTCCGGCCCGCCAGACGCGTCGCCTCCGCCGTCGGTCGAGTCGAAGCGGTACGACGGCACACCGCACGCAGCGGCAGCCAGCGCGAGCGCGCCCAGCACCGGCAGCATCCCCGGGCTCTTCATACATCGAGAGTAGCTACGGATGACCCTCGGTTCCCTCCATTTCGGCGCCCGCGGTTCGCAACGCGCGCGCGCTTCGCAAAATGCGGACGAGTGGATCGGCCCGCAGCGGCGGCCATCGAGCCGCGCTCCATCGACGACGCCCGAGCGAACGAGCAAGTCGCCGAACGGCAGAGAATGAGCGGACCCACCTCAGCACTCCACGCGTAGCGTTCCCGAAGTCTCGCAAAAGCAAGCGCGGCATATCGTTTGCAAACTCGAGCGCCATGCGAACCGCTCACCCGTCGGCCCTGACGTCTTCCCTTCTCTTTCTCGCCGCGCTGGGTCTTGGCGCATGCACCCGCGAGGGCGACCGCAGCGGCGCCACGACGCACACGACGAGCGCCGCGGTGTCGATCGACGACGCGGCAGGTCAGCTCGCCAAGGCGCATTGCGAGCGTCAGGCGCAGTGCAACAGCCTCGGAGGTCAGGTGTTTTCGTCGCGCGCCGAGTGCAAGCAGGACGTCCAGAGAGACGTGACGCGAGACCTGAACGCCGCCCCCTGCGAGATCGGCGTCGACAAGCCACAGGTCGACAGGTGCGTCGCCGTTCTTCGGGACGAAGTGTGTCTTGCGAACATGGGGTCTGTCGAATCGCTTCCGGAGTGCGGCGCACACAAGCTTTGCGCTCACTGAAGGCGCCTCATCGATCCCGACGGCAAAGGCCCGCGGGCCGAGACTGGTACAGCCATTGCCTAGGAGGGGACATGCGCTCCTATCTCGTTCCTATTCGCTCGTGTCTCGTTCCCCTCGTGGTCGTCGCGTCGGTCGCGTGCGCGGCTGACGGCCGTGACGCCCGCCCCGGTGTCTTCACGACATCGTCGGGAGCGCAGGTCCACACGGCCACGAATCCAGCCGCCTCGTTCGACGGATACCGGACCTTCCGCTTCGGTTCACCCGAGGGTGCGCCCGCGGGCTACCAGATGACGGCGCGCTCCGCCGAGGTCCAGCGTCGCCTCCAGCCCCTCATCGCTGCGGCGCTCACGCAGCGGGGTTACGTCGAAGCGACGGGGAGAGCCGACTTCTTTCTCAAGTTTGGCTCCGGCCTACGCGACGTCTCCATCCACGAGTCGAGCGGCATCGCCGGCGAATGGTTGCCAGACGACGAGAACGCGGACTTCGTCGAGGGCTCGCTGGTCATCGACGCCTTCGATGGAACCAGCAAGGCGAAGGTGTGGCACGGCGCGAGTCGCGCCAAGATCGATCCCGATCGAATCGATCTCCCCCAGCTCACGCGCTCCGTCCAGGACCTGCTCACGGCCTTCCCGGCGGTGAAGGCTGCCGCTCCAGACGCCCCGTAAAGCGCGCGGCGCGCAAGGTCGAAAGCGGACCGGCGCGGGTCGTGCTTACTCCAGAGCACACGATGCGCGCACCCGCGCATCTCGCGGCGAAGGAGTCATTGGCCATGAAGACCTCAACCAGCGGATTGTCTTCGCGCACCACGTGGACCACGATCGTGATCGGCGCGCTCGTCGCCGGCTGCAGCCCGAGCGTTACGCCCGGTCTCGCGAACGTCCCCTCGCTCGGTCACGTCAACGCTGACGTGCGCGTGCACGACGTCGTCGCCAACGGCGGCGACGCTTGCGAGCGGAGCGGCTTCCCGGAGGGAGAGGTCCTGCGCGGCCAGCTCCCTCCCTGCGTCGCGGAGGAGGCCAAGGCGACGGCTCCCGTCGTCGTCTCGGCGCCGCCCGATCTCAATTCGTGGGTGCCGTCGTCGTACCCTCTCGGCGTCTGCCTGAGCGCGATGGGGGCCGGGCACGTCTCGACGGACAGGTGGCTTGGCAAGCGCTCCCTCTACTCGTCTGCAGAGCTCGTCTGCGACGTGCACTAGTACGGCCGGCCATAGGTTCGTGCCGGAATGGCTGTCCGGCCGTACTAGCGAATCGGCGGGAGCCGATTCTGGAGGGAATGCGAGCGTAGCGAGCAGGGGGGCGACGCTGCCGGACCCACGCTGCTATGGGTTCGCGCTCTCCGTTCGGCGTGCCCTGAGACGCAGGCTGTTGCTGACGACGAACAGGCTGCTCAGGCTCATGGCGAGGGCAGCGAGAACCGGCGAGAGCCGAACGTGCACGAGGGGGTAGAGCAACCCGGCCGCAACCGGGATGAGCGCCACGTTGTAGGCATACGCCCAGAAGAAGTTCTCGCGGATGATGCGCGTGGTCCGGCGACTGAGCGAGACGGCCTCCGCGAGGAGCTTCAGATCGGGGCGCATCAGCACCAGATCGCCTGCCTCGATGGCGATGTCGGTACCCGAGCCCATCGCGATGCCGACGTCCGCCCGCGCCAGGGCGGGGGCGTCGTTGATGCCGTCGCCGACGAACGCGACCTGGCCGTCACGGAAGCTCGCGACCACCTCGAGCTTCTCCCTGGGGAGCTTCTGCGCGAAGACCTCGGCGATGCCGAGCTGGGTCGCGACCGCGTTCGCGGCAATCGCGTGATCCCCGGTCACGAGGGCCAGCGTGATGCCGAGGCTCTTCAAGGCCGACAGGGCCAGGTACGCCTCGGGGCGCACCGGGTCCTCGAGCGCGAGGGCACCCACGACGTCTCCATCGACGGAGACGAGGAGCGGACCTCTCCCCTTCCCAGCCCAGCGGGCGAGCACCTCCTCCGCCTTCCCGAGGTCGACTCCCCACCGCCGCATCGACGCCTCTCCGCCCACCGCAACGGCCTTGCCGTCGACGACGCCTCGCACCCCTTCGCCCGGCACCGCGGCGAAGCACTGGACAGCCGGGATCGCGATGGCCCGCCGCGCGGCTTCCTCGAGCACCCCTCGCGCGATCGGGTGCTCGCTGCGACTCTCGAGCGCGGCCGCGCACGCGACGACGTCGACCTCCGTGCCGCTCCACGCCACGACCTCCGTGACCGCGGGACGACCCACGGTGAGCGTTCCTGTCTTGTCGAGGAGGAACGTCTTCACCTGGCCCAGCGCCTCGAACGCGGCCCCGTCGCGCACGAGGAAGCCGCCCTCCGCCGCGCGTCCCGTCGCCACCAGGATGGCGGTCGGCGTCGCCAGCCCCATCGCGCACGGGCACGCGGCGACGAGGACCGAGAGCGCTCGGACGAACGCGAAGGTTGCCTCGTGCCCGACCACGAGCCAGCCGGCGAACGTGAGCGCAGACGCGGCGAGCACGCCGGGGACGAACACGCCCGCGATACGGTCGGCCGTCTCCTGCGCCTTCGGCTTGCTCATCTGCGCGTCGAGGGTCACCCGGACGATCTGCTGGAGCTTCGTGTCCGGCCCCACGCGGACGGCGGTGAGGAGGAGCCCGCCCTCGCCGTTCACGGTCCCCGCGGACACCTCGTCGCCGGCGGTCTTGCACACGGCCCAGGGCTCGCCCGTGAGCATCGACTCGTCGAGGGAGCTTCTGCCCTCCGAGACCACGCCGTCCACCGGGGCCCGCTCGCCCGGCCGCAGCACGATCGTATCCCCGACGCGAACTTCGTCGATCGGCACCTCCTCGTCCTTCTCCCCGCGCCGGACCCGCGCGCTCTTCGCGCCCAGCGCCGTGAGACGCAGGATGGCCCCCTTCGCGCTTCCCTTCGCCCGGGCCTCGATGAGCTTGCCTACGAGCACGAACGTGACGACGGACGCGGCCGCCTCGAAGTAGGTGTCGCGCGCGCCCGGAGGAAACGCGCCCGGCGCGAGGAGCACGGCGTACGAGACCCCCAGGGCCGCGAGGCTGCCCAGCATGACCAGCGTGCTCATGCCGAACGAGAGGTGACGGATCTCGGCGAGGCCGACGCGGTAGAATGACCGCCCCGCAAACAGCACCACGACGGTCGCAGAGGCCGCCCCTCCCCACCCCTCGAAGAAGTGGGGGACGGGAGCCCAGGCTGCGTGCAGGCTCGGAACGAGCATCGGCATCATTGAGAAAACGAGCAGCGGCGCCGTCAGCAAGGTCGCGACGACGAGGTTCGCCCACGCGCCGTCGCTCTCCCCGGTGGCTTCGAGGACGGGGGCAGCTCGGTCCTTGATCGGCGCCGCCTCGTAGCCCGCGTCGTGCACGGCAGCGGTCAAGCGAGCCACCGAGACGCCGTCGTGGAACGACACCAGGGCCCGCTCGGTGACGAGGTTCACCTCCGCCTTGTCGACTCCGGGCACCTTACCGAGCGCCCGCTCCACGCGCTTGACGCAGCTGGCGCACGTCATGCCGCGAACCGCGAGGGTGATGTTCATGGATCGAGGCCTCGGCTACGCGCGCGGGCGAGCCTCGTACCCCTCCTCGTGCAGAGCTCGGGCGAGGACCTCGAGGTCCGGTCTGCCTTCCACGACGGCTTCGCCGCGCTCCAGGCTGACTTCTCTCACCGCGGTCACCCCGGGCACGCTCTGGAGCGTGGCGGTGACCGCGCGCACGCAATGGCCGCACGTCATGCCCGAGATCGTCAAGGTCAGCAGGGGGAGCGAGCCGTCATCCATGGCGGGAGCGTACAACACCGACCCGCCCGCAGCGCACGGCGCCGCGAGGCAAGGCCAGAAGACGCGCCCCCGGTTCTGCCATATCTTCTGCTTCTCTTTTGCCGGAGGCCGAAACGATGACGCGCGCGATAGTGCTTGGAGCCGGGATGGTGGGTTCTCTCATGGCGCGCGATCTCGCGGCCGACCCTGCGTACGAGGTGACCTCGGCGGACGTGAGGCCCGAGGCCCTCGCCCGCTTCACGCCGGCCGATCGCGTGCGCACCCTCCTCGCGGACCTGGGCGACCCGGCCGCGATCGGGCGCGCCGTCGCGGGCTTCGACATCGTCATGGGCGCGCTCTCGTCGAGCCTCGGCCTGCAGACGCTGCGCGCGGTGCTCGAGGCCGGCAAGACGTACTGCGACATCAGCTTCATGGCCGAGGACCCTGCCTCGCTCGATGGCCTCGCCCGCGAGCGCGGGGTGACCGCCGTGGTCGACTGCGGCGTGTGCCCCGGCGCGAGCAACGTGGCCATCGGGCGCGCGATCGCAGAGCTCGACGTCACCCACGACGTCGAGATCCTCGTGGGTGGGCTGCCGGTCGTGCGCCGCTGGCCCTACGAGTACAAGGCGCCGTTCGCCCCGCACGACGTCATCGAGGAGTACACGCGCCCGGCGCGGATCGTCGAGCAGGGCCGCGTCGTCGTGCGCGAGGCTCTGTCGGAGCCGGAGCTCGTGGAGTTCGACGGCGTTGGCACGCTCGAGGCGTTCAACACGGACGGCCTCCGCTCGCTCATCCGCTCGTTCCCGGGCGTACCTCACATGCGGGAGCGAACGCTTCGATACCCGGGGCACATCGCCCTCATGCGCGTCCTCAGGGAGACCGGTTACTTCTCGAAGGACGAGATCGTCGTCGGCAGCAGCCGCGTTCGTCCGCTCGACGTCACCGCCGCGCTCCTGTTCCCCAAGTGGAGCTTCGAGGAGGGCGAGCAGGACCTGACCGTGTGCCGCGTCATCGTGACGGGCGAGAAGAACGGACGAAGGACCCGCTACATCTGGGAGCTCCACGACGTCTACGACGCGGGGACGAAGACGCGCAGCATGTCGCGCTGCACCGGATTTCCCGCGACCATCATGGCCAGGATGCTGGCCGAGAAACGCTTCGTGAAGCCCGGGGTCCACGCGCCCGAGGCCTGCGGCGCGGAGCCCGGCGTGCTCGAAACGATGCTGGGCGAGCTCGGCAAGCGCGGCGTCACGTACCGGGCGAGGATCGAGCAGGACTGAGGGTCGCCCGGCCCCTCAGGGGCAGCCGTTGCCCGCGACGAGGGGGGACTGCGTGGCGCCCCAGAACATGATGCTGTTCTGGCTGATGAGCGTGGCCGCGCCCGTCTGCGGGTCGATCTGGAGGATCTGCCCGCCGTTGGTGAACCCGATGACCCTGGCGTTGCTGTACGCGAGACCCCAGATGTCCGGGTACCCGGTCGGGCCAACCGCGGCTCCGGCGCCCGTCGTGGTGTCGACCCGGAGGAGGATGTTGCTGCTCGTCGCGTCGCCGCCGCCAGCCGTGGTCGACGAGACCCCGTACATGGTGCCGCTCGCCACGGCCACCAGATCCCCGGCGGCGACGAGGCCGTCTCCGTAGTCTCCGATGTCCGTGGTCACGCCGGTCGTCGGATCGATCGACTTCAGATCGCCCGTCCCGTCGGCCGCGAGGAGGTTGCCGCTCGCAAGAAACGTGAGGCAGTTGTTCCCGACGCCGGGAACGGCAGCGATCATGGTCGCCTGCCCCGTGGTCTTGTCGATCGAGTAGAGCGTCGTGAACGAGATGCCGTAGAGGGCGCCGCTCGGGGTGAGCGCGATGTCGGTCATCTGGTCGGAGGTGCCGAAGCTGCCGACCGTCGTGACGGCGAACGTCGTCGGATCGACCTGGTAGAGCGTGTCCGGCGAGTTTGCCCAGATCGTGCCGTCGACGGTGCCGCTGCTGGGCGTACAGCAGTTGGACGCCGTCTCGCAGACCGGATCCTTGCAGTCGGTCAGGCCATTGCAGTCGTTGTCGATCCCGTCGTTGCAGTTGCCCGCCTCCGAGCCCGGAAGCACCTCGCCCGTGCACGCGCCGTAGCCATCGCCGCTCGACATGCACGTCTCCGTGCCGCCCACGCATTGTCCGACCCCTTCGGTGCCCGACGGGCCGGTGTAGCAGCTCTTCGTCGTGTTCGCGGTGCAGCCGAAGAGGCAGTTGAGCGCCAGGAAGCACGCCGGGTCCTTGCAGTCGGTCAGGCCGTTGCAGTCGTTGTCGATACCGTCGTTGCAGTTGCCCGACTCCGAGCCTGGCAGTACCTCGCCGGTGCAGGCGTCCCACGCCCCCGTCCCGTCGCACACCTGCGCGCCCCCATGGCACTGGCCCACGCCCTCGGTCCCGGACGGCCCGTCGTAGCAAGCACGCGTGTTCCCCGACGTGCAGCAGCCGGTCATGCCGGTGCACGTTGGATCGTTGCAGCCGACCAGCCCGTTGCAGTTGGTGTCCATGCCGCCGGTGCAGTCCTCGGTCGTCGGAACGACGGAGCCCGTGCAGGCCCCCCACGTTCCGAACTCTCCCGAGCTGTTGCACGTCTGCGTGCCGGCGTGGCAACTGCCCTTGTTCTCCGTGCCCGCGGGGCCGGGGTAGCACGACTGCATGGCGCCGACCGTGTCGCAGCTGCAGCCTTGCTGGTCGATCGACGTCGACGTGCAGTCCTGGCCCCCCTCGCCCTCGCTGGCGTCGCCGGGGATGCCTGCCTCGCCGAGCGCGGTGCCGCCGTCGCCGGCGGGCGTGCTCCCGTCACCGAAGCCGGGCGGCGATCCGGGGGGCGCCGAACCGTCGAATCCGTCCTTCGCGGAGCCGGCGCCGCACGCGACCGCGACACTCACCGTAACGATCGCTGCCGTCAGCCGTGCAGTTTTCAAGGGGCCTCGCTGCGTGGACGAGTGGTCATGGTCGCACCCCATTCGGGCACAGGGCAACCGGCACGACCGCACGTTCGCCCGCGGGGGCGGTCTGCGGTCGCGCTCTTTCAGCGGGATCGGGGTCGCAACCGCTTCAGCCGCAGCGGCTCCTCGATCCCCTTCACGTTCGCCTCGAAGCTCTCGACGATCTCGAGGGCCGCCCCCTCCGGGACGGCGTACCCAAGTGACTCCGCGATCACGGCTTCGCGCGGGCCGGCGAGGTGCTGCACGCGCGCGGCGCGGTTCACGGTCTGGCCGAAGTAGTCGACGGTGTTGTTCGCCGTGACGATCGTGCAAGGCCCGTCGTAGACGCCGATCTTCAGCTCGACGGCCTTCGCCTCGGGGTGCTCGCTGGCGAACGACCCCCACCTCTCGAGCATCTCGGCCCCCGCGGCGACCGCGGCACGCGAGTCGGCGAACGCCGCCATGAGGGCGTCGCCGATGGTCTTCACCAGGGTTCCGCCGTGACGCTCCACGATCGAAGTTCCGTACGCGAAGCAGTCCGTCACGAGGCCGAACGCCGTCGCATCCCCCACCCTGGAGTAGAGAGCGGTGGAGCCGCACAGGTCGCTGAACAGGATCGCGACGTGCGACACGCGCAGCGCGAGGCCGGGCCGGAGCGCCTCGGCGCCGAAGAGGGGGCGAAACTCCGGCATCGTCGCCACGTGGTGTGCGGTCGCCGCATCGGCGATGACTCCGGTTCGTTCGAGCTTGGCGTGCCGGCCCTCGCCGGAGAGGTTCTCGACCTGGATCGACCCGCCGGGCGAGACGGACAGGTGCGCCGGGGTGACGTCCTTCGCGTCGATGGTGAAGGCGACCGAGTCGGGCGCCCCGAGGAGAACGTCCACCGATGCGGTCGCTCCTCCTCGCACGAAGAGGCGGAGGCGGCCCTGCTCCATCGGGACATGGAGGGTGCCCTTCTCGCCGACGTCGAGGGGCAGCTGACCCAGGACGTGGGGCGTCAACGCAGGACCGCCGATGCAATAGGGCCGGGCGTCGACGGCGCGGATCGAGGGGTGCGGGAAGAACTGCGCCTCGACGGCCCGGTCGAGGTCCGTGTCGTAGCGAAGATCGCACGCGTGGCAGTGGGCGCGGCCCTCCAGGTCCCGCAAGGAGGGAAGGAGCCGGGAGGTCGTCTGGCAGCTCGGACAGAGGAGCCCCCAGCGCAGCTCGAGGAGCCCGGCAGGGACCGCTTCGAGGCAGAGCCTGAGCAGCTTGAACCGATCGACCGACCAGGTGGTCGCGAGGGCGAACGGGCGAATGGGGGCCAGGTCGAGATCGTCGGCCGTGCGCAGGTGCTCGGCGAGACGCTCCACGAGCTCGGCCGGTTGCTTGCTGCCCATGCGGCCGATGCCGGTGGCGAGAAGCTCCGCGTCGAGCGAGCTCGTCACGGGGACGCGCTCTGCGTCGACCGAGGCGATGAACGCCGCGAGCCCGTCGATCGAGCGGCGCGTCGCGAGCCATACGAGCGGCCGCGCCAGCGCCGTGCGCGGCGTTATGTCGATGCGGACCGTGACGTTGCAACCCGGACCGTCCGCGACGTCGGCGAGATCGTACCGGGTGGCGACCGAGTGGGCCGGCCCGTCGAGGAAGCGCCGATAAAACGAGAAGTACTCCCCCACCGCCCACGCGAACGGGTGCTCCACGTAGGCGACCTGGAAGCCCCCCAACCTGCCTCGCACCTCGTGACGCTCGAGACCGGTCGTCTCGCGCGGCGCCACGTCGAGGGTCGAGTTGTGGATGGTCCTGTTCAGGCGAATCGTGTTCGAGACGTGAGCCCAGACATCCGGGCGCGAGACCTGGCAGCGAACACCGCGGGTGAGCGTTACGGGTCGCACACCTGTCGTAGTACCAGCTCCCCGGGTCGGGGATCCGATTCCGGACCGGCGGCTGGCTCGCCCCCGCGGGGTGCGAGGTGGGCACACCCGAGGCTGGGACACGAGGGATCGCCGCCGTCCCCGTGTTTTCAGGGCAGTCCAGGCCGCCGCGGCCCCTCGGCCGGGGGGGTAGCCCGCGGCATAGCTCGCCGCGGGACCAGGCTCAACGAAGACCCGGGCGCCGGCGCTTTTTCCTTTTCCCGCCTCCGGACGCTACATCCTCTTCCCTTCTGCCACGGAGATCGCTACTTGGCGGAGCCACAAACCATGGCAACCCGAATCCCCCTCGATCGCATCCGCAACATCGGCATCTCGGCCCACATCGACTCGGGCAAGACGACGCTGACCGAACGCATCCTGTTCTATACCGGCCGAATCCACGAGATTCACGAGGTCCGGGGCAAGGACGGTGTCGGCGCCAAGATGGACTCGATGGATCTCGAGCGCGAGAAGGGCATCACGATCCAGTCGGCCGCGACCTACTGCGTCTGGGGTGGCTCGCAGAAGCAGCTGGAAGATTTCAACATCAACATCATCGACACCCCAGGCCACGTCGACTTCACCATCGAGGTGGAGCGCGCCCTGCGCGTCCTCGACGGCGCGATCCTGGTGCTCGACTCCGGCAAGGGCGTCCAGAGCCAGTCCATCACCGTCGACCGGCAGATGAAGCGGTACAAGGTTCCCCGCATCGCCTTCGTCAACAAGATGGACAACCCGGGCGCCAACTACGAGCGCGTCTCGGCGATGCTCAAGGAGAAGCTCGGGCACTACCCCGTGATGCTCCAGGTCCCGATGGGCGCGGAGGACAAGTTCGCCGGCATCATCGACGCCATCACGACGCGCGCCTACTTCTTCGACGGCGAGGACGGCGAGATCGTCCGCGAGGCCGACGTCCCCGCCGAGTACCAGGCGCGCGCCAAGGCGGCCCGCGAGGAGATCATCCAGCAGGTCGCCGACGTGGACGACCTCCTCGCCGAGAAGTTCCTGGCCGAGGAGCCCGTGTCGACCGAGGAGCTCCGGGCGGCCGTCCGGCGCGCCACCCTGGCCCTCAAGATGACGCCCGTGATGTGCGGGTCCGCCTACAAGAACAAGGGCGTCCAGCTCCTGCTCGACGGCGTGACCTACTACCTCCCCAACCCCAAGGAGGTCATCAACGAGGCGCACGACCAGGCCAAGGGCGAGGAGAAGGTCATCGTCGACTCCGACCCGACGAAGCCCTTCGTCGGCCTCGCGTTCAAGCTCCAGCAGGACAAGTACGGCCAGCTGACGTACTTCCGCGTCTACCAGGGCACGATCTCCGCCGGCGACACGATCTACAACGTGTCCAACGAGATGCGCAAAGTGCGCGTCCCCCGGATGTTCCGGATGCACTCGGACGATCGCGAGGAGATTCCGTCGGCCGAGGCCGGTGACATCGTCGCCTTCTACGGCGTCGAGGCCAGCTCCGGCGAGACGTTCACGGACGGCAAGACCCAGGTGACCCTCACCTCGATGCACGTGCCCGCGGCCGTCATCTCCCTCGCCGTCGCCCCGAAGGACCGCTCGGCCGAGACGAACTTCTCCAAGGCCCTGAACCGCTTCACGAAGGAAGACCCCACCTTCCGCGTGCACCAGGACGAGGAGTCCCAGCAGACCATCATCAGCGGGATGGGCGAGCTCCACCTCGACATCTACATGGAGCGCATGCGCCGCGAGTACAACTGCGACGTCATCGCCGGCAAGCCGCAGGTCGCCTACCGCGAGACCATCACGCAGCGGAGCGAGATCGCCTACACGCACAAGAAGCAGACGGGTGGCTCGGGGCAGTTCGCGCGCGTGGCCGGCTACATGGAGCCGCTCCCCGACGACGCGGTCGAGACCTACGAGTTCGTCGACGACATCGTCGGCGGCAGCATCCCGCGCGAGTACATCCCGGCCTGCGACAAGGGCTTCAAGGAGGGCATTCGCCGCGGAAACCTCATCGGGTTCCCCGTCGTGGGCATCCGCGTCGCCGTCAACGATGGCCAGTTCCACGCGGTCGACTCGTCCGAAATGGCGTTCAAGACGGCGGCCCTCATGGGCTTCCGCGAGGCCTACCCCGGCGCGAAGCCGATCATCCTCGAGCCCATCATGAAGGTCGAGATCGAGGCGCCCGTGGAGTTTCAGGGCTCGGTCGTCGGACAGGTCAACCAGCGCCGCGGCATGATCCAGGACACGATCAGCTCCGACACGGTGACGGTCACGGCCCTCGTGCCGCTCAACACCATGTTCGGCTACTCGACGGACCTTCGCTCGGCGACGCAGGGCAAGGGCAACTTCACGATGGAATTCGCGAAGTACGCGCCCGTCCCGCGGCAGGAGCAGGAGGAGATGGTCAAGAAGTACAAGGAGAAGATCGCGGCGGAGAACAAGAAGTAGGGCTCTGGCCCGTTGTCATCCTGACGCGCCATCGATGTCATCGTGACGCGCCATCGATGTCATCGTGACGCGCCATCGATGTCATCGTGACGCGCCATCGATGTCATCGTGACGCGCCATCGATGTCATCGTG
>Ga0302196_10000149_pt1 | contig 69163 bp, 59 predicted proteins | sample II_Bog_N1_3_FD_198794 | JGI IMG/M metagenome (GOLD analysis project Ga0302196, IMG submission 198794) | Peat permafrost microbial communities from Stordalen Mire near Abisko, Sweden - II_Bog_N1_3 | ecosystem: Environmental > Terrestrial > Soil > Wetlands > Peat | place: Sweden: Abisko... | reverse complement strand
GGACGGGAGCGCGGTCTCGCGGGATGAATGCCCGGTACCGACGGACCAGAGCCCTGTCCCGCCGGATGAACGCCCGGTACCGACGAACCGGAGCGCTGTCTCGCTGGATGAATGCCCGGTACCGACGAGCCGGAGCGCTGTCTCGCTGGATGAATGCCCGGTACCGACGAGCCGGAGCGCCGTCTCGCTGGATGAATGCCCGGTACCGACGAGCCGGAGCGCTGTCCCGCTGGATGAATGCCCAGTACCGACGGGCCAGAGCCCGGTACCGACGGGCCGGAGCCCGGTACCGACGGGCCGGAGCCCGGTACCGACGGGCCAGAGCCCGGTACCGCTGGATGAATGCCCGGTACCGACGGGCCAGAGCCCGGTCCCGCTGGATGCCCGCAGGGTCCGCTCCGGACGGTGCCCCCATCCGGCCCGACGGCGCGCTCCTCCGTCCTCCCACTGCGCCCATCCAGCGGGACAACGCGCTCCTCCGCTCTGCCGACACGCTTCCCCGACCAGGGCCAGCGCGCCCCCACCTGGCCCGCGCTCTACTCCGACCAGGAGGTCCCTAGTACCCGCCGAGGAACCACTCCCTGTACTTCTCGAGCAGCCATCCGCCCGCGAGCAGGTACTCGAGGCACGCCAGGATCAAGAACGGCCCGAACGGGATCCGCGCCTTGCCGAGCCCCTCGCCGGGCGCCTCGCCGAGCGGGTCCTCCTTCAGGATCTCCGCCGCCTCCGCGTCGCCCTCCGCCGCCAGTGCTTGCAGCTCTTCCCGGTCCTTGCGCACGCTCTCCGGCTCCTCGATCTTGCCTCGCACGAGGTAGACGACGGCCGAGCCGATCGTGGCCTGGAACGAGCCCGCGAAGACGGCGAAGACGACGCCTGGCCAGCCGAACCACGCCCCCGCGAGCATCGTCAGCTTCGCGTCCCCCATGCCCATCCCCGCCTGCCCGCGGAGCCGCTTGTAGAGCACGATGAACGGCAGCCAGACGCCGAAGAAGCCGACGACCGCGCCGAAGATCGACTCCTGCCACCCGACCCCGCGCAGCGTCGCCGTCGCGAGGCCGAGGGCCGTGCCGCCGAGGGTGATGGGGTCGGGCAGGTACATGTGCTCGGCGTCGATGAAGGCCGCGGCGACGAGCCCGAGCGCGAGCGCGAAGTCGACGAGGTAGACGAGCCCGGCCCGCCCGAGCGACGTGCTCATGGGGAGGTTCGAGACGATGACCTCGAAGATCGCGAACGAGAGCGCGCCGCCCAGGATCTCGACGAGCGGGTAGCGGGGGCTGATGGGCGCCTTGCAGCAGCGCGCGCGGCCCCGCAGGATGAGCCAGGAGAGGACCGGGATGTTGTCGTATGCGCGGATGGGCGTCCCGCACGCGCCGCAGCGGGACCCGGGCCTCACGATGCTGAGGTCGCGCGGCACCCGGTAGATGACGACGTTGAGGAAGCTGCCCCAGAGCAGACCGAAGACGATCGCGAGGGTGCGGAGAAACCACGTCGGCAGATCGTCGATCGTCATCAGACAGGTGCCAGCCTAACAGCACGCTCCCTTCCGGACTTCTTCCGGCCGCCGGGCCCAGCCGCACGGGCCGCGCGGGCCTGACTTCTTTCGCGGCCGGTCTCGACCCTGCGTGACGCCGCGCCGCGCCCGGGCTACGGCGCGCCCGCTCTCCCCGTCATGCTCCTCGAGATCAACCCCGACCACCCCGAGCCGCGCAAGATCGCCCGCGCGATCGAGGCGCTGCGTGCGGGCGAGGTCATCGCGTACCCGACCGACACGGTCTACGGGCTCGGCTGCGACCCCACGAACAAGAAGGCGGTCGACCGGCTCTACGCCATCAAGGGGATGGACCGCTCGCACCCGCTCGCGTTCATCTGCCCGGACCTGAGCGACATCGCGCGCTACGCGGTGGTGGAGAAGCCCGCGTACCGGGTCCTGCGTCACTTCTTGCCGGGCCCCTACTGCTTCATCCTCGCCGCGACGCGCGAGGTCCCGAAGCTCGTGCAGACCAAGCGGCGCACGATCGGCATCCGCATCCCGAAGCACGAGGTCACGTGCGCCCTCGCGCGCGAGCTCGGGGTGCCGCTCGTCTCGACCACCGCCCAGCTGCCGGACGAGGACCCCTTCGTCGACCCGGCCGAGCTCGACGAGGCGTTCCACGGCCTCGGGCTCGTGCTGGACGGCGGCGCGGGCGGGCTCGTCCCGACGACGGTGGTGGACCTCACGCAGACGCCGGCGGCGATCATCCGCGAGGGCGCGGGGCCCATCGACGACTTCGGGTGAAGGGGGGCCAGGGAACACGGGCACGGGCACGGGCACGGGCACGGGGAGAGCTAGGGGACCAGCACCCCCATCGGGCCGCCAACGTCGATCGCGCGCGCGAGGGCCGTGTGGTGCCGGCGCTTGGCCCAGCGGACGGCACGGAGGATGGCGGCCTCGAAGGCTGGGCCCCGGGCAGGGAGGTTTGCAAGCGCGAGGCGGCCGGCGATGAGAGACGCCAGGGTGCAGCCGCCGCCGTGGACCGGCCCCAGACGAAGACGCTTCGCGCTGAGCTCGACGATCCTGCCGTGCGGGCCCGCGAAGGCGAGCACGTCGATCGCGTCGCGCCCGTCGAGGTGGCCCCCTTTGACGAGCGCCGCGCGGGCGCCGAGCGCGCAGATGGCGACGGCCGCCTCCCTGGCTTCTGCGACCGTTCGCACCTCACGCCCGACGATCGCCGCCGCCTCGGGCGCGTTCGCCGTGACCAGCGTGGCGCGCGCGAGCAGCTCCACGCGGAGCAGGTGAAGAGCGTCGCGGGCGAGGAGGCGCGCGCCCGCCCGGCCGCGCGTCGGGAGCATGACGGGGTCGACCACGAGCGGGACCCGCGGGCAGCGCTCTGCCCACGCGCCGACCACGCGGACGTTCGCGGGCGACCCGAGCGCCCCGGTCTTCACCGCGCCGACGCGCTGGTGGCGCACGACCTCGCGTACCTGGAGGCCGAGCTCCCGCGCGTCCACCGCCCGCGCCGAGCGGAGCCCCGCGGTCGATTGCACCGTGAGGACGGCCACCGCCGCGCACCCGAACGCGCCGGCCGCGGCGAACGCGCGCAGATCCGCCGCGATCCCCGCCCCGCCGCCCGGGTCGTTGCCGCCGATCGCAAGAGCGCAGCGCGTGCGGACCCTCACGACCGACGTCTACGGCCTGCGGAGCGACATTGACAGTGCGAACGTGCGGCTGGTACCCACGAAAGGGATGCGCGCGCCCACGAGCCCGAGAGCGACGCGCGCGGTCGCGGCGGCCGCCATCGCCTGCGCGGCCGTGTGTGTGCCTCGCCTTGCGCACGCCCAGTGCGTGGACGACGAGCTGAAGAACGAGCTCATCGGAGGCCGCCACTACCGCGGCGTCGAGGACAGGCTCTTCACGAAGGCCTTCCGCCACGAGATCTCGGTCATGGGCGGCTACTACGCGGCCGACCTCTACTCGTCCAACTGGCTCGCCAGCGGCGCCTACACGTTCCACTTCTCGGAGGACCTCGCCCTCGAAGCGAGCTTCGCCTACACGCGCTTCCGCAGCGCGGTGACGGACACCTACGAGGCCCGCTACCCCGAGGTGCAGATTACGCAGAGCACCAACAACCCTGGCAAGCTCTACTTCGGCCACATCGTCTGGTCGTTCGCGTACGGCAAGGTGCGATGGATGGGCGGAGGGATCAGCCGCTTCGACTTCAACCTCGCGCTCGGCGCCGGGGTGACGGACGACTCCACCGCGCTCGGCGTGACCGGCAGCGCTGGGCTCGGCGCCAAGCTCTATTTCGGCAAGTGGTTCGCGCTCCGCTGGGACGTGCGCGACCACCTCCTGCGCGAAGCCTTGCTCGGGGACGAGCACCTCGTGAACGACATCCTCGTGACGGTCGGCGCGAGCATGTTCATTCCGTTCGGGGGCTGACACTTCGTCCTTGGCGGCGGTGCGCCTTTGCAGGCACGATAGGCGACGGCCGCATACCGCGGCATTTGCCGGGAAGACGAGGGAGACTGGATGGCTCGCACGCGGCAACGATTCGCCGCAGCTCTGTCGATGCTCGTGGCATCGGCCGGGGCGGCAGGGGTGACGGTTGCTCTCGCCCAGCAGCCGAAGCCTCCGCACGCCAGACCCAAGCCGAAGTCCTCCGCCGCGGAGGACAACCCGTACGGCGACACCCCCGTCCCCGCGACCTCGGCGGCCGCCGGTGACGGAGGGCTCGGCCCTGTCCCGCCCCCTCCCCGCCTGGACCTCGGAGACGGCGGGGTGAAGCCCTCCCCCTTGAACCCGGCCGCCAGCGAGATGCCGAACGCGCCGGGCATCTCGGCTCCCATGCCCTCGGCCTCGGCCTCCGTCGACTACGACAGGCTCCTCGCCGACATCGCTGCCCTCCGCGCGCGCGTCTCGGCGGTGGGGGACAACCTCTTCGTGTCGCGCATCGCCATCGGCGTCCAGACGGACGGGGACCACGCCAAGGTGGCCCGCTTCCTCGTCTCGCTCGACGATGGCGTCGTCTACACGGCCCCCACGAGCTTCCACTCGGACGACCCGACGACGGTGTACGAGCACGCGGTCGCCCCCGGCCGCCACGCCGTCACGGTGGACGTCGACCGGCACGACGACAGGGACGACTCGTTCCGCACGTCACAGCGGACGCGCTTCATCGTGGACGTACCGAAGGACCAGCGCCTCTCGGTGACGCTCCGCATCGGGGACGACTCGAGCATGGGCGGGTCGTTCCCCGGCGATCGCCACGGGAGCTACGATCTTCGCGTCCGGATGAAGGCCGCGGCAGGGCCGGCTACGACCGCGACGAGGTGAGGATGCGCCCGGTCACCGCTCTCCCCTCCCTGCTTGGCGCCGCGATCGTGCTCGCCTCGGCCATGGCAGCCGCGCAACCGCCGCCGGCCACGACGACGGCACCCGCTCCGGCAACGACCTCGCCCGCTACGACGCCGCCGGCCGCCACCACGGGCACGCCGCCTCCGCTCGGCCCCAAGAGCGAAGGACCCATCACCCACGGTGACGGGATGCGCGCCTACCACGTGGCCCTCCTCGCGCGGCGTCTCGGCTGGCAGGACCTGAAGCTCGAGGACGTGAAGACGCGGCTGGCCGAGTGCGAGGATCTGCTGCGCAACGGCCGCACAGACGAGGCGATCTCGCGGATGACGGAGGTGGTCGAGCACCCGCGCTTCGAGGTCTTCGCCGAGGGCGAGGACGGCCGCGCGGCGACGTTCCTGCTCGCGGACGCCCTCGCGACCGACGGCGCCTACGAACCGGCCCGCGCCTACATCCGACGCCTCCTCGCGATGCCCGGAATCTGGGAGGGCAACACGACGATCGCGCGCCGCGCCGTGCGGCGGATCGTCGAGATGGCGAGCGAGAACGACGACTTCGCGGCAGCCCTCGCCGATCTGAAGAGCGTGCCGCCCACGGCCCCCGAGGAGACGCGTGGCGAGGTCGCCTACGTCGCCGGCCGCGCGAAGGAGGCCGCCGGCGATCCGGACGGTGCGCTCGCCTGGTACGCGACGATCACACAGCGCTCCCGCTTCTGGGCGCAGGCGACGTACCTGCAGGGCCTCATCGACGTCGAGAAGGGCCGCTTCAAGGACGGCGAGAACCTCTTCTGCAAGGTCGCCGATCCCAACAGGCAGTCGGCGACCACGCCGGTCTTCGCCGACGAGAAGTACTTCGCGGTGAGGGACCTCGCGAGGCTAGCGCTCGGGCGCGTCGCCCACGAGCAGGCCCGCTTCGACGACGCGCGCTACTATTACTACCTCGTCCCCAAGGACTCCGACCGCCTCGCCGAGGCTCTGTACGAGGCGGCGACGAGCCGCTACGAGAAGAAGGACTACGGCGGCGCGCGAGAGCTCCTGGACGAGCTCGCCGCCATCCAGGGTCACCACCGCTACGAGGACGAGGCGTGGATCCTGGGCGCGTACATCGATCTCGCCCAGTGCAAGTTCCCCGAGGCGGACAAGAAGCTGCGCGAGTTCATCGCCCGCTACGAGCCGGTCCGGGACGCCGCCCGCCGCGTGGCCGAGGACTCGCGCGCCGTGGGCGCGCTCGTGTCGGCCGTGCAAACGGGGAGCGACGCCGGAGGCGCGGAGGTCGGCGGCGCGTCCGTGAACGCCGACGCCATGCGTGCCATCGCCGCGCTCGTTCGCGTCGACCCGGCGTACGGCGCCGTGGCCCGCCGACGCGCGATCCTCGAGCACGAGGCGAGCGGCCTGCGCCTCGCGATGGGCTCGCTGGGAGACATGCAGCGGCAGCTCGCTACCAACGGCGGCGTGCGGCCCGGGGTGGAGGAGCACGCGGACCCTCACGAGGAGATTCTGGACGTGCGCACAGCGATCGACGGCGTGCGCCACCAGATCGACGACCTCGAGGCCGCGCGCGCCCCGGCGGACCGCGTTGCGCCGCTACGGAAGGAGCTCGCCGGCCTGGAGGACGTGCTCGCCCGCGCGAGCGGGGCCAAGAGCGCAGCGGAAACCGCCGGGCACAACGGAGCGGTCGACCTGCCCGATCTCCTCCGGGACGACACGACGCTCGCCTCGAACCTGTGGCCGGGCATCGAGGCGGCTCGACGAGAGCTCGTAGCGTCGGAGTCATTGCTGGCGAAGGACGCCTTGCGGAGGGTCGACCTTCGCCTCTCGCGCCTGCTGCGGAGGGCGCGCCTCGGCCGCATCGAGTCGGTGCTCGGGCGAAAGCGCGCGCTCGAGGTCGAGATAGAGGCGCTGAACGACGGCGTTCTCCCCGGGAGCGCGCTCGACTCGATCGACGCGGGCCGCTACCTGAAGGACAGCGAAGAGTACTGGCCCTTCGAGGGCGACGACTGGCCCGACGAGTTCGTCGGGAGCGAGTCGGCAAAGTGAAGCGTCGCGTTCGCCACTCCATGCGGCTGCCATCCGCCGCCCTCGTGGCGCTGCTCGCCGCGCAGGGGGTCGCGTACGCCGGACCGGAGAAGCCCACCGCCGCTGCGGCCGAGTCTTCCCAGGTGAAGGCCGCGGCGGAGAAGTCGATCGCGACGACCACCATCGCGAAGCCCAGCGGCACGAAGGGCGCGGCGCCCACGGGCGAATCGACGAGCGCGGGCCGCCCGGTCGTTCACGGCGTCCGCGTGCCCGACGCCCTGCGGGCGACGATGAAGGCGCGGATGGACGCGCGCATCGACACCGATCTGTCGCAGATCAAGGGCCTGCGCATCGAGGCGGTCGATCTCCTCTCGAAGTTCGTGAACGACTCGCCGCGCGAGGCCGCGGAGATGCCGGAAGCGATGATGCGCCTCGGCGAGCTCAAGTGGGAGCTCGAGCGCGAGTCGTTCATCGACCGTTTCAAAGCGTGGGAGACGCGACCCGTCGACCAGCGCGGACAGGCGCCCGAGCCCAACTTCGCTCCTTCGCGCGACCTCTTCGGGCGCGTGCTCAAGGACTACCCGTGGTTCGCCGAGTACGACCTCGCGCTTTACGTCGACGGCTTCCTCGCGAGCGAGCAGGGCAAGACGGAGGAGGCGATCGCCCGCTTCGAGCGCATCCTGAAGGAGTACCCGACCTCCCGTTTCACACCCGACGCCAACATGTTCAAGGCGGAGACGCTCTTGAACTTCCGCTACGACTACCCGGGCGCGCTCGCCAGCTACGAGGCGGTGCTCAAGTTCCCGCACAGCGAGCTCTACGGCCTGGCGCTCTTCAAGAGCGCGTGGTGCCTCTGGCGTCTCGGCAACACCGACGAGGCGAAGAAGCGCTTCCTCAACGTGTTCATGGTGACGGACACGAGCGACAAGAACGTGAGCGTCGCCGAGCGCAAGCAGCTGGACGAGCTCCAGGGCGAGGCGCTCAAGAACCTCGTGGAGGTCTTGACCCAGGACGAGAACGAGACGGCCGCGGACGCCTACAACTTTCTGACGGGGATGAAGGGCGACAAGTTCGCCGGCAAGCTCGTGAAGGCGCTCGCCGAGAGGTTCTACGACGAGTCGCACTACGAGCGCGGCATCGAGGCCTACGAGCTGCTTCTGAAGCTCGACCCGACGAGCCCGGACGCAGGCGACTGGGTCCTCCAGATCGCGGCCGGCTACTTCACGATCGAGGATTACAAGCGCCTGCAGGCGACCTACGAGCGCGCCATCACGGGGTACACGGTCGGCGGTCCGTGGTCGCGCACGCAGGCGGATCAAGCGAACGTCGCGGCGACCTCGAGCAAGATCGCGGAGTCGCTCAAGGAGCACGCCGTCGCGATGCACGGCAAGGCCCAGCACGACAAGACGAGCCGCGCGGAGTACGAGGCCGCGGGCTCCCTGTACGAGGTGTACCTGTCGCGCTTCGGCAAGGAGCCCGGCGCCTACCAGCTCGAGTACTACCTCGGCGAAATCAACTTCTACCACCTCGACAAGATGACGGTCGCGGCGACGCACTACATGGCCGCCGCGCGCGCGATGCCCGAGGCCCAGGCCAACGAAGAGCCCATCAAGAGTGAGCGCCTCGACGCGCTCAACAACGCCGTCGCATCCCTCCAGAGCGTCCGACTCCGCGAGCTCGAGGCGCACAAGAACAAGCCCGGCATCGAGGAGACGGACACCGACAAGAAGCTGGCGGAGGCGCTCGACCTCTACGCGCGCCTCTACCCTAACGACGCGAGACTCCCCGAGCTCATCTTCCGCCAGGGGAAGCTTTATTACGACTACCGGGTCTTCGACCCCGCGGTGAAGATCTTCGGGACGCTCGTGGAGAAGTTTCCCAACTCGCAGTTCGCCGGGCCCGCGGGGGAGCTTCTCCTCGATTCCTTCAACAAGTCGAACAACTACGACAACATCGAGACGTGGGCGCGGCGGCTGAAGACGGCGCACGGCTTCGAGACGCCCGCGCAGCAGTCGCGGCTCGACACGCTCATCGTGCAGTCGGTCTTCAAGCAGGGCGAGCAGAAGGGCAAAGCGAACGACCACCTGGGCGCGGCCGCTGCGTACCTGCGCGCCGCCAAGGAGTTCCCGAAGGACCCGCGCGCGGCGCAGGCGTGCGTGAACGCGGAGCTCGAGGCGCAGAAGGCCGGCGATCTCGCGACGCTCAAGGAGGCCGCGCAGCTGGCTACGGGCAAGGAGAATCGCGACAAGCCAGAGTCCCCCCTCGGCGCGTGGACGGCCGCCGCGACGCTTCAGTCGATGGGCCTCTTCGGGGAAGCGGCCGAGTTCGACGAGGCCATCGCGGGCCTGAACGATCGCGACCACCCCCACTACCAGAAGTACGAGCACACGAAGGACGCGGCCTACAATGCCGTCGTTCTCCGCGTCGCCACGGGCGAGCACGACAAGGCCATCGCCGACGGCAACAAGTACCTGCACGACTTCGCGACCTCCGCGGAGGCGGATGAGGTCGTCTTCCAGATGGGCAAGGCGCACCAGAACGCGGGGCGCAGCAAGGAAGCCGCCGAGCTCTACAAGCGCTACCTGCCGCGCTCGAAGAATCTGGACCACCGCGCGGAGGGGTACGTACTGCTTGCCTTGGCCGACGCGAAGAGCGGAGACGACAAGGGCGCCGACGACGCCTTGAGGGACGCCGTCTCGCTCGGCAAGCACCAGACCAAGCTGCTCGGCCCGGAGGGAAAGTACGCCGCCGCGCACGCCCGCTACATGGAGGGCGAGCGCGTGCTCGCTCGCTTCGACAAGATCCAGATCTCGGGCGACGTGAAGCAGCTCTCGGGGCGCCTCAAACAGAAGGCCGGGCTCCTCAAGGAGGCCGCGCAGATCTTCCTCGACACGGTCTCGCTCGGTGTCGCCGAGTGGTCGACGGCCGCCCTCTACCAGATCGGGCACACCTACGAGTCGTTCTCTAAGTCGCTCCGCGACGCGCCGGCGCCGCCGAACCTCTCGGAGGCCGACAAGGACGCGTACACCGCGCAGATCGAGGAGTTCGTCGTTCCCATCGAGGAGAAGAGCCTCGACGCATACGACCAGGGCTGGAAGAAGGCCCTCGAGCTCGGCATCTACAACACGTGGACCGCGAAGATGCGCGAGGCGCTCGGCAGGCTCAACGCCGAGATCTACCCGCCGTTCAAGGAGATCGGCTTCGACGTGCGGGCGACCGGCGCCAACTCGTTCCCGCCCCTCATCGAGGCGCCGAAGCGGGCCAAGATCCCCGAGCCGGCACCTCCTGCACCCGGCCCCGCCGTCGCGGTCAAGGGGGCTCACTCGTGAGGCTTCGCGGGATCGGCACCGTGGCCGCGAGCATCCTACTCGCTGCCTGCGGCGGGCACGCGCCTCCGCCGCCCGTCGCGGCGAGCACGGCCCTCGCGCCCGCCAACCCGCAGGCCGTGGCGAGGATGGTCCAGGGAGTCCAGTTCGCCAAGGACCCGAATGGACGGGACAAGGCGATCGAGCTGCTCCACGCGGCGATCGCGATCGATCCAAAGCTCTGGGAGGCGCGCTACGATCTCGGCGTTGTCCTCGCGAACGCGGGCGATCTCTCGGGCGCCGAGGAGCAGCTCGTCGCGGCGACCAAGCTCGACCCGGACGCGCAAGACGCGGCGCTCGCCCTCGGGGAAGTGAGGCACCGTCGCGGCGAGAGCCGCGCCGCGGCCGACAGCCTCGGAGATTTCCTCGAGAGCCACCCCGACGCCGTGGAGGTACGGACCCTCTACGTGGCCGCTTTGCGGGACGGCGGGCAGATCGACAAGGCCATCGGCCAGGCGCGCGACATGCTCGTCCGCAAGCCCGGCGACGCCTCGGCACTAGCCGAGCTCGCGCTCTGCCACCTGGCGAAGGGGGAGCGGGACGCGGCCTCGCTCCTCGCCAAGCAAGCGCTCGACGCCAACCCGCACAGCGCCATCGCCGAGAGGGCGACGGGGCTCATCGCGCTCGCAGGCGGCGACGACGCCCTCGCGTTCCAGGCCTTCCTCAAGGCGACGCAGGAGGATCCGCGCGACACTACCGCGCGCCTCAACATGGGCGCCGTCCTCCTGCGCGCCGGCGCCTATCCGAAGGCCGCCGAGCAATACCGCGCCATCCTCCAGATCCTGCCTGACGACAACGAGGCGTCTCTGGGGCTCGCGGCCGCGCTCCGTGGAGACGCCGACGCGCAGCACCCACAGAAGTACGAGGAGGCGCGGCAGCTGCTCGAGAAGATCCTCGAGCGAAGCCCGCACCAGGTGGGAGCTCTCTTCAACCTCGGGGTCCTCTACGCGGACGTGCTGAAACGGCCCGTCGACGCCAAGCCGCTCTTCAAGCGCTTCCTCGCCGACGCCCCGAGCGATCACCCTTCGCGCGCCGAGGCCGAGCGCTACTTGACAAGCCTGGCGTCGACGCCGAACAAGCCCGAGCCTCCCCCGCCGCCGCCCGCACCGGGCGCGCCGGCCGCCGCGCCCAAGCCCGGCACTCCTGGCCACGCTGCGGACGCCCCCAAGCCCCCCGGTCACCTATGAAGAACCGCACGCGCAACCGAGGGCTGCTGTTTCTCGTCCTGACGACGGCGATGGCGCTCGGCTCCTCCTTCACCGTCGCGCAGACGCGACCCCACCACACCGCCCCGACCTCGCCACGGAGGCCCAAAGCAGACGGGGGCGCTCCGGCGGACGCGGCGGCGGACCCTCTTGCCACGAGCCACGCGGAGGTCGTCCCGCCGCAGCACGACGGCGGCGCCCACGGCACCCCCGGCAAGGACGTGCTCGAGGCGAAGACCCTCGACGGCGGCGGCAAGGTGTTCCGTTTCGGCGAGGTCGACATCGAAGGACGGCTCAAGAGCCCGCAGCTTGTCTACTTCCTCCGCCGCGTAAGGGCGGAGTTCGCGGCGGGTGACCTCGGACATCGCTCCTTCTTGCGCGAAATGTCCGACACCCGGCGCGACCCGAGCTTCTAGCCGCGTCGTTGGCCGGGACGACCGGGCGGCAATTGCGTACTCTTATCGTGGGGCGGGAACTTTCCGCCGGGGCGCGCGTCGGACGATGATGGGACCCTTGCCAACACAACGAGGTACGCGGTGGTGAACGCAGCATCGGTCGCAGGCTCGCAGGCCCTTCGCGTCGCAGCAGTGTGGGGTACGACGGTGCTGGATCTGCGCACGCTTCCGCGAGGGCAGTCCTTTTCGCTGGGCGACGAGGCGGGCCAGGTTCTGCCGATCCCCGACGGCGTCCTCATGTCCGCTGCACCGCTGCGCGCATCGCAGGGGGGCTGGGAGGTCGACGCGCTGGGCGTCACCGGGGGCATGCTGAAGCTTCGGGGCCGTGACGAGGACCCGATGTCGTTCGCCAAGTCAGGCGCGCCCGTTCCCGTCGTCCCGGGGGACTACGGGCTTCTCCAGTACGGGCTCTTCTCGATCTTCTTTCAGTACACGACACAGCCCGCGCCGCTCGCCGCGATGCCGCGGGTCGAGCTGCTCGCGCTCCTCGCGCTGTTCTCGAGCGGCGTGCTCCACCTAGGCGTTCTCGGTATCGTCCGCGCGCTGCTGACGCCTCCGCCGCTCTCGAAGCCGCTCGAGCTCACGAACCCGGACGAGTACGCCGCTCGGTTCGGCCTGCACCGCGCCGCCATCGAGGCTCCCCCTCCACCCGCGGCGGGCGGGAATGACAAGCCCGGCGGGGCCGGCGTGAAGGATCCCGGCGCCCAGGACAAGAAGCCGCCCGGAGGCGGGCAGAAGATCGCCGGAGCCGAGGGAAAGTTCGGCATGCACGGCGAGAAGGACCACACGGAGCTTCCGGGCGAGATCCATCCGACCACGAACTACGGCGGCCTGAGCGAGGTCTTGAACTCGGAGGACGCGAAGGAGGTCAAGCGCGAGCTCCAATCCATCGCGTCGGTCAGCGACGCCCTAGGGGGCATCAACTCGGCCAACGTCGTCCTCGGCGGCGGCACAGGAACGGGGCTCAAGGGGGGCGGGCCCGGCGGCGGAGGGACGGGCGCAGGTGTTGCGTTCGGGTCCGGCACGCTCAACACCGGGTGGGGTGCGGGCAACGGCGGGGGATACGGCGCGGGCGCCGGTGGGCCGGGCGGGCGCGGATCCGGCGGCAACGGCAACGGGGGCGCGGGTGGCGGGACGGGCAACGGCGTGGGCACGGGCGGTGGCGGTGGCGAGCGACGCGTCGTCTTCGGCAACCAGCAGCTCGCGCCCTCGGGCGGGCTCTCGCCCGAGCAGGTACGGCGCGTGGTCATGGCTCACACGGGCGCGCTCCGCGCCTGCTACGAGAGCGAAGCACAGCGCAACCCGCAGCTCCGCGGCGGCGTCACTGTCGCCTGGCAGATCGACGCGAGCGGGACCGTATCGAGCGCCTCCCTCGCCGGCACAACGATCGGAAACCCGCGCGTCGAGGGCTGCGTCGTACGGCAGGTGAAGACCTGGCACTTCCCGACGAGCGACGCTCCTACGACCGTGGCCAGCTACCCGTTTCGCTTCGGGGTCGGCGGGTAGCCGAAGCGGGCGGGCATGGCCGGTGCCGCCCTGGTGTGGTTGTATCGCTTCGATGCGTGGTCGCCTCGCCGTCGCCGCTCTGGCCCTCGCCGCTTGCAGCGGATCGCCGCCCCCACCTCGGCAGCTTCCTCCGCCGGGGCCCCAGGGCCCGCTGCCTGACGCAGCGCCTCCGGCAGACGTCGCCACACGGCCGCCGGCCGTGGCCGACACGTCGCGCCTCCGCGCGTACGCCGCGACCCGCGGATTCCGCCTCGGTGCACCCCAGGCCATGGTGCCGACGTCCGACGGCCAGGCTGTGCTCTTTCTGCGATCGGGCCCGCGCGATCCCAGGCAGTCGCTCTTCGAGGCGAACCTGAAGACGGGCGAGACGCGCGAGGTACTGTCACCCGACAAGCTCCTCGCCGGCCCCGAGAAGCTGAGCGCGGCCGAGCGCGCCCGGCGAGAGCGCCTTCGCACGCGGGCGACGGGCTTCACGGAGCTGGAGCTCAGCGAGGACGGCTCGCGGGTGCTGCTCAGCCTCTCCGGGCACGCCTACGTCCTCGAGCGCAAGACCGGCGAGACGCGCGAGCTGCCGACGGGGGGCGCTGGCACGGATCTCGGGGCGGTGATCGATCCGCACCTGTCTCACGACGGCAGGCGCGTCGCCTACGTCCGCGGGCACGATCTTTACGTCCTTGACGTCGAGCGCTCGGGCCGCAGCGGCGGAAGCGCGGCCGAGGTGGCCCTCACGAAGGGTGGCACCGAGACGCTCTCGCACGGCTCGACCGAGTTCATCGCGGCCGAAGAGCTCGGTAGATCGCGGGGGTTCTGGTGGTCACCCGACGACACGCGCGTCGTGTACGAGGAAGCCGACACCGCCGGCGTCGAGGTGCTTCACATCGCCGATCCGGCGCATCCCGAGCGTGAGCCCGTCGCGACGCGGTACCCGCGCGCTGGCGGCGCGAACGCGAAGGTGCGGCTCGGGATCGTCGGCGTGAGCGGCGGACGCACCACGTGGGTCGCGCTCGACCAGACGCGTTTTCCTTACGTCGCCACCGTCACCTGGGACAGAGGCGCTCCCCTGGTCCTCTACGCTCTCGACCGCCCGCAGCGCGTCGGGATGCTGCTGGCCGTGGACTCCGCGACCGGCAAGACGAAGCCTCTCGTCGTCGAGAACGACAGCGCGTGGCTCGACGTCGACCCGACCGTACCGCGGTGGTTGCCCGATGGCAGCGCGTTCCTGTGGTCGAGCGAACGCGACGGCAACGAGAGGCTCGAGCTTCGTGACAGCCGCGGCGGTCTCCTGCGCGTCTTGACGGACGCGGCGATCGGCTACCGGGGCCTGCTCGATGTGGACGGCAGGAGCCGCGTCGCCTACGTGCGGGCGTCCGCCGAGCCCGCGGATGCCGGGATCTTCCGGGTGCCCCTCGATGGCTCCGCGCCCGACGCTCTCGTCGCGCCGGACGGGCGCAACGCCACTGCAACATTCAGCACGACGCACGACGTCCTCGCCGTCCAGAGCGCGACGCGAGCTGCGATGCCGGAGTACTGGGCGCAGACCGTGGAGAGGGGAGCCCCGCGTCACCCCATCGCTGCCCTGACGGAGGCCCCCGCCGCCCTGCCGAACGTCGAGCTCACGACGATCGGGCCCGACGCCGTGCGCGTCGCCATCGTTCGACCTACGAGCTTTGCGCCCGGCAAGCGCTACCCGGTCATCGACTCTGCGTACGCGGGCCCGGGCCACAGCGTTGCCATTTCGAGTGCCCTCCGCTTCGTCCTCGACCAGTGGATCGCGGATCGCGCCGACGCAATCGTCGTCGCCATCGACGCGAAGGGCACGCCCGACCGTGGGCGCGCGTGGGAGCGAGCCATTGCCGGCAACCTCGGCTCGGTCCCCCTGAGCGGTCACGTCGCGGCGCTCGCGGCTCTCGGGGCGCGCTTCCCCGAGATGGATACGTCGCGCGTCGGCGTCTACGGCTGGTCCTTCGGCGGTTACTTCGCCGCGATGGCCGCGCTCGCTCGGCCGGACGTCTACCAGGTCGCCGTGGCTGCGGCTCCACCGGCCGACTGGCGGGACTACGACACCTGCTACACGGAGCGCTACCTCGGCCTTCCGGAGTCGAGCGCCGCCGCCTACGACGCGGCGTCCCTCCTCACGATGGCGGCGTCCAGCCTCGAGGGGCCGCGCCGGCCGCTGCTCGTGGTCCACGGTACCGCGGACGACAACGTCTACTTCTTCCATTCGCTCAAGCTGGCGGGCGCCCTGGAGAAGGCCGGTCGCCCCTTCGAGCTCTTCCCTGTCCCGGACATGACGCATGTCCCGCGGGATCCGGACAATCTCGAGGCGATTTTCCGGACCGCGGCCGACTTCCTGGGCAGGCATCTCGAGCACACGGCCGCGCCGGCCAGGCGATAGGCTGAAAAAACGCCCGCATTGCTGCGAGGCTGTACCCCTGCGGCGACCTCTGTACTAGAGAGACCAAGAAAGAGGCCCAGGATGGCGCGCAGAGAGCAACCGAAGCGGCATCGCGTGACCATCCTCGGCACGGGCGTCATGGGACGCCGGCACGTGCGCGTCTTCTCCGGGCTGCACACACGCTTCCACCTGGTCGGCGTCTTCGATACCAACCAAGGCGTAGGTCAGGAGGTCGCGGAGAGCGCGCGGGTCCGCTGCTTCGCGCGCGAGGCCGAGGCCATCGCGGCCGCCGAGCTCGTCGTCGTGGCGTCCCCCATCGCCGCCCACGCGCCGCAGGTTCGTCGAGCGCTCGGCGCTGGCTGCAGCGTGCTCGTCGAGAAGCCCTTCTGCGGACGCGCCGCGGACGCGCACACGCTCGCGACGAGCCCTGGGGCTGGACAGCATCTCTTCGTGGGCCACTCCGAACGGTACAACCCGGTCGTCGTCGCTCTTCGCGCGCTCGTAACGTCCAGGGACGTCCTCGCTCTCGACCTGCGGCGCATTGCGCAGCCACCCACCCGCTCGCGTGAACACAGCGTCGTCCTCAGCTTGGCCGTCCACGACCTGGACCTCGCGGCCTACCTCACCGGAGGCGGGATCGACCTTCGGTCAGCCAGCGGGGCGGGCGCCGATCGAGCGGAGCTCGTGGTTGCGTGCGACTCGGGCGCCGTGGCGCGACTCTGGGTCGACCGAACGTCTCGCGTGCGCGAGAGACGGATCGTGGTGACGACGAGCACCGATATCCTGGTGGGTGACCTTCTCGTACCAAGGCTCGTACGGACGGCGCGGTTGACGGGGATCTCCAACGTGCTGCCGGTGGGGGACATCGAGCCCCTCGCCGCGCAGGCGCTCGCCGTCGCCGACGCGCTCGATGGCCGCGGCGTGAATGATCTCGCCACGGGTGTCGATGGCGCCCAGACGCTGGCGGTCGCGGAGCGCGCCATTCGCTGGATCGAGGACGGCGCGCGAGAGCGCGTCCCCGCGGCGTCGTAGCTCGCAGGGCTTGGCACGCGTTCCCAACCGCCGGAGAAGCCGCCTGTGAACAAGGACCCTGCCTGGATCGTTTTGACGGCGGCACTCTCCGGATGCGGCGCCTCGTCGGGCTCGGCGACGGCGCCGGACGCGAGCCCCCCCGGCGTGGACGCCGGTAGCGAGGCGGGTGAAGGCGGCGTCCCGGGCACGGTGACCGTGACGGGCAGCGACGTGCAGTTCACGAACCTCGCGAAGCCCGTACCGTCGGCGACAATCTCGATGGGCGGCACCTCGACGACCGCGAACGCCATGGGCGACTGGTCGCTCGTCATCCACGCGAACACGCCCGTGACGCAGGTGCATGACGCCCCCGGCTACGTTCAATTCACGAACCAGGAGGAGATCTTCAGCGCGGACACGGCGTACGGCGCCACGATCCTTGTCGACATCCCAACGGCCAACATCCTGCTTCAGTCGTTTCGCGATTTCGACAAGAGCCTCGGGGTGCTTGCGATCGGCGTCACCGCCGAGAGCGCGTGCACCAGCACCGTGGCTGGCTCGACGATCACCGTGACGGCCGGCGGGAAGACGACCCATGAGGACGCTGGGGGCGGCCCCGGGCTCATCTATTTCGTCGGCGGCTTCCCGAGCCCCACTGCCACGAGCGTCGCGGCCGGCGAGGTCCCCTCGGCTATCGCCTACAACCTGCCTGTAGGCGTCGACCTCGCGGTTACCGTGAGCCACCCGAAGTGCAAGCAGGACCTTTTCCCCGTGACGGTTGGTCCGATCACCTACACAGGCAAGGTCCTGGCGGGCGCGGCAATCACCTCGCCGACCAAGCTCGCGACGTCCTACATCACCGCCTTCTTGAAGTAGGCCGCCCGCGTTCTCTGCGGCCGCTTGCCGCAAACTTGGCCGGTCGCGTTCGGTCTTGATACCGCACGCATATGCCCGAATCGGACGACGACAACTCTCGTTCTGCCCCGTTTCGCCCGATGCTCCGCGCGGGAGCGCGTTTCGGACGGGAGGCTGCGCATCGACCCATCCTCCTCTTCGAGGACGTCTTCAAGTCGTTCCGTCCGGGCGCCCCCGTACTTCGCGGCATGAACCTCATCATCGAGCGCGGGGAGTTCGTCTTCATTACCGGTCCGAGCGGGTCGGGCAAGTCGACCCTCCTCCGCATGCTCTACCGCGCGGAGTCCGTCGACCAAGGGCGCATCCTGTTCCTGGGCCGGGACGTGGCCAGACTCACCCCCGACTCCGTTCCCTTCCTGCGCCGCAACATCGGCGTGGTTTTCCAGGACTTCAAGCTCGTCACGTCGTGGTCCGTCTTCGAGAACGTGGCGGTCACCCTCGAGGTGCTCGGCCTGCCGAGCCGCCTCGTCCGGGCACGCGTCGGCGAGGCTCTCGAGCGCGTCGGGTTGCAGGGACGCGGCGAGGACCCTGCGGGCGTGTTGTCCGGGGGTGAGCAGCAGCGGGTGGCGATCGCTCGAGCGATCGTCGGCGAGCCGGCCCTCATCCTGGCCGACGAGCCCACCGGCAACCTCGACCCCCAGCTCGCCATCGACATCCTCGGCCTGTTCGAGGAAGTCCACGAAGCGGGCACCACCGTTCTCTTCGCGACGCATGATCGTACGCTCCTCGAGGTCCGCCCGAGGCGGCTCATCGTCCTCGACGAGGGCAAGGCGCTCGACGTGCCGACGGGCGTTTCTGCTCCCGAAGAGGACGCGCTTCCACTTCCCAACTGAGCGAACGCGCGAGTCACGCGCCGCATCACTTCATCCTGGAGGAGCATTCCATGTTCGATTCGTTCGGCACCACAAGGCGCGCTCGGCGCGGCATGCTCCGGGAGTGGAGGCTCTTCGCCCTCAGCGTTTTCTCGCTCGCCGTAGCGTTCGTGTGTCTGGGCGCCGCGTTGCTCGTAGTGACGAACCTGCATGCCGTCGAGGAGCGCTGGGCGCACGCCGGCCGCGCGTCCATCTACCTGAAGGACAGCGCGAGCCAGGACGATGTCGCGGCTTTCAAGGAGGCCCTTTCCCGCGTGCCGGGGGTAACGAACGTTCGCTACCTGTCGAGCGGCCAGGCCAGGACCGAGTTCGGGGCGGAGGAAGGCGCCGCGCGAACCGAGCTGCTTGCCCTGCCGGTCGAAGCCTTTCCCGCCTCGCTCGAGATCGAGGTCCGCGCCGAGGTCAGCGACGCCGAGCTCGCGGACATGGTAGGCAAGCTGCGGCAGCTGCCAGCCGTCGACGACGTGGAGACCTACCAGGCCTGGACGGCCCGCCTCTCACGGCTCGTCAAGGGCGGCGTCGCCGCGGCCGCGTTGCTGGCTCTGGTCGTCTTCGCCTCGGTGCTCGCGGTAGTCGGATCGACCGTGCGCCTCGCGCTGCAGCGACGTCGCACGGAGGTCGAGGTGCTGCGCCTCGTAGGCGCGACCGACGCGTTCGTGAAGGGACCCTTCCTCGTCGAGGGCAGCGCGCAGGGAGCCATGGGCGCGGTGGGCGCCCTCCTGTTGCTGGGCGTGCTCTTCCTCGTCGTTCGCGGTCGCCTCGATACGGAGCTCGCGGCCTTGATCGGCGTAGAGCCCACGTTTCTGCCCTGGCACATCGCTGTCGCCATGGTCGTTCTGGGTGCCGGGCTCGGCGCGACCGCTGCAGCGATGGGCCTTCGTAAGCTGGTGGCGGTATGAAACGCTCGGGCCTGCTCACGCTACTGGGCAGCTTCGCCGTCGCCGCTTCGTGGCCGGCACATGCGGCCCTCCCCTCCCGGGCCGCGCTCGACGCGCAGCGAGCGCCCACGACTCTCGGCGCGCCGCTCCCGCAGTCGCAGGCCGCCCTGGCCCTGGCCGCCCTCGATCGGCGCATTGCGGACCTCGATGCCGAAGAGGAGTCCACGAAGCACGAGCTGTCGGGGCTCGGCGGAAAGCTTTCCGAGGCCCACGCTCGCACGATCCTTCGCGGGCGCGCCTTCTACCGCCTGACCCGCGCGGGGATGCTCCCGGTGGGCGGCGGCTTCGACGCCCTCGTCACCCATGCGATGCACGTCGAGCGCGCTCGACGCGCTCTGATCTCCGACATCGGCGAAGAAAAGCGTCTGCACGAGCGCGGAGCCGACCTCGCCCGCGGCCTTGAGCGTGTGGCGCGCGATCGCGTCGCGCTGGCGGGCCAGCGCACGGCGATGGACAGCGCTCGTATCGCCATGGCGGACGAGGAACGTCGTCGCAAAGCGTTCGACCGAGCCTTCGAGGCATCCTCGGCCGGGGCCAGCGATTACGTTCCCATCTACGGCGGCGCGTCGGCCGAGCCAGCGACCCCAGGGGGGTTCCAGACGGCGAAGGGTCGCCTCCTCTTTCCCGTGCTCGGGCGCGCCGAGGTTCGCGCCGCACACCGGGAGGGCACCGACGGGCCTGGCCTCGAGGTGCACGCACCTCAGGGTGCTGTTGTACGCGCCGTGTACTCGGGGCGGGTTGCCTTCGCGGATCGGTATGGACCCTATGGCCGGATCGTCATCGTCGACCACGGCGAGCACTACTTCACGGTAAACGGCAACCTCGCGAGCGTGGACGTGAAGGTCGGGGACGACCTCGGCGCCGGGGACCGCGTGGGGACGGTCGGGGACGACGGGCAGGGCGCGATGCTCTACTTCGAGATCCGGCACGGAGCCGAGACGATCCCGCCCGGTGCGTGGCTGGGACTCTAATCCTCCGACGCTCAGTGCGCGGCGATGCCGAAGTACGCTAGCCCCGTCGGCAGCGGGGGGCCCTGCTTCCACTGGGTGATGTTCCCCATGCCGTCGAGCTTGGCGTACCAGACGTCGTCGTCATACGGCATGCCGCCGTCGTTGCCGCTGTCGCCGCCGAGAACGTAGAGGGTATCGCCCACCACGATGCACCCGAAGTCCTGCCGCCCGGCGGCCGGAAAACTGACGGTGGGAGAGAAGGGTCCGACCGACCCGTCGGCGGCGATCGGAGCGACCTGGACGTCGGACAGAAACCCGGTGTCGTTCAGCCCGCCCACGACGAGCAGATTGCCCTTGTACGTCGCCGCCCCATGGCGGAAACGTGCCAACGCTCCCGGCGTGGTCGCCTGCCCAGCTTCGGTGCTCCATGCGCCGAGGGTGCCGTCCGCGTTCTGCGGGGCCGACAAGACGTCGCCGGAAATGCCGCCGTCACCCTGCAGCACGCCGCCCGTGACGAAAACGAACCCACCGCCCGCTGCGCTTGCGTGCTGGTCGAGCGCAGCCGGCAGCGGAGTGGTTGGGTTGAAGCCGCCGAGACGCCCGTCGATTCCTTCGAGCGCGTACTGGACGTCCGCCGTCAGCCCGGAGTAGGTGCCGCCGCCGATGACGTAAAAGGAGCCGCCGGTGGACACGCCCGAGTGGCGAAAGATCGGGCTCGTCAGGTTGCTCACCATGACCCAGGGACCAAGAGGTCCACCGTCGACGATTGCACCGAATACCGCACTCAGGAACGCTCCAGAGCCCGCCGACCCACCGGCGGCGAACACTGCCGTCGAGCTCGCGCCGCCCACGGAGAAGGACACGGCCTCGGGAAGCGCTTCGCCTTGGGTCCAGCTGGCGATCGAACCATCCGGCATGAGGGTGCCGACGACGACGGCAGCGGTCGTGTCGCCGGGTTGCGTGAGGCCGCCGAACAGAAATAGCTGGGTCGGGACGGGTCCAGCATCCGACGCATCGGTCGCGCTCTCGGGCAACGCATCGGTCGCGGCGCTCTCCGCCATCCCGTCGACGATCCCGCCGTCGGCCGGCGCGTAGCCGACATCGTCGAGTCCGAGAAGCGTCGCGCAGGCGGCGATTGGGCCTACGAGCGCAACGGCAGCGAGGGCTCCGACTCCGACGGCTGCCCTGCGATGCACGTAGAAGTTCTACTACATGTTCGTCTGTGGCGGCGCGCTGGTCGTCGACCCTGCGCCGTAGAACGAGAGCATGGGTGGTGCGCTGGGGATGCTGATGCTCGTGATCTGGAGCGCTGCGCCGTTGAAGGCGACCTGAAAGAGCTCCCCCTCGTCGTCGAAGCCGTAGACCTTGCCAGCCCAGAACGCCAAGCCGAACACCGCGGAGTGACCGGTCGGTCCCCAGTTCTTCAGGAACGCCCCGGTGGATGGATTGACCTCGAGAAGGCAGTCGGTCTCGCAGTCCCCGCCGGTCACCGTGAGGTAGGTCCCGCCCCCTTTCACGCTGACGATGTCGCCGCTCGACGAGTAGCCCATGCCGATCGAGGTCCCGACGTTCTGGATTGCGCCCGTCGTAGTGTTGATGCGCAGGTACTGGTCACCTTGGTAGCCGACGAGCGCCTCCGTGTTGGGATCGAGCGTTCCTGCCGGAACGAACGAGAGCGAGTTGGGATAGTTCGTTCCCGAAGCGATGAGCGTGCAAACCGCGGTCGTGCGATCGATGCTGTAGAACCCATCGAACGTCGTGCCGAACATGTTCGAGTCCTTGTCGAGGGCGATGTCGATGACGCTCGAGCACCCCTGAAACGCCCCTACGACGGTCACGGCATTTGTGTTCGGATCAAGCTTGTACAAGGTGTCCGCGCTCTCGCCGAACACCTCGGCAACTTGGCCCGTCGAGGCCTCCAGCGAGCTGACGTCACCTCCGAGGGTCGGGCCGTCGCCGTTGCCGGGACTGCTGTCGACCGGGGGCTGTTCGGCGTCCGCCGACGGCCCACCGCCGTCGTCCGTGTCGAAGCCGGACCCCCCAGGGTGGGAGCCGCAGGCCGCGGAGCAGACGATTAGCGCAAACGACGCGAACGAAGCGCCGCCGGAGAGCGTGCGTTTCATTGTTCCTTCACCCGCCGGACGACCGCCATGACCTCATCGTCGCTCAGGATATGGTTCTGGCCCTTGGCAGCGGCCAGGATCTCCTTCACGAGGCTCTCGTCGTTGGGGATGCCGCGCTCGGTCAGCCAGTAGCTGACGTTGGAGGCGCCGCTCATGAAGCCGACGCAGATCTCCTGCTTGCGACCAAACATGCCAGCGGGCACGCCGCTGTAGATGCGGTCGGCGAGAAACGTATCCCCCTTGCTCATCGCCTTGATGATGGCGGCCGCGTGCACGCCCGTGGCGGTTCGGAAAGCGTCATGACCGACAAGCGGGTAGTTGAGAGGGATCTGCCAGCCAACGGCCTTGGCGACGGTCTGACAGTACTCGAGCAGCTTCGTGAGGTCCTGTTCCTCGAGCTGTCCGAGGAGCTTCATGTTGAGAAGGACGAGCTCCATCTGGGCGTTGCCAACCCGCTCGCCGATCCCCAAAGCCGTCGCGTGGACCCTGTCCGCGCCAAACTCCAGGGCCCAGAGCGCGTTCTCCAGCGCGAGCCCACGGTCGTTGTGACCATGCCAGTCGAGGCCGATGTTCTTCGCGCCAGTGCCGGCAACCACGCTCCGCGTGAACTGAATCAGATTGCGCACGCCATCGGGCGTGGCGTGGCCGACAGTGTCGGAGAGGCATAGGCGCGTCGCACCGTGATCGATGGCCGCCTTGAAGAGCGTGGTCAGCACCTCCGGGCGCGAACGCGTCGTGTCCTCGGTCACGTAAGCGACCGGGAGGCCCGCCTTGATGGCGACGTCGATGGCCTCGGTGCTCCGCTTCGCGATGAGCGCAAGGTCCCACTCCTCGACGTACTGGCGGATCGGGCTCGACCCGATGAACGCGTAGACCTCGATGGGAATGCCGGCCTTCTGCGACACCTCGATCATCGGGGTGATGTCGCTCACGACCGTGCGCCCTGCGGCGGCGATCTTTATCTTCATCTTGCAGTCGACGACCTCCTTGCACAGACGCAGGACGTCTTCGAAGGCGCGCCTGCTGCTCCCGGGCAGACCGATGTCAGCCTCGTGGATGCCGAGGTCTTCCATCAGATGGAGAATCGCGAGCTTGTCCCCGATGGGGGGGTCGGTCACGGAAGGGTTCTGCAGACCGTCGCGCAAGGTCTCGTCGAAGAACGTCGCGTTCTTCGGCGTGATGCGGCCTTTGCGATTCACTTCGTTCCAGTCGAAGATGAAGCTGGCCGCTCGGTCGGAGTCGGTGACGTAGTCGCTCATGATCTGGAGTATAGCTCTCGGTACGCTAGTGCTTCTGCCGGGGCGGCCGTGCTGTAGGATGAGCACTGTATAATACGGAGGGCGTCAATCGTGGGCACCACAACTGAAGAGGCGCTTCGCGCCGCTGCGCTGCAGGTCGTCCAACACGGTTCCAGGGCGAGCTTCCGGCGGCGCGCCATCGACGCAATGCGTAGCATCGTGCCGGCCCCGGTTGGGTTCTTCTGCCTCGGCACCCACGACACCCTCGCGTACGCAGACGCGACGCGGGTGGTGGATGGGACGCTGGCGCAGATCACACCTCATCCGGGGTGTAAACTCTCGCAAGCGTTTGGTTTCGTGGTGACCGACGTCGTTGCCACGACGCGACGTGCCTACATCGCCAACGAGCTCTACCCGGACGCTGAGAGGGCGAAGCTGCCGTATTTCCGCGACCACGCGGCGACGGTCGCCGCGGGAGGAACGGCCGGCCAGGCCCTCCTCGTGTTCTTTCATGAGGGAGGAGTGCTCTTCGGGCTGGGTGGGCTCGAGCGGCGGGCGGGCGAGCCGCTGTTTACGCCGGCAGACGCGTCCGCCCTCGAGAGTCTGGCCCCCTACGTGGTCGCGGGAGCGCGCTCTCAAATCGCCTACGACGAGCTCGCCAGGGAAGCCGCGGCGCTCCGCGCGCTCGGTCGCCCCGGCGGCACCCTTTACGTCTTGGACCGCGATTCACGGAAGGTTCTCTGGGCCGCGGATCGCGAGGAAGGGATCGACTGGGCTGCCGACGTGCTCCCCATCGAGGACTCTCTGGCGAACGCAGCGCAGACCTCTCTGGAGTCGCGGGCCCGAGGAGAGGCACTTCCGACGCCGCCCCGTCTGCCGAACGGCGTCGTCGTCGCGGTCGCGAAGATCGATGGGGACCCTGTCTTTGGCGGCGCCCGCTGCGCGGTCGTGAGGGTGGAGTCCGTCGACGGCAAGGCCCCTGCCGCGATGGAGGGCCTCTCCCGACGTGAACGAGAGATCGCCCGCTTGCTCGTCGCTGGTTACAGCGGCGTCAACGTGGCGGCCATCGCAGGGCTGAGCGAGAACACCGTTCGCACCTACGTTCGGCGGCTCTACCAGAAGCTCGACGTGAACAACCGCGCGGACCTCGTCCGCAAGCTGATGGCGCCCGAGCCGAAGATGTCGGCACCGCCTTCGTCGCACATCGCGCCGCCGCCCGACTCCTCGCTCGTCCAGGGCGACGACACGCTCGACTGACGACCAGCGCCGCTCTACGCGGCTGGCGCTCCGCCTTCGCCTTCGGTACCACCGCCATACATCTTCTCGGCGATAGCGAACGTCAAGGCTTCGAGCTTCTGGTAGGAATCGCGGATGGCTTGCAGATTCGCCTGCTCCTCGAGCCGCTTTCTCAGCTCGATGGTCTGGGCACGTGCTTGCCCGAGCGTCTCCGCATCCACGAGGTCGGCGTACCCTTCCAGTGCCTGCTCGGTTGTGTAAAGCAGAGTCTCCGCAGCGTTACGTATCTCCGCGAGCTCCCGGCGGAGCTCGTCCGCCATCTTGAACTTCTCACCCTCGCCGACGATGCGCTCGACGTCTTCCTTCGAGAGGCCGCTCGTGGGCGTGACCTTGATGGTCTGCTTCTTTCCCGTCCCCTGATCGAGCGCTTCGATGTCGACGACGCCGTTGGCGTCGAGGCGGAAGGTGACCTTGATCTTGGGCACGCCTCGGGGCGCGGGAGGAATTCCCGTCAGCTCGAAGCGGGCGAGGCTGCTGTTGTCGGCGGCCATCTTGCGCTCGCCTTGAAGCACGTGGATCGGCACGAACGACTGGTTGTCCACGCTGGTCGTGAAGACCTCGCTCTTTTCCGTGGGAATGGTCGTGTTGCGAGGGATGAGCGGCGTAAAGACACCGCCGCCAGTCTCGACGCCGAGCGACAGCGGCGTGACGTCGAGGAGGAGCACCTCCATCGCCTCGCCGGTCAGCGCCGCGCCCTGAATGGCTGCGCCCGCAGCGACGACCTCGTCGGGGTTGACGCCCTTGTTGGGCTCGCGGCCGAAGAACTCCTTCACGGCCTTGATCACGGCAGGCATGCGCGTCATCCCGCCGACCAGGATGACGTTGTGGATGTCCGCCGGCGTTACCTTGGCGTCGGCGAGGGCCTTCTTGCACGGCTCGAGTGTCTGCTCGACCAGATCCGCGGTCAGCATCTCGAGCTCGTTGCGCTTCATTGTCTTCACGATGTGCAAAGGCTCGCCCTTTGCGTTCGTCGCGATGAACGGGAGATTCACCTCCGTCTCGAGGGAGGAGCTGAGCTCGTGCTTCGCCTTCTCGGCCGCCTCCTTCAGGCGCTGGAGGGCCATCCGATCCTTGCGAAGCTCGACGTTGTTATCCTTCAGGAAGATGTCAGCGATGCTGTCGATGATGCGCTGGTCAAAGTCTTCCCCACCGAGGTGGGTGTCGCCGTTCGTCGACTTGACGCTGAAGACGCCCTCGCCGGAGATCTCGAGGATCGAGATATCGAACGTGCCGCCACCGAGATCGTAGACGGCCACGCGCTCGGCGACCTTGCGGTCGAGCCCGTAGGCAAGAGCCGCCGCCGTGGGCTCGTTGATGATGCGCTTCACGTCGAGACCGGCGATCTTCCCAGCGTCCTTCGTCGCCTGCCGTTGCGCATCGTCGAAATACGCGGGAACGGTGACGACGGCATCCGTGACGGGCTCGCCGAGGTAGGTCTCGGCGACCTCCTTCATCTTCGCGAGGATGAGCGCGCTGACCTCCGGCGGCGACATGTCACGTCCGCCGACGTTGACCCACGCGTCCCCGTTCGCCGCCTCGACGATCTTGTACGGGACGAGCCGAACCTGGCGCTGTACCTCGGGCGTCGCGGCCTTTCGGCCCATGAGACGCTTGACCGCGTAGATCGTGTTCGTGGGGTTCGTGATCGCCTGTCGCTTCGCCGCCTGGCCCACGAGGCGCTCGCCGCTTGCGGGGAAGCCGACGACAGAAGGTGTCGTCCGTGCGCCTTCCGAGTTCGGGATGATGCGAACGTCGAGCTTGTCCGAGGTGGAGTTGGTCTCGATGACCGCCACGCACGAGTTGGTCGTCCCGAGGTCGATACCGATCACCTTGCCCATGTGCGTCTCGTCGATCCGCGGCTAGTTGGTCGGTCCGTCGGTCTTGGGCTTGGCGACCACCACCATGGCGGCGCGAACGAGCCGCTCCCCATGGACGTAGCCGGGCTGCACCTCGGCGACGATCGTACCAGGAGGGTGGTCCGACGTTTCCACCTGCTGGATGGCTTCGTGAACGCCAGGGTCGAACGGGCTGCCGATCGTCGGCACGCGGTTGATGCCAATACGCCCCAGTGTGTCGTTGAATTGCTTGATGACCATGGCGAGCCCGTCCGACACGGCCTTCACGTCCGCCGAACGCTGCGCACTCTGAATCGCACGCTCGAGGTTGTCGAAGACGGGCAAGAGCTCCTTGAGCAGCTCCTCCCTGCCTCCGCGGCGCGAATCCTCCATGTCACGCCGCGCGCGCTTTCGGAAGTTGTCGAAGTCAGCGGCGGTGCGGATCCACTGCTCCTTCATCTTCGTGGTCTCGGCGCGAGCCTCATCCAGTGGGGTGGCAGTTGGCGTCGCTGCCTGCTGCTCGGCCTCCGATTCGGGCGTCACCGCCATCACCTCCGATGTTGCTGCAAGCGCAGGGTCGACCGGGGAACGCTCGGCAGACTCAGCGCGGGACGGGACCTCTTCCTTGGGCGTGGGCGGATTTGTAGAACTCATAGTTGCGGATCTTCTGCCGAATATAGACCAGGAGTGCGGGAGCGCGCATAAAACAGCCGACCCAGCCGCACATAGTCCGCCCGCGCGTGGCGCGCTGCGCCATACCCCCGTTGGCCGGGGACGCTCGGCGCTGGACGGTCCCGGCGAAAGAAGCCGGGAGCCCGAGCGGCGCTTGCGGCAGAGCGTGGAAGAACTTATGCGGGTTCTCCATGGCATCACCGCTTGCACCCACACCGCCACACGAGGTCGGCTCGCCCGGGGGGACCCCCCAAACCCCAGGCGCCCAGGGGCTCAACGACCCTCAGGCCGAGGCCGTGGCCCATGTGGGCGGCCCGCTGCTCGTTTTTGCGGGCGCAGGAAGCGGCAAGACCCGGGTGATCACCTACCGCGTGGCCAACCTGGTCGCCTGCGCGCGTGTGCCGCCTTACCGCATCCTGGCCGTGACGTTCACCAACAAGGCCGCCGGGGAGATGCGCGCCCGGCTCAGCCGCCTCTGCGGGGAAGAGGTCGGCAAGGACCTGTGGGTCGGCACGTTCCACGCCACCTGCGCGAAGCTCCTCCGGCGCTTCGGCGAGTCGGTCGGTCTCGAGCGCAATTTCGTCATCTACGACACCGACGACCAGAAGCAGGTCGTCGTCCGCGCACTCCGGGAGATGGACCTGGACGAGAAGCGCTACCCGCCGCGCATGGTCCTCTCGAGAATCCATCGCGAGAAGCAGGAGTGCCGTGGCGCGGGGGACATGAACGTCGACTCCTACGTCGACGAGGCCATCGTGAAGCTCTTCACGCGCTACGAGGAGCAGCTGAAGGCGGCGAACGCCGTCGACTTCGAGGACCTCATCGGCAAGGTGGTCCGGGTTCTCGAGGAGAACGCCGGTGGAGCCGGCGACGCGCTGCGACGCAAGTTCGAGTACGTGCTGGTCGACGAGTTCCAGGACACGAACCACGCCCAGTACCGCTTCCTGACGGCCCTCACCCGCGACCACCGTAACCTCTGCGTGGTCGGGGACGACGACCAGTCCATCTACCGATGGCGCGGCGCCGACGTCCGCAACATCCGGGGCTTCAAGAAGGACTTTCCCGAAGCGACTGTCGTGAAGCTCGAGCAGAACTACCGCTCGAGCGGCCGCATCGTCTCGGCGGCGCTCGGGGTCATCGGCCCGTCGAAGGAGCGGGTGCCGAAGGACCTGTGGACGGCGAACGCGCCTGGGAGAAAGGTCGAGATCGTCGCGACGAAGGACGAGCGCGACGAGGCGGCCCACGTCATCCGCGTCATCCGCGAGGCACGGGACGAGGGGGTCGACCCGAAGGAGATCGCCGTCTTCTACCGGATCCACGCACAATCCCGCGTGCTCGAAGAAGCGCTGCGCTCGGTGAACATCCCCTACCAGATCATCGGTGGGACGAAGTTCTACGAGCGCGCCGAGATCAAGGACGCGATCGCCTACCTGCGCGTCCTCGTGAACCCACGTAGCGACGTGGACCTGCGCCGCATCATCAACAGCCCGGCGCGCGGCATCGGCGACACGACGCTCGATCGGCTCGCCGCGTTTGCGACCTCACGCGGGATAAGTATGCACGAAGCGCTCGGGCGGGTCGACGAAGCGGAGGAGATCGCCGGCGCCGCGCGGAAGCGGCTCGCCGGCGTGCGCGAGCTCCTCGCGGGGCTCCGCGCGGAGGCGAGCACCGCGTCCCCCGCGGATATGCTGGACCGGGTCCTCGATCGCACCGGGTACCGTACGGCGCTCGGAGCGGAGAACAGCCCGGAGGCCGAGGCGAGGCTCGAGAACCTCGAAGAGCTCGTCGGCTCGCTCGGCGACTACGAGGTCGAAGCGAACGCGGCCGGCGATACCCCATCCTTGGAGGGCTACCTGGAGCGCGTGACACTCCAGGCCGACGTCGACCAGATGAAGGACGCGTCGCGCGTGACGCTCATGACGGTCCACGGCGCCAAGGGGCTCGAGTTCGAGGTCGTCCTGCTCACGGGCATGGAGGAGGAGATGTTCCCGTACCGGGGTATGGAGCCCGGGGGCGATCAGGAGATGGAAGAGGAGCGCCGGCTCGCATACGTGGCCATCACCCGCGCACGCAACCGGCTCGTGATGACGCACACCGACACGCGGCAACTGTTCGGTAACACGCGCTGGGGCAGGCCCAGCCGCTTTCTCTCGGACCTCCCCGAGGACGCGGTCGAGCAGCTCGCGACACGGGCGCGCGGCAACGGGGTGGAGCGGTACATCGACCGGGCACCCCTGAGGTCCGAGTTCGAGGCGCCCCCCCCGAGGTCGCCGGGCGCCTTCCGACACCCGCAGTCGGCGCCGCCCAGGGCCCCCGAGAGCGGGCGGCAGCACGCGCCCGGCGAGAGGTTCGTCGACACGGAGTTCTTCTCCGACGCCCACCACGACGGGGACGAGGTGGCGGCACCGCTCAGGCGCGGATCACGCGTCCTGCACGAGCGCTTCGGCGAAGGCGAGGTGCGCCGCGTCGAGAACGCGGCCGAGCCGGCCGTGGTGGCGTTCTTCCCGGGCTGGGGCGAAAAGAAGATCCTCGCCCGCTTCCTCAAGACCCCCTGAAGGCCCACGTATCGTACGGTTACCGTCCCTCGCGCCGTGCTCAAGATCCTCTCCATCCTGGCCGTGTTCGGCTCGACGACCTCCGCGGGGCTCGCCGTCGCGATGACGCGGGCGAAGTCGCCGTCCGCGCGGAGGCTCGTCATCTCGATGCACATCTCGAGCGGCGTCCTCCTCTGCGTCGTGAGCGCGATGCTGGCGTTCTGGGCCTTCACCGAGCCCAGCTAGAGCAAGCTCTAGAACCGGAGCGTATAGCTCAGGAAGGCGCCCTTGTTGTCGGCGCCGGCGCGGAGACGCTCGAGCTCCCTCGAGGCCCTCCACGTCCTCGGAGGAAACACGTAGGGCAGGAGCGCGCCACCGGCTCCTGCGACCCCGGCAATCACGAGACGCATGCTCCGCTCGGCCGTGGACCATGGGTCGGTCGAGGGACCCGTGCCCGTCTCGATCCCGACGAGGAGCGGCGCGGTCGCTCCAGCGATGAGCGCCATGGCGACCGCGGCAGGCCAGGCGACGTGCACCTCCCCCTCCGGCGGGCCGCCGACACGGACGTCGTCGGGCGTGCACTTCGGTAGCGATAGGTAGCCGCCGCCGATGACGCCTCCCCAGGTGACGCCGATGAGCGCAGGGCCGATGAGGCGCTCGCCCGCGTGGGGCCACGACTGGATGACGAACTGGTCGAGCGAGATGGCGCCAGCGCTGAGGAGAACGGTCGTGCCCCAGTACGGCCAGTCGAACCGGCTCGCCTTCTTGCAGAGCTCCCTCTCCCTGGCGGTGCGTGGCGGCTCCTCCGGCACGGCATACGCGTAGGGCGCGGTGGCGGCGGAGGCAGCCGGGCTCGGGGGCGGCGTCGCGGGGTCCAAGGCCGCGGACTATAGCCGCGTCCGCCACGAGTGCACACCCGCACGACCGCAGCCGTCGTTTGGGCTTGCGCGGACCGGCGAAACGTACGAGGTAGCCGGCAAGGATGTCGTCCTGAGCTCGGCTTCGAGTCCCCAGCAAACGTGGACGATTGCCGCGGTCCTCAAGTGGGCCGCCGACGACTTTCGCGCGCGGGGCATCGATGCGCCCAGGCTCGACGCCGAGATCCTCCTGGCGCACGCCCTTGGCACGACGCGCATCCAGCTCGTCATCGACGCCATGCGCCCCCTCGTCGGAGGCGAGCTCGTCCGTTTTCGCGAGCTCGTGAAGCGCCGCCGGACGCGAGAGCCCATCGCGTACATCCTGGGCTCGCGCGAGTTCTACGGGCGCGTCTTCGCCGTCGACGCGCGGGTTCTCGTTCCCCGACCCGACACCGAGACGCTGGTGGACACCGCGCTCGAGCGCACGCGGCCGCGGTCGATGAGCTTGCGCGCGCTCGACCTCTGCACGGGCAGCGGCTGCGTCGCCATCAGCATCGCGCGCGAACGCCCGACCTCGCGCGTGCATGCGACGGACGTGAGCCCGGACGCCCTCGTCGTCGCGCGGCAGAACGCTCTCCGCCTCGGCGCGTACAACGTGAGCTTTCGCGAGGGAGACCTCTACGAGGCGGTCCTCCCTGGCCAGCGGTTCGATCTCATCGTCGCGAACCCGCCCTACGTGAGGACGGACGAGGTGCCGAAGCTGATGCTCGACGTCCGCGACTTCGAGCCGCGCGTCGCGCTCGACGGCGGCGCGGATGGGCTCGCGCTCGTGCGCCGCATCGCCCGGGGCGCGCCCGCCGTGCTCGAGGTCGGGGGCACGCTGGCTCTCGAGGTCGGCGCGGGGGAGGCGCCCGAGGCCGCGCAGATCCTGGCGGCATCCGGTTTCACGCGCGTGGCCATCTCGCGGGACTACGCGCGGATCGAGCGGGTGGTGGATGCCACGTGGCCAGGCGGAGCGTCCGCCAAGGCGTAGCTCCGAGCTGGCCCGCGTCGCGTGCTAGCGTTAGCCGCGTTCGCGATGCCCACACCGTTCGCCCGCGTGCTCCTGGTCCTCGCCATGGCCCTGGTATCGGCGGGCGCGCACGCTGTCGTCGTCGGCTGGGCCCTCGCGAGCTTTCCCAGGCTCCGGCGCCACCGGCGGCCGATCCTCGCGTGCGTGGCGATCCTCATCGTCGCGCTGCCGTCGACGCGCTGGGCCGCGATGCGGACGCACGGCGATCTCGCCCTGACGCTGCACGCGTTCGGCATGGTCGAGCTGCTCGTCGTGGGCCTCGCGCTCGTGCCCATCGCGGTGCTCCGCGTGGGCCTCTGGCTCGCCTATCGGCGTCGGAAGCCCAAGGCGGCGCCTGCCGCCGACCTCCCCGCCGCCGCGCAGACCGCCGGGATCGGCCGCCGCCAGGCGATCGAGCGCGTCGTCGGGCTGGGCGCGCTCGGAAGCAGCGTGGCCGCGTGCGGCTGGGGCATGCGCGCCCGGCACATCTTCGAGGTCGAGGAGGTCACCGTCCGCATCCCGGGCCTCCCGCGCGCGCTCGAGGGGTACACGCTCGCGCAGATCTCGGACATCCACATCGGCCTCTTCGTGGGCGACCGGGAGCTCGCCGAGGGGCTCTCGCGCGTGCGCGACGTCGGCGCGGACATGCTGCTCGTCACGGGGGACCTCGTGGACATGGACGCGCGCCACGCGCCGCGCCTCGCGCGCGCGCTGGCCGACGCCTCCCCCCGGGACGGCGTGGTCGCCATCCTGGGCAACCACGACTACTACGCGGGCGCTTCCATCGTCACGGACGCGATGCGCGCCGCGGGCATCGAGATGCTCGTCAACGCGGGCAAGACGGTCCGCCCGGGAGACGGCGGGGGCTTCGCGCTCCTCGGCGTGGACGATCTGTGGGGCAAGGCTCGGGGAGGGCCGGGCCCGCTCCTCGACAGGGCGGCCGCGATGGTGCCGTCCGATCTTCCGCGCGTGCTCCTCGCGCACCAGCCCTTCTACTTCAGGACCGCCGCCGGCAAGGTGGCGCTCCAGCTGAGCGGCCACACGCACGGAGGGCAGATCAACCCGGGCATCAACATGGCGAGCTTCGTCTCGCACTACGTCGCGGGCCGCTACGAACGAAACGGGTCGACGCTCTGGGTGAACCGGGGGTTCGGCGTCGTCGGAGCGCCGGTGCGCATCGGAGCGCCGCCCGAGGTGTCCAAGATCGTCCTCGTGGGTGCGTGAGGCCTGGCGATGCGCACGCGGACGCTCCTCCTGGTCTCGGCGCTCCTCGCGGCAACCGCCACGGCGCGCGCGGACACCGGGCGTAGCGCGCCCGAGCTCGATCGGGCGCGGACGCTCGACCACGAGGGCGCGCGCGCGTTCCGCGAGGGCCGGTACACGGACGCCATGCGGTACTTCGAGGACGCCCTCAAGCTCGGCGCCCCCTCCGAGGAGCTCTGGAACATCGCCCGCTGCCTGCTCAAGCTCGACCAGCCCGAGGACGCGAGCGACGCCCTCGAGCGCTACCTGCGCGCGCCCGACGTGTCGGCCTCGGATCGCGCCGAGGCGAAGGACCAGCTGGAGGAGCTCCGCCACCGGCGCTCGACGCTGACGGTCACGTCTTCGCCTGCGAACGCCGAGGTCGACGTCGACGGCAGGCCGGCGGGACGGACCCCCCTGTCGACGGATCTCGCCCCGGGCGAGCACACGGTCGTCGTCCGTGAGGGGGCGCGCGCGGTTCACGAGGAGCGCGTCGTCGCTCGCTTCGGGCGGGCCGTGATCGTCGACACGCAGCTCGGGCCGGGCGGCTCCGGGAAGCGCTTCGAAGGGACCGCGGTGATCGGGGTCCTGTGGGCGCGCCTCGGCAGCTTCGGCGGCTCGGCGCACCCCGCCGCCCTCCTGGGCGCGGCCTATGTGCCGTACGACCACGGCCGTTTCGTCGTCGCGCTCGGCGCGCGCGCCACGCTCACGGACGACACGTGGGGCAACAGCGTGGGCGCGAGCGCCTCGCCGCCGTCGGCCGTCCGCTGCGTCATCCCCGGGCACGAAGAGGCGACGGCGCTCAGCGCGTTCCTCGACGGCGCCGTGGGCTACCGCGCGTCGCGGCGGCTGCGGATCGAAGGGGACGTGGGCGTGGGCGTCGCGGGCTACTTCGCGTCGCGCGTCGGCGGCGACCTCTTCGACCCGACGTGCTCGGCGGCGCCCGGCATCGTACCCGCGCTCCACGCGGGAGGATCGGTTTCCTACGCGTTCGGCCCGGTCGTGCGCGCGGTCGTGTCGCCCATCTGGCTCGAGCTGCAGCCCGCCTTCGACGGGGCGAGGTCGGCGCCCGTCGACGCATCGGGCGCGTGGCTGCGGCTCGGCGCGGGGATCGGGGTTGCGGTCGACCTTTAGGGCCAATCGCCACGAGGCCCGGTGGCCCGAAGGATGACCCACCGAAGCTCGAGCCAGCGCACGTCGCGGGTCGGCAAAGAGGTCTCCTACTTCGACCGATTCGCGCGCTAGACTGCGGGCCCACGAAGGTCCCGCCTTCCAGGAGTCATGACGATGCCCGACTTTCCCAAGCTCGCCGCCGCCGCCACCATCGCCCGCGGTCTCGCGATGGACGCCGTTCACGCTTCCTCTTCGGGGCACCTCGGCTTGCCGCTCGGCGCGACCGAGGTCGGCGCCATCCTCTACGGAGAGCTCCTTCGCCACGATCCGGCCGACCCGCAGTGGATCAACCGCGACCGCTTCGTCCTCTCCGCGGGGCACGGGAGCATGTTCCTCTACGCGTGGCTGCACCTCAGCGGCTACCCGCTGTCGCTCGACGAGGTGAAGCACTTCCGCGCGCTCGGCTCGAAGACGCCTGGGCACCCCGAGTTCGGGCACACCGCCGGCGTCGAGGCGACCACCGGGCCGCTCGGCCAGGGCGTGGGCAACGCCGTCGGGCACGCCATCGCCGCGAAGATGCTCGCCGCGCGGTTCAACACGACAGACCACGTGATCTTCGATCACACGATCTGGGCGCTCGCGGGCGACGGATGCCTGCAGGAAGGGGTCGCCTCGGAGGCGGCGTCGATCGCGGCGCACTTCAAGCTCGACAACCTGATCCTCATGTACGACTCGAACGACGTCACCCTCGACGCGATGGCCATCAAGTCGCAGAGCGAGGACACCGGCAAGCGCTTCGAGGCGTACGGGTTCGAGGTCTTCCGCGTCGAGAAGGGCAACGACCTCGCCGCCGTGCACGAGACGTTGACCGCCGCCAAGGCGTCGAAGAGCGGCAAGCCGAAGTTCGTCATCGTGCGGACGCTCATCGGCAAGGGGATCGCGGAGGTCGCCGGTACGCAGAAGGCGCACGGCGAAGGGGGCGCCAAGTTCGTCGACGAGGCGAAGAAGGCCCTCGGCTTGCCGGCGGAGCACTTCTACGTGAGCGACGAGGTGAAGGCGTTCTTCGCCGGGCGGAAGGGCAAGCTCGCGGAGGACCACGCGGCGTGGACCAAGACGTACGACGCCTGGCGCCGCCAGAACCCCGAGCTCGCCAAGGCGCTCGACGACGCGCTGGCGCACAAGTGCCCCGAGGATCTCTCGGCGAAGATCCCCGAGTTCCCCGCGGACGCCAAGCTCGCCACGCGCAAGGCGGGCGAGGCCGTGCTCCAGGCCGTGGCTTCGCAGATCCCTTCGCTCATCGGCGCCAGCGCCGACCTCTACGGCTCGACGTTCAACTACATCGCCGACAGCACCGACTGGGACCCGGCGCACCGCGGCGGTCGCAACATCCGAATCGGGATCCGGGAGCACGGCATGGGCGCCGTCATGAACGGCATGGCCTACCACGGCGGCATTCGCCCGAGCGGCGCGACGTTCCTCGTGTTCGCCGACTACGTCCGGCCGTCCATCCGCCTCGCGGCGCTCTCGCACCTGCCCGTCACCTACGTCTTCACGCACGACTCGATCGGCGTCGGGGAAGACGGCCCCACCCACCAGCCCGTGGAGACGGTGATGGGCTTGCGCGTGATCCCGAACCTCGACGTCATCCGGCCGGCCGATCCGGAGGAGACGGCAGGCGCCTGGATCTCGGCGATGCAGCGCATCGACGGTCCGACGCTGCTCGCGCTCACGCGGCAGAACGTTCCGGTCCTGCCGGGGGACGCGAAGACCAAGCGGGAAGGGGTCCGGCGCGGCGGCTACGTGCTCGTGAAGGAGACGGCCGCGCTCACCACCATCCTCATCGGCACCGGCAGCGAGGTGCAGCACTGCGTCGCCGCGGCGAAGGAGCTCGGCGCAGGGACGCGCGTGGTCTCGCTCCCGTGCTGGAGCCGCTTTCAGCGGCAAGACGCGGCGTACCGCGAGGAGGTGCTGCCCAGGGCCGTCCGGCGACGCGTCTCCATCGAGGCGGGCGTGACGCTCGGCTGGGAGCGCTGGGTCGGGAGCGAAGGGCACGCGGTGGGCATCGACCACTTCGGCGAGAGCGCGCCGGGCCCCATCCTGATGGAGAAGTTCGGGATGAACGCGAAGAGCGTCGTCGAGGCCGCGCGCGCGCTCGGCTGACGGGGTCGGCAGGTCCTCGTGAAGCCAAGAAACCGCCACGCCGCGGCCCGCCGCGGCCTCCTGTGGCTCGCGCTCCTGCCGGGCGCGCTCACGGGCCGCGCCGCCGTCGCCGCCCCGGCGCCCGCGGCCGGCCCGTCCGGCTGGCACGACGAGGGGCTGCGCGGCGTGCGCGGGATCACCATCGGCCCCATCGAGAGCCGCTACCACCCGGGCGTCGGCTACGGCACGGCCGCCTACGATCGGTCGCTCGCCGACTGCGCGCGGATGGGCGCGACCTGGGTCGCCATCACGCCGTTCGGGCGGGTGGCCGACCTCCACGGCACGGGCGTCGACATGACCTTCGAGGCTCCCTTCGCCGAGAACGTGCTGGCCGTGCGCAGGGCCATCGCGATGGCCCACGCGCGGGGCCTCGAGGTCATGCTCGTCCCGCATTTGTGGGTCGAGTCGGGGGAGTGGCGCGCGCTCATCGATCCCAGGACGGACGAGGGCTGGGAGCGCTGGGCCAACAGCTACGAGGCGTTCGTCCTCGCGTGGGCGCGCGTCGCCGAGGACGAGCACGCCGAGATCCTCTCGGCCGGCGTCGAGCTCCGCTCGTGGGTGACGAGCGGGCGCGCGCCGAGCTTCGCCCGCATCCTGGGCGACATCCGGACGGTCTTCCACGGGACGCTCACCTACTCGGGCAACTGGGACGACGTGGAGGACACGGTCATCCTCGGAGATCTGGACGTCATCGGGATCAACGCCTTCTACCCGCTGGCCGACCAGGAGGGCGCGAGCGCCGAAGAGCTCGCGCTCGGGGGGGCGCGCGTCCGGGACAAGGTCCACGCGCTGGCCGAGCGCTGGCGGCGCCCCGTGCTCTTCACGGAGACGGGCTACACGACGCGCACCGACCCCGCCGTGAAGCCGTGGCTCTGGCCCGACGGGATGAAGGAGGTGCACGTCGACCAGAAGGCGCAAGCCGACGGGTACCGCGCGCTCCTCGCCCCGCTCTTGCTCGAGCCGGACTTCGCGGGCTTCTTCGTCTGGCGCGTCTACAGCGATCCGGACGACGTGTCGCAGGAGGCCGAGTGGGGGTTCTCGCCGCGCGGCAAGCTGGCCGAGCTCGTCGTGCGGGACGCGTTCGCGGCGAGCTGGGCCGCGGACGGCGTGCCCGCGTGGCGCTCCCCGGGGGCGGCGACGGTCCCGGGGACGCCCTGGTAGGCGGGAACCTTTCTTCCCCCCGGTCGTGTAACGGGGAGAATGATGGCGTTCACGATGCCCGCCCCCGCCCCTCTCGCCGGTGAGCTCGACCCGGCGACGGTCGAGCGCGCGCGGGCGCGCGACCCGCTGGCGATGCGGGCGTTCGTCGTGCGCTACGAGCGCCCGGTGTTCGCGCTCCTCTCCCGGATGCTCGGCCGGGGGCCGCACGTGGAGGACCTGGCGCAGGAGACGTTCCTGCGGGCGTTTCGCGCGCTCCCTGCGTTTCGCGCGGACGGGACCGCGCGCCTCTCGACATGGCTGCTCACCATCGCCACCCGCCTCGCGCTCGACGCGCGGAAGAAGAAGCGCCTGCCTCTCGCGACGCCGGAGGCCATGGACGCCGTCGCGGACGCGGCGACCCCGGCGACGGAGCTCGCGCGCCGAGAGCTCGGGCGCCGCCTCGCCAGGGCGGCCGAGTCCCTGAGCGACGACCAGCGCGCCGCGCTCCTCCTCGCGGAGGTGCACGGCTTCAGCATGCGCGAGGTGGCCGAGGCGCTCGGCGTCGAGGAGGCCACCGCCAAGACCCGCCTCTTTCGCGCCCGCCAGCGCATGCGCGAGGAGCTCGGCGAGGCTTCGCTGGACGAGGAGACGCGTGATGAAGCGACCTGACTGGGAGGCGTGGGAGCCGGAGGAGCCCTCCCCCGGCTTCTCGGAGCGCGTGACGGCGGCCGCGATGGGCGAGCCGCGCGCGGCGCGTCGAGCGATGGCCCAGCGCGTGCTCGGCGCGGTCGTGCTCGCGGGGACCCTGGCCGCGGCCGCCGCGCTGACCGTGCGCATCCGTCACGCCCACGCGCACGGGTACGTGGTCGCGGACGCGCGCACCGCGGCGCGCGTGGGGACGAGCGCCACGGCCGTCCTCGAGCCGGGCGCGCGGATCGCGTGGAACGGGAGCGACGTGCGCCAGGACGAGGGCGACGTCTTCTGGCGGGTGGACCCCACGGGCGGGCCCTTCGTCGTGCACACGCCCGCCGGGGAGGTGACCGTGAAGGGTACATGCTTTCGGGTTCGGGTCCTCGCGGGAGTCGGCGTCACGGCGGTCGCGATCGCGGTGTTCGTCTACGAGGGCAGGGTCGGCGTCTCGCACGCCGGCACGGAGGTCGATCTCGCCGCGGGCGAGTCGGCGCGCACCGACGAGCACGGCGTGCACCGCACGACCGCGGTCGAGGACGAGCCGGCGGCCCCCGCGAGGGACGACGCGGCGCGGGCGGTCGCCAGGCTCGATCGCGCGCACGCCGACCAGATGCGCCGGCAGCTTCACGCGATCTTCGCGGACGCAGGCGCGCGCGTGATCGCCCCCGCCCCGAGCGCCGAGCCCGAGGCCAGCGCGACGCCCGAGGCCCCCACGATGCCGGTGCTCGGCTTCTCGGACGCCGGCAAGCCGAAGATCGACCCGAGCTACATCCAGCAGCGCGTGCGCGAGGACCTCTTTCCGCTCGCGAAGGGCTGCTACAACGATGCGCTGAAGCGCGATCCCACGACGGCGGGCAAGCTCGTCATCTTTTTCCGCATCCTCGGCGACCGCAAGGTGGGCGGCGTCGTCGACGAGGCGAAGATGATGGACGACACGACCATCACCGACCCCGAGTTTCAGACCTGCGTGCGTGAGTCGATGATGAGCGTCTCGTTCGCGGCGCCGCCGAACGACGGGGAGGTCACCGTCGTCTACCCCATCACGTTCTCGAACAGCGACGACGACGGCGGGAGCGACGAGTAGCGCGATAGTTGGCCCCGATGTGTGCAGGTTCTTACGATCCTCGCGTCGGGCCATGCCTCTACCCATCCGAGAGATTGTTCCGTTCCTCGCGCTCGCGCTGGGATCGTGGGTAGGGGTCGGCGCGCCCCACCGGGACATGGCCGAGGCCTTGCTCGCGCGGGGCAGCACGGCGCTCCTGCACGCGCTGCCGGGCACGCCCACCGCGGCCCCTGAGCCGCCGCGCGCGCGGCAGGCCGACGCGTCGCCGACCATCGACCCGAACCTCTTGCCCGACCCCACGCCCTGGCCGCAGCTCAACCCCGAGATGAACGCGCGGCGCGGGTGGGTCATCGCCGAGGGTCCCGCCGAGAAGCCCGGCGACGGGCGACGCTTCGTCACCTTCACCTTCGACGACGGCCCGTTCCCCGAGACGACGCCCGTGGTGCTCCACGTGCTCGCCAAGCACCACGTGCAGGCGACCTTCTTCTGGATCGGGCGCTACCTGGACGGGAGCTCGGCGCGCGCGGTGGCGACCCGCGCGGTCGCCAAGAGCGTCGTCGCGGCCGGCCACCTCGTGGGCAACCATACCCACGATCACAAGCTCCTCTTGAACCTCACCCGCTCCGAGCAGCTCGCCCAGATCGACGACGGCGCGAGCTCGATCGAGCGCACGATCGGCACCCGTCCCGTCCTCTTCCGGCCGCCGTACGGGCAGCTCGACCTCTTCAGCGAGGACGTGCTCAAGAAGCGCGGGCAGACGCTCGTGCTCTGGAGCGTCGAGGCCGAGGACATGAAGCACGACGATCCGAGCGCGATGTTCGCGAGCCTGCGCGATCAGATCGACTACGCGGGCGGCGGCATCGTCCTCTTGCACGACATTCGATTCAGCTCGGCGGACGCCCTCGAGAAGCTGCTCGTCTGGATCGACGCGCGGCGCTTCGATCCCAGCCAGCCCGAGAAGCCCGGCTTCGAGGTCGTGGACCTCCCGACATACCTGCGCGCCGTCGCCGCGTCGCCGCAGCCGTTCGAGACGCGCGACGAGATCGAGAAGGCGCGCGCCACGGCGTGGCGCAAGGTCCACCCGCACGCCGGGGTGCCTGCGGCGTCCATCTCCGAGCAGCCGGTGATGTAGGCCCCGCGTCGCCTGACGAATCCCGAAGCCAATCGGCCACTTGGGGAAGCTTACCGGACGGGTGAGGAGCCCAACCCGTCGGCTCGGGAGCCCAATTCGTCGGCTCGGGAACCCAACCCGTCGGGTAATGAACCACAGCCGACGGCTCGAGAGCCCCAGCCGACAGCTGCGGCGCGCGGGACTACGTGTGTCGTCACCGGACACGACGGGTGAAGAGCCCGAGCCGACCGATGAGGAGCCTCACCCGACGCCTCGCGAGCCACGGCCGTCGTGTCCGGCGCCCGAGCCGTCCTCTCGGGCGCCGGACGCGACGGGTGACGCGGGCGAGGCGTCGGGTGCGGTCGCGAAGGCTCACTTCACGACGAGCGAGACGACCTGGCTCCAGTTGCCTTCGCCCGCCTTGGTGACCGAGCGGACGCGGAAGTAATACAAGGTCGCGGGCGTGAGACCGGTCACGTTCGTCTTGGCTTGAAGGGTGGAGGGCTGGTTCGCCCAGGTCTTCTGGTCGGTGCTCGACTGCCACTCGTAGGAGGCGCGGCTGCCGGCCGCCTTGGCGACGAGGTGCGCGGTGCCGGACACGCTCCCGTCGGTGGCCTCGAGGTCCGTCTTCGTGTGCGTGCCCGGCTTCTTGACGCTCATGCCGGAGCTCTGGATGGTCGCCTCCGCCGTGGCGGGCGTGGCGTCGGCGACCGACTGCACGTACGCCTTCAGGTGCTCGAGGTCGGCGCGAACCGTCGCGAGCTTCGTGTCGCGCACCTCGACGGCCCCCTTGGCCTTCGTGAGCGCGGCGGTCTGCGCGGTCTCGAGCGCCGCGATGTCGGCCGTGACCGTCGCGAGCGGCGGCGTGGACGACGCGAAGGCCGGGTTTGCGGCCATGCTCCCGACGATCGCCTTGGCGTGGGCGATGACGTCCTGGACGTGGGTGGAGAGGTTCAGGGCTGCGATGACGCGAGGGTTGGTGATCACGAGGGTCTCCTGGGAAAGGGCAGGCGTCGACGCGTCCGCTTCTGGCGGCGCATCGCGCTTGCTTTCTGGACCCATCGACCGCGCCCCGCGCGGGTTGCGTGAAAAGTGATCGGGCGACAACGATTCCCGTGGGGAGCGCCGGCTAGAGCGTGACCGGCACCGCGGGCACCTTCCAGATGCGCTCCGCGTACTCCTTGATCGAGCGGTCGGAGCTGAACGGCCCCATGCCCGCCAGGTTCTTGATCGCCATCCGCGCCCAGCCGTCGCGATCCATCCACTGGCGCGACACCTGCTCCTGGCACGCGACGTACGCGCGGAAGTCCGCGAGCACGCAGAAGGGGTCGTGCTCGCGGAGCGTGCGCACGAGCGGCTCGAAGAGGCCCGTGTCCTGCGGCGAGAAGGTGCCCTGCTCGAGCCAGGTGAGCAGGCGCGCGAGCTCGGGGTCCTTGCCGAGCACCTCGTCGGGCCGGTAGCCGCGCTTGTGGAGCGCGGCCACCTCCTCGGCGGTCATCCCGAAGAGGAAGAAGTTGTCGTGCCCGACCGCGTCGCGGATCTCCACGTTCGCGCCGTCGAGCGTGCCGATGGTGAGCGCGCCGTTCATCGCGAACTTCATGTTCCCCGTGCCCGACGCCTCGAGGCCGGCCGTGGAGATCTGCTCGGAGAGGTCGACCGCGGGGTAGATGCGCTGCGCGTTCTTCACGTTGAAGTCGGGCACGAACACGACGCGCAGGTGCCCGCGGACCTTGGGGTCCTGCTCGAGGGTGCGCGCGACGCCGTGGACCAGGCGGATGATGAGCTTGGCCGCGCGGTAGCCCGGCGCCGCCTTGCCCGCGAAGAGCACGGTCCGCGGGACGATGCCCGCGGTGTCGCCGCGGCGGATGCGGTCGTAGAGCCAGATGACGTGCAGGAGCGCCAGGTGCTGGCGCTTGTACTCGTGGATGCGCTTGCACTGCGCGTCGACGAGGGTGGTCGGGTCGATCACGATGTCCTGCGTGCTCTGGAGCCACGCGGCGAGGTCGGCCTTGTTCTTGGTCTTCACCGCGATGAAGCGCTCGCGGAACGCGGGGTCGTCCGCGTGGGGAGCCAGCTCCTTCAGCCTGGAGAGGTCCTTGATCCAGGACGGGCCGAGCGTCTCGGTGAGCAGCCGCGCGAGGCGGGGGTTGGAGAGCGCGATGAAGCGCCGCGGCGTGACGCCGTTGGTCACGTTGGTGAAGCGGTCGGGGTAGAGGTCCGCGAAGTCCTTCAGCACCGTCGTCCGGAGCAGGCGCGAGTGGAGCGCCGCGACGCCGTTGACCATGTGGCTGCCGACGGTCGCGAGGTGCGCCATGCGCACGCTCCGCTGGTCCTTCTCGCCGATGAGCGACATGCGCTGCACGCGGTCCTCGTCGCCGGGGAAGCGCGCCCGCACCTCGGCCAGAAACCTCGCGTTGATCTCGTAGACGATCTCGAGGTGCCGGGGCAGAAGCTTCTCGAAGAGCGGCAAGGGCCAGGTCTCGAGGGCCTCGGGCATCAGCGTGTGGTTCGTGTACGCGAAGGCCTTCGACGTGATGGCCCACGCCTCGTCCCAGCCCATGCCGTGCACGTCCATGAGCAGGCGCATCAGCTCCGGGATGGCGAGCGTCGGGTGCGTGTCGTTCAGCTGGACGGCGAACTTCTCCGCGAACGCCGTGATGGGCTTCTTCTGCGTGAGGAGGCGGATGCAGTCCTGGAGCGCGCAGGAGACGAAGAAGTACTCCTGCTCGAGGCGCAGCTGCTTGCCCGCCATCCCCTGATCGTTGGGGTAGAGGACCTTCGTGATGTTCTCGCTCCGGATCTTCGACTCGACGGCGCGCCAGTACTCGCCGCCCTGGAAGGCGTCGAGGTCGAACTCCTCGGCCGCGACGGCCGCCCACAGGCGGAGCGTGTTGGCGTTGTCCGTGCCGTAGCCCAGGATCGGGGTGTCGTACGGGACGCCCTTCACGACGCGCTCGGGGATCCAGCGGACGCGCAGCTTGCCCTCCGCGTCGACCCCGTGCTCGACCTTCCCGCCGAAGCCGACGGTGCACTCGACCTCCCAGCGGCGGACCTCCCACGGGTAGCCGTGGCGGAGCCAGCGGTCGGTCCTCTCGACCTGCCAGCCGTCCTTGATCTCCTGGTCGAAGATGCCGAACTCGTAGCGGATGCCGTGGCCGATGGCGGGCCTGTCGAGCGTCGCCATCGAGTCCATGAAGCAGGCCGCGAGGCGCCCGAGGCCGCCGTTGCCGAGCCCGGGCTCCTCCTCGCGCTCGACGAGCGCGTCGTAGTCGACGCCGAGCGACTTCATCGCCTCGCGCACGGCGGGCTCGACGCCCAGGTCGAGGATGTTCTTCGCGAGCTGCGGGCCGATGAGGTACTCGGCGGAGAGGTAGATGACCGTGCGGTGCGCGCCGTCGAGGTACGTCTGCGCCGAGCGCGCCCAGCGCTGGAGGAGGCGGTCGCGGATGACGTACGAGAGCGCGAGGTAGCGGTCGTTGGTGCTCGCCACCTCGGGGAACTTGGCGAGCTCCGAGAAGATCTTCTTCTCGAAGTCCAGGCGGATCGAGCGGGCGTCGAGGCCGAGCGAGGGATCGTTGTCGTTCGGGCTACGGGTCTCTTGCGGGTGGCTCATCGTGTCTCCAGGGAGGACGGCACGAGCCTACACTCCCTGGGCGTCGGCTCCCCAGATGTACTTGTGCATCTGGAGCTGCACGCGGACGGGCAGCCTGTCCTCCACGACCCACGCGACGAGCTGGCGCGGCGAGAGCGAGCCGAAGACCGTGCTCGCGAGGAGGTTCGGCGTCCGGGACGCGAGGGCGCGGGCCTGGATGAGGTCACGCATGAACTCGTAGTCGCGCCGGTCGGTCAGGACGAACTTCAGCTCGTCTCGCGCGGTCACGTGCTCGAGGTTCGACCAGCGGTTTCGGTGCGACTCGCCCGACCCGGGAGCCTTCACGTCCACGATCTTGTGGACCCGGGCGTCGACGCCCGACACGTCCGCCTCGCCGCTCGTCTCGACGAGGACGGTGCGGCCGGCGTCGCACAGCTCGCGCATCAGCGGGAGCACGCCCGGCTGGAGGAGCGGCTCGCCGCCCGTCAGCTCGACGAGCTGGGTCCCGGTCGCCAGCGCGCGCGAGAGGACCTCGGCGCGCGTGAGGCGCGTGCCGCCGTAGAAGGCCTGCGGGGTGTCGCACCACACGCAGCGGAGGTTGCAGCCCGTCGTGCGGACGAAGGTGCACGGCAGCCCGGCGAACGTGGATTCACCCTGGATGCTCGCGTAAATCTCGTGAATGACGAGCGTGTCTTCTTTGGCCACGGCCGCTCGCAGCTACCACGCGCCTGTCCCCCGCGCCACGCGCCTCTGCGGGCCGTGGCTAGGGAACGACCTCGATGTCGGGCGCGGGCAGCTCGCCCGCGTCCGCCGAGGGAGGGGCCGGGACGAACATCGGGAGGGCCGGGTGCGTGTAGTACCGGACGAGGGCGTAGACGCACGCGACGACCGAGATGCTGGCGAGGAGCAGCACCCGCACCGGCATCGGGAAGTAACCCACGGGTCGCCTTCGGGGCTTGAGCTTGGCGAGCGGCATCCGAAACTTTCTCCCAGAAGGTGTGCTCGGCTAGCGTGATGGTCAATGAAGAGGGTTCCCTCGAGCGCCGTCGTCCGGCTCCCGGCGCGGCTGGGGCGGCGCGGCCCTCCTCGGTCGGGGGGCTTTGCCGTGGCCCTGGGCGCCCTGCTCGCGGCGACCTCGAGCACCGTGCTCGGCGCGTGCGGCGCGGACCCACCGCCCGCGGTCGTCGCGCCTCCGCTGCCCGTCGCGACCTCCACGGCGCCGCCGCCGCCCGCGCCCGGCTGGCCCTACTGGCAGCCGGTGCCGGTCGATCTGCACGTCCAGGGCGCCCTTCCCAAGCGGCCGCTCGAGGATGGTCGGATCGCGCGCTCGGAAGGGAGCGTCGCGCTGTGGCTGGAGGCTCCGGAGGCCGTCCGCAGCGGCGTGCGCCAGGACGGCTTCGCCGTCTGGCCGCGCGGGGAGCACAAGCTTCGCTTCGGTGACTTCTACGCCGGCCTCGCGCGCGACCGCGTGCCGGCGTTCATCACCCTGGACACGCTCTTCTTTCTCGCCCATGTGGCGCGGGACCGCGCGTTCGCGGACGTCGAGGCGCGTGTGCTCGCGCCCGCGATGGACAGCCTGCTCCGCCGGCTCGATGCGCGCCTCGCCGCGGAGCAGAAGGGGGCCTCGCCCGATCTGCTCGCCGGCTACCGCGTCGCACGCGGGGTCGTCTCGGTGGCCCTCGCGCTGGAGACCGCGGGCAGGGGCGCGGTCATCCCGCCGGAGATGGTCGCCATGGTCGACGCGGAGGTCGCGCGGGCGACGGCGCACGAGGGCATCGCGCGGAGCGCGCTGCTCGGGCTGCCGGTCGACTACTCGATGCTCGGGGCGCGCGGCGCCTTCGAGGAGGGGGACACGCGGGCCGGGCCGTTCCGGGCCGCCGCATGGCTGGCCTACGCGCCGATGGCGATGGTCGCGAGCACGGAGCAGTCGAGCGCCGCCGTCGACGTGGGGGTTGCCCGGGCGGAGACCCGCGGCGCCCTCCTCTTGACGCGCCTGCTCCAGGCGGACGTCGACGCCGAGGCGGCCCAGCAGTGGACGCGCATCGCACGGCTCGCGGAGCTCGCCATCGGGCACCCGGCGGACGTGAGCCCCGCCGGGCTCCTGAGCATCGTCCGCAGCGCGGGGCTGGATCTCCACGACGCGGCAGCCATCGCGGACGTCGTGCGCCTCGATCACGCGCGGCACGCGATAAGCCACGCGCGCCCCGGCGCGGCTTTCTGCCTGCTCGGGCTCCGGAGCGCGCCGGACGCCTCCGTGCTCGAGGCGCTCGTCGCCCCCACCGTGGCGGATCGGCCGATGCCGAGCGCCCTCGACATCGGGGCCTGGCTGGGCTCGGAGGAGGCTCGCGCCATCCTGCTCGAGGAGGGAGCCGACGCCCACGCGGGGTTCAAGGAGTCGTTGGACCGCCAGTACACCCAGCGGCCGGCGACGAGCGCGCGCCACTCCTCCTTCTACCTCACGGCCCTCGATGGCATCGCCGGCTACGTCGCCCCCTCGGCGGCCGACGCCACGTTCGTCGCGGCGTCCAGCACCGCGTGGAAGAGGCACAAGCTCGAGACCGCCCTCGGGGCCTGGACGGCGCTGCGCCACGACAGCCTCCCTTACTCCCGCCTCCCCCTGGGGGACGCGGCGCCGCCCGCCTCGCCGCCGACGGGGGCGCCCGCCGGCGCGAGGGCTCCGGAGCCGTTGCCCGTGTTCATCGAGCCGCACCCCGAGGCCATCGCGCGGCTGCTCGGGCTCGTTCGCCACATGGCGGTCGGGCTCACGTCGATGTCGGCCCTGCCTGCGGACGCCTCGTCGCGGCCCGTGCTCGCCGAGATCGAGAGCGTGCTCGCGACGGCGCTGGACGCCGCGGTGGCGGCCGCGAACAACGAGGAGCCGTCCCCGCAGGTTGCCTCCGCGCTCCGGCTCCTGCCGGAGAAGATCGCCGCCATCGAGGCGCGCGTCGCGAGCGCTCGGGCGGACCAGGTGGCGCTCGTCGCGGACGTGCACACCAACGACGGCGCGAACCTCGCGCTCGAGGAGGCGACCGGCGAGATCGACGACCTGCTCACCGTCGTCCGCGAGCCGCGGAGCGGCCGTCTCGTCCTCGCGGTAGGCGCGGCGCTCGCCCACCACGAGTTCGAGCAGCCGTCGGCGGCCCGCCTCTCCGATCCGACGTGGCGCGCGCGCCTCGCCAAGGAGCAGCCGGCGCGCGACGCCTTCACGAGCACCTTCGTCGTGACCGAGAAGACCGTGCGAGCGGCACCCTAGGCCGAGCACGCCGGAAATGCGGCGAAGCCAAATTCCCTCGTGTAAACTGCCCAGGTGCTCCTTCGTTTGACCCGACGCTCGAACGTGCCTCGCCTCGTCCGCTGCGTCGCGGCCGCGATCTTCCTGGCCGCAGGGGCCGCCGGTGCGCAGGGGCTGACGGACGCCGACACGCTCTTTCGCGACGGTCGCACGCTCATGAAGGCCGGCAATTTCACGGCGGCGTGTCCGAAGTTCGCCGAGAGCGAGCGGCTCGACCCGGCGCCCGGCACGCTCCTGAACCTCGCCGAGTGCGAGACGCAGGTGGGCGCCATCGTGAGCGCGCGCGAGCACTTCGGTCTCGCGGCCTCGGGCTTCCCGCGCGGCGATCCACGCCGCACCGTGGCCCTCGAGCGAGCCGCGGGGCTCGAGGCGCGCATCGCGCACCTGACGATTCACCTGGCGCCGACGGCGCCGGCGAACGCGACGGTGCGCAAGGGCGGCGTCCTGGTCGACCACTCCGCGCTCGACCAGCCGATGAACGCGGACCCGGGGCCCGTGAAGATCGTCGTCTCGGCCCCCGGCCGGATCGATCGGACCTTCACGCTGACCCTCGCCGACGGGGCAACCGCGGAGCAGCTCGTCGACGTGGGTAACCTCGCGCCTCCACGCATCGTGGTGGCCGCACCGCCGCCTCCGAAGAAGACCTTGAAGCGGCTCGGCTTCGTGTCTCTCGCGGTCGGCGGAGCGGGGCTCGTCGCGGGAGGCATCACGGGCGCGCTCGCGCTCAGCAAGGGCAACGTCGTGAAGGCGAACTGCTCGGATTCGTACGTGTGCAATCCGACGGGGTTCAACGCGGCGTCGTCCGGCGGCACCTTCGCGACCGTGAGCACCGCGACGTTCATCGGTGGCGGCGTGTTCGCGGCCGCCGGCGGGGTCTTCTTGTTCCTCGCACCGAAGAGCAACTCGACCACCACCGCGCTCGTTCCCTTCTTCGGACCGGGCTCGGCGGGCGCGTTCGTGACTCGCTCCTTCTAGGCTCGCATGCGCTCCCCGACGCGATGGCTCGCACCGGTGATCGCCCTCGCGGGTGTGCTCTTCTGCTCGCTCGGCGGCTGCGGCCTCATCGCCGGGATTCCGACCGAGTACTCCCTCGCGGTCGACGCCGGGCTCCCGCCGCCCGTCTGCGCCACGTGCTTCTCGGCGAACGACGGCGGCGTCACCTCCTGGTGCGGGCCACGCGACGACGGCTGCGGGCACGTCCTCATGTGCGGGGGATGCAGCGGCAGCGCCGTCTGCACCTACGGCGTCTGCACGTGCCCGACGACGTGCGCCCAGCTGGGCGCTTCCTGCGGAACCCAGCCGGACATGTGCGGGGGCGTCCTCACCTGCGGAACGTGTGACGCCCCGGCGGGATGCGTGGACAACAAGTGCGTCTGCCAGCCGATCCCCTGCGCAGCGCAGGGCGCGTCGTGCGGCGTCGTCCCCGACGGCTGCGGTGGAACGTTCGTCTGTTCCTCGGACGGGGGCACGGTCGACGCGGGAGACGATGCGGAGGCCGACGGAGGCGGCGTCCCGCCCACCTGCGCCGGCGCCCAGACGTGCGGAGGAGGAGGCGTCGCCAACACCTGCGGCACGGGGACGTGCGTCCCCAAGACGTCGTGCGCGGGCAAGTGCGGGACGATCTCCGACACCTGCGGCGGCGCGGTCGCATGCGGCGGGTGCCCTGCAGGGCAGACCTGCGGCGGCGGTCCGCCCGACGCCGGCGACGCCTCCGCCACGCCGAACAGGTGCGGATGCACCCCCAAGACGTGCGACCAGATAGGCGCCGCGTGCGGCACGCCCACCGACGGCTGCGGCGGAACGCTCGACTGCGGGACGTGCGAGGCGGGGACGTGCGTGAAGAACGCGTGCAGCTGCACCCCGACGACCTGCCAGGCGCTCGGCGCGACGTGCGGCGTCGTGAGCGACGGGTGCAACGGCGCTCTCGACTGTGGCTCGTGCCCGAGCGGGCAGACGTGCCAGACCGGTGCGCCGGCCAACCACTGCGGAAGCTAGAGCCCGTCGGCCATCTCTTCGCGTCCACTGGCCCGGTGCGCGCTAGCGCCCGGGGACGGGTCGCGTGCTAGGGTTCGCGGAACAACAAAGGGAGCTTCGATGTCACGGTTCTTGTCTTCGGCCGCCCTCGCGGCCGTCTTGGTAACGGTAACGGGACTGGGGGGATTGGGCGGGACGACGGCCGGCTGCAGCTCGACGACGGCCGGTGGTGGCGGCGGAGGTGGAGGCACGGACAGCGGCGACAACTGCCCGCCGCCCATGGGCTGCCCCACCCCCGATCCGGCGACGACGACGCTGGACTCCCCCACGGTGTCCTTCTCGGCCGACGTCGTGCCCCTCTTTCAGAAGAGCTGCTCGTTGTCGTCCTCCTGCCACTTCTCTCCGGGCGGTGGCGGCCCGACGCTCCTCTACCTCGGCGGCCCGACCAGCATGCCCCCCGACGGCGCCGGCATCCTGAAGGCGATCATCAACGTGAAGTCCGCCGAGCTGCCGTCGATGAACTACGTCACGCCCGGCGACCTCACGAACAGCTTCCTCATGTACAAGATGGACGGCGAGCTGTGCCAGTTCACCACGTGCTCGAACAACCCCGTCTCGTCGTGCGGCGTCGTGATGCCGCAGCTCCAGTGCGCGCTGCCCGGAGCCACGCGTGACATCGTGCGCCGCTGGATCGCGCAGGGCGCGATGAACAACTAGTACTAGTAGCTTTTGCGGGTCGTCTGGGCCGCGCGAAGCGCGGCCGTCAGCTCGAGCTTGCGGCGGGCGGCGTCCAGGCGCTCGCTCAGCACGACGACCTGCGCCGAGATGGTGTCGGCTATCTCGCGCAGCCGTGTCATGTCCGAGTCCGACTGCTCGCTGCCGAGCACCACGACGAGGGGCCGGAGCGTCACCATCCGCTCGCAGGCGGCGAGGACGTGAGCGACCCTGTTCATCACGAGGGGCGCCAGCGTGGCGGTGCACTCCGCCGCCTGGTCCGGCGAGACGCCGATCAGCATCGCGCTCGGGATGGGCGTGAAGGGGCTCGTCGGATGGTTGTTGATGTTCTTGCTGTTCGCCACCTCGAAACCATAGCCCGCGAAACCATGGAGGGGGAGAGCCTTCGGCGCTCGGCTAGGTTACGCTCGCGCCATGATTGGGCGGCTCTCGGGAAAGGTGCTCGGGCAGGAGGCAGAGGGGGTCGTCGTCGTTGACGTGGGCGGGGTCGGCTACGAGGTGCAGGTCCCCCTGGGCACGGTCGGTCGCGCTCCGATCGACGGGGACGGCCGGGCGACGTTCTGGGTCCATACCCACGCCCGCGAGGACGCGCTGATCCTCTTCGGCTTCGCGAGCGAGTCGGACCGCCTGGCCTTCCGCACGCTCATCGGAGTCTCGAGCGTCGGGCCCAAGACCGCCCTCGCCGTCCTCAGCGCCCTGCCCGCGGCCGAGCTGGCGCGCGCCATCGCCAAGAAAGACCTCGGCCAGCTGACGCGCATCCCCGGTATCGGCAAGAAGACGGCCGAGCGCCTCGTGCTCGAGCTCCGGGACAAGCTCGAGCTCGCGGCGTTACCGGCCGCGGCGCCGAGGGCGGCGCGGCCAAGCGAGACCGAGAACGCGAACGCGAACGCGAAGGAGCTTCTTGCGGGCGCGCTCACGCGGATGGGATACCGGCCGGTCGAGGCGGAGCGCGCCATCACCGCGCTTGGCGATCGGGTGGACGAGGCGCCCCTGGCCGACCTCGTGCGTGAAGCGCTCGCCCTGCTCGCCAAGTGACGGCGAGCAACTCGCACGCCTGCTGTCGGGAGCCGTGGTAGGAGTCGTTCCCTGATGGATCCCGTTCTCGCTTACATCGAGACGAACCGCGGTCGGTTCGTCGAAGAGCTCGCCGAGTGGGTGCGAATCCCCGCGATCTCGAGCGACCCCGCCCACGCGGCAGACATGATTCGCAACGCCGAGCACCTGATGAAGGAGCTCCGTCCACTGGGCGCCAAGCGTGTCGAGCTGTGGCCGACGAAGGGGCACCCCGCCGTCTTCGCGGAGTGGCAGCAGGCGCCGGGCAAGCCCACGCTCCTCGTCTACGGACACCACGACGTCCAACCCGTCGACCCGCTCGACGAGTGGGTGTCCCCCCCGTTCGACCCGCAGATCCGCGACGGGCGGATGTGGGGCCGCGGCGTCGTCGACGACAAGGGGCAGGTCCACATCCACGTGAAGGCCATCGAGGCCTTCATCCGTGCCGCCGGCAAGCTCCCCATCAACCTGAAGCTCATCGTCGAGGGCGAGGAAGAGATCGGCAGCGACAACCTCGATGAGCTGATGCGAACGAGGGCCGCCGATCTGGCGGCCGACTTCGTGTGCGTGAGCGACACGGCGATGTTCGGCCGCGGGATCCCCTCGCTTTGCGTCGGGCTTCGCGGGCTCATGTACCTGCAGGTGCGGGTCGACGGTCCGAGCGTGGACCTTCACTCGGGCTCGTTCGGGGGCGGCGTCGCCAACCCGGTGAACGCGCTGGCGCGGATGATCGCCAAGCTCGTCGACGACGACGGGCACATCCTGGTGCCCGGCTTCTACGACAAGGTCGTGGACCTCTCCGCGGCGGAGCGCGCGGAGATCGCGTCCCTGCCGTTCCACGAGAACGAGTGGCTCGCTTCGACGGGCGCCAGCCTTGCCGTGGGCGAGAAGGGCTACTCGACGCTGGAGCGCGTGTGGGCGCGGCCGAGCCTCGACTGCAACGGCATCTGGGGCGGGTTCGAGGGCGAAGGCGCCAAGACCATCATCCCGGCGCGGGCGCACGCGAAGATCAGCTGCCGCCTCGTGCCGCATCAGGAGCCCGAGGTGGTGCAGGAGCTCGTCGGCGAGTACCTGAAGAAGATCGCCCCGCCGGGCGTGAAGGTCTCGGTCGAGTACCTTCACGGCGGGCGCCCGTACCTCGCACCGACCAACCACCCCGTCTTCGACGTCGCCAAGCGCGCTTTCGCCAAGGCGTTCGGGCGGCCGACGGTGTTCATCCGGGAGGGCGGGTCCATCCCGTTCGTGCGCACCATCGCGGACGCGACGGGCAAGCCGTGCCTGCTCATGGGCTTCGGCCAGCCCGACGAGAACGCGCACGCGCCGAACGAGTGGCTCGATCTCGAGAACTACCACCTGGGAATCAAGAGCGCGGCGTACCTGTACGACGAGCTCTCGAGGCTGTGATGGCTCTCTACTGAACGAGGAAAGGTCACCATGGGACTCTTGGAAGGCAAGAAGGCCCTCATCATGGGGGTCGCGAACAAGCGGAGCATCGCGTGGGGCATCGCGCAGGCGTTCCACCGCGAAGGGGCCGAGCTCGCGTTCACCTACGCCATCGAGCGGCTCCGGGAGAACGTCGAGGAGCTGGTGCAAACGCTCCCCAACCCGGCGACGGTTCCCGTCTACCCGTGCGACGTCGGCAAGCAGGACGAGATCGACAAGATGTACGCGGCGCTCACCGAGCGCTGGGGCAAGCTCGACGTGCTCGTGCACTGCATGGCCTTCGCGAACATCGAGGACATGAAGGGACGCTTCGTGGACATGTCGCGCGACGGCGTGAAGCTCGCGGTCGACATCAGCGCCTACTCCCTCGTGACCCTCTCGCGAGGGGCGCTGCCTCTGTTCGAGAAGGCGGGCGGCGGGTCCGTCATGTCGCTCAGCTACGACGCGGTGAACAGGGTCGTGCCGGGCTACAACGCCATGGCCGTCGCCAAGAGCGCGCTCGAGACCTCCACGCGCTACCTCGCGGCCGACCTCGGACCCCAGAACGTCCGGGTGAACTGCATCTCGGCGGGCCCGCTCAAGACGATCGCGTCCAGCGCCGTCAAGGGCATCAGCGCGCTCCGGGAGACCGTCGAGCACAAGTCGCCGCTCCGGCGCAACATCACGCAGGAGGAGGTCGGCGACGTCGCACTGTTCCTGGCGAGCCCCCTCTCGCGCTGCGTGACGGGCGCGACGATCTTCGCGGACAACGGGTTCAACATCGTGGGGGCCAGCGGAGCGTAGGCGATGGCGAAGAAGGACAAAGGTTCGAAGGGTTCGAAGAAGGAGCGCCGCGAGCGGCGCTTTTTGCCGCAGAGCGCCACGAGGCCGCTCAACGTCAAGGTGCTGGGCGGCCTTGGCGCGGCGCTGCTCGGGGCCGGAGCGTGGGCGCAGTTCGGCCGCGCCGTGATGGGGGTCGACCTACCGCCCTACCCGTTCGCCCCGTGGGTGCTCGCAGGAGGCGCGACGCTGTTCGGCGCCGCCGTCTGGCTCGGAACGAGCGGCGAGCCGGCGGTGCGCGTCGGCACGGGCGGAATCGCGCTCGAGAAGGGCGAGCTACGACGGATGCCCTGGTACGGCGTCGACTCCATCGCCTGGGACAACGAGCGGGACGCGCTCAAGATCACGGGCAAGGACGAGGCGGGGCGCGAGATGAGCGTGTCCCTTACGGCGCGATCTCACCCCCAGGCGTGCGCGTGGATCCTCAAGGAGGCGCGAGACCGGATCCCCAAGCAGGTCGAGGCGCCCGACGAGCCACGCGGCGTGCCTCAGCCCGCCCAGGAGGGTCAGGTCATCGTGCTCGATCCGGTCCAGGTCGTGGGGCAGCACTGCATGGCCTCGAAGACGAGCATCCTCTACGAGCCGGACGCGCGCCTCTGCCCCAAGTGCGAGCGCATCTACCACAAGCTTCACGTGCCCGACGAATGCGTCTGCGGCGCCTCGCTCGCCGGCATGAGGGTGACCGCGGACAGCGCCTGACCCGTGGCTCACGACAGGTTTCAAACGGTGCGGTCCAGGTCGCGGTAGAGTACTTTCGTGACCATCGTGGAAGGCCTTCCTACCCGTCCAACCCTCGACCTCACGCCGCGCCCGCCCGTCGCCGTCCTCGGAGCTGGGACGATGGGCCAGGGGATCGCGCAGGTCTCGGCGCAAGCCGGGCACGTGACCCATCTGTTCGACGCGATCCCCGGCCGAGCGCACGAGGCGCTCCACGCGATCGGAGTCCAGCTCGACAAGCTGGTCGGCAAGGGCAAGATGTCGGTCGACTCGCGCACCCGCGCTCTCGACTCCGTCCGGATCGCTCCGGACATCAAGAGCGCCTGCGTGGAGGCGGAGATCATCATCGAGGCGGTGCCGGAGCACATGGATCTCAAGGTCGAGATCTTTCGCGCGGTCCTCGCGGCAGCTCCCCCTCGCGCGCTTCTCGGCTCGAATACATCCTCGCTGTCCATCACCGAGATCGGCACACGCGCTGGTGCCGCGGACCGCACCGTCGGGCTGCACTTCTTCAACCCGCCGCCTGTCATGGAGCTGCTCGAGGTCGTTCGCGGCCTCGGCACGTCCGACGCGACGGTCGAGCGGGCGCTCACCTTCGCCCGCCAGATCGGCAAGACGCCCATCGTCGTGCGGGACACGCCGGGCTTCGCGACGAGCCGCCTCGGCGTCGTGCTTGGAGCTGAGGCGATTCGCATGCTCGAGATGGGCGTTGCGACCGTGCCGGACATCGACAAGGCAATGGAGCTCGGCTACCGCCACCCCATGGGCCCGCTGAAGCTCACCGATCTCGTGGGCCTCGACGTTCGCCTCGCGATCCTCGAGCACCTTCACGAGGAGGTCGGGGAGCAGTTTCGACCGCCTGCGCTTCTCAGGATGATGGTCCGCGCCGGCAAGCTCGGGAAGAAGACCGGTGAGGGCTTCTATCGCTGGAAGGACGGCGTTCCGACGTTCTGAGCGCCCACCGGACTACACCGGGCGCGTCAACCACGTGGCGCGATCGGGTGCGGTTCAATGGCGCCACGATGGCGCAAGACCACCGCGAGCGCGGCGCCGGCGGGTGCGTCGGCGGCCCCCGCTTTCGTGCGAGCAGCGCGGCGCAGGGGGGCCCAACTGTCGGGCATGAGCGCTGCTAGCCAGGGTCGTGGAGGTGATCGTCCCATGAGCCTGGCTGCGCAGACGTCTCGGTCTCGGCAAACCGATCGATCCCCGCTCGAGGAGGCGCGCGAGCCCGAGGGAGTCGAGCCGCTCGCGCCGCGGGTGGGGCCGCGAATTCGGCGCGCGGGCGAACGGTCCTCCGATGCCTACACCTGGGCGTACGAATCGCTCTTCATGCCCGCCTGGGAGCGCGGGATCCGGCGACGGGACACGCTGGACCACCTCTCGTTTCTCGAGATCGCCCAGTGGATGCACCCCGTCGCTATCGAGCAGCTTCAGCTCCAGGAGCTCCGGGCGCTCCTGCGTCATGCAGGCCGGCACGTGCCGTACTACCGCGAGCTCTTCGCGAAGGAGCGCTTCGACCCGCGCGGAATCACGTCGGTCGCCGATCTCGCCGAGCTGCCCGTGCTCACGCGCGACATCGTGCGCGAGCGGTACGCCGACCTGGTCGACCCGGCTTCGCGGGGACTGAGCCTGAAGAAGGGGACGAGCGGGTCCACGGGTGAGCCGCTCAAGTTCGAGTACTCGCGGGAGAGCGAGGCGTGGCGGCAGGCGACGCGAATTCGCGGCTACCGGTGGGCGGGCTACGAGCCCGGCGCGCCGACCTTCTACTACTGGGCGCTCGTGAGTCGCCCGCCGAGCGGGCCCAAGGGCTGGAAGCTCCGGCTCGACCGCGCTCTCAAGCGCGAAGTCTTCGTCGACTCGATGGTGCAGAACGAGGCGGCGAACCTGCGGGCGGTCGAGCTCCTTCGCCGGCACAAGCCGCAGGTCATCGTCGCGTACACCCAGTCGACCGCGCTCTTCGCGCGGTTCATCCTGGACCGCGGGCTCCGCGACTGGGACGACATCCCCGTCATCTGCGGCGCGGAGGCCGTGCTCCCCGGCGACCGTGCGGCCATCGCGAAGGCGTTCGGACCGGGGGTCTTCGAGACCTATGGCTCGCGGGAGACCATGCTGATGGCCGCCGAGTGCGAGGCACACGACGGCATGCACCTCAGCGAGGAGAACCTCGTCGTCGAGGTCGCGCCCGACCCCGAGCAGCGCGAGAGCGGGGTCACGGAGGGGTCGAACGCCCCCGGGCGAAGCGGTCCCGTCATCGTCACGGACCTGCACAACTACGCCATGCCGTTCATTCGCTACGCGAACGGCGACCTCGGGACGCTCCGGGCCCGGCAGGTCTGCTCGTGCGGTAGGGGACTGCGCAAGCTCGCGCGCGTCGACGGAAGGCGCGCGGACACGATGCGCGCGAAGGACGGGACGCCCATTCCCGGGGTCGTCTTCCACGTGCTCTTCAGCGACGCGCGCAAGGAGGTTGTCTGCCAGTTCCAGGCCGTGCAGCGCCGGGCGGGGGACGTCATCTTGCGCGTCGTGCCCGGGCAAGACTGGGAGCAGGCGGCCTTCGACGTGTACGTCGAGCGGTTTCGGGCGTACCTCCAAGGCTTGCCGCTTCGCGTCGAGATCTGCGAAAGCATCCCCCCGGCGGCCAACGGAAAGCACAGGACCGTCATCGTGGAAAAGACGCGCTAAGCTCGGGCGGTGAACGCCCTCCGCTCCGCCTACCTGGTCGACGCGCTTCGCACCCCCATCGCTCGCTACCGCGGCGCCCTGCAAGGCGTTCGCCCCGATGACCTCGCCGCGCACGTCATCGAGGCGATCGCCAAGCGATCGCCCGCGCTCGCCCCGCGCATCGACCAGGTGGTCTTCGGCGCCACGAACCAGGCGGGGGAGGACAACCGCAACGTGGCGCGCATGGCGGCGCTCCTCGCGGGCCTGCCCTACGAGGTTCCCGCCGTCACGGTGAACCGCCTGTGCGGCTCGGGGCTCGAAGCGGTGACCGAAGCGGTCATGCGCATCTGGACGGGGGACGCGGACGTCGTCATTGCCGGCGGCGTGGAGAGCATGACCCGCGCGCCCTTCGCGGCGCGCAAGACCGAGGAGGCCTTCGATCGGCGTCCGCAGGTCAGCTACGACACGACGATCGGCTGGCGCTTCGAGAACCCCAAGATGGCGGCGCGGTTTCCGCTGCAATCGATGGGCGAGACGGCGGAGAACGTCGCCGAGAAGTGGAATATCTCGCGCGAGGAGCAGGACCGGTTCGCCGTGAGGTCACAGGCTCGCGCGCAGGCGGCCATCCAGCGGGGCGCGTTCAAGCAGGAGATCGTGCCTGTGCCCGTGCCGCAGAAGAAAGGGTCCCCGGTTCTCTTCGCCGAGGACGAGTCGCCCCGCCCCGACACCACGCTCGAAGCGCTGGCCGCCCTCGCGCCGGTCTTCCGGAAGAACGGGACGGTCACCGCGGGCAACAGCTCGCCGCTCAACGACGGGGCGAGCGCGGTCCTCGTGGTCAGCGAGGAGGTCGTGCGGGCCGAGAAGCTCACGCCGCTCGCGCGGGTCGTGTCCTTTGCGACGGCCGGAGTCGAGCCGAACCTGATGGGGGAAGGGCCGATCCCGGCCGGCAAGAAGGCCCTGGCCCGCGCGGAGTGGAAGGCCCAGGACGTCGACCTCGTCGAGCTCAACGAGGCGTTCGCGGCGCAGTCGATCGCGTGCATCCGGGGGCTGGAGCTCGACCCCGCGCGCGTCAACGTGAACGGCGGCGCGATAGCCCTGGGCCATCCCATCGGGTCGAGCGGGTGCCGCGTGCTGGGGACGCTCGTGCACGCGATGGCGCAGGGCAACGTCCGCCGCGGGATGGCGTGCCTCTGCATCGGCGTCGGCCAGGGGATCGCGATGCTCGTGGAGCGTGCGTGAAGGTACTGCCGCGCGACCCGCCGCCGCCCGGGCCGCCGTGGGATCTACCTGTCCGGGAAGCCCCGCTCGCCTTCGTGGACCTGGAGATGACGGGCCTCGATCCCGTGAACGATCGCGTCGTCGAGATCTGCATCGAGCGGTGGGTCGGGGACGAGAAGCGGGACGAGATCACGACCCTCGTGCGACCGACCGAGCGCCTCGGCGGCGCGGCGCACGTGCACGGGCTCGACGCCGCGGCGCTCGAGGAGGCCCCCCCGTTCACGGCCGTCGCCCCTGCGGTCGTGCGTGTGCTCGACGGGGCGGTGCTCGTCGCCCACGCGGCGCAGTGGGACGTTGCATTCCTCGCTGCGGAGATGTCCCGCGCCGGCGTGCCGTTCGAGGTCACGAGCTACGTCGATACGCTCGTGCTGGCGCGGCGGTCGTTCGCCTTCCAGAGCTACTCGCTCGATTCGCTCTGCAGGGAGCTCGCGATCGACCGCGGCCGCGCCCACCGCGCGGCGTCCGACGTGGCCGCGATGAGGGAGCTGTTCGCGCGGTGCACGGCCATCCTCGCCCCCATCAACGCGCGGGACCTGTGGGAGGTGCGCATCGCCGAGCGCAAGGCTCGCGAGGCCGTCGTGCTCGCCTGCGCCGCTGCGGTCGAGCATGCCGTGCCGGTGCTGCTCACCTACCGCGCAGCCCGCCGGCCCCCCGAGCCTCTGACCATGATGATCACCGAGGTCCGGTCGGATCTCGACCCGCCGAGGGTGTTGGGCTATCAGCTCCCTGGCCGAGGACGCCGCGAGCTGCGAGCCGATCGCATCCTGCGAGTCGAGGCGATTCCGAACGGACCTTCCTAAATGCTCTCTCGCCAACTTGCTTTGATCCTCGCGACGGTCGGACTCGTCGCCGCGTGCGGCCCGTCGATGGACCCACAGCACCCGGCCCGCGCCCCCCTGGCGGACAAGTGGCTGGCTCGCGCCCGCGTGAGCTACAAGTCCGGCGACTTCGACGACGCGAGCGTGGCGGGGAAATCGGCCCTGCAGGCGGCACCGAACGACCCGGAGATTCGCACGCTGAACGCTCGCATCGCGCTGGCGAAGCTCGACTTCGCCGGTGCCCTCCGGCTGACGGAGGGCCTGCAGTCGACGGAGGTGAGCAGCATCCGTGGCCGGGCACACTGGTACGCGGGCGACATCGAGCAGGCGGCCGACGACCTCGAGGCGATGCTCCAGGACCCCGCCGTCAAGGACCCGTGGGCGCGGGACGTCGCGGCCCTGGCGCGGCGCGGGCAGGGCCGGCATCCGTTCGCCATGGAAGGGGCCTTCGTCACCTCGATCGACATGCCCCACGCGGGGCCGGCCCTCATCGTGCCTTGCGAGCTCGAGGGTGAGAGCATCCTGGCCCTCGTGGCGACGGCTGTGGGCGAGGTCGTCATCGACTCCGCGACGCGGCACGAGCCCGCCTGGGTGAACTTGAAGTTCGGCGACCGCGTCGAGGTGAAGGACGTTCCCGCCCTCACGCAGGACCTGAGCGGCATCTCGCGTCAGCTCGGCGCGCCCATCAAGGCCCTGCTCGGCGTGAACCTCCTGCGCCACCTCCACGTCACCTTCGACAGGCGAGGAGATCAGTTCGTGATCCGCAAGGAGGACCCCTCGCCCCCGCCGGACGCGAGCCGGGTGGCGCTCTGGTACGTGCGCGGCGGCGGCATGTTGCTGCGGGCAGGCGTAGCGGCGGGCGACGGCGCGTTCTCGCCCCTCCTCGTGGACACCTCGGCGCTCTTTCCGGTCGCGCTCGACGACGCCACGTGGAAGCGGGCGGGGATCGACATCGAGACGCTGCACCCCGAGCCCGGGACGCCCAACATCAAGAGCGGCACGCTCCCGTCCTTCAAGCTCGGAGCGTTCGATCTGCCGAAGGTGCCTGCGGTCGAAGGGGCTCCGCTCGGCGACATCCAGGCGAACGTCGACGTCGACCTCGGCGGCGTCGTCGGCGCCGGGCTGCTTTACCTCTTCCGCGTGACCTTGGCGGACGAGGGGCGCTACATGTGGATCGAGCCCGACCCGACGATGATGCAACAGGCGCCCCCGGCTGGCCGGCAGCCCCCGCCGCCCACGACGGTGCCGGGCCCGATGAGCGCCCCCGGCGACAACCCCAAGCCCCAGAGCCACGAGCCGCCGGCAGGAGGACCCAGACCGTGACCGCACCCGCGAACCAGGAGCGCCTCGCCGTCTACGCGGGCAGCTTCGATCCGCCCACCCAGGGCCACCTCGACCTCATCGAGCGCGCAGCCGCGCTCTTCAGCCACGTGCTCGTGGGTATCGGCGTGCACCCCACGAGACACGCGCTCTTCTCCATCGAAGAGCGCCTCCAGCTCGTCAAGAGCGTGAGCGCCCACCTGCCGAACGTGCGGGTCGAGTCGTTCGACGGACTGCTCATCGAGTACTGCCGCTCCAGGGGCGCGCGGGTCATCGTGCGCGGCCTGCGCGCGGCGACGGACTTCGAGTACGAGCTGCAGATCGCCCACGCCAACGCCGACCTGTGCGCCGAGATCGACACCATCTTCCTGCCCACGCGCACGAACTATGGCTTCATCTCCGCGTCGCTCGTCCGCGAGATCGCGAGCCACGGGGGAGACGTGAGCCGGTACGCGCCCGCCCTGGTGTGCGAGGCGCTCCGCGCCAAGTTCAAGGTGTGAGAGTTCTGGTAGCCTCGGGACGAGATGACGTCCGCTAGCCCCCAGCCCATTCACGAAGCCCAGGTACGAAGGCGCGTGGATGCCGGCGGCGGGCTCGTGCTGCTGCTCGTGGGGCCCCAGCGCGGCGCGCGGGACACGTACAAGCACACCGGCCAGTACGTCTCGGTCAAGGCGTCCGGCGATGCGCGTGCAGGCTACTTCGTGCTCGCGAGCGACGTGGGCGCGGACGTGTGGGAGCTCATCATTCGCCCGGGAAGCGAGGCGGCGAACGCCATCCTCGCGGTCCAGGACGGGGGGAGCCTGCTCGTCTCGGACGCGCAGGGACGCGGCTTTCCGTTCGAGGAAGCGCGGGGAAGACCGCTGCTCCTCGCCGCCACGGGCAGCGGGATAGCGGCGATGCGCGCGGTCGTGAGCCACCGCGTGCGCGAGAAGGACGCGCCGCGCACCGAGCTCCTCCTCGGCGTGCGCAGCCGCGCGGACGTGCCCCTCTTGCAGGAGCTCGACGCGTGGCGAACGGACGGCGTGCGGGTCACCGTGTGCCTCTCGCGCGAGGAGACCCTGGACGAGGCGGGGCTCGCCAAGGGGTACGTCCAGGAGGTCGCTCGTCGCACCGCGAAGGAGGCAGCCCGGCACGGAGGGATGATCTTCGCCGCCGGGGTCAAGCCCATGATCGAAGGGATCCGGGCGCTGGCGCAGGAGCTCGGCGTGGCCGAAGCGGACGTGCGCACGAATTACTAGTACGCTTGGGCCGATGGCGACGCCCTCGCAGATGCCCCGCGGTCGACAGGGCGGCAAGGAGGAGATCCGGGCGTCCGTGCTCAAGACGTACCTGCTCCGCGTCCGGGCGGAGAAGGGTGACCGCGCCGTGGCGACGTTGCTCGCGAACGTCGGCATCGACGGCGGCATCGTCGACAACGAGACCGGGTGGCTGAGCTCGGGAGCGACCAAGCGCGCCCTCGGCGCCATTGGCGAGCTTCTGGGCGACCAGGCGCTCTTCCACCGCGGAGAGTGGGTGACGCACCCCGAGGCGCTGGGGACGCTGGTGCGCATGCTCCGGACCGCCAAGGAGCCAGTGGACGCGTACCGCTACATCGCGGCCAACGCCCGCGAGCTCACGCGGGTCGGCACCTGGGAGATCGACGAGCCCCTCGGCAAGAAGCCCAAGCTGAAGACCGAGACCATACGGATGACCTACCGCACGCGCGAGGACGCGGCGGACGAGAACGAGAAGCTCGACGCGGACGGCGAGCTGCTCCTCTGCGCCACGCGGCAGGGTGAGCTCGCGGGCTTCCCGCGCATCTGGGGCCTGCCCGAGGCTACGATCGTCCACACGGAGTGCATGGCGAAGGGGGCCGAGGCCTGCCTCTACGAGGTCTCCTGGATCCCGACGCGCGAGCGCATGGGGCCGCCGACGGGCGCCGTCGCCTCTGCGCTCGCGTGCGGCGGCACGGTCGCGCTGGCCGGCGGGGGCTGGCTCGCAGGGGCGATCGCGGCGGTCCTGGGTGGCGGCCTCGGCGGCGGGGCGGGGTTTCTGTGGGATCGCTCGAAGGAAGACAAGCGGGTCCGGGTGTTCGAGCAGAACCGCATCGCGGCGCTCGAGCGCGGGCTCGAGCTCCGGGGTGAGCTCGGCGCAGCGCCCGGGGGCGAGCTCTCGGGCACCGTCCTGGGTGGCAAGTACCGCATCGGACGCAAGATCGGGTCGGGCGGCATCGGAGTCGTCTACGCCGCCGAGCACACGTCCCTGGGCCACGAGGTCGCGGTCAAGGTGCTGCGCGGCGCGGCAGCGAGGGACGGCGGCGAGATCGCGCGGCTCCGGCGCGAAGCTCACATCCAGGTCCACGTCGAGCACCCCAACGTGGCGCGCGTGCTCGATCTCGACCAGATGCCCGACGGGTCGATCTACGTCGTCATGGAGCGGCTCATCGGCCGGTCGCTCGCCGACAAGCTCTCGCGCGACGGCCTGCTCGCGCCCGGCTTCGCCATCCCGGTGTTCATCGGCGTGTGCCGCGCGCTCGCGGCCGCGCACGCCAAGGGCGTCGTCCACCGCGACCTCAAGCCCGGCAACATCTTCCTCTGCGAAGACGGCCTCTCCAAGGTGCTCGACTTCGGGATGAGCAAGCTCGCCACCGCCGAGGCGCTGACGCAGGCCGGGTACACGCTGGGGACGCCCGAGTACATGGCGCCGGAGCAGTGCATCGGCGCGCCCGTCGAGGCGCGCACGGACATCTACGCGCTCGGCGTGCTCATGTACGAGGCGCTCACGGGTGAGCTTCCCATCACGGCGCCGACGCGGCGCGAGCTGCTCGATCTGCACCAGCGGCTCATGCCGCAGCCGATGCGCGTGCGCCGGCCGGACCTTCCCATCCCCGAAGAGCTCGACCAGGCGGTCATGAAGTGCCTGAGAAAGCGCCTGAACGACCGGCCGCAGAGCGCCGCCGCCCTCGAGGAGATGCTCGCGGCCATCCCGTTCGAGGATCTGCCCGTGGCGTACCCCCCGGGCGTCAGCCGGCGCGCGCCTCGCGACTCGGGGCGCCGCACGGAGCCCAACCCGGGCGCCAAGACCCCGGCCGAGGGGCGCAGCGGCTGACGGCGATCAGGGCTTGAGGAGCCAGTAGAGCCCCGCCGCGCTCATCGCGATGACGGCGAGGGCGGCGATGAGGACGGCGAAGTCGGTGCTCGTCCACCGGCGCCGCGAGACGCGGGCCGGCGCGCTCGCCGCCGTGACGACGGCGACCGGCGCGGCGGGGGGCGCGGGGGCGGGCGCGGGCTTCGCGGCGGAGTCCGGCGCGCGGGGAGCCGTGGACGGACGCTTCGAGCCCGGGGCGCTGGGCGGCGGGGTGTCGTTCGCGACGAAGGGCTCGTCCTCCGCGCGCTCGAGCTCTGCCAAGGCAACGGCCACGGGCTCCTCGAGCGCGAGCACCGTCCGCCCGACGCGCAGCACGGTCTGCCCGCGCCACACGACGTCGCGGTTCTCGGGCATCGGGGCCTCGCCGAGGAGCGAGGGGTTCTTCGATCCGAGATCGCGCACGAGAACGGCGTTGCCTCGGCGGACGATCTGGAGGTGCTCGCGCGAGGCTTCCGCGTCCTCGATGGGCAGATCCGTGTCCGCGCCCCGCCCCGCGACGTACACGCGTCCCTCCTCGGCGAGCGCGAGCACGGCGCCGAGATCGCGCCCCTCGACGACGCGGACCTTGGGCACGATGTCGTCCCCCATGGCGTCCATGGCGTTCGCCACGAGGGCGAGCGCGATGTCGCGCGTGGCCCCGGCGAGGTCGCGCGTGGGCGGCTTCTGGTCGATCCGCACCTCGAGCCACACGCGGCCCACGCGGACGAGGTCCCCGGTGCGGAGGGCGCGCGGGGCGTTCGTGGACAACCGGACGCCGCCGACGGCGGTGCCGTTCGTGCTCCCCTCGTCGACGAGGACGTAGTCCGCGCCCTGCGCGCGGATGCTCGCGTGGCGGTGGCTGACGCTCACCTCGGGCAGGCGCACGTCGCACCCCGGACCGCGACCGATGACGATCCGCGAACCGTCGAAGGTGAGACCCGGTGGGTTCTCGGCCTCCTTGGATGGCGGGCTCGTGGCCTCGGCGCCACTCGCAGCGCGGATGAAGATCGAGACGGGCATGGGCGCGGAGACGGCCTAAGGAGCGTTGCTGCGGAGCTCGGGGCGTAGCTCGGAGGCGTGGCGCTCGACCCAGAGGATGACGTCCGCGGCGACGTCGCGGCCCACATGGCGGCTGAGCTCCTGGATGCCGGTCGGTGAGGTGACGTTCACCTCCGTGACGTGACCGGCGATCATGTCGAGCCCCACGAAGACCAGGCCGTCGGCCTTGAGGCGCGGCGCCATGTCCGCGATGATCTCGCGCTCGGCCGGGGTGACCTCGCACTCCTCCACCATGCCGCCCACGTGGATGTTCGAGCGGAACTCGTCGGGGCGCGGCACGCGGTTGATGGCGCCGAGGACGTTGCCGTCGAGGAGGAGGATGCGCTTGTCCCCGTCCACGACGCCGGGCAGAAACTCCTGCACCATGGCGAACGTCTTTCCCTCCTGCGTCACGGTGTCCACGATGGAGGGCGCGTTCTTGTCGCCGCGCGTCAGCATGAGGACGCCTGACCCACCCGCGCCGTGCAGCGGCTTGATGACGGCGCGCCCGCCCACCTCGTCCAGGAACGCGAAGATGTGGGCGCGGTCGGTCGCCACGAGGGTCTTGGGCGTGTGGCGGGAGAAGTGGAGCGTGTAGAGCTTCTCGTTCGCGTCACGGAGGCCGCGCGGGTCGTTCAGGATGACCGTGCGGCCTCGGGCGCGCTCGAGCAGCTGCGTCATGTACATGTACTCGGCGTCGAACGGCGGGTCCTTCCGGATGAGCACGGCCTCGACCTCCGCGAGTCGCACGTCGAAGGGGGAACCCAGGGTATAGTGGGGCGGCGTGTCGCTGACGGTCAGGGGGCGAACACGCGCGTGGACGTCCCCTTCCTTGACGAACAGGTCCCGCGGCAAGGCGTGAAGTGACACGTGGCCGCGCGCCTGCGCGGCACGCTGGAAGGCGAAGGTCGTATCCTTGTCCGGCAGCACGTTGGCCATCGGATCCATCAAGTAGACGAAACGCATGCACACCTCGGATCGCTCGACAGACAACAAGCTAGTACCTTCAGTGCGCCTCGCTTGGCTATCGCAAGCGATCCTGAGGCTCGCCCCCCGGCTCGCCCCGCTCGTCGTGGCCCCCATCGCGGGCCTCGGGCTCCTCCTCGCGCTGCCGGCGCAGGCCGCCTTTCTCCAGTCGGCGGAGGGGAGCCGGGTCGCGGTGGCGACCGACAACGGCGAGGCCACCCAGGCTGCGCTGGACACGCTGAAGGCCGGCGGCAACGCCGTGGACGCGACGATCACGGCCGCCCTGACCATGGGGGTCGTGAACCCCGTGGCGAGCGGGCTCGGCGGTGGCGGTTTTGCCCTGGTGTACATGGCGCAGACCAACAAGGTCGTCGCGCTCGACTTCCGCGAGAAATCGCCGGCGCAGCTCTCCACCGAGGAGATCGTCCAGCGCGCGGCCGCGCGGACGGGCGGGGCCGAGAACGCGCTCAAGCGCGGCGTTTCGGTGGGCGTCCCGGGGGAGCCGGCGGGGCTCGAGTGGCTCTCGAAGACCTACGGGCACCGCTCGCTCGCCGACGACGCGGCGCCGGCCGTGCAGATCGCGTCCAGGGGCTTCTACGTGAGCCACTACATGGCCGAGATGATCGGGCTCATGCACCAGCGCGTGGTCGTCTCGCCGGACCTGGCGGCGATGCTCCTGCCGAACGGGAGCCCCGCGGCGTACCGGTCGCGGATGACACGGCCCCAGCTCGCCCACACCATCGAGCGCTTCGGCGCGGAGGGGGCCAGGGGGTTCTACGAGGGCGACGTCGCGGCCAAGATCGTCCGCGCGGTCCAGGCGGCGGGCGGCGGGCTCGCCTCGGCGGACCTCAAGGGGTACCAGGTCGCAGCGCGCACGCCTCTCAGCCGCACGATCGACGACAGGACCGTCTACACGATGCCGGCCCCGTCCGCGGGCGGCCTCATGGCGCTCGAGGTGCTGGCGATGTACGGGGCGAGCCCCACGTCGCCCCTCCGGGCGATGGGCTTCGGGTCGAGCGCGTACCTACACACCGTCGCCGAGGCGATGCGAGGGGCCGTCGCCGACCGCGCGCGCGTGGCCGGCGACCCCGACGTCGACCGCGACGTCGAGGCGGCGTACGCCCGGGCGCTCGATCCGAGGCAGCTCGCAGCGCGAAGGAAGCGCATCGTCCCGACGCGCACCCTCGCGGCCCCCGAGTTTCGCACGAGGGAGGAGGGCACGACGCACATCGTCGTCGCGGACGCGGAGGGCAACGTCGTCTCGCTGACGACCACGGTGAACGCGCCCTTCGGGGCCCGCATCGTCGCGGAGGACACGGGCATCGTGCTCAACGACGAGCTCGACGACTTCTCGACCCCGGAGGACGTGGCGGGCTTCGGCGTCATCGGCCTGGGCCCGAACCGGCCGCAGCCAGGCGTCCGCCCCGTCTCCAGCATGGCGCCCGTCATCGTGCTCGAGAAGGGCGTCCCCATCCTCGCGCTCGGCGGCTCGGGCGGCACGCGCATCGCGACCGGGGTGACGCAGGCGGCGCTCGGCCGCCTCGTCTTCGGGCTCGACCCGGGCGCGTGCGTGAGCGCCCCGCGCGTCCACGTGAGCGGCTCGTCGCGCGAGCTGCTCGTCGATGGGGACGTCGTGGAGGACGTGCGGAGCGGGCTACGGGGGCGCGGGGAGACCGTGAAGGACGACCCCTACCAGCGGTCCAGCATCAACATGGTCGCGTGGGACAGGTCGGGGCCGCAGGTGCGGCTGTTCGCGGCGAGCGACCCGCGCAAGGGCGGGGCCGCGAGCGCGCAGTAGGGGTGCCTCGAGCAGCACGGCACGGTCAGGCCACCGAACGGAACACAGTGCCGCGAGCGTGAGCGAGCGGTGACCAGGCCTCCTGCACGCGCTGGCGGCGCAGCGTCACCGCTCGCTGACGCTTGCGGTACCGAGGCCTGGTCGAACGGGCAGAGCCTAAGCCTACTCGTCGCCCAGGGGCTCGTCCGCCAGCGCGGCGACCTCCGCGCTGCGGTCGGTGTCCAGATCGCTCGCCACCGCGTAGCCGACGCCGCCGTGCTGCGTGACGGCGACCGAGTAGCCGTTCTCGCTGCCGACCTGGATCTGCGCGGTGCCGACCGGGTGGGGCGCGAGGCCCGCGCCGGAGATCTGGATCTTGTGCGGGTCGTACACGAAGACGCTCAGCCTGCGCTGACCGGCCCCGCTCCCGATGACGTACTCCAGCATCGCCGCGTGCTGCTGGCGCACCGGCAGGACCCGCCCGCCGATGAGCCGAGCGCCCGTGCGCTCGAAGCTTGCCGGCCTGACCGGCACGCCTACGTACTGGTCCAGGGCGCGAACGTCCTTCGGGTCCGTCCACTGCGGGGGGACGTGGCTCGAGTGCTCGGCCACGAGATCGGCGAGCAGATCGTCCGCGAAGCCGGCGTGCACAGGGCGCGCGCCGACGTCGGACAGCGGGCCGTGACCCAGGCCGCCCCAGAGGAGGGCAAGGGCCGCCGCGCTCGCGATGGGGACCATCGTGCGCCAGCCGAGGAGGCGCGAGGCGACGTTCGCCTGCTCCTGGCCCTCGATGGCGCGCACGTCGGCGCGGGCCTGCTCTGCGAGCATCGCCGCCTTGGCGCGCGCCCGCAGCGCATCGAGGCCGGGCCGGGCAGCGCCGCCGACCGAGCCTCCGACGTGCATGGGACCGCGTACGATGTTCTTGAGCGTGCCGCGCATCGACTTGTCGAGCTCGACCCGCTCCTGGCAAACGTCGCAGGTGGGCAGGTGGCCTTCGATCTCGAGCAGCGTCGCTCCGTCCAGCTCTCCGTCCAGGTAGGCGCCCAGGAGGCGAGAATCACGGCAACTACGGTCGCGGGCCACGGAGGTCATACTGCACCCCTCTTCCGCGCGCGGTAAGCGGAAAGATCAGCCGGTGCGCTCGTCCGCTCGCCGCCGACCGTCTCCTCGCCCTTCACGATGCCCATCGACAGCGCGTGGCTGTAGAGGGCCTTCTGGAGGAGCTTCCGGCCGCGGTGCAGGCGGCTCATCACGGTGCCGATCGGGCACGCCATGATGTCGGCGATCTCCTCGTAGGAGAACTCTTCCACGTCGCACAGGATGACGGCGAGCTTGAACTCCTGCGGCAGCGCGTCGAGCGCGCGGCGAACCTCGCCCTCGACGATGGGCAGGAGCGCGATCTGCTCCGGGTCGCGCAGCTGGCGCATCGTGGAGGCGCTGACCCAGCCGTCGGCGAGCGGGTCGGCGTCCGGCCCCTCGAGCAGGGTCTTCTCGAGACCCCCGCGGCGGTACTTGTTGATGAAGGTGTTCGTGAGGATGCGGAAGAGCCACGCCTTGAGGTTCGTCCCCACCAGGAACTGGTGGCGAGCCCGCATCGCCTTCACGAGCGCGTCCTGAACGAGGTCTTCGGCCTCGGTCGGGTTCCGGGTGAGGCGGCAGGCGACCCCGTACATGGCGTCCATGTACGTGAGGGCTTCCTCGGCGAAGGAGTCGGTATCCTTGGCGTTTTCTTTGGATGCTTCGACGGTGGACCTGAGCATGGGCATTGTCGGAGGAGCCTTCCCTTGCAGGCTCCAACCCCGTCAATGTGAGACCTATTCCTGGGTCTGGCCAGGGGACTGAGGTAGGAGCGCGGTATTTCTCGCCGATGGCGGCGCGCTGGCGTCGTCAGGCTCGTCACCGTACAGGAGTACGGCTCCTCGCCTTCCTAGCCATCGCTTGCCCTCGACGAGAACT
>Ga0302196_10000146_pt1 | contig 69383 bp, 67 predicted proteins | sample II_Bog_N1_3_FD_198794 | JGI IMG/M metagenome (GOLD analysis project Ga0302196, IMG submission 198794) | Peat permafrost microbial communities from Stordalen Mire near Abisko, Sweden - II_Bog_N1_3 | ecosystem: Environmental > Terrestrial > Soil > Wetlands > Peat | place: Sweden: Abisko... | reverse complement strand
CGCCGAGGCCGAGCCGCGTGTGGCGCGGGTCGAGCAGGTTCATCAGATGCGCGGGCGACTCCTCGATCGCCTGGTGCGCGCCGGCCGCGTCGGGAGCGAGCCCGATGTTCTCGCCCGCGAAGCGGCTCGCGTAGCGCGCGCGCAAGAGGCGGTCTGAGAGCGAGCCGTCGCTCTTGAGCACGTGCGCGAAGGTCTGCGCGCGGGCCATCGCGGCGCTGTGGGCGGCGGCCACCGCGTCGAGCGCGGCGTCGCGAGAGACGGGCGGAAGTCCGCGCTGGGCGCGCAGCTGCGCGATCGCGGCCTCCACCTCCGCGAGTCCGCTCCCCTTCGGTGCCGGCAGTGCTGCGGGCGGCGCGCTCGGCGCATCGACCCCCGCGAAGACCCGCCGCAGCGCGATCACCTCCGGCCCGCCGGGTCCATCGGCGAGCAGCTCGAGCGCGTGCTCTCCCTTCTGCGCGAGCACCACCTCGAGCGAGAAGCGGCCGCCCTGCAGCGCGAGCGGCGTCTCTTCCACCTTCCCGGCGGGCGTCAAATGGTAGAGGCGCGGCGCCGTGAGCCCCGGCGCGCTCAGCCTTCCTTCGACGCGCACGCTCGCGCCCGGCGCGACGCGGGCGGCGATCGGCGAGAGCTCGACCTCGCGCGCGGCCGCCAGCACCGCGACCACTGCGTGCCCGTCGGCCAGCACCTGCGCCGCGACGCCCGCGTGCGTGAAGTGGCAGCTGCGCGGCAGCAGATCGCCCACCGCGCGATCGGCCTGCGCCGGCTGATCGATGGTCGCGACGCCGCCGGTGGGCGAGGGATCGATCGCCTCGAGCGACGCATAAAAAGAGAGCTCGGCTCCATCGGCGTGCGCGAGCCCGCTCTGCACCGCGCGGACGTAGCGCAGCGCCGCCCGGTTGAGGTCTGCGTCGACCCGCACTTCGCGCCCAGGACAGGAGGCCGCCGCCGCCTCGCGCAGCGCCGCTTCCAGCCTCTCTTGCGCAGCGCGGCCCGCCTCCGCGAACGCCGCTTCGGGAAACAGCGTGGTCGAGATCACTGCGGCGGCAGTCAGGAGGGCGTACACGGCTGGACAGTAGCGACTGCACCCACCTGCGAGGTCAAGAAATCGACCGTTTTCGACGCAGAGCGTCTTGACCCCGCGCGCAAAACACTGAACATGCCGCGCTTCCGCGACCGGCCCACGGGCGTCAGGGCGCTGCACTTCCAGACGCTCCACCGTGAACGCCAGCATTTTGAACATCACCATCGAAAAAGGATGTCGACGATGAGGCTCTCCGCCCCCGCTCTTGTGCTTGCCGGTCTTTTCTTCGCCGCTTGTAGCGGCAGCAAGTCCACGACCAACGATTCTGGTCCCACCACCTGCCAGAGCGCCCGCGACTGCGCCACGGTCGATCCCGCGCAGTGCGCCTCGCCCAAGGTCTGCGTCTGCTCGTCGTCGGTCTGCATCCCGGTCTGCCAGACCAACGCGGACTGCACCGGCTCCCAGATCTGTGTCGAAGGCAGCTGCTCGAACCCGGGCTGCGGCGGCGATCCGGACTGCACCAGCGGCCAGGTCTGCATCGGCGGCGCCTGCTCCGCGCCGACCGCGGCCAGCGCCATCACCGCCTGCGCGGTCTCGCCCGGCAACGCCGACGTCCACCAGGGCTCGACGGTGCAGCTCTCTGCCGTCGCGCAGGACGCGTCGGGCAACGCCGTTCCCTTCACCGGCGTGCAGTGGTCGGTGACCTCGGGTCCGGCCACCATCGACGCCTCGTCGGGTCTGCTCACCGGCGGCGCGGCCACCGCGAACGGCTCGCAGGCCGCGGCGGTCAAGGCCACCATCAGCTCGACGGTCAGCTGCACGGCGAACGTCACCGTCTACGGCACGTTCAGCACCGCCAGCTCGATGCGCGTCGTCGTCATCGACCAGGACACCAAGGCCCCGGTCTCGGGTGCGTGGGTCGTCCTCGACAGCAACACCGGCGCGCCGCAGACCACGGCGGCGGACGGCTCGGTCGTCTTCGCCTCGGTGGCCGCCGGCCCGCACAACGTGCACGCCTTCGCGGCGAACCACGACTACGCCTCGTTCATCGGCGTGACGGGCAACGACCTCGTCATCCCCATCCGCCAGTACTACCCGATCGCCGAGCGCGCGGAGTTCGACGGCACCATCACGGTCGACGACTACAACAACCTCACCGAGGTCGGCCAGATCGCGCACATCGGCTTCTTCGCCAGCGGCATCTCGGGCAGCGTGCTCGACTTCTCGCTCGACAACTTCATTGGCAAGACGCGCAACGTGACCGTGAACATCGGCGGCTCGCAGACCATCCCGAACGCGCCGGGCGGCCTCGTGCTCGGCCTCGGCAGCGACCTCTACGACACGGGCGACTACACGATGTACGCGGACCCGGGCCAGCGCATCCTCTGGGGCATCGGCGGCAACCTCGACATCAACACCATCCTCACCATCGCCTCGCCGATCATCAGCGGAGGCACCTCGAGCATCAACATCGGTGAGCTGCTGCCGCAGGTCCTCCCGCTCCTGGGCAACCTCGAGATCGGCGAGACCGTCGGCGTCACCGTGGGCGCCTCGGGCCCGACCCCGACGCCGGTCACGCAGTCGGTGACCCTCGACACGCCGATGCTCATGAACGTGGCGATCAAGGCGCCGAACCTGCCCAAGTACAACGGCGACTACCTCGACGGCGCCATCGCGCTCACCGGCGCGGCGGCTTTCCCGCTCGGCTTCACGCCGCTCGGCGTGACCGCGGGCCTCGCGGCGACCTCGGACGGCACCGCGAGCGGCCCCAAGACTGGCGCGATCCTCGACCCGGTCTGCACCGGCGAGATCACCGACGGCGGCAGCACCACCGCGTGCGCAACGAACAACCTCCCGCTCAAGATGGCCGCCCGCAACCACGGCCTCGAGAGCTACCCGTTCGGCATCGGCCTGGTCGCGCTGAACTTCAGCGCGCTCACCTCCGGCACGGGCGGCGCGCTCGCCGTCAGCGGCATTATCAATACCCAGAGCACGATCGCGTTCGCGGGCGGCAGCTCTCCCGCGACCGTGGTCGACTTCTCGGCGACGCCGTTCATGCAGCTGCCGGGCGCGACGGGCAACGTGACCTACTCGAAGGGCACGCGCACCATCGCGGTCACCTCGGACGCGGACCCGAGCACGCAGATCTACAAGTTCACGCTGCAGGCCTCGACGCACCAGAGCTGGTCGATCTACATGCCGCCGGCGGGCGCCAGCGGCTCGACGGCGACGCTGGTCAACCCGGTCGACGTGAACGCGGCGCTGGTCGATCTGCAGGCCGACCCGGTCAGCTCGTCGGCGTACGTCGCGGCCATCGCCACCACCGGCTCGAACACCTACGGCACGCTCACCGGCGGCGGCAACGTCACGGTCGACGCGCTCGGCAACAGCCTCAAGGCGTTCTCGGTGCAGACGATCACGGTTGGTCAGTAGCCAAGGACCAACCGTCGCGACCAACGGTCGCGGGCGGCCGCGGAGCGCCAAGGTTGGCGCTCTCGCGGCCGTTCGGTTATTGTGCCGATTGCAGGCGAAAGGAGGTGATGACATGACGGACACGGTTAGACGTTCCGGCATGTGCATCGCCTTCGCCGCAGCAACGGCGTAGGCGAACGCACTTGCAAGTCGGATTCGTCGAGCGGCAGGGGCTCCACCTTGGGTCCCTGCCGCTTTCTTTCGGCCCGTTCGCTCGGGTCATTTGCGGTTGGAATCTCGCGGCGCCACCCACGGCGAGCGAGCGATGTGGAGGCAGTCATGCGGCTCGGATTCGGTGAAATTCTCGTCATCCTCGTTCTCGCTCTTCTCTTCTTCGGTCCGAGCAAGCTGCCGGCGCTCGGCGCCAGCCTGGGCGAGGCGATCAAGGGCTTCAAGAAGGGCCTGCAGGACGGCACCGACGACAAGCCGGCCGAGGCCACCGCGGCCGCCGCTGCGCCGGCCGCCGCCAAGCCGCCCTCGGCGCAGGCGTAGAGCTTCGTTCGAGCTGTGCCGACTCCAGCAGCCATCCGGCTGAACTCCCTGCCGGTGAAGCTGCTCGGGCTGTTCGTCCTCGTCTTGCTGGGGACGGTCGCCATGGCGTTCACCATCGGCCTGCAGACCGCGCAGCGCGCGGTCGAGGCCGAGCTCAAGGCCAGCACCGTCGAACTTGCGCGCGAGACCGCCATCGCGCTGCGCCACGCCGGCAACGACGACGACGCGCTCTCGGAAGAGCTGGCGGCGGCGATCCGGCGCCACCACGGACAGATCCTGCGCGCCGAGCTCGCGCGCCAGGCCGCGCTGGGCAACGACGCGGACTTCCACATCGCCTACGCGAAGGGCGACGCGATCGTCTTCGACCGCTCGCGCGGCCCGGTGAACTGGGAGCAGGGCCGCAGCATCTCCAAGTCGGTCGAGGATGAGCAGGGGCGCGCGCTGCTCTTCTCGCAGGCCTTCACCGACGGCCGCGGCCGCAAGGCCCGCCTCTCGCTGACCACCTCGCTCGAGGAGGCGTCGCGCATCACCATGGCCGAGCGCTCCGCGCTGCTCAAGGTCGCCATCGCCGCCGCCATCTTTCTCTCGCTCGCGCTCTGGCTGGTGGTGAGCCGGATTTTGGTGAGCCGCGTGCGCATCCTCGAGGCGACCATGCGCGCGGTCGAGGGCGGCGAGTTCGAGACGTCGGTGCCCGCGCCCGCGAGCGGCGGCGACGAGCTGAGCGTGCTCGCGCGCGGCTTCAACCGGATGCTCGCGCAGATCCGCGGCTTCAACGCGCAGCTCGAGGGCAAGGTCGCCGCGGCCACCGCGGAGCTGACCGAGAAGAACCGCAAGCTCGAGGAGTCGAACGAGAAGCTCGTCGTCATGCAGCGCGACCTGACTGCGAAGGAGCGCCTGGCCGCGCTGGGCCAGCTCGCGGGCACCATCGCGCACGAGCTGGGCAACCCCCTCAACGCGATCAGCGGGCACGTGCAGCTGCTCGGCCGCCGGGCGGATCTGCCGGAGCCGGCGAAGAACCAGGTGCAGATCGTCGGCAACGAAGTGCAGCGGATGGGGCAGATCATCCGCCGCTTCCTCGATCAGACGCGCGGCTTCACGCCCAGCTCCGAACCGACGCTGCTGACGCCGCTCATCGACGAAGCGCTGGACGTGACGCTCGGCCAGGAGGCGCGCGCGCGCTTGCAGATCGCGCGCGAGGTCGAGCCGGCCGCGGAGCGCGTGCGGACCGATCCCGACCTGGTGCGCCACCTGCTCAGCAACCTGATCGCCAACGCGGCCGACGCGATGCCGCAGGGCGGGACGCTGGCGGTGCGCGCGCGGCGGACCGGCGCGAACCTGGTCCTCGAGGTGGCCGACAGCGGCAGCGGCATGCCCGCCGAGGTGAAGCGGCACATCTTCGAGCCGTTCTTCACCACCAAGCCGACCGGCAAGGGCACCGGCCTCGGGCTCTCGATCTGCAAGGAGATCGCGCGCGCGTTCAAGGGCCGCCTCGAGGTGGAGAGCGAGCCAGGCAAGGGCAGCGCGTTCACCGCGACCTTCCCCGCCGAGCCGTGGAGCGAGCCCGCGCAGGTCGTTTGAGTGCCAACGATATTGATTTGTATGCCAATCATTGGAATGCAACATAAAGCGGTACAGGAGAGCTTGTGAGCCAGCCCCAGCGCATCCTGGTGATCGACGACGACGCCGCCTCGCGCGGCCTGATGGAGCAGATCCTCCTCGAGGACGGGCACGCGCTGACCATCTGCGAAGACGGCGCGGAGGCGATCAAGCTGCTCGAGGAGCACCGCAGCCGGGGCGACGAGTTCGACGCGGTGGTGAGCGACATCCGCATGGTCGAGGCCGACGGGCTGCAAGTGCTCGACTGGGTCCGCGCGCACGCAGTGGAGACGCCGGTGCTGCTGGTCACCGCGTTCGGCAACGTCGACGGCGCGGTCGACGCCATCCAGCGCGGCGCCTACGACTACATCTCCAAACCGTACGACGTGGCCGCGATCAAGCTGGTGGTCGATCGGGCGCTGCGCCACCGGCGGCTCTCGGCGGAGAACCGGCGGCTCAAGCGGGAGATCCGCGATCGCTACGCGCTGCAGAACGTGATCGGCCGCAGCGACGCGATGCTGCAGGTCTACAAGACGGTCGCGCGCGTCGCGCTCACCGACGCGACCGTGCTGGTGACGGGCGAGAGCGGCACCGGCAAGGAGCTGGTCGCGCGCGCCATCCACGGCTCGTCGACGAGATCGTCGGAGCCGTTCATCGCGGTCGACTGCGGCGCCATCGCCGAGGGCGTGCTCGAGAGCGAGCTGTTCGGACACGCGCGCGGCTCGTTCACCGGCGCGACCGGCGCGCGCAAGGGCCTCTTCGAGGAGGCGAGCGGCGGCACGCTCTTCCTCGACGAGATCGGCGACGTCGGCCCGCGCATCCAGAGCCAGCTCTTGCGCGTGCTGCAGGAGGGGGAGATCCGCCGCGTCGGCGAGTCGCAGGCGGTCAAGGTCGACGCGCGCGTGGTCGCCGCGACCAACAAGGATCTGGCCGAGGCCGCGCGCACCGGCAAGTTTCGCGAGGACCTCTACTATCGCCTCAACGTGGTTTCGATCGGGCTGCCTTCGCTGCGCGAGCGGCGCGAGGACATCCCGCTGCTCGCCGAGCACTTCGCCTCTCGGCACGCTGGCGCGCGCGGGGCGAACGTCACCACCGAGGCGCGCGAGGCGATGATGGCCTACGACTGGCCCGGCAATGTTCGCGAGCTGGAGAACGCGGTGGCGCGCGCGCTCGCGCTCAACCCGGGAGGCACCATCCTCGTCGACGATCTGCCCGAGGCGGTGCGCCGGCGCGCGCGCGGCGCCGAGCCGGTCCGCGAGGCCGCGCCCGATTCCATCTTGAAAGATCGCCCGACGCTCGATGAGCTGAACCGCCGCTACGCCGAGCGGGTGCTGCGCGAGCTGGGCGGCAACAAGACACGCGCGGCTGAGGCGCTGGGCATCGATCGCAAGACGCTCTCGCGACTGCTCGGTCCGGACGAGTAGGGCGCGCGCTGCCGCGACAGCGCCGTCGCAGTTTGACCGCAGCGGATTGCTGAACGCCCGCAGCGCCGTTTCCTGAGGGAGCGAGCGGCCTGCGCTGGCCGGCCTTCTTGCGCGCCTTGCGTTGTCGAATTGGCACACAGGAGATCTTCCGCCCTGCCAATCCTGTCGCTGGGCAGGCCACCCAGGCGTCCAGCTCCGCCGGCCTGCACGCTGGCAGCGAAACCAACACCCTGATTTCGCGCCGATCTTTGCTGGGCTCGCCGCGCGTCACGGCTTGGCCGGCTGCGTGCATACCTGCTGGGACAGATTCCAACCGGAGGTTGCCAATGCAGCGCAAGACCACGAAGAGCGGGACGAAGGCACAGCAGTTCAATCGGATCGCCCTGGTGGCCCGCGTGCAGCTCGCCTACGAACAATTTACCGACGCTTGCCAGCGCATGCGCGATGGCGCACCAAATGCGCGCAAAGCTGTCGCGGCTGCTCGCCAACGCCTCCAGCTCTTGAACCGCGCGATGGCGATGATGGCACTCGGCGGAACGCAGCTCACCGCGTAACTGTTTCGATTCGAATCGCTCCGGCTGCTCGGTGCGCGCGGAGGGCCGGCTCCCTGTGCGCGCCCGCGCTGGCGAAAGTGTTGAGCGCTCGCTTGCTGGCGCTCGCTGTGGCAAGTTTCGCGGCTGTCGTCGCACTCATGCCGCGTGCGCGACCTCGACCGCATGCGCGCTCTCCCACTCGTTGCGCTGGCAGCGCTCCTCGCGATGGCTTGTCCCGCCGCGGCCGCGGCGGACAGCGACGCGGGGACACCGCTCGTCGAGGTCACCGCCGCGGCGGCTTCGCTCCCGAGCGGCGATCTGGGCACGCTCTCGATGCCCGCGCTCGCATTGCCTGCCGCAAAGCATCTGCAATTCGGCGCCGGCACCGACTACTTCCGCGGCGGCAACTTTCTCCTCCCCGGCACGGCGGTGCAGCGCTGGAGCTTCTCTCTGGGCGCGGCCTGGGCGCCGCTGCCGTGGCTCGAGGCGTACGGCGCGTTCGGCGCCAGCGACGCGGGCCGCTTCGGGCCCTCGTCGCGGCAGACCCTTTCTTCGGTGGGCGACGCCGATCTGGGCGTGAAGTTCGTGCTGCCGCGCCAAGGGCCGCTCGCGGTGGGCGGCCTGCTCCAGCTCGACATCCCCGCGGGCGTCGGCAGCGTGTCGCTCAAAGGCACCGGCGGGCGAGCGGCGGTGATGGCGTCGCTCTCGGAGAAGGTCCCGCTTCCGGGCGGCCGCTCGCTCCCGCTGGTCGGCACGCTGCTCGCTGGCTATGTGCTCGACGACAGCTACAACCTGCTCAGCACCCTGGCGACGTTCCCTTCGTACGCGCTCGCTCTTTCACTCTACGATCGCGTGCAGGGCGGGCTCTCGATCCAGTCGCCGTTGCGCTACGCGGCGCCGGTGCTCGAGCTCGAGATCGAATCGCCGGTGGCGCGCGGGCAGGAGCTGCCCCCCGGCGGGCACCCTGCGCGGCTGGAGATGATGCTCGGTGCCACCGCGATCCACACGGGCGTGCCCGGCCTCACTGCGCGCGCGGGGCTCGCGCTGTCTCTCGTGCGCACCGGCCGTGCCGAGGCCGACGCGCTGCCGATGCCGGGCTGGCCGCCCGATCCCCCGTGGCGCGCCATCGTCAGCCTCTCGTACGCGCTCGACCTGCGCCTGCTCGAGCGCAAGGCGCCCGCGTTTCATCTCGAGCCGCAAGCGATCGCGCCGCCGCGCCAGGAGGCTCCCGCGCACGCCGCGCCGCTGCTCGGGCAAGCGGTCGGCACCGGCCTGCCGATCGTTGCTACCCCAACGATTGCGACCCCACCGATCCCCGCTGGCAAGGGCCGCATCGCGCTGCTGGTGGTCGACTCGCGCACGCAGGCGCCGCTGCAGAACGCGTGGGTCAGCGCGGTCGAGCTCAACGACCTCGACGCGATGACCGGCGCCGATGGCCGCGCGCAGCTCGACGCGCCGCCCGGCTCGCTCACGCTGGCGGTCGCGCACGATGGCTACGATCCGTTCTCTGCGTCGGCGACAGTGCTCGAAGGGCAGGCGCGCGATCTGACCGTGGCGCTGCAGCCGCAGCTCACGGACGCGACCGTGCGCGGACACATCTTCGGCGACGACGGCAAGCCGCTGCGCGCGTCGGTCGAGCTGGTCGCGCTCGAGGGCGCGGGCCAGCCGGCGAGCGGCGAGCCGCAGATCTTCGAAGGGGTCTATTCGCTGGCGCTGCCGCACGGCTCGTTCAACGTGGTCGCGCGTGCGCCTGGCTATCGCGCCGAGCCGGTGCGCGTCGACGTGCTGCCGGGCGAGGTCGCCTCGCGCGATCTCCGGCTGCACCGCAACGCAGGCGAAGGCCGCGCGCGCGCGACGCCCACGCGCGTCGAGCTCTCCGAGCGGATCGGCTTCCGGCCCGGCACCGCCGAGCTGCTGCCGGGCGCCTCCGCGATCCTCTCGGAGGCTGCGCGCGCGCTCGTCGACGCGGGCGGCCCCGTCACGGTCGGGGTGCGCATCGAAGGCAGCGAGCTGAGCCTGGGCGAGGACGAGCTGACCGGACTGCTCCTCGCCGAGCAGCGCGCGCGCGCGGTCGCCGACGTGCTGATCTCACAGGGCGTGCCGCGCTCGCTCGTGCAGTCGCACGGCCTGGGCATCGCCAAGGAAGGCCAGCCGCTGCTCGAGCTCAAGCGCAGCGCCAGCGGCCGCGGCCCCTAGCTCGCGCGCGACGAGGTCCAGGCGCGCACCTGCGCCGCGAGCCAGGCCGGATCGTCGAGCGAGAGATCGTGCCCGCCGCTGGGATGGATGAGCAGCGGCGCGCCGAAGCGCAGCGCCAGCCGGCGCGGGCACTCGGGATCGCAGAGCGGGTCGCGGGCGCCCGCGATGACCAGTGCAGGCACGGGCAGCGACGGGGGCGCGCGGTAGCGCGACGCGGCCCACAGCTGGCGCAGCACGTTGCTGCGCGCGACCGGCGCGTCGGCCTGGATCTGCGCCCACGCGCGCGCGATCGGGTCGGGATCGGTGAGCAGCTGCGCGGTTGCGCGAAGGATGCGCCGGTTGCGCTGGAGCTCATCGCGCGAGACGAGCGCGCCGAGGATGTCGGGCAGCACCGCGAGCCGCATCCGCCGCCACGGCGCCGCCAGGTTCGCCGCGCTGCTGTTGACCAGCACCACCGAAGCGAAGTCGGTGGCGTGGCGCGAGGTCCACTCCATCGCGACCATCCCGCCCAGCGACATCGCGAAGAGGTTCCACGGACCTGGATGCGCCGCGCGCAGCGCGAGCCAGCGCGCGCGCAGATCCTCGGAGATCTCGGCGATGGAGGTCGGGCTCTTGCGGCGGCTCTCCGTGCCGGTGCCGGGCAGATCGAGGCAGTGCACGGCCGCTCCGTCGAGCTGCGCCGCGAGCGTCCCGGGGAACTTGCCCCAGTGCCGTTGCTCGCGGGCGAGGCCGCGCAGGAGAAGCCAGTGGGACTGCATGTCGACTCCTTCACGAGAGCGCGGCGCGCAACCTAGCGCAGGTTCGAACCGCCAGGCGAGAAGCGCCAGCGCACGCCGAACGTCAGCGACCCGAGCCAGAGATCGTTGGGCCAGAGGTGGGCTGCGCAGAGCGACATCGAGAGTGTCGCGCGGCCCAGCGTGCGCTCCGCCGAGACGGTCAGCTCCCCCTCGGCACTGCCGGACTCGGCGGGAAGGCCCGCGCCCAGCGCCGCCGCGGCGGTGCCGAGCGCGCCCTCGAGCGAGAGCCCGAGCGCGCCCTCCGCGCGGGAGGGCCACGCGAGCGCGCGGTTGCCCAGCCGCTCCCAGGCGGAGAGCGAGGACCACGGCAGCGCCGCGCTGCGCGGGAGCGAGAGCGCGTAGAGGCCGCCGCCCGCGCGGGCCGTCGCGCGCAGGCCGCTCGCGAGCGCGCGTTCGAAGTCGAGGGCCGCCGACGCTCCCGAGAGCTGCAGCGGCGGCCCGGCCTGCGCGGCGCGCGAGAAACCAGCGGCCGCGGGCGAAAGCTGGGCGTCGATCTGCGCGATCGTCAGCTCCCACGAGTGCGCCTCGCCCTCGCGGCTGGCGCGCAGCTCGAGCTGCTCTTGGTACGCGCCGAGCTGGGCCGGTTGCCAGAGCGCCGTCGCGGCGAGCGCGACGCCGAAGTCCCAGCCGAGGCTCGCGCGCATCCACGTTCGCGCGGAGGCCTGCTCGCCACCGCCGCTGCCCGCGCCGAGCGCCGCGGAGAGCGGGCCGCGGCGCAGGTGCGCGACCGCGTCGACCGCGCCTTCGCCGCGCGAGCTGAGCGCGCTGCTCATCTCGAGCTCGAGGCGCAGCTGCGAGTCAGTGCTGCGATCGTCGTCTCCCCCCGACGTCGGTTCGGCGGGAGCTCCGGCACTCTCGCCGGTCACTTCGCGCTCGCCGGTGGCGACGGACGCGGCGAGCGGAGCGTCGTCGTCGCTCTCCGCCTCCTCGCTCGCGTCGGCGAGGGTGAGCGCAGCAGCCTCGGGCCCAAGCTGGCCCGCGAGCGGCGCGATCTGGACCGGAGGCGGCGCGATCTGGACCGCCGCGGACGCGTGCGCGGCGAGCGCGAGCGCCAGAGTGAAAAGATGGATTCGCTGCATCGGGACCTCCCGCTCGCGAAGGCGAGCGAGGCGGCGCATTGCAGCGGGCGTACCAGCGCGGATGCGCGATCGCGGGGCGGCGCGCCTGACCGCGCGCGGCCTTACCGGGCGCGGCCCGGATGCTCGCGAACGGCGGCGGCGGCGCGCTCGAGCGTGTCGAACGCCTCGTGCACGATCCCGCTCTGCGCGCAGTGCCGCGCGAGGTAGCTTCCCTCCTTCGCGAAGGCCTGATCGGCGTGCGCGACGAGGCAGCGGTCGGCGAAGCCGTCGCCGATGCCGACCACCCAGCTTGCGCCGCGCGCGCGCAGATCGGCGACCGCCACCCGCTTGCACGAGCCGCACGCGACGCAGCCCTGCGCGCGCGACCGCTCGTCCCAAGGAAAGGTCACGCGCAGGTGCGGCGGACCGAAGTGCGCCTCGTTGGCGCGCAGCTCGATGTGCGCGCGCAGCTCGGGCGGCAGCTGCGCCTCGAGCACAGCCTCGACGTACTGCCGCAGCCCGCCCGAGGCGAGGATGAACGGCGCGCCGCGCGCGCGGCACGCCTCGACCAGCTCGGCGAACCCCGGCCGCAAGCGCCCGGTGCGGGCCGCGAACTCGCGCACCTCGGCTTCGCTCGCCTGCACGTGCGTGTAGATCGCCTCGATGATCCCGCGCGTGTCGAGCGCGCCGCTGGCGAACTTCGCGCGCTCGGCTTCCCAGTGCGCGGCGCCGCCGAAGTGGCGGCTCACTTCGTCGCCGATGTCGAGGAGCGTGGCGGTGCCGTCGAAATCGCAGACGACACCGATGGGCGAGGGGCGCGGGGAACTCATGAGGCGCAGGCGAATAGCGGCGTTGCCGCGCGCGCGCAAGCGGCCGGTCGTCCGCGGTGGGAGCGGCAGCCCGTTTCGCTCTATGGTGCGCGGCCTATGCCTTCGCGCTCTCTCCGATCGGCCTCGCTGCTGTCCCTCGCGTCGCTCGCCGGTTCGCTGGCCCTCGCCTGCGGACACAAAGAGCCCACGCCCGACGCGCCGGGCGCCGCCGACTACTACCGCAGCCGCCTCGCCGACTCCCCCAAAGGCTCGCGCGCCACCGAGTACCGCGATGCGCTCGAGAGCGCCGAGTTCGCCGAGGCCCAGGCGAAGGGCACCGTGCTCGGGTTCCGCACGTTCCTCTCTGAGTTTCCCGACGGGCCGCACCAGCGCCAGGCGCGCACGCTGCTCGAGGCGCTGCGCTGGAACGACGCGGTCGCCGACGGCAGCGAGGGCGCGCTGCAGGGGTTCCTCGCCGACGAGCCGAAGGGCGCGCACGCCGACGAGGCCTGGTCGCGCATCGCCGAGCTGCAGCTGCGCGCGGCGCTCGCGAGCCAGAGCGCCCCCCAGCTGCGCGCGTGGCTGGCCGCGCATCCCAACGCGGCTGGCCGCGACCGCGCCGCCGCCGCTCTTGCCGCGGCCGATTTCCGCGCCGCCACTGGCGCGCCGTTGCACCTGCGCCGCGCGCTGCTGCGCAGCTACTTGAGCGAGCACCCCGACGGCGCCCAGCGCGGCGAAGCGGAGTCGCTCGAGGCGAGCGCGTCGGTCGAAGAGGCGGCGCTCTTGGGCGACGAGCTGGAGCTGCGCGCGTGGGTCCGCGCGGGGAGCGCGGAGGCGAAGCGCGCGCTGGCGGGCCTTGCGCTCGCCGATGCGGCCTCTCGCCTCGACGCGGGCGAGCTGGCCGAGCTGGCGCGCGGGGCCGACTCGCCCGAGGCACGCCGCGCCGCGAAGCTGCTCGCGTCGCTTCACAAGTTGGGCGGTCGCGCGAAGGACGCGTCCGCGCAGGCACGCGCGCTGCGCCTGCCCTCGGCGCACGACAGCGCCAGCGAGCGTCCGTCGGCTCCGCGCGAGCGGGCACGGGCGCTGCGCGATGCGGCGCTCTCGCTCGATGGCCGCGAGCTGGCGCCGCTGCTCAGCGAGATGTCCGCGGCGAGCCCATGGGTCGCCGAGGCCGCGCTTGAATCGGCGCTCTACCTCGCCCGCTCGCTGCCGGCCGAGGAGGCGCGCGTGCGGGCCGCGCGGGCTGCGGCGGCGCTGCAACCCATCGCGCAGGACGGGCCGCACCTGGCCGCGCTGGCCATCGCGCTCTATGCGCAAGGCGACGGCGCGGCGGCGCTCGCGCAGGCCCGGGCTGCTGCCGCGCGCGATCCCCGTTCGCTGATCGCGCTCATCGTCGCGGCGAAGCTCGAGGCGGAGCAGGGCGAGCTCCCGCTCACGCTCGTCAGCTCGCGGGCGCTCGCGCGGGCCGCGCACAACGCGCTCGATGCGCGCGCGGGTGGCGCGCCGCTGGCGACGCTCTCGCCCGCGGGCGCGGGCGGCACCGAAGGCGAGGAGGCCCCGACGCTCTGGTCGCTCTGCGCTGCTGAGCAGGCCGCGCGCGCCGCCGAGGCGCTGCTCGGGTTCGCCTCGAGCGGGAGCGCGGAGCAGGAGTCTGAACGCCGACGCGCCACCGACGAGGCCGCCGCGGTCGTCACCAACTCCGCGCGCGCGGTGGCCGCGGCAGAGCGCGCGGTGCACCGCGAAGGGGCGTGCGCCGCCGAGAGCGCGCTCTGGGCTGCCGAGGTGTCCCGCCGCGAAGAGCAGCGCGCCCGCGCTGCCGCCGCGCTGAAGAAGCTGGGCGATCTCTCCGCGGAGGCGCTTGCCCGCGCGCGCGAGCGAGACCCGGGAGCGCAGGTCCGCGCCGTGCTGGGCGCGCCCGCCTGGACCGAAGCGACGCCGCCGGTCTTGCGCGCTGCTACAGTTGCTCCATGAGCCCCGCCGCGCACGCGCCCCTCTCGACCACGCCGGCCGCCTGCGGCGCGGTGCTGCTGGCGGCCGGCGCGTCGTCGCGGATGGGCGCGCCCAAGGCGCTGCTCGTCCACTCCGACGGCCGCACCTTCTTGCGCGCGGCCTGCGAATCGCTGCACGCCGCCGGGGCCGCGCCGCTGGTGGTGGTGCTGGGCCACCAGCGCGAGCTCATCGAAGAGGAGCTGCACCGGGTCTCCTCGAGCCTGCCCGCGGGCGCGCTGGAGCTCGCGATCAACCCCGCGCCCGAGCGCGGCCAGCTCAGCTCGATCTGCACCGGCCTCGCCGCGCTCTCCGATCGCGTCCCCTCTGCGCTGCTCGCGCTGGTCGATCAGCCGTCGCTGCCGCGCGAGGTGCTGGCGCGCTTGCTCGACGCGGCCGCGCGCGAGCCCGGTGCGCTGCACGTCCCGCTCTTCGCTGGCGCGCGCGGCCACCCCGCGATCTTCCCGACCGCGCTGCTGGCCGGTTTGCGCGCCGCGCGCGAGGGCGAGAGCGCCCGCGAGGTGATCGCGCGGCTGGCTGTGCCGGTGCGCGAGCACGCGGTCGAGAGCGCGTCGGTGCTGCTCGATCTCGACACGCCGGAAGAGCTGGCCGCCTGGCGCGCCAGGCAGGAGGAGACGCGATGAGCTCCGGACTCGGTTCTCCCTCGGGCGGCGCGGGCTGCGCGAGCGGGCACGCACCGCCGCTCAGCGACGGCGAGCTGTTCGCCGAGTGCGCCCGCCGCTCGGCCGCGCGCGAAGCCTACGCGCTCTGCACGGTCGCCTCGACCGACCGCTCGGCGCCGCGCGATGCGGGCGCGAAGATGCTCGTCGCGCCCGACGGCTCGATCCGCGGCACGGTCGGTGGCGGCCCGCTGGAGGCCGCGGTCATCGGCGAGGCGGCGCAGCTCCTCTCGAGCGGCGGCGCGTCGCGCCTTCTTCGCTTCTCGCTCACCACCCGCGGCGACGAGGCCGAGCCGCTCCCGCCCGACGGCATCCCCGAGCCGGATCTGCTCGGCATGAAGTGCGGCGGCGAGGTCTCGGTGCTGGTCGACATCTGCCGGCCCGCGGCGCGAATCCTCCTCTATGGCGCCGGTCACGTCGGCGAGCGGGTGGCGACGCTCGCGGGCGACGCCGGCCTCTCCTGCGTGGTCATCGACGACCGGCCCGAGTTCGCCGATCCCGCCCGCTTCCCGCGCGCGGCGCAGGTGCTCTGCGAAGACCTCGCCGCCTCGCCGCTCGCCGGCCTGACGCCGGGCTCCGAGGACTTCGTGGTCATCCTCACCCGCTGCCATGCGCTCGACGAGGGCGTGCTCCAGGCCGCGCTGGGAACGGCCGCGCGCTACGTCGGTCTCATCGGCAGCCGCCGCAAAGTGGCGGTGCTCCTGCGCAGCATCGAGCAGCGCACCGGCGTCGACTACCGCAACGATCCGCGGCTGCACGCGCCCATCGGACTGCGATTGGGTGACAAGACGCCGGGCGAGATCGCGGTGTCGATCCTCGCAGAGCTAATTTTGGTGAAGAGCCGCGGAGCGCTCGCGCACAACCGGCTGCCCGACTCGCCGCGCACGGCGGCCAAGAGCCAGAAGGCGTCGTGAGCCCGAGCGCGCGGAGCCTTCTGGCGCGCGGCTCTCCTTGACGGCCTGCACGCCTGTTCACTACTGTCGCGCGCGATGCCCACTCCAGAGGAGCACGCGAATTCCGGCGCCGGCTCCGCGCTCGCTCCGTCCGCTCCCGCCGCTCCGCTCACGCCACTGGCCTCCAGCCTCGGGACGCAGCCGCCGCTCGCGCCGCGCCGCTACGCGCTCAAGACGAGCGCGCTGCCGGTCAAGGGCCTCGTCGATTACGACACGCTCAACGAAGAGCAGCGCGCGGTCGCGCTCGCCCCCGAAGGCACGACGCTGGTGATCGCCGGCGCGGGCTCCGGCAAGACGCGCACGCTCACGTACCGGGTCGCGCGGCTGCTCGAGACGGGCACGCCGCCTGAGCGGATCCTGCTGCTCACGTTCACCAACCGGGCCGCGCGAGAGATGATGGCGCGCGTCGAAGCGCTCTGCAAAGTCGATCTGCGCAAGCTTCTCGGCGGCACGTTCCACCACGTCGCGCACTCGCTGTTGCGCGATCACGCCTCGTCGCTCGGCTACCGCGATCGCTTCGCGCTGCTCGACCGCGAAGACTCGAAGGAGCTGATGTCCGCGGCCACCGCGGACCTGGGCCTCGGCGTGGGGACGCGCCGCTTCCCGCGCGCCGACGTGCTCATCGACCTCTGGAGCAGCGCGGTCAACACGCAGCGGCCGATCGCGGAAGTCCTTGCCCAGAGCCACCCGCAGTTCCTCGCGCTCGAGGAGCAGGTGCTCGCGGTCTGCCGCCGCTACGCCGAGCGCAAGGCGCACATGAACGCGATGGACTTCGACGATCTGCTGCTCAACTGGCAGCGGCTCCTGCTCGAGGTGCCCGAGGTGGCGAAGTCGATCCGCGCGCGCTTCTCGGCGGTGCTGGTCGACGAGTACCAGGACACCAATCACCTGCAGGGCCGCATCGTCGACGAGCTCGCCCGGGAGCATCGCAACTTGCTGGTGGTGGGTGACGACGCGCAGAGCATCTACGGCTTTCGCGGCGCGCGCTTCGAGAACATCCTGCAGTTCCCCGAGCGCTGGCCGGGCTGCCTGCAGCTGAAGCTCTCGATCAACTACCGCTCGACGCCGCCCATTCTCGCGCTGGCGAACGCGTCGATCCGCAACAACCGGCGGCAGTTTCCCAAGGAGCTGCGGCCGCACCGCGAGGGCGGGATGCTGCCGGCGCTGGTCCCGCTGCGCGATGTGCAGCAGCAGGCGGAGTTCGTCGCGCAGCGGCTGCTCGAGCTGCGCGAGGAGGGCATCGCGCTCAAGGACATGGCCATCCTCTACCGCGCGCACCACCATTCGATGGAGCTGCAGATGGAGCTCCTGCGCCGCGGCATCCCATTCCTGGTGCGCAGCGGCGTGCGCTTCTTCGAGCAGGCGCACATCAAGGACGTGCTGGCGTTCCTGCGCTTCGTCGCCAACCCGCGCGACGAGATGTCGTTCAAGCGCATCGTCAAGCTGGTGCCCGGCATCGGCGCGGCGAGCGCGGACGCGCTCTGGGCGCGGCTCGACGAGGCGGCGCGGCGCGGAGAGAGCGCGCACCTGAAGCTCGAGAGCTCCTCGCTGGACGAGGCGATCCCGGCCAAGGCGCGCGGCGGCTTCCGCCGTTTTCGCGAGGCGCTCGCGCAGCTGGCGATGCCTTCTTTGCGCGAGTCGCCCAGCGAGATGATCGCGTTCGTCCTCGAGGAGGCCGGCTACCGAGAGGCGCTCAAGGTCCGCTTTGCCAACGCCGACGCGCGCGCCGACGACGTGCGCCAGCTGGCCGACTATGCGCTGCAGGCCGAATCGCTCGAGCAGTTCCTCGCCGACCTGACGCTGCTCGATTCTCTCGAGAGCGAAGACGTGATCGAGGGGGCCGAGGCCGACGAGAAGGTCACGCTCTCGAGCGTCCACCAGGCCAAGGGGCTCGAGTGGCGCGCGGTCTTTCTCGTCTGGCTCGCCGACGGACGCTTTCCCAGCGCGGTGGCGCTGCGCGGCGATGCGCGCGCGGGAGACGGCGAAGAAGAAGAGCGGCGCCTCTTCTATGTGGCGTCGACGCGTGCGCGCGACGAGCTCTACCTCTGCTACCCGATGCTCCATGAAGAGCGCGATCGCGCGCGCATCTTGATGAAGCCGTCGCGCTTCCTCGACGAGCTGCCCGCGCTGCCGGCGCCGCCGTACGAGAAGTGGTCGATCGAGCCCGAGCCGCTCCCGCGCTTGCCGGGCGCGGGCTAGCGCACGCCCGGGTTCACTGGGCCCACGCGCATCCGTCCAGTTGACCGATCGCGCTTTCGCGCGCTTCGCTGAATCTGCTGGAGGGCATGGCGCATCTTCTCGACGACGGACAGCGAAGCGGCGCCAGCGCAGCCGCGCACAACACCGTCGAGAGGATGCACCAGGTGAGCGCCCTGACGATGAACGCACCGCGAATTGGAGCCCCCCCGATGGAGTCTCCGCGGGCCGCCCTCGGCAGCTTCTTCCGCAGCCTGCTCTCGTTCGTCGAGCGCAAGCAGCTCGGCGCGCAGGTCCGCGCGCTGGTCTCGCCCGAGACGCAGCGGCAGATGGATCACCCGCCCTTCGTGTTCCGCTGGGTGCCGTCGCCGGCCATCGACGAGATCGAAGCCGCGCTGCAGAAGCTGGGTGGCCCGGCGCTCTGCCACGAGTTCGGGCTCGAGCTCTCTCGCGCGCTCGGCAGCTCGGTGGTGCAGCCGGTGCTCCGCGCCGCGTTCTTCCTCTTCGGCGAGACGCCCGAGGCGGTCTTCGGCCACCTCGACCGCTTCTTCTCGTTGCCCACGCGCGGCATCACGTTTTCGTGGCGCTCGGTGGTGGCGGGCAAGGGCGTCGTCGAGGCGCGCTTCGTCGGCCCCAACGTCCCCGAAGGCGCCTACCACGTGCTGCAGGGCTCGCTGCAGTGGATCTTCGACGAGCTGCTCAAGCGCCCCGGCACGGTGGGCCCGGTGAACATCGTGCACGTCGACGAGAACGGCTCGCAGGTGACCTTCGAGGTCTCCTACTAACGGGTACTAGCGGGCTGTTTTCGAGAGCTGCTGGTACGGAATGAACAGCCGGCCCGGCACGCCCGGGTTGCCCTTCGGAATCGAATGGCAGCTGTTGCACGAGCCGCTCGAGGGGCTCGACTGCATCGCCATCTTCCAAGTGCCGCGCTGGATCTGCACCGAGAGCGGGAAGACCACCGGCTCGGCCGTGTAGAAGTTGCCCGCTGAGTTGGTGTTGAGCGTCAGCGTCTGCTGGTTCGCGTCGGTGATGATCACCTGCGCGTTGGGCATGCCCGCGTTCAGCGGCGCGTTCGGATCGCTGAAGACCGTGCCCGCGACCGTCCAGGCGGGCGCCGCCACCGCGCCGTCGTGGCAGCCCATGCAGTCCTGGCCGGGCTGCATCGCCGGGCCCTGATCTGGAATGCCGCAAGCGGCCAGCGCCGAGAGCGCGGCCGCCGTGAGCAGGCGAGTGGCGCGGGCGCGGAGCACTACTTGCCGCCAGCCACGGTGACGTCGAGGGTCATGTGGCACGCGTCGTCGATCTTCACCAGCAGCAGCGCCGGGCGCTCGATGCTGTACTTGTCGAGGCTGACGTCGAACGTGCCGGTGACGTGCCACGCGGTGGGCGAGGTCATCTCGACGTGGACGTTGAACGTCTCCGGGAACGTCTTGCCGTGCAGCTCGAGCTGGCCGCTGACCGGCACGTCGAGGCGCGCCGGGTAGCTCGCGGGCGGCGCGATCTTGGTGACGCCCTTGAACGTGACGGTAGGGAACTTCGCGCCCTCCATCACCTCGAGCATGTGCTCGTCGCGGTTGGTGTCGCCCGAGCGGAAGCCGGCCACCTTGGTGCGGACCATCACCTGCACGGTGCCGTCGGCCTTCGCGAGCACCTTGCCGTCGAGGTCGTTCGAGGTCGCCTCCACCTCATGGAGCTTGTGCACGATGTGGTACTTCAGCGACGACGGCTGCGTCACCGAGAGCAGACGATCGCCCGCGGCCTGCGCGTGCGCGGGCGCCGCTGCGAGGCCGAGCAGGGCGCAAAAGAGAGCGGAAAACGCGAGCGGGCGAGCGGTCATCGAAGTCTCCAGGTTTCCGAAAATACGTGGTGTAGCAATGATTGCGGTAGCAACGATCACAGTACGATCGCGCCGACCGCGACCATCATGAACGCGAGCGTGGTGTAGCCGAGGGCGAGGTGGACCGCGGCTAGGTTCTTCTGGTCGGCGTACCCCTCGCGCGAGGCGGTCCAGGCGCCCAGCCCGGCCTCGCAGAGCATGCCCGCGGTGGCGCCGAGCATGCCGAAGCGATGGATGTCCGCGCGGCTCCAGCCCGCGTCCTTGGGCGGCGCGACCGGCACGGGCGCGAAGATCGCCAGCGCGCCGGTGCCGGCGAAGATCACCTCGGTAGAGATGGCGAAGATGCTGTGGATGGTCTCGTAGCGGCCGGTCGAGGCGCCGCCGAATCGATCCGAGTAGCTGAGCTGGCCGGTGATCATCGTGCCGACCATCAGCGTCGCCAGCGCGAAGCCCGCGGTCTGGTGCATGGTCAGGAGGAAGCGGCGGGTCTGCATCTCGTTGAGGACCCGCTCGGCCTCCGGGTCGACCTGCTGCTTGCCTTGATCGCCGAGGAGATCGAAGTCGAGCGACTGCGCCGGCGCTGCGCTGGAGGGCAGGCCGGTGAGCGCGCCCGGAGCCGCGCTGGTGGCGGCCGGGCGGTCGTCGCTGCCGAGGAGCGGATGCCCGGGGCCGGAGAACGACAGCGAGATGGCCAGGAGTGCGCCGACGATCATTGCGGGGCTCCACAGTTCAGCCAGGCGACGATCCGGTTTTGATCGGACGGATCTTGCCAGCCGCCCTGCGGCATGCTCCCGCTGGTGATGCGCGAGAGGATCTGGCTCTGTTCGGCGATGACGCCGGAGTAAGTCGAGAACTCGCTGTGGCAGCCGACGCACTCATTGTTGAACGCGGCCTGCGCGTAGTTGGTCCAGGTATCGGTGCAGGTCGAGCCTCCGCCGCTCCCGCCGCCCGAACCGCCAGCGCTGCCGCCGCCTGAGCCGCCGCCGCTGCCGGCGACGCAGCTGCCGCTGCTGCAGACTTCTCCGTTGGGGCAGTCGGTGTTGACCGTGCAGCTCGCGACGTAGGGAGGGTTGTAGACGCACGCGCCCGACGAGCAGGTGAAGTTTGTCGGACAGTCGGTGTCGGCGGTGCATCCGGCCACCGGCGCGGGAGCCCCGTCGGACACGGCGCCGCCACACGCGGTCGCGAGCGCGAGGAGCGCGGCTGCACACGACGAGCGGACCGCTGTCGGGGTCAATTTCATGGAGGTACAGTCACCGGAACGGTTGGGTTTGCGCATCGCGCAACTGACCGTGGGGGGAAGTCGCATGCACCGCAAGTCTTAGATTTGCAACGCGCGTTTCCGAATTGGAAACCCCCGGGGCGGGTGCGCTTGACTTGGGCGGGCTGCATCTGTCAGGACGCGCCGGATGCCTGCTGTCGTCGCCATGAGCGGAGGGGTCGACTCCTCGGTCGCGGCCGCGCTCGCCACCGATGCGCGCGGGGCCGACGACGTGCTCGGCATCTCGCTGCGGCTCACCTCCTCCGGCGACGGCAAGGAGCGCGCGGGCCGCTCCTGCTGCGCTCCCGACGATCTCTACGACGCGCGCCGCGCCGCCGCCGCGCTGGGCATTCCCTTCTATGTCTTCGACGCGGAAGAGCGCTTCCGCACGCAGGTGATCGAACCGTTCGTCGCCTCCTACGCGAAGGGCGAGACGCCCAACCCGTGCGTGCGCTGCAACGATCACGTCAAGTTCGACTGGCTGCTCGACCGCGCGCGCAAGCTGGGCGCGGACGCGCTGATGACCGGCCACTACGCGCGCAGCGAGCAGCGGCCCGACGGCAGCTGGCAACTCCTGCGCGCGCGCGACCCGGCGAAGGACCAGAGCTACTTCCTGCACGGCCTCACGCAGGAGGCGCTGCGGCTGGTGCGCTTTCCGCTCGGCGAGCTGACCAAGGACGAGGTGCGTGCGATCGCGCGCAAGCGCTTTTTGCCCAACGCGGACAAGCCGGAGAGCATGGAGGTCTGCTTCGTCGCGGGCGAGGAGCTGCCGCAGTTCCTCGAGCGCAACGGCGTCGAGAAGGCGAAGGGCGAGATCGTCGACGTCGAGGGGCGCGCGATCGGCGAGCACGGCGGCGTGCACCACTTCACGGTCGGGCAGCGCAAGGGCATCGGGCTGTCGCGCCGGCTGCCGCTCTACGTCGCGTCGCTCGATGCGCAGAGCCAGCGCGTGGTGGTCGGCACGCGCGAGGAGGTCTCGCGGCGCGACTTCGAGGCGACGCTGCCGCGGTGGACGCTGGCGGCGCCCGAGGCCGGCGCGCGCTGCGAAGTGCAGATCCGCCACCGCGGCCGGCCGCTGCCGGCGCGCCTGTTCGCCGAGGCCGGGCGCGTGCGGGTCGAGCTGGACGAGCCGGCCGTCGGCGTCGCGCCCGGGCAGAGCGCGGTCTTCTATCTCGGCGACGCGGTGCTGGGCGGCGCGCAGATCGCTTGAGCAAATGATTGCTGTGCCAATGATTGGTACACAAACGACCTAGGCGTCGCGCCGCTCGCGCACGCCCAGCTGCGCCAGACCCGGCGCTGTCGATTCGGTCGCGCAGCTCGAACCCTCGTCGAGCCACGGGTCGCGGCCGTCATCGCCCGCCGCGCCCTCGAGGAGCCGGCGATCGAGCAGGTGCTCCGGCATCACGTTGCCCATCGCGGCCAGCAGCGAGTCGCGCACGCCCGCGTGATCCTTCTCCAACTCCGCGAGCAACCGCTTGACCCGCTTGCGCTGCAGATTCTCCTGCGAGCCGCACAGGTCGCACGGGATGATCGGGAAGGCCGCACTCTGCGCGAAGGCCGCGATGTCGTCCTCCGCGCACTGGTAGAGCGGCCGGATCACCGTGTTGCGCCCGTCGTTGCTGCGCAGCTTGGGCGGCATCGAGCGGGTCTTGCCGGAGAAGAGCATCGAGAGCAGCAGCGACTCGATCAGGTCGTCGCGGTGGTGGCCGAGCGCGATCTTGCTGCAGCCCAGCTCTTGCGCCGCGTTGTAGAGGATGCCGCGGCGCAGGCGCGAGCAGACCGGGCAGGTGGTCTCGCCCTGGGGCACGAGCCGCTGGACGATCGAGTAGGTGTCCTCGCGCAGCATCTTCACCGGCACGTGCTGCGAGCGCAGGTAGGCCTCGAGCTGTGCGGCGGGGAAGCCGGGGTGGCCCTGATCGAGGTTGACCGCGACCAGCTCGAACGGCACCGGCGCCCGCTGCTGCAGCGTCTGCAGCAGGTAGAGCAGGGCGAACGAATCCTTGCCGCCCGAGATGCCGACGAGGATGCGATCGCCGGCCGAGATCATCTCGTGCTGCGCGATGGCGCGGCCGGTGAGGTGCAGCAGCTTCTTCTCGAGCCGCCGATCGGGCGCGTGCGGCGGCACCGGCCCGCGCAGCTTCGCTGTCGTCTCCACCAGACCCTCGCGTGTCATCTGCGCCAGGCTAGACGGCCGCCAGCGCGTTCGCCCAGCCCGCGCGCGCGATCGCCCGCGCCATCCGCGGCGTGTTGTACGACCAGCCGAGGCGGCCGTCGGGTCCGGCGACGATGATGCCGCCCTCGCCGTGCGCGCGCTCGCGCAAGAGGCCCACCGCGTCGGCGGCGGCCTCGCGGGGCGAGCAGCCCTCGCGCACGCGCACGCAGGCGGCGCGCGCCATCGAGACCTTCAGGATCGCCTCGCCGACGCCGGTCGAGCTGGCCGCCGCTTCGTGATCGTCGGCGAAGGTACCCGCGCCGATGATCGGCGTGTCGCCCACGCGGCCCGGCCGCTTGTAGACGGTGCCGCCGGTCGAGGTGCAGGCGGCGACGTGGCCGCGCGCGTCGACCGCGCACGCTCCGATGGTGCCGAGCTTGCGCCGCACGGCGTCCGCGCCCTCGATCGCCGCGAGCGCATGCAGCTCCTCCCAGCGCGCGCGTTGCTGCGCGGTGACCAGCAGCTGGTTCGGGTAGACCGGGATCTGGCACTCGCGCGCGAACGCCTCGGCGCCCGGGCCGCACATCAGCACGTGGGGCGTGTCATCGCAGACGCGCCGCGCGAGCAGGATCGGGTTCTTCACCGTCTTCACGCAGGCGACGCCGCCCGCGTGCAGCGTCGCGCCGTCCATGCAGGAGGCGTCGAGCTCGGCCTCGCCGTCGGAGGTGAGCGCCGCGCCGGTGCCGGCGTTGAACGTCGGGTCGTCCTCGAGGACGACCGCGGCCATCTGGGCCGCGTCCAGCGCGGTCCCGCCGTCGAGGAGCACGCGCAGGCCCGCCTCGGCCGCGCGCCGCACGCCCTCGAGATACTTCGCCGGCACCGCCTCGGCAGGCGTCCCCGCGCCGCCGTGGACGATCACCGCGGGGCCGCCGGCCTGGTCGAGCAGCGCCGCAAATTCGCTCTCCGTCAGATCACCTGCGTAGCTCATGGGCGCGCCTCTAGCATGAATGGCGGCCGCTCGTCTTGACGGAGCCCGCCTCTTTGCGCTCTACAGCGCGCGACCGCACAGGAGGCTTCAATGGCCAGCAACGTCTCGAAGCAGGAAGTCGTGATCGTCGGCGCCGCGCGCACGCCCATCGGCGCATTCCAGGGTTCGCTCGCGGCGGTGTCTGCGCCGCGGCTCGGCTCGGTGGCCATCCTCGCGGCGCTCGAGCGCGCAGGCGTCGCCGCCGATCAGGTGCAGACGGTCTTCATGGGCGAGGTGCTCCAGGGCGGCGTCGGCCAGGCCCCCGCGCGCCAGGCCGCGCTCTTCGCGGGGCTGCCCAAGTCGGTGCCGTGCGTGACGGTGAACAAGGTCTGCGGCTCGGGCCTCGAGGCGGTCATCGAGGCGGCGCGCGCCATCGCGCTGGGCGAGCTCGACGTCGCGGTCGCGGGCGGCATGGAGTCGATGTCGAACGCGCCCTACTTCAGCCACGCGCTGCGCGGCGGCGCGCGCATGGGCAACACGGAGTTCAAGGATCTGATGATCCACGACGGACTCTGGGACCCGTACAACGACATGCACATGGGCATGTGCGGCGAGAAGTGCGCCGCCGACTTCTCCTTCTCTCGCGCCGCGCAAGATGAGTACGCGCTCGAGAGTACGCGCCGCGCGCAGGCCGCGCAGAACGAGGGCGCGTTCAAGGCCGAGATCGCGCCGGTGCCGCTGCCGGGCAAGGGCGGGTTCCCCAAGGGACTGGCGATGACCAAGGACCTCTTCGCGGGCGCGGCGCTGGCGACCGACGACGACGGACCGAAGAACGCCAAGCCGGACAAGATCCCCGGGCTCAAGCCCTCGTTCAAGAAGGACGGGACCATCACCGCGGCGAACGCTTCGAGCATCAACGACGGCGCGGCCGCGGTGGTGCTGATGAGCGCCGAGCGGGCCAAGCGCGAGGGCAAGACGGTCCTCGGCCGCATCGTTTCGTACGGGCACGCGGCGCGCGATCCGGTCGAGTTCACCATCGCGCCGGCCGACGCGATCAAGACCGCGCTCGAGCGGGCAGGCTGGAAGACGGGCGAAGTCGACTTCTGGGAGATCAACGAAGCGTTCGCCGTCGTCGCGATGGCGAACAACCAGCTGCTCGGCCTCGACGCGAAGAAGGTCAACCCGCGCGGCGGCGCGGTGGTGCTCGGTCATCCGATCGGCGCGAGCGGCTGCCGGCTGCTCGTCACGCTGCTGCACGAGATGAGGGACGCGGGCGCGAAGAAGGGCGGCGTCTCGCTCTGCATCGGCGGCGGCGAGGGCATCGCGATGTTCGTGGAGCGCGCATGAACAAGGTCTTCCAGAGCGCCGCCGAGGCGGTCGCCGACGTCCAGGACGGCGCCGTGATCATGAGCGGAGGCTTCGGCCTCTGCGGCAACGCCGACCTGCTCATCCGCGCGCTGCTCGAGAAGGGCGTGAAGAACCTCACGCTGGTGAGCAACAACTGCGGCACCTCCGAGCGCGGCCTGGGCGTGCTGCTCAAGACGCGCCAGGTGAAGAAGGTCATCGCCAGCTACGTCGGCGAGAACAAGGAGTTCGAGCGGCAGTACCTCTCGGGCGAGATCGAGGTCGAGCTCAACCCGCAGGGCACGCTCGCCGAGCGCATCCGCGCGGGCGGCGCCGGCATCGGCGGCTTCTTTACGCCGACAGGCGCGGGCACGCTGATCGCGCAGGGCAAGGAGTCGCGCGTGCTCAATGGCCGCGAGATGATCTTCGAGACGGGCCTTGCCGCCGACTACGCCATCGTCCACGCCTGGAAGGCCGACACGATGGGCAACCTGGTCTTCCGCAAGACCGCCCGCAACTTCTCGCCGATGATGTGCACCGCCGCGCGCGTCGCCATCGTCGAGGCCGAGCAGATCGTGCAGCCGGGCGAGATCGACCCCGACCAGGTGCACCTGCCGGGCATCTACGTGAAGCGGATCATCCAGGCCTCGCGCGAGCCGAAGTGGATCGAGAAGCGCACGCTTCGCGCGGGGTAAAGAGGAGCGCGCTCGCGCTTCCTGTTCGTGCACCCGTATACGATGTTCGTTGCTGTACCGACTGTTGGCACACAACATACTTTCGAGAACGCCATGCCGCTGACCCGAGATCAGATCGCCATCCGCGCCGGCCAGGAGCTCAAGGACGGCAACTACGTGAACCTCGGCATCGGCGTGCCGACGCTGGTGGCGAACCACCTGCCCAAGGGCGTCGACGTGGTGCTGCAGTCGGAGAACGGCCTGCTCGGCATCGGGCCGTACCCGACCGAGGCGGAGCTCGACGCCGACCTGATCAACGCGGGCAAGGAGACGGTGACCGCGATCGCGGGCGCCTCGTTCTTCTCCAGCGCCGACTCGTTCGCGATGATCCGCGGCGGCCACATCGACGTGGCGATCCTCGGCGCGATGGAAGTGAGCGAGACGGGCGACATCGCGAACTGGATGATCCCCGGCAAGCTGGTCAAGGGCATGGGCGGCGCGATGGACCTGGTCTCTGGCGCGCGCCGCGTGATCGCCGCGATGGAGCACACCGCGAAGGACGGCTCGAGCAAGGTGCTCAAGCAGTGCCGCCTGCCGCTGACCGGGAAGGGCTGCGTGAACACCGTCATCACCGAGCTCTGCCTCTTCGAGATCACCCCGAAGGGGATGGTCCTGCTCGAGCTCGCGCCCGGTGTCACGCAGGAGCAGGTGCGCGCGGCCACCGAGGCGAGCTACACCGTCTCGCCCTCGCTCAAGACGATGTCCGTCTGACGTCAATCGCCCGGCAGGGCCCGCTTTGTGAGAAGCTTTTGCCCATGACGACTCCCGAACGTCGAGCCGACGCCCAGAGCCGCTTGCGCAGGTCGTTCACCGCGCTGGGGGGCGCGCGGGCACTGCTCGCGATGAAGCCGCCTTGCCCCGACGACGCGGTCAATCGTGCCTCGGCGGCCGCGCTGCACGCCGTCCGCGCGCTGGTCGACTCCCAGTGGGCGCGCGATAGCCAGCCGCACTGGGACCCGACCCACCGGCCGGGCATGTCGCGGCCGCCCGGCCTCGCCGCCGAGCGCAAGCTCAGCTCGCTCGACACCTTCCTCAAGCTGCTCGACAAGTTCGAGGCGCTCGCGTCCAACATGAGCCTGCCGCCCGACTTCACGCTCTACCTGCGCACGCTGGTCGAGGACGGCCTCGACGCCGACACCGGCGAAGCGCCCGACTACGATCTCGACGAGGCGGCCCGCGCGCTGCAGACGGCGAACCAGCTCATCTCCGCGGTCGCCTCGCAGATCGGCATGGAAAAAGAGTTCGGCAGCGCCTCGGCCAGCTGGGCGAAGCTGCCTTCCCAACCCGCGGGTACGCCATGACGACGACGCCAGGTCCAGAGACGCGCAGAAGCCCGCGCCTGCAGCATGAAGTGCTCGTGTCGGTGACCTCGCCCGGCAGCGTCTTCTCCGGCTGGGGCACCAACCTCTCGCTCGGCGGCGTGTTCGTGAACGCGCCGGCGACCACGCCGCAGGACACGCCGGTCGACGTGCTGCTGCAGCTGCCCGGGCAGCCGGAGTGCAAGCTCAAGGGGCGCATCGCCTGGACGCGCGCGCCCGGTCCGGGCGTCGCCGAGCCGGGCATCGGCATCCAGTTCCTCAACCTCGATGCCGAGATGCAGGCGCGCATCGCCACCATGGTCGAGCGGCTCACCGTCGACCTGGCGTAGCGGTGGCAGGCGCCGGGCGCGAGGTCGAGCTCACCGCCGAGTCGCTGGCTCACGGCGGAGAGGCGATCGCGCACCTCGACGGGCAGGTGGTGTTCGTCCGCGGCGCAGCGCCCGGAGATCGCGTGCTCGCGCGGCTGGACGCGGACCCCTCGAGCACAGCCAGCCCGGACCTCGTTGGTGTACCGACCGTCGGTACACAAAATGTTGGCACACCAATCAATTCCAGGGCGGCGCGCCGCTTCCTCCGCGCGAAGACCCTGCGCGTCCTCTCGGCCGGGCCCCTGCGCACGCCGGCCCCCTGTCCGATCGTCGAGCAGTGCGGAGGCTGTCCGATTCAGCATCTGGAGGTCCGCGCGCAGCGAGAGGCGAAGCGCGGGCTGGCCATCGACGCGCTGGTCCGCCTGGGGGGCCTCGCCGATGCTGCCGCGAAGGTCGAGCCGATCGCCGCGAGCCCCGCTGCGTTCGGCTATCGCAAGCGGGCGCGGATGCACCGCGCGGAGGACGGCGCCTGGGGTTTCGCCGGGCAGGACTCGGAGGGCGGCCGGCCGCCGATCGTGCCGGTCGACCGCTGCCTGCTCTTCGAGCCGGCGCTGCAGGCGCTCGCCGATGCGGTGCGCCCGGTGCTGGCCGAGCTGGATCTCTCCGAGGTGGTTGACCTGGGACTGCTGGTCGACAACCGCGGCCGCGGCGCGGTCGATCTGCGCACGATGTCCGCGCCGGGTCCGCGCGTGCGCCACAAGGCGGAGCAGCTGCTGCGCCGCGTGCGCGGACTGCGCGGGGTGGTGGTCGGACCGCCCGGCGAACCGAGCTTGTTGGGCGAGCCTCTGCTCGCCGACGCGCCGGTGCAGATCGACGGCGGCGCGCCGTTCCGCCTGCGCGCGAGGCCTGATCTCTTCGCGCAGGCGAACCGCGGCGCCGTCGAGGTCCTCCAGCGGACCACGCTTGAGTTTCTCGGGCCCGCCGCGCAGGGCCGCGTGCTCGAGCTGTTCTGCGGCGCCGGTACGCTGACGCTGCCGCTGCTCGCCGCCGGCGCGCGCGCGGTGATCGGCGTCGAATCGGCCGGGCCCGCGCTGGGCTTTCTGCGCAAGTCGGCCGACGAGGCGAATCTCTCCGGACCGCTCCCAGCGCGGTCGGGCGCGTCGTCTGGCTCGTCCGGGCCGCGGCTCCAGCTGATCGCGGGCGACGCCGCGCAGGTGGCCGCGTCGCTGCGCGTAAGCGAGCGGGGCGCGCTCGACGCGGTGCTGCTCGACCCTCCGCGCACGGGCGCGCCGGCCGCCGTCCGCGCCGCCGCCGAGCTGCTCGCGCCGCGCATCGTCTACGTCAGCTGCGACGCGCCCACGCTCGCCCGCGACGCCAGGCAGCTCGCCGCCGCCGGCTACCAGCTCACCCGCGCGCGCCCGATCGATCTCTTCCCGCAGACCGCGCACTTCGAGACCGTCGCGCTGTTCGAGCGCCTCCCTCCGCGATGATCGAGCGCGTCGAAGAGTTCGCGCAGCTGCTCCGGCAGAACGGCCTGCGCATCTCGCCCGCCGAGAGCGCCGACGCGCTGCAGGCGCTCGCGCTCATCCCGCTCGAGGAGAAGGCGCAGTTCCACGCGGCGCTGCGCTCGACGCTGATCAAACGCGGCAGCGACACCGACGCGTTCGATCGGCTCTTCGAGATCTTCTGGAGCGGCGGAAAAGATCTGGTCGACGGCATCGCCTCGTCGCTGCTCGGCAAGCTCAAGGAAGAGAAGTTCAGCGAGCAGACGCTGCAGCAGATCGAAGAGCAGCTGGCGCAGGCGAACCTGACGCCGCTCACGCAGGCGTTGATGCAGAGCCGCTCCGACGCGCTCGCGCGGCTGTTGCGCGAGGCCTCGCTCAACGTCGATTTCCGCAGCTTGCAGAGCCCGCTGCAGCGCGGCTTCTACGCGCGCCGGGTGATGGCCGCGGCCGGAGCGCCGCAGAGCGAATCTGAGATGGGACGGCTGGTCGAATCGCTGCGCGCGCGCGGCGTCGACCCGGCGGCCATCGAGGCGGTCGAGCGGCAGAACGAGCTGTCGCTCCGGGCGCTCGAGGAGGCCGCGCGCCGCATCGCCGAGCGCGAGCAGCGCCTTCGCGACCCGGCCGCCCGCGGCGAGACGGGCCTTGCCCAGCGCAGCCTCGCGTCGCTCACGCCGCAGGAGATCGAGCGGATGCGCGCCTTGGTGCAGCGGCTCGCGGAGAAGCTCAAGGAGCGCCTCTCGCGCCGCCGCAAGGTGCGCCGCAAGGGCGCGCTCTCGGTGCGCCGCACGCTGCGCAAGAACCTCGCGCTCGGCGGCCTGCCCGCGCAGCTGGTCTTCCGCCGCAAGCGGCCCGAGCGGCCGGAGATCGCGGTGCTCTGCGACGTCTCGGACTCCGTGCGCAACGTCTCGCGGCTGATGCTCCAGTTCGTCTACACGCTGCAGGCCCACTACGCGCGCGTGCGTTCGTTCGTCTTCGTCGCCGAGCTGGGCGAGGTGACCCACCTGTTCAAGCAGGGCGACGTCTCCGCCGCGGTCGATCTGGCGACGGCCGGCAAGGTGATCAACCTCGCCGCCAGCTCCAACTACGGCCAGGCGCTCGCCGAGTTCCACCGCGGCTTCTTGGGCTCGATCAACCGGCGCACCACCGTGCTCATCCTCGGCGACGGGCGCAGCAACTACAACGCGCCGAACGCGTGGGTGCTCGACGACCTCAAGCGGCGCGCGCGCCGGGTGGTCTGGCTCTGCCCGGAGGACAAAGGGGCCTGGGGCTTCGGCGACAGCGAGATGCCGCTCTACGCGCGCCATTGCGACCGCACGCTGCCGGTCAAGTCGATGGACGATCTCGCCCGCGCGGCCGACGAGCTGCTGCCCTGAGGTTCGACGGTCTTCCCAAAAGCGGAGAGGAGGCTCGGCGAGCTTGGCTCGACGAGGGGAACCGGGGAGGTTCCCTCTCAACGACTTGACACGGCCCCGCGGATGTCTAGGTTGCGCCCGCCGCGAAGGCATCCCCCGGCTCTCAACTCGGAGAAGACACCATGGCAGCCAAAGAGATCAGCTTCCACCAGGCCGCGCGCGAGCAGATCCTGCGCGGCGTGAAGGTTTTGTCGGACGCGGTTGCGGTGACGCTGGGCCCCAAGGGCCGCAACGTCGTCATCGAGAAGTCGTTCGGCTCGCCCACCATCACCAAGGACGGCGTGACCGTCGCCAAGGAGATCGACCTGGGCGACCGCTTCCAGAACATGGGCGCGCAGATGGTCCGCGAGGTGGCGACCAAGACGTCGGACATCGCCGGCGACGGCACCACCACCGCGACCGTGCTCGCGGCGGCCATCTACTCCGAGGGTCAGAAGCTGGTCGCGGCGGGCCACAACCCGATGGCGCTCAAGCGCGGCATCGACGCGGCGGTCGAGGCGATCGTCGCCGAGCTGAAGAAGCTCTCCGTCAAGACGCAGGGCAAGACCGAGATCGCGCAGGTCGGCACCATCTCGGCCAACGGCGACGAGACCATCGGCAACATCATCGCCGAGGCGATGGAGAAGGTCGGCAAGGAAGGCGTGATCACGGTCGAGGAGGCCAAGGGCCTCGAGACCGCGCTCAAGGTGGTCGAGGGCATGCAGTTCGACCGCGGCTACGTCTCGCCGTACTTCGTCACCGATGCGACCCGCCAGGTCGCGGAGCTGGAGGATCCGTACATCCTCATCAGCGAGAAGAAGATCTCGAACATGCAGGAGCTGATCCCGCTGCTCGAGCAGACTGCGCGCTCGGGCAAGCCGATCCTGCTCATCGCCGAGGACATCGAGGGCGAGGCGCTCGCCACGCTGGTGGTCAACAAGCTGCGCGGCACGCTGAAGGTCGCGGCCATCAAGGCGCCCGGCTTCGGCGATCGCCGCAAGGAGATCCTCAAGGACCTCGCCGTGCTCACCGGCGGCCAGGTCGTCGCCGAGGAGCTCGGCAAGAAGCTCGAGCAGCTCACGCTCGCGGACTTGGGCCGCGCGCGCCGGGTGACCATCGACAAGGACAACACCACGGTCGTCGACGGCGCGGGCAAGAAGGCGGACATCGAGGCGCGCATCAAGCTGATCCGCGCGCAGGTCGCCGAGACCACCAGCGACTACGACAAGGAGAAGCTCCAGGAGCGGCTCGCGAAGCTCGCGGGTGGCGTCGCGGTGGTGCAGGTCGGCGCGGCCACCGAGACGGAGATGAAGGAGAAGAAGGCGCGCGTGGAAGACGCGCTGCACGCGACTCGCGCGGCCGTCGAAGAGGGCATCGTCCCCGGCGGCGGCGTGGCGTACCTGCGCAGCCGCGCGACGCTCTCGGGCCTCAAGCTGAGCGCCGAAGAGAAGGTCGGCGCAGATGTGATCTTCCACTCTGTCGAGGAGCCGCTGCGCCGCATTGTCGGCAACGCCGGCCTCGAGGGCAGCATCGTGATCATGAAGGTCCTCGAGGGCAAGGGCGCGTTCGGCTACAACGCGCGCACCGACCAGTATGAAGATCTGGTGAAGTCGGGCGTGATCGATCCCACCAAGGTGTCGCGCACGGCGCTGCAGAACGCAGCCAGCGTGGCTTCGCTGCTGCTGACCACCGAGGCGCTCATCGCCGAGAAGCCGAAGAAGAAGGCGAAGGCCGCGGCGGGCGGCGGCATGCCGGATATGGGCGGCATGGGTGGAATGGGCGGGATGGGCGGCATGGACTACGGCGGCGGAGACGATCTCGACTACTAGGCGAGGCCCGGGGAGCGGCGCCGCGCGGCGTTGCTCGTCGTTGGCGTACCCAACAGTACGCCGTCCTCCTCGCGCCTTGCGCGGCTTGCTCCTCGGGCCTCGCCTGGCTTGAAGTGGCGAAGACCCGGTCTCCCTTTTGGGGGCCGGGTCTTCTTGTTTGGGGCGGAGCTTCCTCGCGGGCGCGTGGATTTATCTATTTCCGCAGAGTCCGGGTCTTGGGTGCAGAGGAAGGGACTCCCCTTCCCAAAACCGGAGATGGCCATGACTCGTTTGCTTGCTGCTGCTGTTCTCGCTGCTTCGTTGCTGGGCTCTGCGGCGCGCGCGGACGGTGCGCAGGTGCAGGACGACCAGGCGAAGGTGCAGGCGGATCGCGCGAAGGATCGCGCGGACACGCAGGCGGTGAGGGCCGACCGGCGCGCGGAGCGGCAGGACAAGGCGCAGCGGCGGCAGGATGCGCGGCAGCTGCGGCGCGATGAGGCGAGCGGCAATGCGGCGGCGGTGCAGGCGGACGAAGCGAAGGTGCACGCGGACACGCAGGCGGTCCGCGCCGATCGCGAGGCCAAGCGCGACGCCAAGGCGGAGCGGCGCGCCGATCGGCAGGAGACGCGCGCGGACCGGCGCGAGGAGCGGGCCGACAAGGCCGCGGGGAAGTAGCGCAAAGGCGTGCGAAGCAGAACGGGCGCTCCGCATCGCTGCGGGCGCCCGTTTGTGTTTTCGCAAATGATTGGGACCCCAATCATTGCGATGCCAACGATCTGGGCCTAGGCGCTGAAGCTCGAGCCGCAGCCACACGTACTCTTGGCCGCCGGGTTCTTGAACGAGAAGCCGGCCTGGCCGAACTGGGTCTCGACGTAGTCGATCTCGACGCCCATCAGGTACATCGACGACATCGGGTCGACGAAGCACTGGATGCCGCTCGACAGGAAGGTCGAGTCGCCGTCCTTGGCGCCCTCTTCGTCGAGGTCGAGGCTGTACTGGAAGCCGCTGCAGCCGCCGCCGACGACCGCGATGCGCAGCCCGGCGAACTTGTTGCCCTCGCGCTCCATCGTCTCCTTGACCATGGCCGCGGCCTTGTCGCTGAGCGCGACCATCGGGCCGGGCTCGCTGCCGGTGTCCTTGGCGGCGTTGTTCTGCGGGGCGGCGCTGTTCGTCTCGACTGCAGTCTCCATCGGTTCTCCTTCGGCGGCCGGATAGGTCGGCAATTCAGTGTAACTCGCGCGGGTCGATGCTGCCAAGGCCGGGCGCGAGAAAGGCAACGAGCATGCGGTCTGATGCCAGCCGGACGCGAGAGGTGCGCGAGCGTGCGCAGTTCCGCAAGGGCCTCACGGATTGACCGACCGGCCGCCGTCGACCGCGAGGATCTGGCCGGTCACGAAGGGCGCGCTGGCGAGGTAGACGACCGCGCTCGCGACATCGCCGGGGCTGCCTTCGCGCGCGAGCGGGATGCGCCCGACGAGCCGAGCGTGCTCCTCGTCCGAGGTGTTCGCGGGATGCATGACGTAACCAGGAGCGACGCCGTTGACGCGAATCTTGGGCGCCCACTCGACGGCCAGAAGCTGCGTGAGCGCCGCGAGGCCGGCCTTGGCGGCGGTGTAGTGCGCATATCCCGGCCAGACCTGGCGCGTGCCGCAGAGATCGAGCAGGGTCACGATGGCCGCGCCCGGCGTCTGCTCGAGGTGCGGCAGGGCGGCGCGCGCGAGCAGGAACGGGCCGGTCAGGTTGGTCTGCAGCATCGCCTCGAAGCGGGCGCGATCGAGCTCGCGCGCAGGCACCCGCTCGAAGGTCGCGGCGGAGAGCACCAGCAGATCGAGCCCGCCCAGCGCGGCCGCGGCTAATTCGGCGATCTGCTCCGGGCCTCCCTCGCGCGACTGGTCGCCCTCGACGAGCGGCGCGCAGTGGCCGAGCGCTTCGATCTGCCGCGCGGTCTCCTCGGCGGCGGCGCGCGAGCCGCGAAAGTGGACCGCCACGTCGGCGCCAGCCTGCGCGCACGCAAGCGCGATCGCGCGGCCCACGCGGACTCCCGCGCCGGTCACCAGCGCGCGCCTGCCATCGAGGATTCCCATCGTGCGAGTGTAGCGCATGCCTCGGGACGCGCAGCGCTGCCTGCGCGCGCACTCATTCGGTTGACACCTCCGCGCATTCCTCCGAGCGTGCGCCACGAATGGGCGAGAGCAAGCGCAAGAAGAAGGCGGCGGCGGCAGCTCCGGGCGAGGGCGCTGTCTCCCATCCAGCGGCGCAAACCGAAGCAGCGCCACCCGAGGCGCCCTCCGCGAACGAATCGGCCGCGCAAGAGCCGCCGCTCTCGGGCGCGCCGCTGCCGCTGTTCGCGCTCGAGGCCGACTGGCTGGGGGGCTTCCTCGAACTCTGCTTCGCCGACCAGCGGCTGGTCGGGCTCTGCCGCGAGCTGAAGATCACCACCCCCGGATACCGGCTGGAGGCGCTGCCGCCCGAGCAGGTCGCGCGCGTGCTGGCCGACGAGTACCGCGCCGCGGAAGATGTCCGCGCGCCGCTCGAGCAGGCGGTGCGCGAGGCGCTGCGCTCGCCGCTTTTCGACGGGCGCGCGCTGGGCCGCGAGCAGCTCGGCGAGATCCTCGAGGACGTGCTCGACGTGATGGTCACCGGCGATCCGCTGCAGCAGCTGGCGCGCATCGCCTGGGCCGCGCTGCTCGAGCCGTTGCACGCGGGTGGCGCGGCGAAGAGCGCCATCGACGAGGGCCTGCGCGCGCTGGAGGCGCCGGTCCGGCCGGGGCCGAAGAAGGCGGCGACGCTCGACGAAAAAGCGGCGCGCAAGGAGGTCGAGGCGGCGCGCCGCGCGCTCGAGGAGATGAAGAAGCGGGCCGAGCGCGCAGAGCGCGAGCGGGACTCGCTGCAGCGCCAGCTGGCCGAGCAGCGCGGCGAGACGGCCGAGCGAGAGCAGCGCCTCGCCGAGGAGCGCAGCGAGCTGGCGCGCCTGCGTGCCGAGCAGGTCTCTCTGCGCGCGGAGCTGACCCGCCTGACCGCCGCTGGCGACGGGCGCGCGCTCGCCGATCTGCGCCGCGCCGAGGCGGAGGCGCGCGGCCTCACCGAGAAGCTCGCGCGCAGCGAGGAGGCGCGCGCGCAGGCCGAGCAGCGCCTCGCTTCGCTCGAGAAGCAGCCGCACGAGGCCCCGCGCGCGCCCGCGCCGCTCGACGCTGAAGGGGAAGGCGAAGGGGCCGAGGAGCTGCCCAGCGAAGAGGAGGCGCAGAGCTTCCTCCTGCCCGTGTTCACGCGCGAGTTCTACGACTCGATCGATCGATGGTCGCGCCGCATGCAGCGGGCCGCCTTCGACAAGATCCACCGGCTCGCGGAAGACTGGCGCCACGGCTCGCTGCGCGCGCTCGCGCTCGGCGGCTTGCCTGGCTACTACCGGATCCGCGTCGCCACCGACGTGCGGCTCATCTATCGCCGCGATGGAAACCAGCTGGAGATCCTCTCGCTGATCGACCGCGAGGATCTCGACCGCTACATTCGCCAGGCCCGCACGCGCTGAAGATGGTTTGCGTGCCAATGATTGGCATGCAAATGAATGGGCTCACTGCACCTGCACGAGCCCCGAGTCGCCCGAGCCGGCCAGCGCGGTCGAGCCGATGAACGCGTTGTCGGAGGCCTTGCCCTCAGCCAGCGAAACCAGGGTCACGATGTAGTAGCCCGACGCGACGAAGGCCGAGCCGTCGACGGTGAACGTGCCCACGCGGTACGGCTCGTCGCTCAGCGCCAGGAGCGCCAGCGTCTTCGGGTCGTTGTACTGGATCGACGACCAGACGATCGACGGCACGCCCGTCGGATTCTGCGGATCGATCTGCGAGACGAGCACAGCCGCCGGGAGCAGCCGCCCGTCGGCTCCAGGCGCGTCGTCGCGCGTGATCGTCAGCGAGGTGCCGGCGCTGATCTGCTTGACCTGCGTCTTGTCGGCGAACTCGACCATGTGCGGCGGCGGGCCCGGCTGGAAGCGGGCACCGTACGCGTCAAAATCGGAGCCGTCGGGGACCTGGATGATCAGCGTGTACGTCACTCCTTCCTCGAAGGTGAGCGGCGGCTGGCCGGCAGGCGGGCTCGCCGAGTTCAGCTCATAGAGGCCGCTGCCTTGATCCGGCACAGAGAGCACGCGGTCGGTGCCGCCCTGGCCGCTCGCGATGCAGCCGCCCGCGTCGGGCGCGCCGATGCAGCTCTCGTAGATGAACTGCGTCGTCGCGCCGGTGACGCCGGTGATGGACGCGCTCGACAGGTCGGTCGGGTTGCTGGTGTCGATGCTGGCGACGAACGTGAGCAGCACCGAATAGGGCCCGAGCATGCTGCCCGGCTGCGCGGGGTTCGGCAGCGCCGGCGTGTTGACGAAGAGGCCGGCGACCAGTGTCTGGGTTCCGCAGCCCGCCAGCAGGGCCGTGAGCGCGAGGGCGAACAGCGGGCGTCGAGGCATGAGACCTCCAGCGGACGGCGAGCTGCGATTGTAGTCCAGATGTGCGAGCGCGACCCAAGCTATGGTGCGCGGGTGCAGCGGAACTACCTCGGCGGCAGCCCGGCGCGCGAAGCGCTGCTCGTCTGGATGGCGACGCTGGCGTCGCTCGGCGTCCTCGAGTTGGTCGCGAGCGGCGTGCCGTTCCTGGGCCAGTGGATCGGCGCACTCGCGGTGGCCGCGTTTCTTTGGGTCCCGCAGCGGATGCTCGAGCGGCGCGTCCTCGACGCGGCCGACGCGGGCCTCACGCTCTCGCGCTGGCGCAGCGATCTGCTGCACGCGCTCGCGCTCTCTCTGGCGGTGCTGCCGCTCTTCGTCGCCGCCTATCTGCACCTCGGCGCGATCGTCGCGACGCTTCCTGCGCCGCTCGACGCGCTGGTCGCGCCGTTCGCCGCTCCCGCCCATTTCTCGGTTCGCTGGCCCGCAAGCGCCGAGGCGCGCTGGGCGCTGTTCGGGCAGCTCGGCGGCCACGCGGCGGTCGCGCTCTCGGAGGAGTTCTTCTACCGCGGCTACCTCACGCGGCTCTTCGAAGTGCAGTGGCCGCCGCGCGCGCGGATCGCGGGCGCGCCGATGGGCCGCGGTGCGCTCCTCGCCGCGGTGCTGTTCGCGCTCGGCCACCTGCTCATTCCTGCGCCGTTCCGGCTGCTCACGTTCTTCCCCGCGCTGCTCTTTGCCTGGCTGCGCGCGCGCACCGGCACCGTCGCTGGCGCGGCGCTCTTCCACTTCCTCTGCAACGCGACGCTGCTCCTCTTGCAGACCTCGATCATCGCGCGTTGACCACAGGCCGCGCGCCACGCGGGTAGAAGTCGCGGCGCGGCAAAGCATCCCTCGAGAAGCCTTGGGGCTGCTCGTGCGTGCATCGCGCGGGCTGGTTACGATCGAAGCCGAAGCGCGAACCAGCGCCGACGAGGTTCTCCGGCAATGCCTGAATTCATCGCCATCCATCTCAGCGACGCGGCACTCCTCGGGTGCGCCCTCCGCGCGGGGGGGGCGCGCCTCTCCCTCGGCGAAGGCGAGCCGGCGGCTGGCGTCGGGTTCTTCCAGAGCGACGACCTGCTGCTGCGCAAGCGGCCGCTCACGGGCGAGGCCATCGCCGACCAGCTCGCCGAAGGGGTTGAGAGCGAGGCGGCGCTCATCTGCTCAGGCCAGCTCGCGGGCGCCGCCACGCCGCCGCGCGCGTACCACGAGGAGGCGACGCTGCCGTTTCGCTTCCGCCGATGGCTGATCAGCTTCGCGGGAGATCCCGGCGCGCTCGCGCCCGCGCGCGCGGCGCTGCTCGCGACGTTGCCCGACTTCTTGCGGCGGCTCGCCCGCGGCGAGAGCGCGGCCGAGGCGCTGGTGCTCCAGTTCCTCTCCCGCCTGCGTGAGCTGGGCCGCCTCGACGACCCCGAGCTCGACGGGACCAGCGCGGCCCGCGCGATGGCGGCGGCGCTGGGAGACGCCGAGCGCGCGCTCGAGGCCCGCGCGATCCCCCGTCCGCCGCTCGCGATGGTCGCCAGCAACGGCCGCTCGCTCATCGCGCTGCGCCGCGGACATCCGCTCTGGCTGCGCAGCATCGACGGGCTGGACACCTGCGCGCGGCACGAAGTGTCGCCGCAGTCGAGCGCGCAGAACGCGCTCGCCGGGTCGCACCGTGCGCTGAAGGCTCGGCTGCTGCTGTCCGGACCGATCGCTCCAGGCGCCGACGAGGGGCTGCTCGCCATCCCCGAGGGGGGGCTCGTCGCCATCGACTCCCAGCTGAAATTGCATCTGATGTAAGCTCAGACCTATGGACGAGATCGCCATCGGCATCGACCTCGGCACCAGCTATTCCTGCGTCTCCATCCTCGAGAATGGCAAGCCGATCGTCATCCCCAACGAGTGGGGCGAACGCACCCACGCGTCGGTGGTCAGCTTCCTCGAAGACGGCACGGTGCTGGTCGGCAACAGCGCCAAGCGCAACATCATCACCAACGCCGACAACACCGTCTATTCCGCCAAGCGGCTCATCGGCCGCTTCTTCTTCTCCGACGAGGTGAAGAAGGCGCAGGCGGTGATGCCCTACAAAATCATCGAGGGCGAGAACAACTCGGTTCGCCTCCAAATCCGCGACGCGCTCTTCAGCCTGCCGGAGATATCGGCGCTGGTATTGAAAGAGATGAAGGCGATCGTCGAAAACTATCTCGGCCACGAGGTGACCAAAGCGGTGGTCACGGTGCCCGCCTATTTCAACGACAACCAGCGCCAGGCCACCAAGGACGCCGGCCGCATCGCCGGGCTGGAAGTGCTGCGCATCCTCAATGAGCCCACCGCCGCGGCGCTCTCCTATGGTTTCGGCCGGGACATCACCCAGCGCATCGCCGTCTATGACCTGGGCGGCGGCACCTTCGATATCTCGATATTGGAGATCGGCAAGGACGTATTCGAGGTCCTATCGACCGCCGGCGATACCTACCTGGGCGGCGACGACTTCGACGACCGGATCATGACCTGGCTGGCGAACCTGTTCATGAAGCAGACAGGCATCGACCTGCGTTTGAACAAGTATTGTCTGCAGATGCTCAAAGAGGCCTCCGAGCGGGCGAAGATCGATGTCGGCCGCGACGGTGTCGCCAAGGTCCATATCGAAGGAATATGCCAGGACCCGTCTGGCAAAGTGATGGATCTCGACGCCACGCTGCATGAGGCCGAGTTCAATCGGATGACGATGGACCTGGTCCAGCGCACATTCAAAGTGTGCGACGAGGCGCTGCAGAGCGCGCGGATGACCGCGAGCGATCTGGACGCGGTGATTCTCGTGGGAGGCCCGACGCGACTGCCGATCATCCGCACCAGCGTGAAGCATTACTTCCAAAAAGCGCCGATGGCGGGCATCGACCCGGATGAGGTGGTCGCGATGGGCGCGTCCATCCAGGCCCGCTCGCTGCTCGACTCCAAAGGAGAGCATTTCCTCCTCGATGTCACGCCGCTCACGCTGCGCGTCGGCACGGTCGGTGGATATACCGACAAGATCATCGACAAGAACACGCCGATTCCCATCGAGCGCAGCAAGAGCTACACGACCAATCGCGACGGCCAGGAGAAGGTGAAGATTCGCGTCTATCAAGGCGAGTCGAACAAGGCCGCTGAATGCGAGCTGCTCGGCGAATTCGAATTCTCCGGATTCCGCATCGCCTATCGCGGCGAGGTGAGAATCGAAGTGACCTTTGAAATCGATACCAACGGCATCGTCAATGTCACCGCCGCCGACGTGGAGACGGGCCAGAAGACCAGCTGCACCATCCATTTGAGCTCGGGCCTCACCGAACAGATGATCCGCTCGGCGCAGACGAAGAACGCCGCCACCGTGCTCTCGCGCGAGGCGGCCGCGTGAGCGAGCCGGCGCAGCCCATCGACGATGCCTTCGAGATCGAGGCGCAGGCGCTCGCGCAGATCATGGATGAGCTCGATTACTTCCAGATATTGAAGGTCGCGCCTGCCGCGCCGCCCTCGGAGATCAAGCTCGCTTATTATCGCGAATCACGGACCTATCACCCCGATCGTTTCTATCGGCTCGATACCGGCGATTTGAAGGACGCGATTGGCCGCATCTACAAGCGCATCAATGAAGCCTATGTCTGCCTGCGCGACGACGCGCGGCGGACCAAGTATCTCGCTGATATCAGCGGGCCTGACCGGCAGAAGAAGCTGCGCTTCGTCGAGGCGAGCGAGCAGGAGCTGAAGAAGGACAAGGAGCAGGAGATCGGCGCGACTCCGCAGGGGCGCAAATTCTTCATGGCGGGCTTGCAAGACTTCGCGGCGCAGCGGTTCGCCTCGGCCGAGCGCAATTTCAAGATGGCGCTCACGTATGAGCCGGGCAACCCGAACTACAAGATCAAGCGGGACGAGGCGGCCAGGCTGGTCCGCTAGCCGTCTGCGCGCGAGGGTGACTTGAGCTTCGATCTGATCTGCGCCGCCGTCGCGCTGCTCTTCCTGGTGCTGGGGCTCTTCCGCGGCCTCATCCGCCAGCTGCTCGGCGTCGCGGGTTTCCTCGGCGGGCTCATCCTCGCGCGCATCTTCGCGGCGCCCGCGGCGGTCGCGTTCGGTCCCGCGCTCGGCCTGTCTCCGACGGTGGGAACCATCGCGTTTTCAATTGCGCTCTTCTTCATCGTCGAGGTGATCGCGCGGCTGGTGGCGAACTTCCTCCACGAGCACTTGGGCGCCATCTCCGGCACGCTCGATCGGCTCGCGGGCGGCGCGCTCGGACTCGCCAAGGGGCTCTTGGTCGTCTGGGCGATCGCCTGCCTCGCGTCGCTGCTCTACCGCCACCTGCCTGCGTCGGAGCGCAACCGCGGAGTCCTCGCGACGCTCGACATCGGTCACTCCAAGTTCGTCGGCTGGGCCGACGACGAGAGCTTTCTCGGCGACGTGGAGCAGCAGCTGCGCGGCGAGCGCGCGCGGCCCGGCGCAGCGCCGAAGAGCGGCGGGACGATCCGCGATTCCAGGACGGGAGCCGCGATCCGCATCAAGCCGTAGCCGGCGCGGCCGAGCAGGGCGGCGATGGCCGCGCTACTCGAGCGCCTTGCGCAGCGCCGCCTCGACGCGCGGCAGCGCCTGCTCGATCTCTTTCTCGCTGACCGCGCCGACGCTCAGGCGGAACCAGCCGGTCTCGCCCATCAGGCCGAACGCCTGGAACGGCACCATCCCGAAGCCCGCCTCGTCGAGGAGATACTTGCGGATGGAATCGTTGGTGTTCAAACCTTTCTTGCCGATCAACGAGACTTGCACCGAGAGGTAGATCGCGCCTTGCGGAGCGATCGCGCGCACTGGCAGGCCGGCGGCGGCCATCGCGGCGAAGCCCTTGTAGAGCTTGTCGAGGCGCGCCTGCAGGCCGTCGAGCAGCCAGGCCGAGTAGCGCTGGCGCTCGGCGCTGTCGCGCAAGAGCTCGGCGGTGGCGACCTGCTCCGCGCGAGGCGCCCAGGCTCCGACGTGGCCGAGGATGTCGCGCATCGCGCCGATCACCGCGCGCGGGCCGACGCCCCAGCCGACGCGCACGCCGGTCGAGGCGAACGCCTTGGAGATGCCGTCGACGAACACGACGTACGGCGCGCACTCGGGGACGAGACCGACGGGCGTCGTGTGCTGCGCGCCGCCGAACGTGATCTGCCAGTAGACCTGATCGTAGAGCAGGTAGAGCGGCTTCTGGCCGAGCGGCTCGCGGCGCTTGTTCTCCGCGACCACCAGCTCGCCGATGCGGCGCACTTCGTCGGGCGCGAGCACGGTGCCGGCCGGGTTGAGCGGCGTGCAGAGCGCGAGCAGGCGCGCCTCTTTCAGGTGCGGCTCGAGCGCGCGCGCCGTGGGCAGGAAGCCGTCTTCCGCGGAGCAGGGGACCGCGACGCCGCGCGCGCCGCAGAGGTGCACGTAGTGGTTGTTGTTCCAGCTCGGCACCGGGTAGACGACCACGTCGCCCGGCTCGACCAGCGCCGTGTAGGCCGCGTAGATGATCGGCCGCGAGCCGCCGGCGATGACCACCGACTCAATCGGCACGTCGAGCTGCAGCCGGGTGCGGAAGTCGTCGCGCACCGCCTCGCGCAGCTTGAGCACGCCGTCCGACGGCGGGTAGTTCGTCTCGCCCGCCTGCAGCGCGCGCATGGTCCCGTCGAGGAGCGCCTTGGGGATGGGGAACTCCTTCGAGGAGAAGTCGCCCACGGTGAGGTTGCAGATCTGCGCGCCCGCGGCCTGCTTGGCGCGAATCTCGGCAGCGATCTTGAGAATCTCCGACCCGACCAGGCCACGCGCCATCTGCGAGAGGCCGCGGCGGGGATCGCCCGATTCGAGATCGACGGAAAGCTTGTCCATGCGGCCTCGCCTGTGCTCCCCCGAGAAGCGCGCCGGCGGGAGTGCATCTCCAGCGCGAAAAGCGGCGCAGCTCTAACACGCGGGGTATCCTGGCCGCCATGCATAGATCGCCCCGCGAGAAGGCGCTGGTCTGGATCGTCCGCCCCTCGGCGAACGGGACCGAGGTGCTGCTGCTCGAGCGGCCGAAGAAGCGCGGCGGCGGGCTGCACCCGGTGACCGGCAAGGCGGACGGCGACGAGCTGCCGGAGGCCTCGGCGCTGCGCGAGGCGCTCGAGGAGACCGGCCTGTCGGGCGCGCTTACCAGCCTCGCCTTCGCCCACCTCTACGAGGACGCGCGGCGCGGTCCGATGCGCGAGCACGCGTTCCTCCTGAAGGTCGAGCTCGGCGCCGAGCCGGTGCTCTCCGACGAGCACGTCGCGCACCGCTGGGTCCGCGCCGACGAGGCCGACGCGCTGCTGGAGTGGCCCGCGCACCGGCAGTCACTGCGGCTCGCGCTCATCGCCTGCGCGCGCCGGCCGGCGCCGAAGAAGAAGTAACGCCGCGATCCGCAGAGCGCGCGCTCGACAAATCGTAGACAGATGAGGCGGGCCGCCGGGCGGGCTTAGCGCCTCGTCAGCGCGATGCGCGCGAAAGGCCGATCGGCACCAGCGCCTGCTGCGCGTGGGCCGGCTGCGCCAGCTCCGCGAGCGTGGTGCGCCGGTAGACCTCGAGCATCTTGTCCTGCCCGGACTTCCAGACGCTGTACATCGAGCAGTTCGCGCTCACGTCGCAGCGGTCCTTGTGGTCGAGGCAGACGTTGATCTGCACCGGGCCGCCGGCGGCCTCGATCACGTCGAGGAAGGAGATCTCGCGCGGCGTCTTCGCCAGCTGGTATCCGCCGTGCGAGCCGCGCAGCGAGCGGATGAGCCCGCCCGCCGTCAGCGACTTGAGGATCTTCGCGAGGAACTCGCGCGGCAGCCCCAGCGCGTCGGCGATCTCCTGGAGCGGCGAGATCTGCGCATCCGGGAGCGCGGCCAGATAGATCATCGCGCGCAGCGCGTAGTCGATCTTGCGGCTGATTTGGAGGACGTGCTGCATGCCCGCGACTTAACGCTCGCTCTTTGGGCTCGTCAACCGCACACTCTGCGGCAACGAGGAGCCAGAGATGTCGCCGACGCCGCCTGCACTCATCGATCTCCACTCGCACACGCGCCACAGCGACGGCCAGTACACGGCCGAGGCGCTGGTCGCGCTCGCGGCAGAGGCCGGCATCGGCGTGCTCTCGGTGACCGATCACGACACGGTGAGCGGCATCGCCGAAGCGACGGCGGCCGCGTCCAGCGCGGGTCTGCGGCTGGTGCCGGGCATCGAGCTCTCGGCGCACCTGCACAACCGCGAGGTGCACGTGCTCGGGCACCTGCTCGATCCGGCCTCGCCCGCGCTGCTCGAGCTGGGCCGCGCGCTGCTCGACGAGCGGCGCGAGCGGATGGAGCGGATGGTCCTCGCGGCGCAGGCGCAGCAGCTGAAGATCTCGCTCGACGAGGTGATCGCGCAGAGCGGCGGCGACAACCTGGGCCGGCCGCACCTCGCGCAGGCGCTGGTCGCCAAGGGGTACGCCTCGAGTGTCAAGGACGCGTTCCAGCGCTGGCTCGCCGACGGCCGTCCGCTCTGCGTCGAGCGGCGCAAGATGAGCGCGGCGGACGCGGTCGCGCTCATCCACCGCGCGGGCGGCACCGCGAGCCTCGCGCACCCGGGCGCGAACCGCGTCTCGCAGCAGGAGCTCAAGACGCTCGCCGAGAGCGGCCTCGACGCCGTCGAAGCGAACCATCCGGAGCACGTGCCGTCGCAGGTGGCGGCCTACGAGCGCTGGGCGGCGGCGCTCGGCCTGCTCACGACCGGCGGCAGCGACTTCCACGGGCCCAAGGTGCAGCCGGACCGCAAGCTGGGCGACCGCTACCTCGCCGCCGATCGCTTCGCCGTGCTCGAAGAGCGGGCGCGCGGTTGGATGCAGAGGGCGCAATCCGGGCGCGGGGTGTGACGCCAGACACTAGTGTGAGCCCGGCGTTTCGTGCCATGTACGAATCCAGGTCCACCCCAGGAGACCCACCGATGACCCGCTCGTCTGCCCGCCGCGCGCTCGTGCCCTCTGCTCTGGGCCTCGCTGTGCTCACCGCCTGCGTCGTCAACCTCGACTTCAGCTACACCATCTCCGGCCAGGCGGTTCAGGCCCTCGAGACCAGCAACACCATCAACAGCGCCATCGTCATCGACTTCTCTGGCCAGCCGGACATCCAGGCGCACAAGAGCAGCATCGAGTCGCTCTCGCTCACCGCGCTCGACATGACCGTCTCCGCGGTGCAGACCGACAACACCATCGAGACGGTGACCGGCACGCTCTCGCTGCGCCCCGACGGCGCCACCGATGCGTCGCAGGACGTGCTGGTCGGCTCGCTGACGGCGTTCCCCATCACGCTGGGCAGTGGCATCCACCTGGTCGGCTCGTCGGCGCTCGACGCCTTCGCGCTCGCGACGGTCCAGGGCACCGAGCGCTGCACGGCCATCATCAGCGGCACCACCACCGGCGGGTTCACCGCCGACTTCAGCGTCGACCTCCAGCTGACGATGTCGATGGGCTACGACGCGAGCGAGCTCTAACGCCGCATCGCTACATGTAGAGGCCGCCGTTGACCCGCAGGACCTCACCGGTGATGTAGCTGGCGCGGCCGCTGGCGAGGAACGCGACGGCCTCGGCGATCTCGTCCGCGGTTCCCACGCGGGCGAGCGCGGTGTTGGCGACCATCGCGCTCTTGGCCGCCTCGGGGAGCTCCAGGGTCATGTCGGTCTCGACGAAGCCCGGGCTGACCGCGTTGACGCGGATGGCCCGGCTGCCGAGCTCGCGCGCGAGCGACTTGGTCAGGCCGATGAGGCCGGCCTTGGCCATCGCGTAGGCGCTCTGGCCCGCGTTGCCCATCTCGCCCACCACGCTGGTGACGTTGACGATCGCGCCGCCCTTGCGCAGCATCGCGCGCGCGGCCGCCTTGCTCAGATGGAACGCGCTGGCGAGGTTCGTCTGCAGCGTCTTCTCCAGGTCCGCCGGCTTGTAGCGGAGGATGAGCCCGTCGATGGAGATGCCCGCGTTGTTGACGAGCACGTCGAGACCGCCGAACGCGGCGAGCACGTCGTCGGCGGCCTGCGCGCAGGCGGCTGCGTCGGCGACGTCGAACTTGAAGAGCTCCGCCCGCGGCGCGCCCGCCTGCTCGCAGAGCGCCTTCGCCTCGTTCGCCGCCGCGTCGTTGGCCGCGTAGCCGAGCGCGAGCTTCGCGCCGCCGCGGGCGAGCCGCAGCGCGACCGCGCGCCCGATGCCGCGCGACGCTCCGGTGATCAGCGCGACCTTGCCTTCGAACTCCCGCTCTGCCGCGCTCATCTCTAGATTCCGAACCGGTAGGAGATGTTGCCCATCACGCTGGTGCGCGAGCCGAAGAAGCCGCCTTCGCCCATCAGCTGCCAGTGGCGGTTCAAGTCCATCGAGCCGCCGAGCACCATGTTCCACGCCTTGCGCGGGTTGAGGTCGAGGCTGAACTGCGCGCGCGAGTTGGCCGCGTTCGGTCCCTGCTGCGCCTGGATGAACTGGCCGAACAGCTGGCTCACCGAGGCGCGCTGCGCCGGCGTCAGCGTGCCTTCCCACTGCGCGAAGTCCGAGGGCAAGAGCGAGATGATGCTGCTGTTCGAGCCACCCGGCAGCGCCGAGTTCAGCGGGATCGAGCCGACCGTCTGGCTCTCGAACTCCTCCATCGAAGCGCCCATCCAGATGGTGTACGCGCGCGCCTGGTTGCTCTCCGAGACGAAGCGGTGGCCGACGCGCGGGGTGACGGTGAGCGTGCGCTGCGGCGAAGAGAGGATCTCTTGATCCGACCAGGTGAGGTTCGCGTCGACGGTGACGAACCCCCAGCCCTCGATGCCCCAGGCGAGCGTGCCGCCGAAGCCGAGCGTGACGCCCTGCGAGTCGACCTCGGTGATCACGTTGACCGGCCGGGTGATCGAGACGGTGGTGCTCGACCAGCTCTCGCCTGCGATGCCGTAGAGGTTGAGGAAGGGGAAGAGCCAGATGTCGCCGCGGGCCATCAGGTTGCGCACGCGGGTGGTCAGCCCGTTGAACCCGACGAACGAGGCGTCGATGAGCGGCTGGCCGCCGACGAGGCCGACCTGCAGGTCGTGCACGCGGATGTCTTCGCGCTGGTACTGGCCGATGACGGTCAGGCCGACCGGCAGCGGCAGCGTCGCGCCGCTCTTGCGCGCGTCGACGCCGAAGAAGGGCAGCTCGTACTCCTCCTCGGGGTTCGGATCTCCCGCCGGCTTGATCGGGTTGGGCGATTCCGGCACGTCGCCGGCAGCGGGCGCGGCCGGTCGGGTGGCCGCGGCCGGCGCGGACGGGAGCGTGTCGACGTTGGCGCGAGCGGCTTGGGCGGCGCAGAGCACCAGAGCGCAGAGCAGGGCGGCGGAACGGACGGGCATGGCGACTCGCGCGGCAAAGGGGAAGAAGGCGACGCAACCTAGCAGGAGTGACTCGAGGTTCGAACAGAGTCGTGCAAAGGATGGGAGAACTTGGCGCGCATGCCCCGGCACATCCCTCCCTCGAGCATCGGCATCGTCGGCCTCGGAGCCATCGGCGGAGCGGTGGCGGCGCGGCTGCTCGCGGCGCGCGCGAGAGACCCGCGCGGTGCGCTCGCCCGCTCCTGGCTTGGGTTTGCGGCGGGCTCGTCCGCGAACGCCGGGTTGATCCGCGCGCGCGGACTCGCGCTGCAAGAGAGCGCTTCGTCGCCGTTCGTGCCGCTGCCGCTCGGGGACGCGCGGGTGGGCGCGGCGCTGCCGCCGCTCGCGGAGGGGGCGCGCTACCAGACGATCCTGCTCTGCACGCGCGCGGAGGCGACCGGCGCCGCGCTCGAGGAGGCCCTGCCGCTGCTCGCCGACGACGGTGTGCTCGTCTGCTTGCAGAACGGCTTGCCGGAAGCGCGGGCCGCGGCGCGGCTGCTCGCGCACCATCCCGGCTCGAGCCGCGCGCAGGTGCAGGGCGCGGTGATCGGCTGGTCCGCCAGCCTCGAGGGGCCGGGCCGCGTGCGCCTGACCGGCCGCGGCGGATTCCTGTTGGGTGCCAATGATTGCGGTCCCAATGATTGTAGTGCCAATGATTGGGACGCAACGCAATCGGATGCCCGGCTGGCGCGGACCGCGGCGCTGCTGCGCCTGGCGTTCCCCGTGCGCATCACTGGCAACCTCGTGGGCGCGCGCTGGAGCAAGCTCGTGCTCAACTGCGCCATCTCCACGCTGGGCGCGGTCTCCGGCCTCTCGTTCGGCGAGCTGGCCCGCGACAGGCGCGCGCGCTCGCTCGCGCTCGCCTGCATCGCCGAAGGGGTCGAGGTGGCCCGCGCGGAAGGCGTGCAGCTCGCGCGCATCTCCGGCCTCGACCCGCGCTGGCTCGCCGACGCGGGCGGCGCAAATCTCACCGCCCGACTCGCGCGGCCGTGGCGCCATGCGCTCTTCTGGGTCGCCTCGAGGCAGCGCCCGCGCCAGCGCTCGGGGATGCTCGAGCGGCTGCTCGCCGGCCGCAGCTCCGGACAGGTCGACGACTTGAACGGCGCGGTGGTGGCGGCCGCGCGCGCGCATGGCCTGCGCGCGCCGCTCCATGAGCGGCTGCTCGCGCGCGTCCACGCCATCGAGCGAGGCGAGGCGCGCATCGGTCCGCACGCGTTCGACGAGCTCGCCTCGCGCTAGCCCGCCAGCCCCTCGGCGAAACGCAGCCTGCAGACCGCGCCCGCCGTCACGGGCAGCTCGTCGCGCTCCCCGCGGTCGTGTACGGATTGTGCGAGTAGGGGCTGGACGAGCTGCTCCCATCGACCGTGAACGAGAAGAGCTTGCCGCTGCCGCAGCCGCGCGAGAAGTCGAACGAGTCGGTCGCCGGGTTCGACAGCCGCGTCACCGAGACGTTCTTGTAGAGCAACGGCGAGCCGGCGACGCAGGTGTCCGCCGCCTGCGCGGGCTGGAAGATATAGGCGCCGCTCCCCGACGACGCCTCGGTGCCGCCGCTCTGCTGCACCAGCGTGGCCTTGCCGTTCTTGTCGACCAGCAGCGCGTTCGACTCATCGATGCCGACGCCGAGCACGCCGCTGGTCGCCGCGCCGTCCGCGTACTGGCGGGCGACGAACGCGGCCAACCGGCCCATCCGATCGCGGGTGACGAAGTGCATGTCGGTGATGACGCCGGGGAGCGCCGGGTTGCTCAGCATCCCGCGCGTAAACGAAATCGTCGATTCAAATGGGTTGGCGACCGCGTCGGCGGTGGCCACGTCCGCGCCGCCCGCTGCGTCGGCGGCGACCGAGTCGAAGACGAACGGGCCCTGGATCGCGCAGCCCGCGCTGGTGCCGCCGATGACGCCGCCGCGGGCCAGCAGCCGCGCCGCTGCTTGCGTGACGGCGGTCCCTTTCCACGAGACGTAGTCGGCCTGATCACCGCCGGCGAAGAAGAGGATGTCGGCGCGGTCGATGTAGTCGGCCGCGATGGCGAGGTCAGCGGCCGTCGCCGGCGGGCCGCTGCCGCCCGCGCCGCCGAGGTAGATGGTCATCACCGACTGGAACGGCGCGAGCGCGTAGATGTACGGCGTATAGGCGTTGTCGGTGTTGTCGTCGGCGCGCAGCACGACCAGGTTTCCCAAGTGCGCCGAGGCCGAGCCGGCCACCGTGTCGTGCATCCAGACGAAGGCCGCGTCGACGTCGGTGCCGCCGCCCATCAGCACCGTGCCAGGGCCTTGCAGCGCGCTGGTGGTCGGCGAGGGCGTGCCGGAGATCGGCTGCATCACCACGATGGTCGTTCCGCCATCGAGATCGATGGTGCCCGCGTCGCTGGGCGATCCGCCGCCCGACCCACCGGCGCTGCCGCCGCCCGACCCACCGGCGCTGCCGCCGCCTGATCCCCCCGCGCTGCCGCCGCCTAATCCACCCGCGCTACCGCCGCCCGAGCCACCCGCGCTGCCGCCGCCCGAGCCACCCGCGCTGCCGCCGCCTGATCCACCCGCGCTGCCGCCGCCCGAGCCGCCCGCGCTGCCGCCGCCCGAGCCGCCCGCGCTGCCGCCGCCCGAGCCGCCCGCGCTGCCGCCATCGCTTCCGCGGCCGCACGCGAGCGCGCCTGCGAGGACCGCGACCGCAAGGATTCGAAGCATCGACCGCATGGCGTCCTCTCGGGGCCCGCTGGGCCCGGCGAGGCGCATCACCACCGCGAACCGCGCGCGCGGTCCATCGGACAAAATCGGCGTCGCGACGAAAAGAAGAAGCGCGCCCGCGATGCCGCCAGGCGCGCCTCGGACCATCGCGCTGCGCGCTGCGAACTAATTGACCTTGGTCGCGTGCACGTCGCCGCCGGCCTTGGTGCAGGTCGGGGCCGCGCCGGTGCTGCAGAAGAGCACTTCCTGATCGCTGAACTGGATGCCGAAGAATCCGGTCGACTTGCTGACCCAGACGCCCTTGTCCGAGTTGGAGCCGGGGGTCAGCGTGCCGAAGGTGGCGCAGCCCGAGGCGGCTGCGGCGAGGGCGAAGATGGCGAGGATGCGAAGCATGTGTGGAACTCCAGGGTGAGACGGGGTGGAAACGCGTGAAAGGGAAGAGGGCGCTACCGGCCGGTGCTGTAGACGCGGCCGCCGCGATCGTCGTCGTCCGAGGAGGACGGCGCGGCGGGGGCGGGCTTGGGCGCGGCAGGGGGAGGCGCCGCGGGCGCGGGCTTCGCCTCGGCCTTCGGAGCGGCCTTGGGCGCGGCCTTCGCTTTGCCGCCAGCGACCTTGCGCGCCGGCTGCGCGGCCGCCGCGGGCTGGCCGCTGGCCTGCCAGAGCATCGCGATCGTCGCGGCGAGGATCAGCTTGGTCATGTCGTCTCCCGGTTCGCAGCGAGGGCTGCGCGAGGCGCTCTCTGCGCCTGTGACTACTGGAGCGAGGCCGCGCCAGACTTTTGCAGGCGGGCGCAATTTTGTTGGGAGCGCGGCAGCGCCAGGCGACGGCGCGATCCCGCTCGCGCGAGCGCCAGAGATAGATTGCCGCGCATGGCCGCCGCCCCGACCGAACCCTCCGCCGCGCTTGCAGACGCTCCTTCCGCGCGCCCCGCGCCGCTCCCGCAGGCGGTGCGCTGGTTCGGCGTCGCCTCGCTGATGACCGACGCGTCGGGCGACATGATCTACCCGCTCATCCCGCTCTTCCTCACGTCGGTCCTGGGCGGGAGCGTCGCGTTCGTCGGCATCATCGAGGGCGTCGCCGAGTCGACCGCGTCGCTGCTCAAGCTGATCTCCGGGCGCATCTCCGATCGGCTCGAGCACCGAAAGCCGCTGGTGCTCTTCGGCTACGGGCTCACCTCGCTGGTGCGCCCGCTGGTGGCGCTCGCCACCGCGCCGTGGATGGTGCTGCTCATCCGCTTCGGCGACCGCGTCGGCAAAGGCCTGCGCGGCAGCCCGCGCGACGCGATGGTCGCCGACGTCACGCCGAAGGACCAGCGCGGCCGCGCCTACGGCTACCACCAGGCGATGGACAACGCAGGCGCCGTGCTCGGTCCGCTGCTCGGCTTCGCGCTGATGGTCGGCCTGCACCTGAGCTTGCGCACCATCTTCGCCTGGGCCGCGGTGCCGGGCCTGCTCGCGGTGGTGGCCATCCTCGCCGTGCGAGAGACGCCGCGCAGAGCGCCCGCCCGCGCGCGCGCGAGCCAGGGCGCGCCGCTCGAGCTCGCCGGCTCCGGCCCGCTCCGTCGATACCTCGCGGTGCTCGGCCTCTTCACGCTGGGCAACGCGTCCGACGCGTTCCTCCTCCTGCGCGCGGCCGAGGTGCTGCACCCGGGCGCGCCGGTCGGCAGCGCCGCGCTCGCCGATCCAAAGCTGCTCCTGCTCTGGAGCCTGCACAACGCGGTCAAGGCGCTCCTGACCCTGCGCGGCGGCGCGCTCTCCGACCACCACGGCCGCAAGGTCGTCATCGCCGCCGGCTGGGCCGTCTACGCGCTCATCTATCTCGCCTTCGGCTTCGCCAACTCGGCCTGGCAGATCTGGCTGCTCTTCGCGCTCTACGGCCTCTACTACTCGCTCGTCGACGGCGCGGAGAAGGCGCTGGTCGCGGACCTGACGCCCGCGAGCAAGCGGGGCGCGGGCTTCGGCGGGTACAACGCGGTGCTTGGCCTGCTCAGCCTGCCCGCGTCGGTGCTGTTCGGCGTCCTCTACAAGACCTGGAGTGCGCGCGTCGCGTTCGGCGCGGCGGCTGCGCTGGCGGCGGCGGCGTGCGCGCTGCTGTTCGTCGTGGTGCCCTCGCCCGCGCCGGAGGAGTGAAGCCCGCGCAGCGGGGCGCGAAACAAGCCGCCCGCTCGCGCGTACAGCTCTGCACGCGGCCAGTCGGTGCGCGCGAGGAGATGAACATGGCGGGCCCAGGCTCGACGGGAAATGTCATCGCAGCGCTCTGCAGCTTCTTCGTGGCCGGCCTCGGCCAGCTGACGCAGGGCCGGGTGTTCGCCGCGATCTGCTTCTTCGTCGCGTCGGGCGTGCTCTGGTTCTTCATGCTCGGCTGGCTGGTCCACCTGATCGCCGCGATCGACGCGGCGGTGTGGAAGGCGAAGAGCGCCTAGCTCATCGCAAGCGCCGCGCGGCTCGCGGCCCTCTCTTGGATTAGGGATGCGGCGCGGAGCAATTTCCGCCGAGGCGACCGCAGTCCGCGACCAGCCCGATGATGAGGCCGACGCCGACCACCAGGAGCACCGCGCCGCCGATCGCCGCGAGCACGCTCCAGTCAGGGCGGCTCGTTTCGCCGACCGGCAAGTATGCGGCGCGTGTCTGGAGCAGACGGCACGAGCCGGCCTCCTGATCCGGCTGCGCCTGCTCAAGCGACGCTTCGGTCCGGCATCCGTCGATGAGATCGCGGACGCGGACGGAGTGATCGTACCCATCGATGATCTGGTCGGCCGCCAGCTCGTAGGGCGTGCCATCCGCCGTCTCGACCAGCGCCTTCCCGCGGCTGCGCAGCTCGGGGATGTGCTGGTGGATCGCCTCCGGCGACACCAAGATCGACTGGTGGACGCAGGCGTTCAAGAAGAGCAGCGAGAGCACCAGTGTCGCGGCGCGCAGGCCCGATCGTTCTTTTCGCATCGTCTAGTTCCCCGTTCCGAGTTGCGCGAAGTACGACTTCAAAAGATAGGAGTAGCCAAGACCGTCGGGCGCGAGGTGGTGGTACTCGGCGAGGATCCGCTCGCGCCTCTCTGCTCCGCCTGCTCGAGCTGCGGCGCGCGCCGCTCCATCGCCACCTTCGCTTCGTCCTCGAATGTCGCGACCGGCTCCGCGGGCTCGGGCGTACGCGGCGCGGGGCTCGAGTTTGCGTGAGCGCAGGCGGCCATCGCGAGCGCGAGCGAGAGGAGCAGGGTGGCGGCCTTCATCGAGGGCATCGGCAAGTCAGATCCGGGGAGCGAGTGGCGACGGAGGGACGAGTATCCCGTTTGCGCTCGGCTCCTCGTGATCGCGCGCACACTGCCGTGAATTTCGCCAGGCTCGCTGCCGATCGATCACAGCCCGTGCTTTTCGATTCTTCGATAGAGCGCCGCGCGCGAGAGGCCGAGCTGCGCAGCCGCGCGCGAGATGTTGCCGCCGTGCTCGCGCAGCGCGCGCTCCACCGCGGCCCGCTCGAGCTCGCCCAGCGGCGTCGCCGAGGGCGCACTCGCGGCGCTTCTCTCGAGCGGAAGATCGGCTGCGTCGATCCGCTCGCCGCGCGCGAAGATCACCGCGCGCTCCACCGCGTTCTCCAGCTCGCGGATGTTGCCCGGCCAGCGGTGCGCGAGCAGCGTCGCCTCGGCCGCGGGCGTGAATCCGGCGAGCGGCTTGCGGCTCTTCTCCGCCGCGCGGCGAAGGAAGTGGCGCGCGCAAGGGAGGATGTCGTCCGGCCGCGACGAGAGCGGCGGCAGGTGCAGCTCGATCACTTGAAGACGGTAGAAGAGATCTTCGCGGAAGCGGCCGGCGGCCATCTCGGCGGGCAGGTCGGCGTTGGTCGCGGCGATGACGCGCACGTCGACCTTCTGCGTGCGCGTCGAGCCGACCGGCTCGAACTCGCCCTCCTGCAGCACGCGCAAGAGCTTCACTTGCTGCGCCGGCGCGAGCGTGCCGATCTCGTCGAGGAACAGCGTGCCCCCGTGCGCCACCGCGAAGCGGCCGGGCCGATCTTCGCGCGCATCGGTGAAGGCGCCGCGCACGTGACCGAACAGCTCGCGCTCGAAGAGCGACTCGGCGAGCGCGCCGACGTGCACGCGCACGAACGGCCGCGCCCGGCGCGGACTTCCGCGGTGGAGCGCCTCCGCGATCAGCTCCTTGCCCGTGCCTGCGGGCCCGGTGATGAGTACCGTCGCGTCGGTCGGGGCCACGTCCGCGGCGAGGCCCAGCACGTACAAGAGCTCGCGCGACTCGCCGACGATCGACGAGAACTCGCCGCGCGCGTCGACCTCGGCGCGATCGTGCTTCCGCGAGCGCCGCGCCCCCGACTGGTGCAGCTCGAGCTGCGCGCGGCACGCGCTCAGGAGCCGTGCGTTGTCCCAGGGCTTGGTCAGGTAGTCGCGTGCGCCCAGCTTCATCGCTTCGACCGCGCGCTCGATCGTGGCCCACGCCGTCATCAAGATCACCGGCACCTCGGGCACCGCCTCCGCGAGCGCGCGCATCGCCTCGATCCCCTCCGCGCCCGAGGTGGTGTCGCGCGCGAAGTTCATGTCGAGCAGGATCAGGTCGGCGTCGCGCGCCGCTTCGAGCAGCCGCGACAGATCGGGCAGCGTCGCCACCGCGAACCCCTCCTGGCGGAAGAGCAGCCGCATCGCCTCGAGCACCGCGGGATGGTCGTCGACGATGAGCACGCGCGGCGGGGGCATGGAGCCTCTTTCAAGGGACGACGACGCGGAAGAGCGCTCCGCCGCCGCTGCGATCTTCGGCGGTCAGCGTGCCGCGATGACCGACCACGATCTGCCGGGCGAGCGCAAGGCCGATGCCCGAGCCGCCCGGCTTGGTCGAGAACGAGGGGACGAAGAGGTTCTTGCGCGCCTCCGCCGAGATGCCGATGCCGCTGTCCTCGACCTCGACCCGCGCGCCCTCGGCGGTGCGGCTGGTGCGCACCACGACGCGCTGGCCCGCCTGGCTGGCCTCGACGGCGTTCTTGACCAGATTGATGACCACGCGCTCCATCTGTCCGGGATCGACCTGCGCGCGCACGCCGCTGCCCTCCATCTCGATCGTCACGCTGCGCTCGCGCGCCTCCTCGGTGAGCATGCGCGCCGCCGAGGTGACCAGCCGGCTCAGGTCGATCTCCTGCATTTCGGGCGCGGGCAGGCGGGCCAGCTCGCCGAAGCGGCCGACGAACTTGCCGAGCGCGTCCATCCGCTCGGCGATGAGCGCCGTCGCGTCGCGCAGCTCTTCGTCTCGTCCGCCGTCCTGCGCGCCGCTCTTCTCCGGCCGCAGCCGCTCGCGCAGCGTCGCCGCCACCGAGCGCACCGGCGCGATGGTGTTGTTGATCTCGTGAGAGAGCACGCGGATGACGCGCGTCCAGTTGTCGAACTCCTCGCGCCTCCCGCGCTCGGCCAGGTCGCGCGCCATGCCGTGGATGGTGTCGACGAGGCCTCCGCCCAACTCGTCCTCGGAGAGCCGCTGCAGCGCCACCGGCTCGCCGCGGCCGATCGCCTGTATGCCGGACTTGAGCTGCTCGGTGACGCGGAGGAAGCGGCCGCTCAGCAGCGCCGCGATCCCCAGCGCGACCAGGAAGAAGAGCGCCATCCCTGCCAAGGCCTGCCGCTGGAGCCGCCGCGCGGGCGCGCGCACGACCTGTTCTGGGATGGCGGCGAGCACTTGCGTTTTGAGGCGGACGATCGCCTGGTAGGCGGGGTCCTCCCAGGAGACCGGCGAGTAGGCGAGGTAGGTGACGCCATCGTTGCCGCGCATCCAGCCAGTCTTGCCCACGTCGGGCGCGGACTTCTCGAGGCCTTCGAACTGGGACGTTGCTGCTCCCTCGCCGCCGAGGAACTCGATCCAGGTGTCGCCGAAGCGCTGCGACTTGAGCTCCTCGGTGCGCGGCCAGCCGACGAGCAGCTGGCGCGCGGCGTGCGGAGCCGCGGCGTGCGCGGCGTCGCGCATTCGCAGCGGAACGACGTACCAAGTCTGGTCGAGCATCGGCGCTTGGACGAAGAACCATGGTTCGAGGCTTCGCCCGCTCTCTACATACGGCGTCAGCCCCGAGTGGGGCCGGCTGCCGTTGAAGACCGGCAGCGGCACCGACTGCGGCTTGTCCACGGCGAGGATGGTCGCGTCGTCCTCGGCGCGGACGGCGAGCGTCAGGTCGAGCGGCTCTGCGGCGCGCAGCACGCCCTTGCCCGCGCGGTTGTCGTCGGCGCTCGGACTCTTGATCGCGGTAAACGCCGCCGCGTAGCAGGCTTCGTCGGCGCAGTCGATGAGCCCGCCCACCTGGTTCGCTTTTCCCTGGAGGTAGGTGGCCAGCTCGTCCGTCTCGCTGCGCGCGCGCGCGTTCAGCTTGGAAAAATCGCCGCGCGCCTCGTCGACGAAGCGCTGCTCCATCGTCGCCTCCAGCTGCGAGGCTGCGTAGAGAGCCATCGCGCCGAAGCCGAGCGTGGGCAGGAGCGCGGCGAGCGCGAAGGCGAAGAACAGTTTCTGTCGGAGGCTCAGGTTCATCCCCTCGCAGAGAGCAGGTGGCGTGCCGGGCCAAGCGTGCGGAGTCTCGTCGGCCGGTGGCCGGAAGCGGACACTCTGCCCCGGACGCTGTGCGGAAGCGAACGGCGCGAGCGAGCTACCGCGACTCCGCCCGCGCGCGCCACGCGGGCAGCTGCTCGAGCGCCTTCGCGAGCCGGCGCTCGTAGGTGTGCTCGGCGAGCGCCCGCTGCTGCGCCCGGGCCGCCATCTCCTGCCGCGCGGCCGGGTCGGCCGTGTAGCGCGCGATCAGCTCGCGCGCCTCCTGCGGGCTCGAGAAGACCGCGACCTCCCGGCCCGGCTCGAAGAACCGCTCGATGGGCAGGAGCGACTCCGCCAGCTGGAAGCCGCCCGCGCCCGCGATCTCGAACGCGCGCGGGTTGAGCAGATCCTTGCGCGCGCGCCAGTCGGTGTTCGCCAGCGACGACGAGAGGTTCAGGTTGATGCGCGAGCCGGCGAAGATGGCGGGGAAGGTCTCGTGCGGCACAGTCCGATCGACGGCGACGTACGGCCGCAGCGCCGGATCGGCGGCGAAGCCGGGTCCGACGATGCGCAGGCCGAGTTCCGGGCGGGCCAGCTCGCGCAGGAGCTCCACCCGGTTGGGATAGGCGGAGCCCGCGAAGGTGACCGCGTCCTTCCACGGCTCGCGCTGGCCAGGCCGGGGCGGCGCGGCCGCGGGCGCGGAGTCGCAGGCGAGCGGCACAAAGGCGAACTGGGTGCTCGCCAGCGCCGCCAGCTCCGCCGCGAAACCCTCGTCCTGGATCCCCCACAGCACATCGAAGCGGGAGGCGCTGCGCTGCCAGTAGGTGAAGACGCGTCGATCCTCGACCAGCCAGAAGATGGTGAGCACGCCCGCCTCGCGCAGCGGCGCGGTGTCGGCGTCGGAGAGCACCGGCGACTGCGCCAGATACAGCGCGACGTCCGGCTTGTACGAGAGCAGCCGCGCGCACGTCTCCTGGGCGGCCAGCTTGAACAGCTCGTGCGCCATCGCGTTCTTCATCGCGTCCGGATCGGGCGCGCGGCGGATCGCGTCGAGGTGCGGGGCGAACGAGGCGTTGTCGAGGAAGCGCACCTCGTGCCCGAGCCGCTCCAGCCCGAGGCAGGCGCTCTGCGCGATCGAGCGCGAACCTCCCACCATCGGCCCGACCACTCCGATGCGCAGGGGGCTCACGCGGGCGATCATCGGGCCGGCCGCGGATCTGTCAAGAACGCGGCCCCCGCCAGCGTTCGTCCCGCCCGGCGGTCGCCGCCAGCGCAACCGATGGCGGTTCCAGCCCTGGCGGCAGGCCTCCGACCGCAAAGGTTTGCGGTTCGGGCCCTGGCGGCAGGCTTCCGACCGCAAAGGTTTGCGGTTCGGGCCCTGGCGGGAGGCTTCCGACCGCAAAGGTTTGCGGTTCGGGCCCTGGCGGCAGGCCTCCGACCGCAAAGGTTTGCGGTTCGGGCCCTGGCGGGAGGCTTCCGACCGCAAAGGTTTGCGGTTCGGGCCCTGGCGGGAGGCTTCCGACCGCAAAGGTTTGCGGTTCGGGCCCTGGCGGCAGGCCTCCGACCGCAAAGGTTTGTGGTCCGGGCCCTGGCGGCAGGCCTCCGGCCGGAAAGGTTTGCGTCCGGGCCCGGCCGGCAAAGGGCCGGTATGGAATGGGGCGCGATCGTTCCCCGGCCTCCGCGGATCCGCGGCCCGACCGCCCCCCACCGTCCTTCGTTGACACACCCTGCCACTCGGCTTAGTTTCCGCCGCCTTTCAGAGGGAGACCCATGGACAGCTACCTGACGCCTTATCTCCCGGTGCTCATCCTCCTGCTGCTCGCAGGCGTGCTCTGCGCCGCGATCAGCCTGGCCGCCGGCAAGCTGGGCCCGCGCCGCATCACCGCGCTCAAGGAGAGCGCGTTCGAGTGCGGCAACCCCTCGGAGGGCGACGGCCACTCGCGCCACTCGGTGAAGTTCTACCTGGTCGCGCTGCTCTTCATCGTCTTCGATGTGGAGAGCGTCTTCGTCTACCCGTGGGGCGCGATGCTGCACGACTTCCAGCAGCAGAACCTGGGCTGGTTCGCCTTCGGCGAGATGATGTCGTTCATGGCCACGCTCGCGCTCGGCCTCATCTATGTGTGGCGCAAGGGCGCGCTCAACTGGAGCGCCGACGTCAACACCTAGCGCACTCGCCTTGCCCGCCTCGCGCTCGACTTCGCAATCCCTTCGCACTCCTGGAGCAACGCTTGTCTGACAAACCCACTCGCTTTCCCGTGCTCAAGCCCGAGGGCAACGTCCCCGAGAGCGCCGGCGTCGCCGAGGAGAACGTGCTGCCCGTGCTGCTCTCGCGGCGCGAGGACGCCATCGGCTTCTTCGAGACGCTGATGAAGGGGCCGGTCTCGAACACGCTGGGATGGGCGCGCAAGAACAGCCTCTTCCAGTATCCGTTCGTCACCGCCTGCTGCGGCATGGAGTACATGGCCGTCGCGGCCTCGCGCTACGACGTGGCCCGCTTCGGCGCCGAGTTCCCCCGCTTCTCGCCGCGCCAGGCCGACTTGCTGATGATCGTCGGCACCATCAACATCAAGCAGTCGCCCATCTTGAAGATGGTCTACGACCAGATGGCCGAGCCGAAGTGGGTGATGGCCTTCGGCGTCTGCGCCTCGACCGGCGGCTTCTACGACAACTACGCGACCGTGCAGGGCGCCGACCGCATCGTGCCGGTCGACGTCTACGTGCCGGGCTGCCCGCCGCGCCCGGAGCAGGTCCTCGACGGCCTGAAGATCCTCCAGGAGAAGATCCAGGCGCAGCGCCACAACGTGGCGACGCTCGAGCAGGAGCCGGTGGTGTCCACGCCGGACTCGAAGCGCAAGAGCTTCCTCGGCAAGCTGCTCTCGAAGTAGCGCGCGCCCGCGCGCCTGTTGCCTCTCGCATCTGTCGCCACACGCTTTTTTGATCGGACAGGAAGGTCTTCTTCGATGGCGCAAGCCCTCATCGATCTGCTCAAAGAGAAGCTCCCGGACGCGATCGTCTCGTCGCACACGCACTGCGGCGACGAGGTGGTCGTGGTCAAGCGCGAGCAGCTCGTCGACGTGATCAAGCTCCTCCGCGACGAGCCGGCGGCCGACCTCAAGCTGCTCGCGCAGATCGCCTGCGTCGACCTGCTGACCTTCGCCACCGAGCTGACCGGCGGCGGCTCGATCGCCTCGCAGGAGGCGCCCGCGTACCTGAAGGCCAGCCAGGGCCCGCGCGAGCCGCGCTACCAGGTCGCGTACAACCTCGCCTCGGTGAAGAAGAAGCACCGGCTGCGCATCCGCGTCGAGCTGCGGAGCGACGACTGCAAGGTGCCCACCATCACCTCCCTGTACCCGACCGCCGACTGGTGGGAGCGCTACTGCTGGGACATGATGGGCATCGAGTTCAGCGGCCACCCGAACCTCCAGCGCCTGCTCATGTACCCGGAGTTCGTCGGCCACCCGCTGCGCAAGGACTACCCGATCCAGCGCCGCCAGCCGCTGGTCCACGAGCACGACTTCCCCGACCTCGTGCGCGGCCCCGGCCCCGGCCCGGGCGGCGCGGGCGTTCCGATGAGCCAGACCCACGTCGGCCGCAAGAACGTCGACCCCAACACCTACGAATGAGCGGCTCCATGACTCAGAAGACGCAGGCGGCCCAGGCCGCGGACACCGCGCCGGTGGCGCTCAATCCCGATCCGCTCGAGCTGGACGACGAGCTTCCCTCCGCGTTCAGCAAGGTCAAGCTGGGGCCGAGCCATCCCGCGACGCACGGCACCGTGCGCCTGAACATGACCCTCGACGGCGAGAAGATCGTCGAGTGCATCCCCGAGATCGGCTTCCTCCACCGCGGCTTCTCGAAGAGCAGCGAGAACGCCACGTGGCACCAGGTCCTGCCGTACACGGACCGGCTCAACTACGTCTCGCCCATCCTCAACAACGTCGGCTACATCCTGGCCGTCGAGAAGCTGATCGGCATCACCGACACCGAGCGCAGCAAGTACCTGCGCGTGATCGGCGGCGAGATCAGCCGCATGTGCGATCACCTCACCTGCGTCTCCGCCATCGGCCTCGAGATGGGCGCGATGAGCGCGTTCCTCTACGGAGTCGAAGCGCGCGAGATGCTCTGGGACCGCGTCGCCGAGATGACCGGCGCGCGCATGACCACCAGCTGGACGCGCATCGGCGGCGTCGCGACGGATACGCCCCCGGGATGGATCGAGCGGGTCAAGGAGACGCTGCCGCGCGTGCTCGAGCTGACCGACGAGCTCGACAAGCTCTTCTCGAAGAACCGCATCTTCGTCGACCGCACCCGCGGCATCGGCGTCATCGGCGCGGACGAGGCGGTCTCGTGGGGCTTCACCGGGCCGGCGCTGCGCGCGAGCGGCGTCGACTACGACGTGCGCAAGGCGCACCCGTACCTCGTCTACGACCGGATGGAGTTCGAGGTGCCGGTCGGCCAGCGCGGCGACACGTTCGATCGCTACCTCTGCCGCCTCGAGGAGATCCGCCAGAGCGCGCGCATCGTCACGCAGGCCATCGAGCAGATGCCGCCCGGACCGATCATCATCGACGACTGGCGCTACGCGCTGCCGCCGAAGAAGGACGTCTTCACGTCGATCGAAGGCGTGATGGCCCACTTCAAGCTCATCATGGAAGGCATCCACGTGCCGGCCGGCGAGGTCTATGGCTTCACCGAGGGCTCCAACGGCGAGCTCGGCTTCCACATCGTCTCGAACGGCGCCGGCAAGCCGTACATGATTCAGGTCCGCGCGCCCGGCTTCCCCATCGTCGGCGCGCTCCCGCGGCTCCTGCAGGGCCACTCGCTCGGCGACCTGATTCCCATCTTCGACAGCATCAACATGATCGGTGGAGAGGTGGAGCAGTGACGACGCCCGTGAAGATGGTCAAAGTCGAAGTCGATGGCGTCGCGGTCGAGGCCGACTCGCGCGACAACCTGGTCGAGGCCGCGCGCCGCGCTGGCAAGGCGATCCCCTACTTCTGCTACCACCCGCGCCTGTCGATCGCCGGCCAGTGCCGCATGTGCCTGGTCGAGACGGCCGATCAGCCGGGCCGCCTCCAGGCCGGCTGCCAGGTGAAGGTGAAGGAGGGTCTGAAGATCCTCACCAACACGCCCGCGGTGAAGGAGAACCAGCGCGGCGTGATGGAGTTCCACCTCATCAACCACCCGGTCGACTGCGCCATCTGCGATCAGTCGGGCGAGTGCAAGCTGCAAGACTACTACATGGAGTACGACCACCAGCCCTCGCGGCAGCGGACGTACAAGCTGCAGAAGCCCAAGCGCGAAGAGCTCGGGCCGATGGTGGTCTACGACGCCGAGCGCTGCATCATGTGCACGCGCTGCGTGCGCTTCATGGACGAGGTCGCGCAGGAGCCGCAGCTGGCGGTGGTCAACCGCGGCGACCACTCGCTCATCGCGACCTTCCCCGGCCAGCCGCTCGATTCGAACTACTCGGGCAACACCGTGGACATCTGCCCGGTCGGCGCGCTGCTCAACACCGACTTCCGCTTCAAGTCGCGCGTCTGGTTCGTCGAGAAGAGCCCGACCGTGTGCAACGGCTGCTCGAACGGCTGCAACACCTACGTCGAGAGCCGCGGCACGCAGCTCTACCGGCTGCTCCCGCGCCGCAACGAGGAAGTGAACCAAGTCTGGATGTGCGACGAGGGCCGGCTCACGTACCACGAGACCAACGAGAAGCGGGTCGAGTGGGCGCGCAAGGGGCGCGGCGAGGCGCGCGAGGACATCGGCCCCGCGCTCGCGCTCGACGAGGCCAGGCGCCTGCTCGCGCCGCTCAAGGGCAAGCCGGGCCTGGCGCTCTGGATCTCCGCGCAGTGCACCGTCGAGGAGGCTCAAGGAGCCTTCGACCTCGGCGCGCAGCTCGGCGCGAGCAAGTACCTGCTCGGCGGCAAGCCAGCGGGCAAGGGCGACGAGTTCCTCGTGCGCGCCGACAAGAACCCGAACCGCCGCGGCGTCGAGATGCTCGCGCAGGCGTGGGGCGTGAAGCTCGAGGCGGGCGAGACCGAGGGCGCGCTCAACGGCGTGTCGGCGCTGGTCGCCGCGCGCACCGACGGGCTCGGCCTGCACCTGGGCGCGCTCGAGCGGATCGAGGCGTTCATCGCCATCGCGCAGAACGAGGACCCGGCCGCGCAGCTCGCGCAGGTGGTCCTGCCCGTCAACTCGCTCTACGAAGCGGGCGGCACGGTGGTGAACTACTACGGCCGCCTGCAGCGCAGCTGGGCCGCCATCGTCAAGCCGCGCGGCGACGCGCAGCCAGGCTGGGCTTGGGCCGGACAGCTCGCCGAGTCGCTCGGCGGCGCGCGCGCGGTGGCTACCGTGCAGGCCGCGTTTGCCTCGGCCGCGGCCAAGGCCGCGCCGCTGACGGGCCTCGAGTTCGATGCGATTTCCGAGGAGGGCCGCGTGCTGCCCGCGCTGCTCCCCACCGAGTTCCCCAAGCGCGCACCGCGCCCCGAGTCCGCGCCGGCCGCGCAGCCGCAGGCCTAGAGAGACGCCATGGACGCCATCCAGACTCCCCAATCGCGCCTCGCTTCGCGCGACATTCCCACCGCGGCGCCGGTCAAGCGGACCGTCGGCAACTGGCTCGGCTGGCAGATCGGCGGCTGGGCCGCCTTCTTCGCCTTCCTCCTCGGCCTCTCCGGCGTGCTGCTCGGCGTGGTCCGCCTGCTCGCCGGCTTCGACGAGAAGAAGAACGTCGCCGGCGGCCTCTGGGAGAGCGTGGGCAACATCCTCATCCTCATGCTCGTGTTCGTGATGGTGCTGGCGACGCTGCTCACCATGGCCGACCGCAAGTGGAGCGCGCTGATGCAGGACCGCGTCGGCCCCAACCGCGCGCGCCTGCCCGGCATCGACAGCCCGCTCGCCGGCCTGCCGCACATCATCGCCGACGTCTTGAAGATGCTCTTCAAGGAGGACTTCCTCTCGGCGGGCGCGGCGAAGCAGAAGCTGCTGTTCAACCTGGGGCCGCTGCTCGCGTTCGGGCCCGCGTTCTGCCTCTTCGCGATCATCCCGATGTCCCCGGAGGTCTTCTTCTTCGGCAAGCGGATCTCGCTGCAAGTGCTCCACCTCGACTGGGGCATCCTCTACGTCTTCGCGCTCGCGTCGATCGGCGTGTTCGGCACCGCGCTCGCCGGCTGGTCGAGCGACAACAAGTTCGCGCTGCTCGGTGGCCTGCGCGCCTCCGCGCAGATGGTCAGCTACGAAGTGACGCTCGGCCTCACGCTGGTGGGCGCGTTCATCGCCTACGGCACCGTGCGACTGGATCTGATGAGCGAGCTGCAGGGCGCGACCGAAGCGGCGATGCGGATGGGCGGCGCCGACCCGTCGCTGCTCTTCGGCTGGCTGCCCCCGTGGGGCATCTTCATGCAGCCGCTCGCGTGCATCTTCTTCCTGGTGGCGGCGATGGCCGAGATCAAGCGCACGCCGTTCGACACGCCGGAAGGCGAGAGCGAGATCATCGGCTACTACCTCGAGTACTCGGGGCTCAAGAGCGGCCTCTTCCTCATCGCCGAGTACGTCGAGACCGTGGTGGTCGCCGGCATCGTCACCGCCATCTTCCTCGGCGGCTGGCACCTGCCGTGGATCGAGCCGGCCCTCTGCAGCGCGCTCGACAACCTCTGGCACGGCAACGGCGCCGCGCTGCTCGCGATCTTCCAGGTGTTCGGCTTCATCGTGAAGCTCATCTTCGTCATCTGGGTGATGTTCCTCGCGCGCTGGGCGCTGCCGCGCTTCCGCTACGACCAGGTCATGCACCTGGGCTGGAAGATGCTGCTGCCGGCCTCGCTGGCGAACGTGATCATCTCGGCCGCGGCGTACCTCGCCGGCGGGCACGAGATGCTCGCCATCGTCGGCCTCGTCGAGATCGTCGCGTTCTGCGGCTACGTCGCGTTCTGGGGAAAGACCCCGGCGGCAGAGACGCCCGACGCGCACGGCGCCCACGGCGCGGCCGACCCGCACGCGGCCCCGGCGGCCCACTAGCCGCCGTTTCGCAAACGGTTACCGAATTTTCGATAACGCATTACCAAAACGATTTCGCTTTGATTCCGCTTTAGGGAGCGCCCGATGGACCACGGACACGCAGAGACAGAGCGCGCGGCGCACGACGAGCAGGAGCTGACGCTCGGCGAGAAGCTCTACTTGCGCGAGGCGATCAAGGGCATGGCGATCGTCGCGCGGCACTTCTGGAAGAACCTGTTCGGGTTCCGCGACAACACGCCCGAGGTGCTCGATCGCGGCGGCACCGGCGTGAACCTGGTCACCACGCTGAACTACCCGGAAGAGCAGAAGCCGTATCCGCCCGGCTACCGCGGCATGCACCGGCTGGTCCCGCGCGTCGACGGGCGCCCGCGCTGCGTCGCTTGCTACATGTGCGCGACCGCGTGCCCCGCGCAGTGCATCTACATCGAGGCCGGCGAGTACGACGATCAGGCCATCGAGAAGTTTCCGATCCGCTTCGAGATCGACGAGCTGCGCTGCATCGTCTGCGGCTTCTGCGTCGAGGCCTGCCCGAAGGACGCGATCCGCATGGACACCGGCACGCACGCGCCGGCCGTGCTCTCGCGCCCGCTGGCGGTGTTCGACAAGGAGGCGCTGCTCAGCGGCGCGCCGGTCGAGCTGTCGAGCGACTCGATGACCTACCGCGCCCCGCTGCAGACGGTCTCGCCGATGGGCAAGAACGAGGGCGGCAAGAAGATGGGTGGGCACTAGAAGCAGTTTCAAAACCCTGCGGGTTTCGAAACCGCTTCTAGCTATTGAACGGGGCTTGCAGCCCCGCCCCGTCGAGCAAAGCTCGCCGGGTCCCCACCCCCGCTGCGGCGGGACTCCCCGCCGGAAGCGGTTTTGAAACCGCTTCTAGAGCGCAGACCCTTGCGGGTCGCGCTTTGGTCTGTTGGAGGGAACCTCCCTCTTGCGAACGGGCTGCGCGACGGAGTCGATCATCGCAGCGCATCGGCGAGTTCGATTCGAGCGGCGCGCTGTAAAGCGGCCGGGCCGCCACGTGGCGGGCTCAACGAGTTGTTTTTTCGCCGTGCCGCGGCAAGACGACCGCATGTCGATGTGCTTTGGTTCGGCATGCCCAATCTTGAGCTGACGCGAGTCCAAGAGCTGTCCAGCTTCCGCCGCCTCGCCATCGGCTCGTGGCAGACCGCGTACGACCCGAACGTCTACGGCTCGATGGACGTGCGGATGGACGCCGCGCTCGCGTACATCGAGGCGTTCCGCGCGCGCACCGGCAAGCGGCTCACCGTCACGCATCTCATCGCCAAGGCCATCGCCGACGCGCTGGCGAAGTGCCCCGACGCGAACGCGATCCTGCGCTGGAACCGCATCTACCTGCGCAAGACGATCGACATCTCGATCCTGGTGGTGCAGACCGACGAGGGCGCGCACAAGGCCGACCTCGCCGCCTGCAAAGTGAACGAGGCCGACAAGAAGTCGCTCTACCAGCTCGCCGCCGAGATCGAGGAGCAGGTGCAGCGTGTGCGCGAGCGCAAAGACGAAGCGATGGAGCAGGGCAAGCGGACGACCAACCTGATCCCGCTCCTCTTCATGAACGCGTTCCTCAAGCTGCTCTCGTTCCTCATGTACACGGTGAACCTCGACCTGCGCTGGGCGGGCGTGCCGCGCGATCCGTTCGGCAGCGCGACCATCACCAACCTGGGTTCGCTCGGGCTCGACACCGGATATGTGCCGCTGGTGCCGTACACCCGCGTGCCGCTCTTCCTCGCGCCCGGCATGGTCCGCGAGACGCCGGTGATCGACAACGGCCAGATCGTCGTCGGCAAGATGATGCGCCTCTCGGCGACGTTCGATCACCGCTTCATCGACGGCTTTCACGCGAGCGTGCTCTCGAAGATCGTGCACGCCTATCTGGAGAAGCCGTTCGAGCACCTCGACCGCATCGAGTCGCTGCCGGCCGCGAGCAGCTAGAGGGGAACGGCGGAGGTCCCTTCGCTCATTCTCCCGACGCGCGACCAGCCCGCGAGCTGGCGCAGAGCCGCGCCGCAAAAGGGAGGGGAGGCTTGAGCGAGCTTGGCTCGTTGAGGGGGGAACCGCTGAGGTTCCCTCATTGACGGTCCAAGCGGCGCACGCTGATACTGCCGGGCCATGCTGCTCGCGATCGACGTCGGCAATACGAATACGGTCCTCGGCCTCTACGAGCTGCCTCCGAGCGGCGCGGGCGGCACGCTGCGCGACTCGTTCCGCGTGCAGACCGAGAAGGATCGCACCGGCGACGAGTACGGCCTGCAGCTGCGCGCGCTCTTCGAGTTCGCCGGCGTGAAGCTCACCGACGTGCACGACGTGATCATCTCCAGCGTCGTGCCGCCGATGACGTTCCCGCTCGAGCAGATGTGCCGCCGCTTCTTCGACAAGAAGCCGCTCTTCGTCGGGCCCGGCGTGAAGACCGGCATGCCGGTGCTCTACGACAACCCGCGCGAGGTGGGCGCCGACCGCATCGTCAACGCCGTCGCCGCCTACGAGCGCTGGCCGCAGGGTCTCATCATCGTCGACTTCGGCACGGCGACGACGTTCGACGCCGTGAGCCCCAAAGGCGAGTACCTGGGCGGCGCCATCTCGCCCGGCATCGGCATCTCGATGGAGGCGCTCTTCCAGCGCGCCAGCAAGCTGCCGCGCGTCGCCTTCGAGCGGCCCGAGCGCGTGGTCGGCAAGAGCACCGTCTCGTCGATGCAGAGCGGGATCGTCTTCGGCTACGTCGGCCTGGTCGACGGCATCTGCGCGCGCATGGCCGACGAGCTGGGCTTCCCGGTCAAGACGGTGGCCACCGGCGGCCTCGCCACGCTGATCGCCAACGTCTCCGAGCGCATCCAAGAGGTCGACGACCAGCTCACGCTAGAAGGCCTGCGCATCATCTACCAGCGCAACCGGACGGCATGAGCCGATGAGCGACGAGAGCGCGCCACCGCCGGTCGCGAGCGCCCCCGCGGCTCCGGCTGCGCACGAGAGCCTTGCCGAAAAGGCCAGGCGCATCGAGTCCGAGCGCGCGCGCTTGCTGGAAGAGGGCAGGGCGCTGCTCGAGAGCGATCCAGCGGCGGCCCACGCGCGCTTCGAGCAGGCCTACCGGCTCAACCTCAACGACCTGCGCGCGATGAGCCACTACGGGATGACGCTGGTGCTGGTCGAGGGCGACCGGCAGCGGGGCATCCGCTTCTGCGAAGAGGCGGTGCGGCGCATTCCGCCGACGCGCGAGGCGCTGGTGAACCTGGCGCGCGCGCTGGTGCAGACGCGCAACCGCGAGCAGGCGGTGCGCGCGCTGAAGAAGGCGCTCGAGCTCTCGCCGGAAGATCCCGAAGTGCGGCAGGCGTTCACCGAGCTGGGATTGCGCAGGCCCGCGCCCATTCCCTGGCTGCCGCGGAACTTCTTCCTGAACCGGTGGATCGGGAAGCTGACGTGGAAGCATCGAGTGACGGCGCCGGGCGGTCAGCGGTAGGCGGCTATCCGGCCGGCACACCCAAGTTACTTTTTCCGTGCTCGCTGCTCGCTCCCCGCAAGGGGGAGCTGTGCGGCTGCGCGCGGCAAAAAGTAACTTGGGATGCTGCCGGCCTCTTGCGCCTGCGCGGACGGCATCGGCGCGTGGGGTCCGGCAAGAGCGCAGTGGGCGCGGGCGGGAAGGGCCGCAGTGAAGGGCGGGTGGGGCGGTTCGATCTGGACGCGGCAGAATCGATCTGGAGGGTGCGGGGATCGAGCTCGAAGTTGCGGAATCGAGCTGGGCGGTGCGGAAATCGATCGGAGAGTCGCAGAATCGAGCTGGACTGCGCCGGATCGATCGCGGGGCTGCGGCGATCGATCTCGACGATGCTGCAAACGTCCTGCGGTCGCGCGGATGGCTACGGGCTCTTCGAGAGCTCCTTTGCCGCGGGCTTTGCCTTTCCTGACAACGCTGGTTTGACCGGCTCGGCCGGGTCGGCCACGTCGGCGGAGCGCTCGTCCGCGCTCTGGGCGCTCTGGGCAAGGGTCGGTTCAACCCTCAGCGGCGCTGGTCAACTCGCTTCATGATGCTAGCGCTCGGTCTGGGACACCAAGTAGCTCTGCGACAACACGCACTAGTTTGTCGAAGGACGCTGCTCGGCGAGCCTCATCCAGATCGAGCAAGGCAGCGAATGCGGGTTGATCCAGTGTCTCTGAATAGCCCTTGTCCATTAATGCTCCCAATTTCTCTTTGGCTCCTCGGACGGTTTCGGCGCTAGCGTAGGATTGCAGGTCGACGGGCAAGCCGCGCTGTCCGCGGAGAGAGTGAAGGCTGGCGAGGAACCACGACTCAAATTCGCGCATCGCGACGACAACTCCGACGCGCTGCTGCGATCCGACGACCTCCTTGGCGCGCGTGAGCAAACGTGGCCCCAGGACGCAACCGAGGTCGTCATCGCCATCCAGCAAGACCAGCACGGCACCGCCGTCGCCGCTTTGCCTGGAGAGCAGTCTAATGGTTCGCTCAAACTCCTTATCCTTGACGATCTGTCCGCGCGCGAGTCGGAATGGGCGCAATGGCTGCACCGAAGG
>Ga0302196_10000143_pt1 | contig 69968 bp, 62 predicted proteins | sample II_Bog_N1_3_FD_198794 | JGI IMG/M metagenome (GOLD analysis project Ga0302196, IMG submission 198794) | Peat permafrost microbial communities from Stordalen Mire near Abisko, Sweden - II_Bog_N1_3 | ecosystem: Environmental > Terrestrial > Soil > Wetlands > Peat | place: Sweden: Abisko... | reverse complement strand
TCTGGACCGACGGCGACGACGTGACTTCGCTGATCGTCGGCCAGCAGAATGCAAGTCTGAGGCTCGTCTATGCGGGCTCTGGACTGTTCTATGTCTCGACCGCGTCCGGCTCACTCATCGCTTACTGAGGCGCGCCGATGAAGACCTCATATGCCTTGTCCATGATTGCGGCGCTGTCGTTGACGGCCGCCGCGTGCGGCTCGGATAACTTGACGCTCTCCAATTCCCAGGGAGCCACGGGCGCGACGGGAAATAAAGGCGCGACAGGAGCGACGGGAGCCAATGGAGCGAGCGGTGCAACGGGCGCGACGGGCGCAACGGGTGCGGCAGGCACGACGGGGAATGCCGGCCCGTCTGGAATCGACGGCGGGATAGGCGCGACGGGCGATACAGGCAATACCGGGGATGTCGGCGCAACGGGAACGGCGGGCGCGAATGGCGCGGCTGGCACCTCCGGCGGCCCTGGGGCGACCGGAGTTGTCGGAGAGACTGGTGCGACTGGAGCGACGGGCGCGGCTGGAGCGTCGGGAGCTGCGGGCAATCCTGGAATGAGCGGCACGAAAGGAACGACGGGCAGCGCTGGTGCAACCGGCGCGACCGGGGCGACGGGAACCGCGGGCTCGACGGGTCACGTCGGTGCAACTGGCACGACCGGGGCGACGGGAACCACGGGCGCGACGGGAGGCCATGGCGCGACGGGAACCACGGGCACGACGGGAGGCCACGGCGCGACGGGAACCACGGGCTCGACGGGAACGCTCGGCTCCACTGGCGCGACCGGAAATACCGGCGCAACCGGATCGCAAGGCGCGACGGGATTTACGGGCGCGGCGGGGAGCAGTGGCGCTACAGGAAGCACTGGCGCGACCGGCGCGAATGGAACCAGTGGCGCGACCGGCGCGACGGGAGCGACGGGCCAGATCACCTGGCAGACCCTCACGAGCTCGACGACTGCGCAGCCGAACAATGGATACATTGTCGATGCAGCAGCGATATCGGATGGCGGACCGGCCGTGACGATCACGCTGCCTGCGACGGGCTCTCCACTATTAACGGTTGGCGCAGAGGTTGATATCGTCGGCGAGGGAAGCGGTCCGTATGCAGTCGCGGCGAATACGGGCGAGTCGATTCAATTTTCGACGGACGATATTACGTCATATCGCTTCTATGACCGCACGACGGGAACGAACGCAGCGGGGAAGACTTGGAGCGCGCTCGCCTCCGATTCGAGCGGGCAGTATCTCGCGGCGACCACGGGGGTCACCGCCGGTGGCGATATCTGGACATCGAGCAATGGCGGCGCGACTTGGGTGAATCGGACCGCGGGGACCAGCGCTTCCGGATTGAACTGGTCTAGCATCGCTTCCGATTCATCTGGCGCACATCTGGTGGCGGCCGGATGGAGCTATGTAGCCCAGGATGACGTCATCAACTACGTCTGGACATCGAGCAACGGCGGAGACACCTGGACCAACCAGACGGGGCCTGCCTCGAATGCCCAGTCCTACGTTGCCTCGGACGCGACGGGCAAGCACCTCGTCGCCGCTGCGTGGGACACTGGCATATGGACGTCTACAAACTACGGTGCAAGCTGGACCCTTCGAACGAACGGGACACCCATCGGGGGGCCGACCGTGGGTGCAAATATCGGCCCGGTCGTATCGGACGCGCACGGGATTCATCTGGCTATCGCCGTCTCGATTAGCGCCGTTTGGGATATATGGACGTCAGTCGACTCCGGGGCGACTTGGGTCAATCGGACGACCGGGACCCCTGCGTCGGGTATGAATGAACCACTGCTCGCCTCCGACGCGACGGGAAACAACCTCGTCGCAGCCTCCGTGGGTGGCGATATCTGGACTTCGCACGACGGCGGTGTGACCTGGGTGAATCAGACTGCAGGGACGGCGGCGACCGGGCTGCAATGGGCAGGGGTCGCCTCGAATGCATCTGGTTCCACGCTCTATGCTGTGTCGAATGGTGCCCACACTGGCACCAATGGGGATATCTGGAGTTCAACCAACTCGGGCGCGACCTGGACCGATCTATTGCCCGGCTCCACGGCGGAGTGGACTTGTGTTGCGTCGGATGCGACTGGGGTTCATCACGTAGCCGGTTCGAATGCCAGCCTCTATACCGATGGCGACCCCACGAGCGCTCTGCTCATCGGCCAGCCCAATTCGACGCTGCATCTTGTCTATGTGGGCAGCGGCGTCTTCTACGCCTTCTACGTCGCGGGAAATATCGCGGCCTATTGAGCGAGCGAACAAGTTCGTGAAGCGATGCGGCCGCATCGAGAGCTCCTCGGTGCGGCCGCCCTCGCTCCCAAACACCTCCGTAAACAAATCCGTGCAGACGCCTACACGCTTTGAAGGGCGCGCGGCTGTCACCCTCCGCCCCCCGCGCCCCTCCTCGACTCCCGCTGAAACAGGCATTTCCGATTTGGAAACGCCGATTCGCGCCCGCGCGTCGATTCGAGGAACTATGGTCGCGGCTCTTTTCTTCCAGGAGCGGGGACATGATCGAAACCGACCAGATGGGTAAGTCCGGCGAGCGCATTGCGCGCAAGAGCAGCACGCGGACCGCGTGGTGGCTCGCGCTCGGGATCTGCGTGGGGATGGCCTCGGCGTTCGCGGCCTGCGGCAGCGGCGACTCGGACGGCAACGGCGGCGGCTCGGCGGGCGGCAGCGCGGGCGGCTCGGCGGGCGGCGCCGCCGGTGGAGCAGCGGGCGGCAGCGCTGGAGGATCGGCGGGAGGCGCGGGCGGCGGCTCGGGCGGCGGCACCGCCGCGGTCAACGTCAACGGCTGCACGGCCTACGCCGATCACACCGCCGCTGGCGACGCGCGCGCCATCACCTTCACCTTCCCCGCCTATACGCCGCCGTGCATGCACATCGCCGTCGGCCAGAGCGTGAGCTTCTCCGGCGACTTCGTCAGCCACCCGCTCATCCCGGGAACCGCACCCAGCTCGAGCGGGACCTCGAGCGCCAACAGTCCGATCACGCAGACCAGCAGCGGCACGGCGGCGAGCTTCACGTTCCCGGCGGCGGGCACGTACGCGTACTACTGCGGCAACCACCAGACGAGCGGCATGTACGGCGCCATCGAAGTTCAATAAGCCGCGGCAGCACGCGATCGGGAGCGAAAAGCCGGGCGGCGGCCGATCGTTCCCGATCCGTGCTAGTCCAACCCCTGCATGGCCGACCGCGTCCTCGTCGTCGACGACGAACCCAACCTCCGCCGCGTCCTCTCCGCGACGCTCCAGCGCGAGGGCTACGAAGTGACCCTCTGCGCCGACGGCGAGGAGGGCCTCGCCGCGCTCGAGCGCGACGGCGCGGACGTGATCGTCACCGACCTGGTCATGCCGAAGATGGACGGCCTCTCGCTCTTGCGCAAAGTCGTCGCGCGCCACCCGGACGTGCCGGTCATCGTCATCACCGCGCACGGCCGCATCGACAGCGCGGTCGAGGCGATGAAGGCGGGCGCGTTCGACTTCGTCGCCAAGCCGTTCGAGCAGGAGGAGCTCAAGCGGATCATCGCCAAGGCCGCCGCGCAGAGCGAGCTCAACTCGAAGAACGTGGTCCCCAGCGAAGCGCGCGAGGGCGCGCCCCGCTTCACCGAGATCGTCGGCCGCGGCCCGCAGATGCAGGAGCTGGCGCAGGTGATCGCCAAAGTGGCCGACGCGCCTTCGACGGTGCTGATCACCGGCGAGAGCGGCACCGGCAAGGAGCTGGTCGCGACCGCGCTGCATGAGCAGTCGTCGCGGCGCGAGCGGCCGTTCATCAAGATCAACTGCGCGGCCATCCCGCGCGATCTGGTCGAGGCGGAGCTGTTCGGTTTCGAGAAGGGCTCGTTCACCGGAGCGGTCAACGCCAAGCCGGGCCGCTTCGAGCTGGCCGACGGCGGGACGCTCTTTCTCGACGAGATCGGCGACATCCCCACCGAGATGCAGGTGAAGCTGCTGCGCGCGATCCAGGAGAGCGAGTTCGAGCGCGTCGGCGGCATCCGCAGCATCAAGGTGCAGGTGCGGCTGATCGCGGCGACCTCGCGCGACCTGACCAAGGAGATCGCCGCCGGCCGCTTCCGCGAGGATCTCTACTACCGGCTCAACGTGGTGCCGATCCTCCTGCCGCCGCTGCGCGAGCGCCGCGAGGACATCGCGCTGCTCGTCGAGCACTTCCGGCAGAAGTACAACCTGCGCTTAGGAAAGAGCGTCGAGGCGGTGGAAGACGACGCGCTCGCCGCGCTCGCCGCGTACCCGTGGCCGGGCAACATCCGCGAGCTGGAGAACATCCTCGAGCGGACCATCCTCTTCTGCGAGGGGCGGACCATCCGCGCGCAGGATCTTCCCCCTTCGCTGCGCCTGGCGCCCGCGCGCGCACCGCTGACGCCGGCGAGCCTCGCTGCGCTGGGCGCCGCGGGAGAGGCGCACGGGAGCGAGTCGCCGTCGCAGCCGCCGCCGCACAGCGCGCCGGGGCCGCTCAAGGAGATCGTCAAGGAGCAGGTGCAGGCGATCGAGCGCGATCTGATCGCGCGCGCGCTCGAGGTGACGCAAGGCAACGTCACCCGCACCGCCAAGCTGTTGAAGATCTCGCGCAAGAGTCTGCAGATGAAGATGAAGGAGTTTGGCCTGCGCGAGGCCGAGAGCCTTTGAGCGCGCAGTGAATCATTGACGGCGTACAGCCCCGCTCCTACTCTGCCGCGCGATGCCCGTCCCGACTGCGCGTGATCCGAAAGCGAACTCCACTCTCGCGCGACGCTTCCGGCTGGGGATCCTGGCGGCCGCGATCCTCTCGGCCGCGGCGCCGGCCCGCGCCGCGCACGACACCGACGTCGCCACCGCGGCCGATCCCGATCGCCCCATCGAGGTCGATCTCGACGTCGACTACACGCACCTGCGCAGCGACACGCTCATCACGCGGGAGAACTTCCAGGCGGTCAACCCCGCGCAGCCCAACGGCGCGAAGTCGACCGTGCTCGTCAACGAGCTGCAGCACTCGCAGGTCGACGACCAGATGGCCTTCCGGCTCGCCATCGGCCTCTACCACGACCTCGAGCTGCACTTCGTCCTGCCCTACTCGTTCGGCGACACGCAGAACTGGGACTACGCGACGGTGAACGGCACGTCGGTCGCCGCCACCAGCACGCTGACGAACAACACCATCAACGTCAGCGGCTGCAACGGCGGCCTCTGCGGACCGGTGCAGTCGATCCTGCCGAAGAGCTTCACCTCGTCGCCCACCTCGTCGGCCTCCACCAAGCGCGGCGGCTTCGGCGACCCGACCATCGGCCTCGCGTGGGCGGTGCTCAACGAAGAGCGCGACTCGCGGCTGCGGCCCGACCTCTTCCCGCCCGGGCACGCGCTCTCCACCTGGGTGCTCGGCTTCGACTACACGCTGCCGCTGCCGGGAGACCTCGACGACCCGAGCAAGCAGCTCGCCGCGATCAACGCGAGCAGCACCGGCAACGCGGCCGCCAGCTACACCGGCTCGCTCTTGCGCAAGGCGCACATCTTCTCGCCGTGGACCGCCTGGTCGATCCGCTACCACGTGCTCAACCCGTACTTCAGCCTGCGCGCGACGCTGCCGCTCGCCGTCTCGGGGAGCGCGTACGACAACTGCTCGGACCCCGCGCTGCTCGCCGACGTCGCGACGCAGAACTGCGGCAACGCGGCCTGGGCCGGCCAGACCGGATACCAGCCGGCGTTCACCGGGCAGTTCAAGCTGGGCAGCGAGTTCGTCCTCGCCGAGGACGTGCAGGAGCACCGCAAGATCGCGCTCGACCTCAACGGCGTGGTCACCTGGATCTCGCAGGCGCGCGACTACTCGATGGTCAGCGACCTGCTCGGCAAGCTCACCCTCGAGGACGAGCACGTCACCACCATCGGCACCTTCGGCATCTACGGCCGCGCCGCGCGCTGGCTGCACTTCCGCGTCTCCGGCTCGCTCGGGTTCGACACGCCGCACTTCCTCACCAACGAGGACATCGGCAAGGATCTCAACGGCGACGGCAAGATCACCATCTCCGCCGGCGGGCCGAACAAGAGCCTCGAGCAGAACCCGCTCTACGATTTCCGCCTCGACCAGGTCGGCCGCCGGCTGCACGCGGAGATGTCGCTGATCTGGGGCGTGAGCGGGACCGTCTCGCTGAACTTCTAGCGCGCGCCTTCCGCTACGACGAGCCGCGCAGCTTGAGCGCGAGCTGGTAGACCTCGCGCTTGCCGTGCTCGAGCGCGAGCGCCTCGGCGATCTCCTTGGGCCGCTCGCCGCGATCGAGCCGCGCGCGAACCTCCGCTTCCAGCGCGGCCGGATCGATCTTCTCCGCCTGCGCCGGCGCGCCGGAGACGACGATGGCGCACTCGCCGCGCACCTCCTCGGCGAAGTGCGCGACCAGCTGCGAGAGCACGCCGCGCGCGAGCTCCTCGTGCAGCTTGGTCAGCTCGCGCGCGACCATCGCCGGCCGGTCGCCGAGCGCGACGTGCAGATCGCGCAGCGTCTCCTGCAGGCGGTTGGGCGACTCGTAGAAGACCAGCTGCGCGCGCAGGGGCTTCAGCTCGTGCAGCAGCGCCGCGCGCTCGCCGTCGGCGCGAGGAAGGAAGCCAGCGAAGTGGAAGCGGCCCTCGAGAAACCCCGACGCGCTCACCGCCGCCGCCGCCGCGCACGCGCCCGGGATGGGAATCACCGCCACGCCCGCGTCCACCGCGGCCCGCACCAGATGCGCGCCCGGATCGCTGATGGCCGGCGTGCCCGCGTCGGTGACCAGCGCGAGCGACTGGCCCTCGAGAAGCCTGCGCACCAGCGCGGGCGCGCGCGCGGTCTCGTCGAACGCGGGCAGCGAGAGCAGCGGCTTGTGGATGCCCAGGTGGCGCAGCAGCTTGTCGCTGTGGCGCGTGTCCTCGGCGACGATCGCGTCGCAGGCCGCCAGCACCTCCTTCGCGCGCTCGGTGATGTCGCCGAGGTTTCCGATCGGCGTCGCGACGAGGAAGAGCGGCATCAGAATCCACCTGCGTCGAAGGCGTCGGGGATGTGCCGCACGCGCGGCGCGCCGTGCTCGTCGACGACGGCGATCACGTCGAAGCGGATGGCCCGCTCCCCGCCTTGGAAGCGGGCGAGGAAGTCGCGCGCCGCCAGCACCACGCGCTCCTGCTTGCGCGCGTCCACCGTCTCTTCGGGCGAACCGAACTTGTCGCTTGCGCGCGTGCGCACCTCGACGAAGACGAGCAGCTCGCCCTGCTCGGCGATGAGATCCACCTCGCCGCGGCGGGTGCGGTGGTTGCGCGCGACGATGGAGAAGCCGAGCTGCTCGAGGTGCTGCGCGGCGAGCGCCTCGCCCGCTTCGCCGAGCGTCTGCCGCGCGGTGGGCTCGCGCGCAGAAGCGGCGGGCGAGCGCGGCCCGCGCGGCGCGGCGCTCACGGCGCCTTCACGATGAAGTCGGCGACGCCTGCGGCCGGCAGCTCGGTGCAGCGGTGCAGCACCTGGGTGTGCGCCGAGATGCCTTTCAGCATCTTGTGCACCAGCGCGCGCTTGACCGGCTCGAGCGCGAGGAAGGTGTCGTCGACGAAGATGGGCATCTTCTTCACCGCCGCGACCCGCTCGAGGAGCGCGAGGCGCAGCGCGGTGTAGGTGAGATCGCGCAGCGCCTGAGGCAGCGAGGGGAACGGCCCGCTGCGGCCGTCCGGGGCGAGCGCGGAGAGAAACCCGTCCGGCTCGAGGCGCAGCGAGGCGACGCGGCGATCGGTGAGCGCAGCCACGTAGCTCGCCAGGCGCGGCCCGAGGTTCGCCCACAGCTCGGCGAGCGGCTCGCCCGTCAACGACGAGGCCTGCTCGAGCAGCGCCTTCGGCGCGCCCGCGAGATCGAGGCCAGGGTTCGACCGCTTCGCCAGGCCCGGGTCCGAGACGAGCCCCATCGAGCGACGCAGGTCGCGCTCGATCTCCGCCACAGGGCGCGCGAAGCCCTGCGCGGCCACCGTCATCTCCAGCACCTGCTTCTGCTCTTCCAGCTTGGGCCGCTCGGCGGCGATCTCGGCGATGCCCGGGGTCGCGCGAATCTCGGCGAGGCGCGCCGCGGCTTCGTCGCGCAGGCGGCCCACTTCGTCGCGGTGGCGGAACAGTTCGATCAGCTCGTCGGGAGACGCGGCCCCGGCCGCTTGGAGTGCGGCCTTGAGCGGCGCCTGCTCCTCGAGGAACGACTTCTTCAGCGCCGCCTCGCGCTCGACCAGCCGCCGCGCGTGCGAGCGGGCCTGCGCTTCGTGCTCGCGCGCGTCGATCCAGCGCAGCGCCGCCACCAGCGCGGCCGCGAACGGGATCAGCCCGAGCAGCGCGATCGACGGCCGCGTGAAAAGGAACGCGAGCCCGTCGAACACCAGCCCGCCGAGGATGCCGCCGAGCAGCAGCGGATCGCGGTAGAGATCGTCGGGCGGCGCCGGCATGTCGCGCTCGAGATCGCGCTGCTGCTCCTTCAAGTCGGCGAGCTGCTCGCCGTGCTTCTTCTGGTCGGCCGCCGCGCGCTGCGCCCGCGCGGTCAGCTCGCGCACCTGCGCCGGCGAGAAGAGCGAGCGCGTCAGCTGGCTGTCCAGCTCGGCGAAGTCCGCCTCCGCCTGCACCAGCTTGCCGCCCTGCTCACCCAGCTCGTGCAGCCGCTGCTGCACCTTGAACAGCTTGTCCTGGGCCTCCTCGAACTGCCGCGTCTGCTCCAGCTCGGCCTTGAGCGCCTTCGCTTGGGCCAGGTCCGCGTGCGCCAGGTTCGCGCTGGGCGCGGCGGTGAGGATGCGCTGGCTGGGGAGCTCGGCGGGCGAGAGCAGGAAGAAGCGAATCGCCTCGGGCGAGGGCAGCTCGCTCTCGACGCGCAGGAACGACGCGATCTCGAGGTCGTCCTGCGTCAGCGAGAGGAAGCGCTTCTGCGCGGACTCGAAGTGGTGCAGCTGGCGCGCGCCGCCGATCTCGCGCAGCAGCCGGTACGGCGTGTTGTCCTTGCCGATGAAGCCCACGCCGATGCGCGCGGGCCCGTCGCCCTCGACGAGGCTGCGCGCGTCGTCGACGCCTGGGTACAGCGATGCGAGGAGGAGCGCGCGCAGAGTCGATGCGCGCGATTGAATGGCGACGTAGCCGGGCTTGAGCGCGACAGTTCCCTGCGCACCCAGCTCCTTGACCCGCTGGAAGAGAAGCTCGGTGAGAAGCACCGTGGCCCTCCCCAAAGACTACGGGCGAAGACTACGACCGCTGATCGTCGTTGCTCTTGAGGCGAGCAGCCTTGCCCTGCAGGTCGCGCAGGTAGAACAGGCGCGCGCGCTTGACGTTGGTCGTCGAGACGATCTCGAGCTTGTCGATGCGCGGCGAGTAGGTCGGGAAGATGCGCTCCACGCCGACGCTGTAGCTGATCTTGCGCACCGTGAAGGTCGAGTGCGCGTGGCCGCCGTGCTTGCGGATGACGACGCCTTCGAAGATCTGGATGCGCTCTTTGTCGCCTTCCGAGATCTTGCTGTGGACCTTGACCGTGTCGCCGACGTTGAAGTTCGGGACCTGGGCGCGGGCCTCCGGCTTGACGTTCCGCTTCTCGACCAGCTCAATCGCGTTCTGGCGCATCTCGTTCAACCTCAGTGTTGGGTGCTGCAAACCCAATCGCCAATCCAGGCGACTGCGGAGCCGGGCCTTCTACACGTTTTCGATCCGGCGCGCTAGGCCCATCTTCCGATCGCGCCTTTCTTCTACTTCAGCAGCTTGCGATCTTCGTCTGAGAGCTTGAGTTTCGCGAAGAGATCGGGCCGCCGCTCGCGGGTGCGCAAGAGCGCCTGCTGCCGCCGCCAGCGCGCGATTTTCGCGTGATCGCCCGAGAGCAGGATGGCCGGCACCGGCGCGCCGCGGAACTCGGGCGGTCGGGTGTAGCTGGGCCCCTCCAGGAGCATCTCGTCGGCGAACGACTCGGTGGTGGCGCTGGTCTCGTTGCCGAGCACGCCGGGCAACAGCCGCGCGACGGCGTCGATGCAGGCGAGCGCGGCGAACTCGCCGCCGGTGAGGATGAAGTCGCCCAGCGAGAGCTCCTCGTCGATGGCGGGCATCACCCGCTCGTCGACCCCTTCGTAGCGGCCGCAGACGAAGATGAGCGCGGGCAGCTTCGCGAGCCGCTCGGCGCAGCGCTGGTCGAAGCGCGCCCCCTGCGGGCTCATGAGGATCGCGCGCGGGACCGCGCCAGCCGCGGCCGGGAGCGCCGCCAGCTCCGCCGCGAGCTGCGCGCGCGACGTCTCGATGGCCGCGGTGAGCGGCTCGGGCTTCATCACCATGCCCGCGCCGCCGCCGTACGGCACGTCGTCGGTGACCCGGTGCTTGCCTGCCGCGTGCTCGCGGATGTCGAGCGCGCGCACGCGCAGCAGACCCTTCTCCTGCGCCTTGCCGAGGATGCTCTCGCCGAGCGGGCCCGCGACCATGCGCGGAAAGAGAGTGAGGACGTCGATGAGCATCGAGGGGTGCGGACCGGTCGCGCGTCAGGGCGCGCCGGATTCGTCCTCGTCCGCCGCGGGCTCCTCTTCGCCGGCCGGGGCCGCGGAGGTCGCGCTCTGCAGGTCGAACAGCCCCTCCGGCACCTCGAGGAAGAGCTGGCGGTTCTCGAGATCGACCTCGCGCACCAGCGCGATGGGCGCCAGCGCGGACTCGCCCGACGCGAGCTGGACGACGAGCAGCTCGTTGGGCCCGGCCGCCTCCAGCGCGGTCACCACGCCCAGCGGCGCAGCCGGTTCGGCCGCGTCGGCGTCGAACACGCGCAGCCCGATCAGATCGGCCTCGAGGAACTCGCCCTCTTCCATCTCGGGCAGCTCGTCGCGCGCGACGCGAACTTCCATCCCGCGCAGCGCTTCGGAGGCGTTGCGGTCGGCGATGCCCTGCAGACCGAAGAGGTAGCCCAGGTCGACGCGCTCGGCGTGCGTGACCGCGTAGCGTCGCGCAGGCGCGCCCGCGCGCGAGAGCCAGAGCGCGGTCGCGCGCTCGAGCCCTTCGGAGCCGTCGTTGAACGGAACGACCAGGACGCGGCCTTTGAGGCCGTGCGCCCTGGCCAGGTAGCCCACCGCGAGCAGCGGCGGGACTGTGCCTTCCACAGCTACTTCTTGGCCGCGGACGCAGCCTGCTTCTTGTGCAGCTTGATGATCTGCGCGACGGTCGACGAGGGCTGCGCACCGACCTTCAGCCAGTGCTCGAGGCGGTCGGCCTTGATCGTCACGGCGACCGGCGAAGCCGAGGGATCGTACGTGCCGATCTGCTCGTTGAACTTGCCGTCGCGCGGGTTGCGCGAGTCGGTGGCGACGACGTGGTAGAACGGAGCCTTCTTGGCGCCCCGGCGGGCGAGACGCAGCGACACGGCCATGCAGTACTCCTGAAGTTCGGGCGCGCGCTTCGCGAGCCCAAGGGAGCGGCGAGATAGCGGAAGAGCCGCGCGCAGTCAAGAGCCGCGCGCAGCCGGGGAGGGAGAATCGCTCGTCAGGCGCCGGGTGAGAGCAGCCGGTAGGCGACGTAGGCCGCCAGCAGCACCGCGGTGGCGATCCACAGCGCAGGCGGGAGAAGTCGCTGGTGGGTGCGGCTCATGCGCGCCTCCGCGCGAGCTCGCGCTTGGAGAGCAGGAACGCGCCGAGCAGCCACGCGCCCGCGATCCAGACCAGGTCGTAGAGCAGCGGCCCGTAGTCGGCCGCCGCGTGCTGGCTCATCTTCTCGAGCAGGTCCGTCGGATCCTGCGGACCGACGTAGGGGAGCACGGCGCTGCCGATGCGGTGCAGCTGCGTGATCCACTCCCACTTGTGGTTCTTCTCCGCGATCAGGTTCGCGCCCGCGAGGCTGAACTTGGCGAGCGCCCAGAGCACCACCGTGGTGAGCACCCAGAAGGTGTTGCTCGCGCCGCGCGCGACCACCGAGATCGCCGCGAGCACCGCGAGCCACGCGAAGGCCCAGGCGAACCCGACCGGCAGCGCCAGCAGGTCGTCGCTGGAGAAGCGGCCCGCGCTCCAGGCCGCGCCGCAGCCGACCGCCCAGGCCACCGCCATGATGATGAAGAGCGCGATCCCCGCGCCCGCGAGCCGCCCGCCGAAGAAGGCCGCGCGCGAGAGGGGCCGCAGCAGCACCAGCTGCGCGTGCCCGCTCTCCAGCTCTTCCGAGATGAGCGCCGAGCCGAGCAGCAGCGTCAACCCGAGCAGGAACACGTGCGCCGAGAAAGAGTAGCCGCCGAAGATGTCGGCGCCGCTGCGCATGTGGCCGACGAACAGCTCGCCCAGGATCAGCAGCGAGCCAAAGACGAGCACCGGCGTGCTGCGCAGCCGGTCGCGCGCGCACTGCAGCGCCACCGGCCAGGAGACGAGCTGGTTCGAGGCAGCCGCGGCTTCGCTCATGGCAGCGCTCCAAGCGCCGAGGCGCCCTTGCCTTCGACGATCTCGAGGTAGAGCTGCTCGAGCGCGGCGCCCTCCATCTTCGCCTCGATGATCTCGGCGCCAGCCTGGCTGAGCATCTTGACCAGGCCCGGCATCGCGTCGCCGCCGGCCATCGCGATGGTCAAGCGATCGCCCGCGAACACCGCCTCGGGGAGCAGCTGCTGCACGCGCGCGCGCACCTCCTCCACGTTGACGAGCCGCACCTCGGCCCGCTGCGCGCCACCGGCGACCACGTGCGTGCGCAGGAGCTTGCCGCCCTTCATGAAGAGCGCCACGTCGCAGACCTTCTCGACTTCGCTGAGCAGATGCGAATTGAGCAGCACCGCCGCTCCGCGCGCGCGCAGCGACGCCAGCAGCTCGCGCATCGCGGCCACGCCGGCCGGGTCGAGCCCCGCGGTCGGCTCGTCGAGCAGCAGCAGCTCCGGCTCTCCGAGCAGCGCCGCCGCGAGCCCCAGCCGCTGGCCCTGCCCGCGCGAATATCCGCTGCACGGACGGCGGCCGGCCTCGGCGATGCCCAGCTGCTCGAGCAGCTCGAGCGAGCGGCTCTTCGCGCGCGCCTTGTCCAGGCCGAGGAGCGCCGCGTGCAGCTCGAGCACCTCGAGCCCGGTCAGCCGGCGGGGAAACAGCGGCGAGTCGGGCGCGAACCCGACCTTGCGCCGGACCTCGAGCAGCTCGGGGTCCTCGCCGAAGAGGCGCACCTGGCCGGCGTCGCGATCGAGCAGCCCCAGCGCGAGCTGCATCGCGGTGGTCTTGCCCGCGCCGTTCGGCCCGAGCAGCGCGACCACCTGCCCGGGCTGCAACGCGAACGAGACGTTGTCGACCGCGAGCACCGGCGGCGCGCCCCGCTGGACGTACTGCTTGGCCAGCGAGACGACCTCGAGCGCGGGCGTGCTCATCAGGCCTGGAGGACCTGGGCGAGCGTCTTGCCCAGCTCGTGCGGGCCGGCCGCGATGTGCACGCCGGCCTTCTTGAGCGCCGCGAACTTGTCCTTCGCCGTGCCCTTGCCGCCGGAGACGATCGCGCCCGCGTGGCCCATGCGGCGGCCCGGAGGCGCGGTGGCGCCGGCGATGAACCCGACCACCGGCTTCTTGTAGTTCGCGTGGATCCAGTCGGCCGCCTGCTCCTCTTCCTCGCCGCCGATCTCGCCGATGAAGATGACCGCGTCGGTCTCCGGGTCGGCCGCGAAGAGCTTCATCGCGTCGGTGAAGCTCATGCCGTGGACCGGGTCGCCGCCGATGCCGATGGCGGTGCTCTGGCCCAAGCCCAGCTGCGTCACTTGATGGACCGCCTCGTACGTCAGCGTGCCCGAGCGCGAGACGATGCCGATGCGCCCCTTGCGATGGATGTGGCCCGGCATGATGCCGATCTTGCACTCGCCCGGCGTGATGATGCCGGGGCAGTTCGGCCCGATGAGGATGCTCTTCGAGGTCGAGAGCGCGCGCTTGACCGCGACCATGTCGTTCACCGGGATGCCCTCGGTGATGCAGACGATGAGCGGGATCTCGCTGGCGGCGGCCTCGAGGATCGCGTCGGCGGCGAACGGCGGCGGCACGAAGATGACCGAGGCGTTCGCGCCGGTGGCCTTGACGGCCTGCTGGACCGTGTCGAACACCGGCACCTTGCTCTCGAACTGCGTCCCGCCCTTGCCCGGCGTGACGCCCGCGACGAGGTTCGTCCCGTAGGCGAGCATCTGCTGCGAGTGGAAGGTACCCGCCGAGCCAGTAATCCCTTGGCAGAGGAGCTTGGTCTGTTTGTTCACCAGGACGGACATGCACTCTCCTGAAGCATCGCTACTGAATATAGGACAACGAATTTCTTACACTCAAACGAATCCACTGAAGCTCATCTACTCACTGCTATACTTCAAGAATCTTCTTTTCAGTGCAATCTACTAAGTACCGCACACTCGAGTTAAGAAACTGAATATCTAGTGCGGAGGCTGTCGCTCGCCGCGCCTGCGTTTCCCTCGAGAATCCCGCCCATGATACACTGAATATCGTATACCTGAACGAATACTCTCGAGAGATTCGCTTCAGTATCTACCTGAGCGACGCCACGGCCTTGCGCGCGGCATCGCCGAGGTCGTCGGCGGCGATGATCGGCAGGCCGCTGCTCGCGAGCAGGTCCTTTCCCTGCTGCACGTTGGTTCCTTCGAGCCGGACCACCAGCGGGACGTGCAGCTTGACCTGCTTGGCCGCCGCGATGATGCCCGCCGCGATCACGTCGCACTTCATGATGCCGCCGAAGATGTTGACCAGGACCGCCTTCACCGTCGGGTCGCCGAGGATGATCTTGAACGCCGCGGTGACCTTCTTCTCGTCGGCGCCGCCGCCCACGTCGAGGAAGTTGGCCGGCATGCCGCCCGCGTTCTGGATCATGTCCATCGTCGCCATCGCGAGGCCGGCGCCGTTCACCATGCAGCCGATGTTGCCGTCGAGCGCGATGTAGCTGAGGTCGAACTCCTTCGCCTGCGCCTCGCGCGGATCTTCCTCGTCTGGGTCGCGGAGCGCCGCGATCGCCTTGTGCTTGAAGAGCGCGTTGTCGTCGAAGTTGATCTTCGCGTCGAGGCAGATCACCTCGCCCTGCTTGGTCACCACGAGCGGGTTGATCTCGATGATGCTCGCGTCGGTCTCGACGAACGCCTTGTACATGGCGGTCGCGAACTTCACGAAGCTGTTCACCGCGGTGCCGGAGAGGCCGAGCCCGAAGGCGAGGTCGCGCGCCTGGTAGGCACCGAGGCCGATCACCGGATCGCACGCCTCGCGCAGGATCTTCTCGGGGTGCTTCTCGGCGACCTCTTCGATCTCGACGCCGCCTTCGGCCGAGGCCATGAAGGTGTTGCGCGACGAGGCGCGATCGAGCGTCAGGCCGAGGTAGAGCTCGCGCGCGATGTCGCAGCCTTCCTCGATGTAGAGCTTGCGGACCTTCTGTCCGGCCGGCCCGGTCTGGTGGGTGACCAGCTGCATGCCGAGCATCTTCTCGGCGATCGCGCGCGCCTCGGCCGGGCTCTTGGCGAGCTTCACGCCGCCACCCTTGCCGCGGCCGCCCGCGTGGATCTGCGCCTTGACCACGCACACCGGCTTCTTCGCGAGCAGCTCGGTCGCGGCTGCCTCGGCCTCAGCGGCCGTGTTGACGAGCTTGCCCTGCGGAACGGAAACGCCAAAGCCGCGGAGGATCTCCTTGGCCTGATACTCGTGGATCTTCATGTCGGGAACTTCCTCGCGCCAAGGGTGCGGGAGCAGATGGAGGCGCGGGCGAGATACAACGCACGGCCCCTCGGCGCAAGTTGGACAGCGAGCGGATCGCGAGAAAGCCGCGCCACGGCGTCTACTGGTTGACTGGATTCACGGGGTACGCGGTCTCTTGCTCGTTGCCGTGGCTCCAGGGCGTCGAGCCGTTCTGCTGGAGCAGCTGGTGCAGCTGGCGCGAGTGGCGGCGGCGCGCGCGGTGGTGGGCCAGCGCTGTCGCGCTGGTCGGCGTCGAGCGCGCCAGCGGCTGCTCGAGGTTCGCCACCAGCGGGATGGCCGCCGCGAACCCCTCCTGCCGCACCACGGTCACGCTCGACTGGAACGCGGCCACGATCATCACCGCCGCGCAGGCGCACAGCATCATCAGCGCGCCGGGCGGCAGGTGGAACCACGGCCGAGGAGAGAAGCCGTCGGTGGCCTCCGGCTCAACCAGCGTCCCCTTGCTCACCGGCGTCGGCCGAATCGCTTCCCAGGCCTGGGTCAGGGTCGTCATGCCCGGAAAGTCTGCATCGGGCATGCCCATCAAAACGCGGACGTAAATTCATCGTTTTACGACCGTGATTCGAACCGGACGTGCGTATGCAAGCGACACAGGTGTCGCGGGAACAACGCATCCGAGCCCCGAAGCGCGAAGTGGAGCGGACCCTCGCGGATCCAGCTCCACTTCACTCTCACCGGCGGGCGGTCAGCCCCGCCCTTCGCTAGTTGCGCGCGTCGCGCCGGCGCCGGAGCGCCAGGACGAGGCCCACGCAGCAGAGCGGCAGGAGCGACCAGCTCGCCGCTCCCGGCGCCGTCGCGCAGCCCGCGCTGGTGAGCTGCTTGGCCGCCAGCTCCTCGTTGCTGAAGCGCGACTCGGTCGACATGCCCCGCTCGTCGGTGACGCGCACGGAGAGCGCCTTGCCGCTGAGCTCCTCGGCCGAGAAGTCGCGCGCGGCTCCCGCGGCGCTCCACGAGCCTTCGCCGACCTTGTAGCTGTACTTCAGCGCGTCGCTCACCGAGGCCTGGCTCTTCGCGTGTGTGACGACGCGGCCGTCGTTGATCTGCGTCAGCTCGACCGCCGGCGCCTCATACGACGAGAGGAAGTCGACCACCGCCGGGCTCGTGTCCTGCGTGCGGTCGTTGCCGGCCTCGCGCGAGGTGACCTCGATGCGGTGGTGTCCCTGGACGAAGAACATCGGGTTGCGGATGGTGATGCGCGACTCGTGCAACCAAGGCGACCAGAGACCGCCGTCGATGCGGTAGCTGTACTCGGCGTTCTCCACGCCGCTCGCGCTCGCCTCGATGATGGCGGCGGGGACGCGGCGCGACGAGCCGCGCAGCTCTTCGATGCTCGAGGGCAGGTCGCTCTCGACCAGGCGGGCCGCGGTCTTGGCGCTGCGCGTGGCACAGGCCGGCTGGTTGGCTCCGCCGCACGTCGAGATCGCCGCCCAGATCGCCAGGTGCGCGTAGCCGTCCTGCGCGATGTTGCTGCTGACCGGCACCGCGCCCGCGATGCCCTGCACCTGGAGTTGCAGCCCCAGCAGCTGAGGCAGCGCGATCGGCTGCAGCAGGCCCGCGAGCAGCGGCTGCGCGAACTGCACCACCGCGCCGAGCAGGTCGGTCACGACCGACGGGTCCTCGGCGAGCATCACGTTGTCCTGCGAGGAGATGTTCGTGATCACGTTGCTCAAGTCGCCGAGCACCGGCTGCAGCGTGTCCGCCTGCGCGCCCGGGAACGTGCGCAGACCGACCGGCACGTTGATGTCCGCCTGGATGGTGAAGAGCCGGACCCAGCGGCTGTCGATGACCGCGTAGAAGTCGAGATCGACCTGCGGCAGCGAGAGCGTGACCAACGGATCGAGCGGGACGAGATCGGTGCCGGCGTCGTTCTCGGTCAGCGTGCCGCGGCCGATGCGGATCGACGGAGCGAGCGTCGGCCGGATCAGGATCGCCATCGGCGCGTCGGTGCCGCCGGTGAGCAGCTTCAGCGAAGGAAGGAACGACTTGAACAGCTGCGTCGAGACGTACGACGAAGTCTTGTTCGAGATCTGGATGCAGAAGACGCCCGCGTTGAACGAGTCGTAAGACGCCTGGTTCAGCAGCTGGCTGGCGACCGAGAGGCCGACGTCATAGACGCCCACGCCGCCGTCCGGCTGGTTGTTCGGGTCGTCGAAGTTCATCACCGGGATGGTCGCCGAGAGCGGCGGGAACGTCGTGGGCGGCACGCAGAGCGCCGGCACAACGGTGCTCGCCGGCTGGGTTCCCGCGACCGCCGCGAACTGCACGCCCGCGTCGTCGACCGCGGCCGGCGCCGTCTTGCCGCCGAGGCCCGCGTAGAGGTTGAGCTTGGTGTTCGCCGGGAAGCCGACCGTCTGCGTGAGCGACGAGAGGTCGAGCGTGCCCTGGAGCGCGAGCGGAACCGGCTCGCACGCGCCGCCCGCGCTGAGCGCGCTCGGGCCGCCGTCGACGGTGCCCGCGTCGCCAGCCGCCGCAAGCTGCTGCTGCGCGACGCAGACGCCGCGCGAGACCACGCAGGTGGTCGCGGCGCCGTTGTCATCGTTGGGGCAGTCCGCGTTGGTGGTGCAAGCGATCGCGCCGCCGTCGAACGTCACGCCCCGCTGGCAGCGCAAGTTGTCGAGCTGCGTCTGGAGCAGGTTCACGATCTGCGTCTCGAACGTCGTCTGCAGGAACGTCTCGAGGTAGCTGAGCACGTCGCGGAAGATCGTGCAGCCGATGCCGCTCTCCGAGGTGCTGTCGGGGGTGCAGGTGGCGCCCACGCCGACCGTCCAGCCGCTGCCCGTCAGGCGGGGCGTGCCCAGGCCGAACGCGCTCTTGTTGGTCATCGTCAAGTAGGTCGGCGTCGCGTCGACGTCACAGCCGTTGTACGCGCCCTCCGTGCCGCTGGTGCTGAAGCCGCCCACGTCTCCGCTGACCGGCGGCGCGGGGTTTCCGTTCGGCGTCCCATGGTTGGGATTTCCCGGCTGCGCGGAGACGAAGATCATCCCGGCGAGGTCGAGGTTCGCGATCGTGCTCTCGAGCGACGACTGGGTGGCGGAGATCAGCAGCCGGCCATCCGGCGCCTCGGTGAACGCGAGCGATACGTCCAACTCCGTGTGGTGCGTGAGGGTCTGCGAATCGTCGATCTGGATGTCCGCCTGGAACGGGGCCGGATCGCCGTTGTCGTCCGTGTAGATCGAGCTGTGCGCCTCGGCCGTGCGCACGTAGTAGTCGCCGCTCCAGATGTTGACGTTGATCTTCGCGTTCAACACCTGGTTCACCGGATCGAGCGACCAGCTCACGCTGTTGAACTTCAAATAGAGCGGCGTGCCGTCGGCGCCGGTGCACACCGAGTCGAAGTTGCTGTCGCCCGCGACCAGGTTGAGCTGCGAAATATCGAAGGGCGAACAACCGGTGCTGGCCGAGAGCACGGTGGTCGCGAAACACGGGAGGGTGAAGACGCTCCCGTTGCTGGTCGGGTTGAGGCCCGCGATCACCTGGTTGAACGTGCCCGAGTTGAGCTGGTTGAACGCGTCCTGGGTCAGGCGGACCTGGACGGTGTTGTCCATCTTGCTGCCGGTGAACCGGAAGGCGCCGCCGTCCGGCGAGGTGGTGGTGAGGAACCCACCGCACGAGCTCCCGCAGGAGCTCCCTGAGCCGGAGCAACCGACCGCGAAGATGAGACCGATGAGGAGGTGCCGGGACAAGCTGCGGCGACGGGGCAGTGCATTGGCAGAGGGCAGCATGCGGCGACAACCTCCAAAGAGAAGCGACCTGATTCTTGGTAGCACTTGCGATCCTACTCGACGGACCCGGGTGTCCGGAAGGACGCAGTGGTCAGGCGAGTGACCGATGAGGCCCGCGGCGCCCTAGCGCGCGAGGGGCGCGGCTCCACCGAGGGGCACCAGCCCGGCCGCCTCGTTGAGCCGGCCGCTGCGGAACGGTTCGAGATCGATGGCGGCGAAGCGGAATCCGGCCGCGCGCAGCACCTCAGCGGCGCGGGCGCGCACGTCCAGGAGCCGAGGCAGCTCGGCCTCGCCAACTTCGATGCGCCCGACTTCACCGTGGTACCGCACGCGAAACTCGCGCAGGCCGAGCGCGCGCAGGCCCATCTCGCTGGCGGCCAGCTGCTGCAGCCGCGCAGGCGTCACCGCGGTTCCGTACGGAATGCGCGAAGAGAGGCACGGCTGCTGCGGCTTGTCCCAGGTCGGCAGACCCATCCGGCGCGAGAGCGCGCGGATCTCGTCCTTGGTCATCCCCGCGTCGGCGAGCGGCTGCACCACCGAGCGCTCGCGCGCCGCGGCCAGGCCGGGGCGATGATCGGACAGCTCGTCCGCGTTGGTCCCGGAGAGCACGCAGGCGAGGCCGCGCTCGCGCGCCTCCCTCTCGGCGAGGCCGTACAGCTCGGTCTTGCAGAAGTAGCAGCGGTTGGTCGGGTTGGCCGCGTAGCGCGGATCGTCCAGCTCCTGCGACCGCTTCTCGATGTGCTCGGCGCCCAGCAGGCGCGCCACCGCACGCGCGCCTGCGAGCTCGTCGGGAGCGATGGCCGGCGAGAGCGCGGTGAACGCAACCGCGCGCGGCCCGAGCGCCTCGCGGGCCAGCGCGAGCAGCAGCGCCGAGTCGACGCCGCCCGAATAGGCGACGAGGGCCGAGCCGAGCGCGCGGATCTGCGCGACCACCTCGGCCCGCTTGATTTCCGCCTGAGGCAGGAGCGCGTCGAGCGGCTGCTCCGTCATCGACACACTCTCCGCGGCCAGACGAGTCCGGAGAGGACTAGCGCTTGCGAGCGCTGGCCACGGCGCGCTTCGCCGGAGGCTGCGCGCGAGCGGGCTTGGACGGCTTGGCGCTCTTGACCGACTTCACCGGCGCGGGCTTCGCCTTGGGCGCGACCTTCGCGGCCGGCTTCGCCGCGGGCTTGGAGGCCGGCTTGGCCGCCTTCGCGGGAGCCTTGACCGCAGCAGGCTTCGCGGCCGGCTTGGTGGCCTTCGCGGGAGAGGCCTTTGCAGGAGCAGCCTTCGCGGGAGCAGCCTTTGCGGGAGCGGTCTTCGCAGCAGGCTTGGCAGCGGCCGGCTTGTTCGACTTGGCGGCCTCGGCCGGACGGGCCTCGGCCTTGTGCTCCTTGGGGTGCGCGTCCTTCGTGGGCTCCTTGGCGGCCGGAGCCGCAGGCGGCGCCTTGTAGAGGACCGGCTTGGGCGGGGGCGAGAGCGGCGCGGGCCGCAACGGCGGCTTGTTGCTCACCGCCGACAGCTTGGGGCGCGACTTCAGGCCCGCCTGCGACGGGTCGACATAGCGGAGCGCGACCAGCTGGCCAACCAGGTGCTCGACCGCGTCGTCGATCGACATCTTGGCCGTGTCGACCAGGACCTCGGGGTGCGTCGGCGGCTCGTACGGCTCGGTGATGCCGGGGAAGTTCTTCAGCTCGCCCGAGAGGGCGCGCTTGTACTGGCCGGTCTTGTCGCGCGAGATGAGCTGGTCGATCGGGCAGTCGACGAAGACCTCGACGAAGCGGCTGATCTGGCGGCGGGCCTCGTCGCGCGCGTCGCGGTTCGGGCTCTGCACGGCCGACTGGAAGACGACGCCGCCGCCGCGGGTGATGAGGCGGCAGACCCAGGCGAGGCGCTTGACCTCAGCGTTGCGCTCGTCCTTCGCCTGCGCGCTGCCGATGGCCAGCATCTGCGCCACGTCGTTGGTGTCGAGGATCTCCGGGCTCATCCCGAGCCGCTTGAGACGTTGCGAAAGCGCATTCGCGAGCGTGGACTTGCCCGCCCCTGCCATGCCAGTGAACCAGACGGTAAAACCGGTCGAAGACATCCCCACGCTCATCGTGTCGACTCGCTTTGCCGGCTTTTGGACCTGAGACCGGCTTTTAAAAGGCGAAGCAGGATACCTTTATCCTACATCCTTGGCAAGCCTTGACAGGAATCTGGCGCTGATTGGGGTCAGCGAAGCGGGATCCGCTCCTCCTGGAATTCGGCGCTGGCCCCCTCCCAGCGAAAGAGCCGCGCGTCGTCGACGCGGCCGGCGCGGCAAGAGACGACGAGGTAGTCGACGCCAGGCCAGAGCGGAGCGTCGCCGCCGCCGAGCGCCATCTCGCGATCCTCGCGAGAGAAGTAGGCGCCCACGTCTGGATGCGAATGGACGATGGCCGCGAGCGCGCCGCCGCTGGCGTCGGCCGATTCGAGCTCGGCCAGCAGGCGCGCGGGCTCCATCACGTAGCCGTCGCGGCCGGTGCGCGCCGAGGTGGCCGCGGCCGCCGCGCTGCCCGCGATGTTGGGGATGGCCGCGAACCGCAGCGCCCCCGACGCATCGGAGAGGATCAGGCCGCACGCTTCGGCCGGGTAGCGCAGCTCGCACTCGGCGACGATCGCGCGCAGGAGCGGAGCCAGCGCAGCCGCGTTCACGGCGCGGCCCGAGGCTGCGCGGACAGAGGTGGCTGCGCGCTCAGCCCCGTCGGCGCGGGCAGGTAGCGATCGGCCCGATCGGGAAGGACGCAGACCACGCAGCCCCCCTGCCCCGCCGCCGACAGCTCGCGCGCGATCTGGAGCGCGCCCACCGCGGCCGCGCCGGCGCTGTGGCCCGCGAGCAGACCCTCGCGATCGCGCAGCCGGTCGGCCATCTCCCAGCCCGCCTCGGTGGAGACGCGCAGCGTGCGCGACAGCTCGCCAGGCCGATAGAGGTCGGGGACGATGCTGGTCGGCAAATGCTTGAGACCCTCGAGACCGTGCAGCGGCTCCTCGGGCTCGACCGCGATGGTCTGCACCAGCGGGTTGCGCCGCCGCAGGCCGCGGCCGGTCCCCATCGCGGTGCCGGTGGTGCCCACGCCGAGCACCGCGTGCGTCACCCGCCCCTCGGTCGCGTCCCAGATCTCGCGCGCGGTGCTCTCGTGCGCGGCCGGGTTCATCGGGTTGGAATATTGGTCCGCGTAGAAGAAGCGCTCGGGCTGCTCCTTGGCGAGCTTGCGCGCGAGCCGCTGCGCGCCGTCGGAGAGCTCCTGCGGATCGCTGAAGATCTGCTCGGCGCCATAGAAGCGGGTCAGCTGCTTGCGCGCCTGCGAGACATTGCCTGGCATCACCAGCGAGACCTTCAGACCGAGCGCGGCGCCGATCCAGGCGTAGGCGATGCCGGTGTTGCCGCTGGTCGAGTCGAGCAGCGCGCGCGGGCCGCCGGGCACAAGCAGACCGCGGGCGAGCGCGTCCTGGATGATGGAGAGGGCCGCGCGATCCTTCACGCTGCCGCCTGGGTTGAACCACTCGAGCTTGGCCCAGATCTCGACGCCGGGCGCTTCGGCCTCGAGGGAACGCAGGCGGACCTGCGGCGTGTTGCCGACCGACTGGACGAGGCGTTCGAGGATCACGGGAAGACCGAGAGGGGCTGGGGCGCGGGGCGGCCGCTGCCGGCGAGGAGCTTGAGCGCCTCGAGCGCGGCGAGCGAGCCCAGCGCGGACGATTCGGCGGGCGAGCGGGACGCGCCGGGCGCGGGCCCGAGCTGCAGCTCGAACGGCCGGGGCGCCGCCGAGGCTTCGTGTACGAAATACACTTTGATGAGCGAGGCGCTGGGGGCGCGGGGTTGGTGTGCGTTCGACACGATCTCGAGGGCGCTGGACAGCTCGCGCAGCTCGGGCTCGAGCGCCGCGCTCCACGGCCCGCGCAGGAAGAGCTGGCCGATGCCGGCCGACGCGAGCGCGCGGGCGCAGGCGCGCGCGACCGGCCGCGCCTCGGCGGGGAGATCGATCTCCACCGCTCCTGCGCAGACCCGCTCCTGCCCTCGCCCGCCGAGCTGGTCGAGCAAGAGATGGCGCGAGAAGCGCTCCTGGTCGGCTGCGCTCAGCACGCGCGCTAGCGTCCGCCGGCGATGGCGGGGACGACGCTGAGCCGGTCTCCGTCGTTGAGCTTCGCCTCCAGGCCGCCGGCGCCGCGCACGTCGGTGTCGTTGCGGAAGAGGTTCACGTAGCGGCGCAGCGCGCCCTTGTCGTCGAGCAGCCGCTCGCGCAGGCCAGGGAAGCGGCGCGAGAGCTCCTCGACCGCTGCGCCCACTGTGGCCGCGCTCTCGAGGGCGACCTCGGACTGGTTCTGCGTCAGCGGGCGGAGCGGCGCGGGGATCTTCACGGTGACGGGCATCGGGGCTCCTCGAATTCATGGGCAGCGCATCGATTGATGCCGCAGCTCGCCAAGCGTCGCCATCAGAAGTTTGTGGCAGCTCCGCGCCCGCAGGCAGAGCAAGCGGGATCGCGCGGGATGGCGACCGCCCGCGCGCTCCCGGCGAGGCCGTCCCAGCGCAGCAGCCGGCCACGGGCGAGCGGCGCTTCTCCGGCGAGGAGCCGCGAGGCCTCGGCAGCCATCGCGGCGCCGACCAGCGCGCAGAGCGGTCCGGCGACGCCTGCCTCCGCGCAAGCCGGCACGCTGCCTGGCGGCGGGGGGCCCTCGAAGAGGCAGCGCAGGCAAGGCCCACCGGGCGCGACCGAGAGCAGCTGCCCGACCCAGCCGAGCGCCGCGCCGTGGACCAGCGGCACCCGGGCCGCGAGCGCGGCGTCATTGGCCAGGAAGCGGGTCTCAAACGAGTCTGTCCCGTCGAGCAGCACGGATGCGCCACTGAGTATATCGTTTGTGTGCAGCCGATCGAATCGCCCCGCGTGCGCGATCAGCGTGGCCGGCGCTTGCGGGCAGAGCCGCTCGAGCGCCTCCTTCGCCGCCTCGACCTTCAGGCGGCCCACGTCGCGCTCGCGATAGAGCGACTGGCGGGCGAGGTTCGAGCGGTCGACGCGATCGTCGTCGACGAGCAGCAGCGTGAGCGGCCGCTGGCGGGCTTGCGCCTCCTCGAGCAGCGCCAACGCGGCCGGGCAGCCGAGGCCGCCCAGGCCGAGCAGCACCGCGCGCGGCGCGCTCACGGCGACGAAGCGAGAGGCGCGCTCTCGGTGGGCAGCGGGTCGAGGCTGAACTCGCGCTCGCCGGTCGCGGTGACGAGCGACAGGGAGTCTCCGGCCAACTCTTGTGCAACCGAGAGGGCGGCCGCGGCGGCGTGCGAGGCAGAGAGACCGTGCGCTCGAGCTGCGCGCAGCCGCGCTGCGTGGGCCTCCTCGCGGGAGATCGCGCGCAGCTCGACGCGCGCGCTGGCGAGGTCGGTCTGCAGCGCCGCTTCGAGGAGGCCGATCGCATCTTCGCGAGAGGGCAGCTCGGGCAGGCGCAGGTCACCGGTCGCGGCGTGCAGCGCGACCGCTCGCAGCGCGGGCCAGCGCTCGCGCAGCGAGAGGAGGACGCCGGCCAGCAGCGCCGGGGCGCCCGCCGGACCGACCAGCGCGCGCGGGCCCGCGAGCGCGCGATCCGCGAAGGCGCCGTCGAGGTCGAGCCGCAGCTCCGCGCCCAGCGCGATCCGGATCGATTCGGCCGCGCGCGAGCCATCGAGATCGGGCAGCAGCTGCGCGCCCGCCGCGAGCGCGCGCTCGCACAGCGCCTGCGCCTCGCGGCGGGTCGCCGCCCGCTCGTCCGGCAGCCCCCACAGCCGCAGCGTCTCGGAGATCTCGTGCGTCACCGGACCGTGGATGAAGAGCTGCAGCGCGAGGCTGCGTGCGCGCGCCCACGCCGAGGCGGCGAGCGCTTCGTTCGCGTCGACCACGGCGGCGAGCGCGGCGCGCGCCGGGAGCGCCACCAGCGCGTCGTCCCAGATACCGAGCGCGCGATCGGCCGCGCTGCCCGCGGGCCGCAGCGACTCGAGCTTGGCGAGCGCGCCCCCAGCGCGCAACAGCGGCGTCGCCCGCGCGCGCAAGAGCGTCTCGAGCGCGGCGCCGGGAAGCTCGGTCTCGTTCTGGCTCATGCGAAATCTCGGGGAATGAAGCGGAGAGCCGCGCAGCATAAGGCCGCGCGCGCGCGCTGCAAACAGCAGGGCACTATCGATTGCTCCGCCTCGCCACCGCGCTGTACTGTTCTCGAGTGACCGATTCCGCGCTCGAGGCGATGCAAGGAGCGCGCGTCGAAGGCCGCTTCGGCAGCGACAAACCCGAAGGCACCGCCACCGGCTTCTCGCACGATCGCTTCCTCACCCGCGCGCGCGCCCTCTTCTACGCGCGGCTCGCGTTCCTGGTGCTCGGCCTCGGCGTCATCGGCCTGCCCAGCTGGTCGCAGGCGTTCGGCCTCGGCGGGCCCACCGCCTTCGCGGTGTATCTGGTGATGGTCGCGTACAGCGCGGCCAACTATGCGCTGCTCGCCAAGCCGCGCGTCGGAAAGCCGCTCACCTTCGTCACGCTCTGCGCCGACCTCTGCGTGCTGGTCTGGATCGTCGCCATCACCGGCGGACTGCGCAGCCCGTTCCTCGCCGCGCAGCTGCTCTTCACCACGCTCTTCGTGGTGCTCTTCCCCACGCCGCTGGCGGTGGTGCCGCCGCTGCTCACCTTCCCTGTCGTCGCCAAGCTCGACCAGCTGCTCGGCGGCCACGCGATGGTGCAGATCGATATCTTCATCCTGCTCTGGTACTCGGCCATCAACTGCATCCTGGTATACGTGATGGTATACTTGAACGAGCGCGATCGGGCGCGCCACGGCGAGCTGCACAAGATGAGCCGCGCGCTGCGCGACATGGCCATCGTCGAGGAGCGAAACCGGCTCGCCCGCGAGATCCACGACGGCCTGGGCGGCGTGATCTCCAGCGTGGTCATTCAATCCGAATATCTGCTCAACATGATCGAAGGCTCCGAGGTGCGCGCCCGTTTGAGCGGCACCTCCGAGGCGCGCGCGGCGGTGATCCCGACCATCCGCAAGGAGCTCACCGAGCTGCACGAAGCGGCGGAAGAGTCGATGGACGAGCTGCGCCGCTCGCTGCGCATGATGAAGGAGAACTTCGACCTGGTGAACTCGGTGAGCGACTACTGCAAGATCGCCGGCACCCGGCACAAGCTGGACGTGAAGTTCGCCAAGGTGGGCCGCGAGCGGTTCGTCGGGCCCGAGGCGTCGCTGGCCATCTTCCGCGTGCTGCAGGAGAGCCTGACCAACGCAGCCAAGCACTGCGGAAAGGGCACGCAGGTCGACGTCTCCCTGACGTTTGCGCCCGGCTCCTGTACGCTGACGGTGCAAGACCACGGCAAGGGGTTCGTGCTCCCCGACGATCCCAACGCGCTCGCGGAATTGGGCCGTCAGGGGCACTATGGGCTGGCCAACATGCGCGAGCGCGCGAACAAGGTGGGGGGGCGCGTTCGCCTCGCCTCGGCGCCGGGCAAGGGCACTCGCATCGAACTGACAGTTCACGCAGGAGAGGAGCAGACCCGATGAGCGCAGCACCCGCGAAGCCTGCCGAGAAGATCAAGGTGATGGTGGTGGAGGACCAGCCGCAGATCTTGAAGCAGCAGCTCAAGATCCTGCAGGACGCGCCCGACATCGAGGTCGTCGGGACCGCGCTGTCCGGCGAGGCGGCGCTCGACTGGCTCGCCGCCAACGACAAGAACCCGGCGAAGATGCCCGACGTGATCCTCGAGGATCTCGGCCTGCCGCGCATGACCGGCATCGAGGTCACGCGCGAGGTGAAGAAGCGCTGGCCGCACACCGAGGTGCTGATCTTCACCATCTTCGACGAAGAGGAGAAGGTCATCGACGCCGTGAAGGCCGGCGCGTCCGGCTATCTGCTCAAGGGCGCGACCAGCGAGAAGATCCTCGAGGCGATCCGCGAGGTGAAGTCGGGCGGCACCATCATCCAGCCGAACCTCGCGCGCCGCCTGCTGCAGCACTTCAAGGTGCCCGAGTCGACCGACGCGCCGGTGGAGGAGAAGCCGCTGCCGAAGGGAAATCGCGAGGAGCCGGCGACGCGGCCGCTCACCGAACGCGAGATCGAGATCCTCCGGCTCATCGCCAAGGGCCTCTCGAACAACGAGGCGGCCCACGTGCTGACGCTCTCGCGCGCCACCGTGCGCACGCACCTCGAGCACATCTACGAGAAGCTGGAAGTGACCAACCGCGTGGAGGCGGTCACCGAGGGCCTGCGCAAGGGGCTCATCGAGATGTAGAAATTTTGTGTACCAATCATTGGTACACAACGGATTCTTCAGCGGAGACGGACCAGCTCGTTTTCGCTGAAGAGTCCATCGCCATCCAGCTCGTGCTCGTCGAGGGCGCTGAGCGGATAGCCGACGTCGCAGAGCCACAGCTCGCCGGTGAACTGCCAGGCGAGCGCCCCGAACAGACCCTGCGCAGGAAGGCCGAGCGCGAGCGTCGCCCGCGCCTTGAGGGTGGGCTGCGTCGGCTCGCCCGAGTCGGGGTCGAGGCCGGTCGGCACCTCGAGCGAGAGCACCTGCGTGCGCAGCTCGTTGGTGTTGCGAATGAGGGTCGCGGCCGGCTCGCGCGCGGCCCCTTCGAGCCCCACGCCGATGAGCCCGTCGATCACCAGGCCCGCCTCGGCGATGGCGTTGCGCACCAGCGGCGAGCGCGGCTGGAGCAGGCGGATGCGCAGCGCCTCGGCCAGCTGCGCGGCGGCGAGCGTCTCCGGCCGCATCTCCCGCTCGCCCGAGGTGAGCACCGCGGTGCAGTCGGCGCCGAAGCCTTGCAAGAGCCGCAGCGAGTGCAGCGCGACCGCCGCCTTCACGCCCGTGCCGACCAACGCGACCACGCTCGCGTCGCCCAGCTGGTTGTCGAGCAGCTTGCGCGCGAGCGCCGCAGCCGCGCGGGCAGCGGCCTCGACGATGTTCGCGCGGGCGAGGCCCTGGCCCAGCGCCGTCGCCTCCACTTCGCGCAGCAGATCGGTCGAGATGGGCGGGAGCTCGAGTGCGGTGGACATGGCGGCGGACTCTATCTCACGGGCGCGCAGCGGTGGTGCGGCGACGCGCGAATCGAAGGGCGGCCGAGGAGCGGGTTCCGCGGGGCCGCTCGTCCCCTCAGGGCGCGCAAAGCGGCAGCGGGAGGATGCCGCCGTCGGGCAGCGTGCCGCCCGCGATCTCCTGGCAGGAGAGGCCGCTCGAGCAGGTCGCGCCCGCGTCCGGCGCAGTCGAGCAGAGCTGCGCGCAGAAGCTCTCGCTGCCGCCGTCTTCGAGCGCCGCCGCGACCAGGCAGCGGCCGAACGGCCGGCAGCTGTCGGCGATGCCCGCGTCGAGATCGTCGGGGTGGCAAACGACCGTGCAGTAGCCGCCGTCGCCAGCCTGTCCGTCGAGCGAGAGGCAGGACGCGCTGTTCGCGCACTGCTCGGTGCCGCCGCACGCGCCATAGAGTCCGGCGTCGGCAGAGATCGACACTCGGCATATTCCATCTGATATACTACACTCAGTACCTGGCACGGAAGTGCAGAGCACGCCGTCGCTGCGGCAGTCGGGCAGGCAGACCCTCCCGCCGCCGGCAGCGCCGTTCGGCCCGTCCTGGCAGATCCAGCCTTCGCGGATGCAGCCGCCGTCGAGTTCGCAGCCGCGCAGGCAGCCGCCTTGGTCGGGCGCGCCCATGCAGACCTGCGGCGGCCCCGCGTCGGGATCGTCCGGGCAGCTCCCCGCGTCGTCGCAGGTGCCGACGCAGGCGCCGCCGGGAAACAAGTTGGTGTTGCAGGCATCGAGACCGCACTGCGAGTCGGTGTAGCAGCCGAGCCCGGCGCGGCTGTGGCCGATGCCCGGGCCGTCGGGCGCGGTGCCCGCGGGGCAGCCGACGACGAGCCAGGCCGCGCCCAGCGCGGTCGCGAGCAGCAGCGCGGCCCTGCGCGACGCCAGCGTGGAGTCGAGCGCAGCCACGCGGCTAGCTGGAGAACTTGAACGGCGCGCGGTCGACGAAGAGCGGATCGGACTTCTTCTCCCCGCCCTTCTCGTCCTTCACGATGTAATAAAAGTGGCTCTCGTTGCTGCCGGCCGCGTCGGACGAAATGTCGATCTTGTAGGTCTGCTTCACGCTCGCCGCCGCCGTCGCGGTGAGCTTCTTGACCGACTTGTCCTGCGTGGTGTCGGCCGAGACCGCCCAGATCTCGATGGTCAGGCTGCCCTTCGGGTCCTTGCAGTCGATGAGCAGATCGACCGACGCGCCGTTGAGCGCGCGCGCCTGGCTCCAGGTCGCGCGCACCAGGCTGCCGGCCGCATCGTCGGTCGCCTGATCCTTCGCGACCTCGGTCTGCGCCGGATCTTCCGACTGGTCCTCGTCGGAGTCGGAGCCCGTCGCGGCCTGGCCCGCCTTGGTGGCGGCCGCCTGCGCGAGCAGGATCTTGAGCGCCTGGATCGCATAGCTGCCGAGCCCGTTGCCGCTCGCGCCGTCGTCGATCATCACGTCGGGCGAGCCCTTCTGGATGGTCCCGCTGCCGCCGCAGTGGGTGGTCTTGTCGTTCATCCGCATCAGCGGCTTGTTGTTCACGTAGACGTCGGGCGAGCCCTTCGTCAGCGAGTACGTGTTCGGGCCGCAGCAGATCGCGTGCACGCCCAGGTCGTCCTGGCGGGCTGCATTGAGGTTGTTGATGTAGACGTCCGGCGAGCCGGTCACGATGGGGCCGAGGCCCGGGTGCGGGCAGGCCGGGCAGCCGTGGGCATCGTTCTGGACCTGCGCAGGATCACCGAGTCGCGCTGCAGCGGGCATGGAGTCTCCTCGCTGGAGAGTTTACCACGCGGCAGACGGACACGAAAGAGCATGCGCTGCCGGCCGAGCCTTGACAAGACGAGCGTCCCTCGCGTTGTTTCTCGCCGTCCGCCCACCTCGGGAAAGCCCATGTCCTCTGCCGAAGAGCTGATGTCCAAGCACGAGCGCGCCGTGAAGGCCGCGCTCGCGCTGCAGAAGAAGACCGATCCGAAGGAGCTGCTCGAGGGGGCCGCGAAGATCCTCGAGATGACCCAGGAGCTCGAAGCGGCGGGCAAGCGCTTCGAGGCGCAGTTCGGCGACCTGCGCGGCACCGAAGAGCGCGTCGTGCTGACGCCCGAGCAGCGGGAGAACATCGCCGAGAGCACCGGGGTCGCGATGGAGATGCTGGTGGTGCGCGACCGCGACGGCGCATTCGCCCGGGCCATGCCGACCACCGACCGCGCGACCATCGAGCGGATGGCCGCGCGCCAGGCCGCCGCCATCGCGTCCCGCAAGGCGAAGGCGAGCGCGGTCGAGTCGCTGGTCAAGCAGCTGGAGAAGCTCAACGAGCCGTCGCTCGAGCCGGTGATCGCGGCCATCAAGGAGGACCCGACGCTCGAGCTGCTCGCCAGGCAGCAGGCCGAAGCGGCCGCTGCGCTCAAGGCGAAGCACGAAGGCAACGAGTAGACGGGCGCGCCGCGGCTTGCGGCCGCCAGAGCAGACATCGCGAGGATCGCGTCTGCGAGCGCTAGGCGGCTTGCGCTTCCGGCAGACGGCTCTCGGTCTCGGCCGGGCGCCGCGCTTCCACGGGGAGCGCGCTCATCGCGGCGGCCATCAGCGAACCGGCCATCACGTCGATCGCGTAGTGGTAGCGCAGGAAGATCGTCGAGACGATGATCCCGGTGCAGGGCAACAGCAGCCAGTAGAAGCGGCGGCGGTTCGCGCGCGCGTCGTGGATGAGGATGGTCAGCGCGATGGCGGTGTGCAGCGAGGGGAACACGTCGTAGACGGCGGTGCCCGCGTTGACGAGCTTGGTGTTGAACGCCGAGATGAGCCCGACCGGCAGCGCGGCCGGATAGAGCGCGGCGAAGGCGTGCTCCGGCCCCACGCAGGGGAGCAGCAGGTAGCCGTAGAAGCCCACCACGAAGCAGAGGTACGAGGGCTGGCAGATGCGCCGCGCGCGGGCCGCGTCGCCGGTGAGCGCCCAGACGAGCAGGCAGGCCATCAGCGGGTGCAGCGCGACGTAGCAGGCGGAGAGCACCTCGACCAGGAGCGGTGAGGCCAGCGCGGTGGCGGCGACCGAGGGGGTCTCGCCGAACAGCGTGCGATCGATGGCGAGCATGGTCCCGTCGTGCAGCGAGAGCCCGAGCGCGGGCACCAGCCGCACCAGCGCCGACGAGTAGAACCAGAGCATGTACGGCAGCGACGCGAGGATGCGCAGCCGGCTCCAGCGATCGGCGGCGAGCCCGGTGGTCGAGGCCTCGCGCCGCGAAGTGAAGAGGAGGCCGGCCGCGAGCAGCGCGGTGGCCACGGCGAACTCGGCGCACAGCGCGAAGCACTGGCGCTCGAGCGTCCAGGCGCAAACCAACACGCCCAGTCCGAGCAGCAGCCACTCTTGCGGATCGAACTGTAGACGAACGCGGCTCTCGGCCATGATTCCCCGGATGGATCCGCTATCTCACCCGCGGAGGCGCCCCAGTGCAACGTAGAGATTGAAGGACGATCGTGATAATCTGGCGCATGGCAAGGTTCTACGCTCTTCACCCATCCCACCGGAGGCTATTCAATGCCCGGGCTTTCCTTCATCAAGATTCTTGGAAACGCGAAGTTCTTCTCCGTGGGCCTGAAGCTGCCGATCAACTTCGATGAGAAGTATTACAAGGATCGAAATCCCGAGTCGGGCGAGCAAGGCAACGCGCCCCAGACCATCCCGCCCTGGTTCATGGCGCCGCACCCCGGCTACAAGTACCAGCAGGACAGCGTCGACAAGATTGGGAAGAACTTCAAAGATTTTCACGACACGATGCTGGACGCCATCGGCTTCGCCCACAACATGTGGAAGCTGCAGGCCAAGGTGCAGAACCTCAACATCATGGCGGTCGCGGCGGTCGGCGCGCCGGGGTGCCTCACCGGCCCGGAGCTCGAGTCGCTGATCAAGACGGCGCCGCAGTGCGCGGCCTGGTCGGGGAACATGGCCAAGCACCGGGACGCGGTGGCCAAGGGCGTCTCGAAGTGCTTCAAGAACTGGCAGGACAACGTGACCATCCCGGGAATGCCGATGTATCCCGCGTTCGCGGCCTTCCCCGGCCCGATGGCGCCGCCGATGCCGAGCATCCCCATCCCGCTGATCGCCTGCCCTTCCCCGATGATGTCGCAGATCATCACGCCGACGCAGATGCAGAGCGAGATGGGCAACGCGCTCGATGGCGGGCTGAAGGACAAGGACAAGACCAAGCAGTACGACGCGCTCTACGGCGCGATCGCGACGGTGCTCTCGATGGCGTTCACCATCTGGATGGCGAGCCAGCAGATCATGCTGGTGCTCGGCAAGGGGCCCATCCCGACGTTCGCGCCGCCGTTCGTGCCGGTGGGACCGGTGGTCGGCGGAGACAACATCGCCATCCCCGGCCACCTGATGGCGTAGCCCTGCGCGGCCTTCTGCGCAGATCGGTTGCGCGCCGCGAAAGCGCGTGGTAGTTGCCGCGCCCCTATGGTCGCGCTCCTCGTCTCGATCCACGTCCTCGTCAGTGTGTTCCTCATCTTCGTCATCCTCCTGCAGCCGGGGAAGGGAGACGGCATGGGGGCCATGGGCGGCGGCGGTGGCACGGCCAGCGCCGTCTTCGGCGGCCAGGGCTCCGTCACCTTCCTCGCCAAGGTGACGCAGGTCTGCGCGGTGCTCTTCCTCTCCACCTCGCTCATCCTGGCCTACCGCTCGTCGCACAGCGCTTCGGTGCTCGCGTCGCGCCGCGCGATCGCAGCCGAGGACAAGGCGGCGGCAGCGGCGAAGACCGAGGCGAAGAGTGACGCCAAGGAGGACGCGAAGGCTCCGGCCGCGGCGCCCTCTGCTCCTGCGGCGGCTCCCGCAGCGCCCGCAGCGCCCGCGGCGGCCCCGGCAGCGCCCGCGGCGGCTCCGGCAGCGCCCGCGGTGGCTCCGGCAGCGCCCGCGGTGGCTCCGGCGGCCAAGTCGACACCGGCGAAGTAATTCCTCTCGAAGCGAGCAGCGATTTCCGCTTTCTCGCTTGCACCCAAGGGCGGCCTTTGGTACGTCAGCCGCCCTTCGATTCTGCCCAGGTGGTGGAACTGGTAGACACACTAGCTTGAGGGGCTAGCGTCGCGAGACGTGGAGGTTCGAATCCTCTCCTGGGCACCAGTGATGTAAAAAAGACGGGCCGCCGCTCCGAACGAGCGCGCGGCCCTTCTCTTTTCCAGCCCGCGTTCGCGCAGGCTACTGCGCGCGCGGCGGAATCGAGTAGCGGTAGAGCTGGCAGCGCAGCGGCCCGTTCCACAGCTCGAGCGGTCGGCCGCGCGGACGCAGACCGAACGCGCTCTCGAACTCTTCGCTCGCCGAGAGGATGGCGATCTCGTGGCCGGGCAGCGCGCGGAAGGCGTCGCCCAGCGCGTGATAAAAACTCTTGAGCTGCTTCTTGCCGCCCACCTCGAGCCGCTCGCCGTACGGCACGTTGCAGAGGATGAAGCCGGGCGGTTCGAGCGGGCGCTGCAGGCGCGCGTCCTGCTCGCCGACGCGGACAATCCCCTCGAGGCCGGCGGCGCGCACGTTGGCCTGCGCGGCGGCGACCGCGCCCCGGTCGCGATCGCTGGCGCGGATCTGCGGCGGCGGCGATTCGCGGCGCGCTCGCGCCCGCTCCGACAGCTCGGTGCGCAGGCGGGCGAGCGCGGGGCCGTCGTGCGACATCGTGCGCGGCCAGAGTTCGCACGACAGCGGGCGCAGCTCGTTGGGCGCCAGCTGGAGCGCCATGCCGGCCGCCTCGATCGCGAGCGTGCCCGAGCCGCAGAGCGGATCGGCGAGCGGCCGCTCGAGGTCCCACCCAGAAAGGCGGATCACCGCGGCAGCGAGCGCTTCGCGCAGCGGCGCCTCGACGGTGCGCACGCGGTATCCGCGGTCGGAGAGCAGCGCGCCGGCGAGATCGAGCGAGACCGAGCAGCGGCCATCGCCGACGTGTACTGCGATGCGCACGCCGGGATTCTCGGTGTCGACATCGGGCCGCGAGCCGCGCGCGTCGCGCAGCGCATCGCAGAGCGCGTCCTTTACTTTCAACGCGATGAACTGCGTGTTCTCCAGCGTCGGCGCCCGTCCGGTCGCGGAGATGGCGAACGTCTGGTCGGGCGAGAGGACGTCGTTCCACGGCAGCGCGCGCGCGCCCGCGTAGAGCTCCTCCGCGTTGCTGCAGGAAAACTCGCCGAGCGGCTCGAGCACGCGCAGCACGCAGCGCGAGTCGAGGCAGACCCGCAGCGCCGTCTCGCGCGTGCCGGTGAAGCGGACCATCCCGGGCCGCTCGCGGATCCCTTTGCAGCCCAGCGCGGCCAGCTCGCCGGCCAGCGCACTCTCGGCGCCGCGCGGGGCGGTCGCATACCAGCTCTGAAACGACATGGGCGCGCTCATGGCACACTCCCGCGTCTCATGTCCAAGGCCTTCACCAGCGAAGAGACGCAAGACGAGGCGCCGCGGGGCCGTGCGCCGCCGCGCGCGGGGGAGGAGCGGCCGATCACGCGCGCCGGGCGAGCCGCGCTGGAGGCGGAGCTGCGCGCGGTGCAGCGCGAGCGGGCGGAGTTCTTGCGCGCGCCGCGGGGCTCGGAGATCGAGCGCAAGGCGCGGCTCGAGGAGCTCTCGCGGCGCGAGGAGCTGTTCGCCGCGACGTTGGCCACCGCGGTCGAGCGTGGCGCGCCGGGAGATCTCTCGCGCGTCGCGTTCGGCTCGATCGTCGAGGTGGAAGACGAGCGCGGCAAGCGGGTCGTCTACCAGCTGGTTGGCCCCGACGAGACCGACGCGCGCCAAGGGCGCATCTCCATCGCGTCGCCGCTCGGGCGCGCGCTGCTCGATCAGGAAGTGGGCGACGAGGTCGAGCTGGAGCTGCCGCGCGGCACCGAGCTGTTCACGGTGCGCGCGATCCGCGGCGAGTAGCGCGGCCGCCGACGATATGTCGTACCGCAACTATTTTGTGTTGCACTCAAACCATCTACTCAGAATCGCGCGCGCGCCGTCAGCGAAGCGGAGAAGCCGCTGCCAGGGATGAGCCCGGGCACCAGATCGGGCCGCGAGAGGTCGTCGGGCGGGGCCGCGCCGAGCAGATCGCGCAGCGTCAGCGAAAGCTCGAGGCGCGCCCAGAGCGGCTCGGTGCGCAGCGTGGCCGAGACCAGCGCGGTGGCAGGGATGTCGTAGGCGCGGCTCGCCTCGAGCGGCGTGAGCTGGTTGTTCTGCCGCTCGCTCTGCCCCTGGATCCAGACGATCGCGTTGAGCCACGGCCCGAGCGGCGCAGCGGCTGCGAGCACCGCGCGGACCTGGGGAAGATCGCGAAGCAGCCAGACGCTCGAGCTCGCGCTGAGATCGCGCACGCGAGTCCAAGTGAACGACGCCATCTCCCAATTGCGCCGGCTCTGCTCGAGGCGCCCTTCCACCTCGAGCGAGAGGCTGCGCAGCGGCTGCGCAGCGTTGACTGCATCGAGGTGATCGCCGTCGGGCGCCGACTCGATCGCTTGCGAGAGATCGGTGAAGGCGCCGGCGGCGCGCAGGTGTCCGCGGCCATCGGCGAGCGGGCCCGACCACTCGACGGAGAGCGCGGCGGTGTCGGCCTGCTCGGCCGCGAGCGACTGCGTGCCGCGCAGCGGATCGACGAGCAGGCTCGAAGGCAGCGTCGGGCGCGAGGAGAGCTCGTCGAAGGTGGGCGCGCGGAACGAGCGGCCCGCGAGCAGCTTGATCGTCGCGCCGCTGCCGGGCTGCAGCAGGAGCGCCGCGTTGGGCGAGAGCTCGCTCAGCGTCGGCCGCGCGGAGAGCGACGGATCGGTGCAGGGCGCGCCGCCGCAGTCGGCCGCGTCGGCGCCGGGGAGCTCGTCGGCGCGCAGGCCGGCGAGCAGCGAGAGGAGCGGCAGCGGGCGCCACTCGAGCTGCGCCGACGCGTAGAGATCGCTGCGCCCCGAGAGGCCAGGCGCGTCCTGCGCCAGCGTCTGCGATGTCAGCAGCAGCGCGCCCTCGGGCACGCCGGAGAGCGTGACGTCGGCCGCCTGCTGGTAGAGCGCGAGCCAGTCGCGCTGCACGCCCGCGCGCACCTCGCCGCGCAGCCCGATCGGTTTCGCGTCGAAGCGCAGGCCCAGCTCGGCGCCCAGAGAGCGCGCGGTCCACTGTGTCTGCGTGTGCGCGCCGCTGGTGTACGTCTGGTTCGCGAGCGAGAGGCCCGGCGGCGCAATCTCGAACGCGCGGATCTCGTCCCGCTCGCTCCCATGGCCGCGCAGCGCGATCTGCACCGGGCCCCACGTCTTCGTCCAGGCCAGGTCGGCGAGCAGCAGATCGCGCTGGATGTGGCTCCCTCCCGCGCCGCCGAGCGTGGGATCGCCGGCGACCACGCCTCCTTCGCCGAGATGCACACCGCGGTTCTCGTGGATGCCGCGCAGCTTCAGCTCGAGCTCGCCGAGCGCCGGGCCGCTGATGAACAGGCGCGTCCCTCCGTTGAGGAGCACGCCGCTGTCGTCGAGATGGCCGGCGGGGTCGCTCGGCCCGAGCAGGCCCTGCGCGCGCAGCGCGGACGTCCAGGCGTCCTGCGGCACGGTCGCGCCCGAAGGGTCGCTCGCGCGCACGTCGATGTCGCCGTCGACCTGCACGTGCGCGAGCTGGCCGCCGCCGTGCAGCGCGAGCGCGCCGGCCCGCGCGGTATCGCCGCTGAGCGCGGCGGCGACGCCGTCTTTTCTGCGCGGCACCAAGTTCACCACCGCGAGCAGCGCGCCGCCGCCGAAGCGCGAGGAATCGGGTCCGCGGAGCACTTCGATCCGCTCGAGGTTCTCCACCGGCAACTCGAGGAGCGCGCGCCCGTCGACCGCGCCGTTGAGCGGCTGGCCGTCGTAGAGGACCAGGATGCCGGCGTCGTCGCGCAAGCCGCGCGCGGACGCCTGCGAGAAGCCGAGCGCGTCGGTGGTGACGAAGAGGCCAGGAACGAACGCGAGCGCCTCGGCGGCAGTGCGCACGCCGAGCGACTTGAGCAGATCCTCGCCGAGCACCGTGGTCAGGCCCGGCGAGTCGGCAGGCGGCTGATCGACGCCGTCCGCGAGCGCGGCCGGCTCGTCGGGCGCGAAGAGCGACAGCTCGCTGGGGCGCGCGCGCTTGCTCTTCTTCTGCGGCGCGGGCGCACCGCTGGGACCGGGCACGGGCGCGCGAGCGGCCGCCGCGGGGCCCGGCTGCGCCGCGGTGGAGTCGGTCGGGGTCGCGCGGACCTCCTGCGCCTGCAGCGTGCGCTCACCCGCGCCAGGAGCGGGCGCGCCGCTGTTCGCGTCCGGCTCGTCCTCGCTCGCGCGCGCCTTCGGGACCACCAGCGCGCCGTCCGGCGCGGACGGATGCGCCAGCAGCGCGTCGAGCGCGTTGGCCACTGGCACGCGCACCGGAGCGGACTCCGAGGCAAAGACTTCGCGCCGCTCGCCCAGCCCGTCGGTGCCTTCGACCCAATATTCGAGCTGCGGCGGCTTCACCCGCGCCGCGGGGATCACCGCGCGCCAGGAGAAGCCGCTCGCGGGCGCCAACTGTGTGGTGTACCAACGATCGTCGCCGCTGCGGAAGTAGACCTGCGCCGCCTCCAGCTCGGAGCCACCGAACATCTCGCCGGAGATCACCAGCTCGCGGCCCTCCTCCGCGCGCGCGGGCGGCGTGTGCAGGAAGGAGATCACCACGTCGGCCGAGGCGCGCGCGCCGCCCAGCGCGGTCAGCAGCGCCGCCGCGAGGAGCATCGAGCGGCCGCGGGGAGCGCGCGGCGAGAGCGAGAGCGGAGGCAGTGCGGTCATCGAGCGGCGAAGGTGCGGAGAAAGCGCGGCCCTGTCAAACGGCATTTCCCGTCCGAAAAATTGTCTCCTCCCCCGCTCGCGGTACGGTGCGTCAGGTGACGGCCCACGAAGAGATCGATCGGCTCCAGCGGCGCCTCTTCGCGCGGCAGAAGCGGCTCATCGCGCAGTCGGTGCACGGCACCAACGACGACCTGCGCGCCTATGAAGCGCGCGCGCAGAAGCGGGTGAAGACCTTCGCGCGCGAGGCGACGTACGGCGAGCTGCTCCACGCCGTCTCGACCGCGGACCTCGTCTATGTCGGCGACTACCACACGCTCAAGCAGGCCCAGCGCAGCTTCCTCAAGCTGGTGCAGCGCCGCTGGCCGAACCGGCCGCTCCTGCTCGCGCTCGAGTTCGTCCAGGGCCGCCACCAGAAAGCGCTCGACGACTACATGGCGCGCAAGATCTCCGAGGAGACTTTCCTCGCGCGCATCGAGTACCAGCGCCACCTCGCGTTCGATGTCTGGCCGCACTTCAAGCCGCTCTTCGAAGAGGCGCGCAAGCAGAAGCTCAAAGCCGTCGCGATCGATCTCATCGGCACGCGCAACACCCAGCTGGCCGAGCGCGACGCGTATGCCGCGCGCAAGATCGCGGCGGCGATGGAGGCGCACCCGGGCGCGCAGATGTTCTGCCTCGCGGGCCAGCTGCACGTCGCGCCCCCGCACCTGCCCGCGGCCGTCGCGCGCGAGCTGGGCAAGCGCGGGCTGTCGCTCCCTTCGCTGACCGTCTACCAAAACTGCGAGGCGATCTGGTTCGCGCTGGAGGCGCGCGCGCGCGAGCTGGTCACCGAGGCGGTGCTGGTGCGGCCGGGCGAATGGTGCCTGCTCAACACGCCGCCCGTCGTCGTGCAGCAGAGCTACCTCGACTGGATCGACGGCGGCGAGAGTCCGCTCGACGGAGACAGCGACCGCGTCGAGCGCCGCTTCAAGGAGCTGACGCTCTTGGTGGCGCGCTTCCTCAAGCTCGACAGCAAGAAGCTGCGCAGCGAGCTCGCGCAGTTCTCCGTCTTCACCGCCGGCGATCTCTCGTTCCTGCGCACGCTGCCCGCGCAAGGATTCACCAAGACCGAGATCCGGCAGATCGAGCGGCAGATCCTCTCGCGCGAGAGCTACTTCATCCCGCGCGCGAAGGCGGCGTACCTCGCGAACCTCTCGGTCAACCACGCCGCCGAGGAGGCCTCTCACTTCCTGCGGCACATCGCGAGCGGCGCTGGCGACGAGCCGCGGCCGCTGCTCGACGGCTTTTACGCGCGCGCTCTCGAGGAGGCCTTCGCCTTCTTCGGCTCGAAGATCGTCAACCCGCGCCGCAAGTGCGCGCAGGAGCCAGACTGGCTGCGGCTGGTGCACCGCGCGCCCGACGCGTTCACGCGCGATGTGGCGCGGATGGTGCTGCGCCACTTGAGAATCGAGCGCGGCGAGGCGCGGCGCTCGGCGCTGCGCGACATCTACGCGAGCGCGGGCCCCGAGCTGTTCAACGCGGTCACCCACGCGCTCGGGTATCTGCTCGGCGAGAAGCTCTACTACGCGCTCGCCGCCGGCCGCATCGACAAGGCCGAGCTGCGCGAGCTGTTCCTCGACCCGCTCGAGGACGAGGGCGCGCCGCTGCTCGTCTACCTCGACCTGACGACGCGGCTGCGCGACGTGCCGGTGCCGCGGCAGAGCTGAGCCTCTCGAGACACGTGCGGCGCTCTCATCGCTTCCTTTTGGCGGCCATCACCGGCACCACCGCGTGCGCCCCCAGGATGGCGAGCAGCGACTGCGCAAGCAGCGCCTGCAGCTGCGCGCGGCTGAGCTCGCGCTTCTCCACCCACTCGAGCGTCGCCGTTTCCACCAGCGCGACCCAGCCGCGCGAGAGCAGCCGCAGCGACGCGCTCGAGAGCTCGCTGGGCAACCCTTCGAGCAGCCGCTGCTGAAAGCGCGTGCGCGTCGACTCGAGGATCTCGAAGACTTGCGGGTCGGCCCCGACGCCGCCGCGCAGGAGCGCCGCGTAGCCGCGCGCGTGCTGCTCGACATAGGCGAGAAACGCCTCGAGGCCGCGCGAGAGCCGCTCGAGCGGCGGCAGCGAAGGATCGGCCGCGGTGGCGTCGAGCAGCTGCGCGGCCGCAGCCCGCAGCGTCGCCACGTAGAACTCTTTCTTGCTCGGGAAGTAGTGGTACAGCAGCCCCTTGCTGATGCCCGCCGCGCGCGCGACCTCGTCGATGGAGACCTGGTCGTAGGCCTGCTCGGTGAACGCGGCGAGGCCGAGCGCGAGCAGCTGCAGCCGGCGCGAAGAGACGTCCAGCCGCGCGCGGCCCGGCTTGCGGGCTGCGATCGCGGTCGCTTTGCGCGCGGAGGAATGCGGCGCGCGCTTCTTCTTTGCGGCAGGCGCGGCGCGGCGCGTGGCGGACCTCTTCATGCGCGCAAAGTACCGTCTTGTTGACTCCTGTTCAATCGATTCCTCAAGGAGCCAAGCTGCCGAATCGATCCGCCATTGACCTTTGTTCAATAGCGCTTTAACGTCCCGCCGCGTCATCCTGGAGGACAAGTCATGGCCTACGCTGCGCTGGAAGCCCGCGCCCCGAAGATCTCGTTCGACGACGTGCCGCGCCACTGGATGGCCGGCGACCGCATCGCCTCGCACGTGGCGAACGCGGTGAACCTGCTCTTCCCCGCGGGCGAGCGCTTCTTCGTCCGCTCGGTGCACAAGTTCGCCAAGAAGGTGCAGGACCCGGAGCTGCAGCAGCGCATCCGCGGCTTCTCCAAGCAGGAGGGGCACCACGCGCGCTTGCACGAAGAGTGGTTCGCCACGCTCGAGGCGCAGGGGTTCGACCTCGACCGCTTCCTCGAGATCTACCAGCGCGTCTGCTTCGGGGTGGTCGAGCGGCTCTCGCCCGACAAGCTCTCGCTCGCTGCCACCGCGGCCGCCGAGCAGTTCACCGCGCTGCTCGCGCGCGACACCATCGAGAACGACATCTTCGCCAACGCCGCGCCCGCGCTGCGCCAGCTCCTGATGTGGCACGCGGCCGAGGAGCTCGAGCACAAGTCGGTCGCCTTCGACGTGCTGCAGGCGGTGGCGCCGGGCTGGGGCTGGCGCGCAGCCGGCATGGCGCTGGGCGGCGGCCTGCTGGTCTCGTTCTGGATCGCAGCCTTCGCGCTGCTCATCGCGCAAGAGCGCAAGCTGCCCGAGGTCCCGCGCGAAAGCCTGCGCGGAAAGCTGGGGCCTGCGAAGATTGAAGAGCTGGAGCAGATCGTCGCGAAGATGCGCGAGCGCCGCAAGACGCTCGCGACCCGCGTCTTCCTCGGCGGCATCCAGGACTACCTGCGGCCCGACTTCCACCCCGACCAGATCGACGACGCGCCGCTGGCCGCGCGCGCGCTCGCGTCGGTGGGAATGCTCTAGAACAGCGCAGCACGGTTGCGGCAGCGGACTTCGAAGTCGCGGAGGCGGGACATGCGTGCGTTGCGAAACAAGAACGTGCTGATCACGGGAGCGGGCAGCGGCATCGGGCGGGCGAGCGCGCGGCTCTTCGCGGAGGCGGGCGCAAAGCTCATCGTCTGCGACTTCAACGAGACCGGCCTGCGCGCCATCGAGGAGGAGCTGCGCGGCAAGGGCGCCCTGCTCTTCGCCGAGAAGGTCGATGTCTCCGACCGCGCGCAGATGCAGGCGTTCGCCGCGAAGGTGCACGCGCAGATCCCCGCGGTGGACGTGCTGCTCAACAACGCGGGCGTGGGGCTCGCGGGCGGCATCCTCAACACCACGCTCGACGATTGGGAGTGGGTGCTGAAGGTCAACCTGTGGGGCGCGATCCACGGCTGCCACTTCTTCGTGCCGAAGATGGTCGAGCGCGACCAGGGCGGCGCGGTGATCAACATCGCGTCGATCCTCGGGCTGCACGCCGCGCCCAACACCATCGGCTACTCGACGAGCAAGTTCGGCGTGGTCGGCCTCTCCGAGGCGCTCGAGGGCGAGCTGTCGCTCCACAACATCGACGTCACCGCCATCTGCCCGGGGATGATCGACACCTCGATCCTCGCCAGCGGCCGCTTCCGCTCGAAGGATCCGGAGAAGTCGCGCGAGCGGACGCAGAAGATCTTCTCCAAGCGCGGGCACCCGCCGGAGCTGGTGGCACGCGCGGTGGTGGCGGCGGCCCGCTCGGGCAGCGGCGTGCGGCCGGTCGCGCCGGAGGCGTGGGGCATCTGGATGCTGCAGCGCTTCGCCCCTGCGCTCCTGCCGAAGTTCGAGAAAGCGCTGAAGAAGCGCGGATTGATTGAGTAGCAACGATCTCCGCGCGGCCGCCAGGGGAGCGGCCGCGCGCGATTCCTGAGCCAGCGGACGCTACCCGCCGCCGCCCAGCCGCTTGCGCCAGTCGTCGCCCAGCTCCGGCAGCGCGGCCAGCTCGGCGACCTCAGCGGGGTGTTTCGCGCGGTGGAGCCGGACCTCCATCGCGCGCGCGACCGTCCACTGCGGGTGCGGCCGGGCCGCGAGCGAGATCTCCTCGCCCGCCTCGAGCGCGCCCTCGCGCAGCACGCGCAGGTACCAGCCAAAGCGGCCCGTCGAGACGACCCGCTCGAGCAGATCGTCGCGGTTCCAATACTTGGCGATGTTGATGCACGGCTTGCGCGGCTGGGCGATCTGCAGCTGCACATCGCCGAGCTGCCAGACATCGCCGAGGCACGCGCTCTGCTCGTCGACACCCTCGACGGTGAGGTTCTCCGCGAACGCGCCGAAGGGCAGCTCGGGCATCGAGAGCTCGCTGCGCCAGCGCGGGTAGTGCGACGCCGCGTAGGCGAGCAGCGCCATGTCCGGCCCGCCGTGGAACCGCTTGTCGGCCTGGCCGTCTCCCTCGAGATTCTCACGGCCGAGCCGCACGCGGCCCGCGACGGGCGACTTGCCATAGCCGGTGCGCCACGGCTTGTCCGAGCGGAAGAGCGGTCCGCGCTCGGCGCCCGCGGGCACCGCCAGCGCGCGCGGCTTGCCGACCTGGATCGAAGCCAGCCGCATCGCGCCCTGCGCTACGGGAGCACGGTGAAGACCGCGCTCTGCGCGAGCCCCGAGTCGCCGGGGACCTCGCTGAGCGCGTTGGGCACCGTCCAGCTCTGGCCCGTCGACTCGACCAGCGTGACCGCGTAGTGGCCCGGCGGCAACGCGACGTCGGCGGGCTGCTGCGTGAGCGGATCGATCGCGGTGCTGGTGACGATGACGGTGATCGGCGTGGTCATCGCCAGCGGCCCCTTCGGCGGCGCCAGCAGCGCGCCCGAGCAGTCGGCGGTGCCGGTGAGCGCTTCGCAGAACTGGCACGAGTCGATCTCGACGTAGGGCACGTAGCGCTCGCCGGTGTCGAGCGGCGTGACGTAGACCGCCGAGGAGGCCCACGGCTGGACGCCGCTCGGCTTGCAGGCCACGGCGTTGGCGAGGCGGTACGGCTGGCCGCTGCCGTTGAGCGCGGTGGTCGGGTGGAACGCGGCGGAAGAGACCGGCGTGTACGGCAGGCCGGAGGGCTCGAACGGCGCGAGCTGCAGCGACGCGGTCGCGCCCTGCCGGCTGCTCGAGAGCGAGAGTGTTCCGTCCAGCTCGAAGGAGGGGCGCTCGAATGGAATCGCGTCGAGCGCGCCGTCGAGATCGATGTTTTGTGTCCCAACGATCGAGCTCGCGACCAAGATGGGCGCCGGCACGGCGCCGCCGACGAACGCCACCTGCGCGCCGAGCGGCGGCGTGCTCAGGAAGTCGAGAGACGGGCTCAGCTCGTCGCGCGGGTCGTTGAGCGCGGCGACGACGTACTCGCCGGGCGCGAGGTTCTCCAGCGCGTACGGGAGCGTGCCGCCCGCCGCGGCCTGCACGACGTTGCGCGGGATGAGCTCAACCGCCAGCGGCCGGCCGAGCCCGAGCGGCGGAGGCGGCGCGGAGGCCGCGTAAGCCGCGACGAGCAGGTTGCCGAGCGAGGTCGCCGTCTGCCCGCTGAGCGCGATGGCGCCGCTGATGCCGCCGCCGAGCGCCGCAGGAACCTGCGCGTCGAGGCGGATGGCCACGCCTTGCGTCGCGAGCGCCTGGCCCGCGCTGGTGGCGGCTGCGCGCGGATCGAGCAGCGCCGGCTGCAGCTCGTTGGGGATGCGCCAGAGCTGGCCTGTCTTCGACTCGAGAACGACCCCGTAGCGCCCGGCGGGGATGGCCATCTGCACCAGCGAGCCGTTGGCGAGCTGCTGCACCGCCACCGGCTGGAGGATGACGCTCAAGTTGCTCGCGAGCACGGTGGTCGCGTTCGCGCAGCTGCCGAGGGCGCCGAGATAGGGAGTCGGATCGATCGCGGCCGGAATGGCGATGTTCGCCGGATCGATGGTGAGGCCGCTCGCGTCGCTGTCCGCGAGGCGGACCACCAGGATGCGCGGATAGAGATCGGGCAGGTTGTCGAAGTCGTTGTCGGCGCCCATCGAGGGATCGGTCGCGCTGCACGATTGGAAGGAGACCGGGAACTGCGTCGCGCCGCTCTCCGGATCCAACGCGGCCGTCTGCGCGTTGAGCACCGGCAGCCCCGTGAGGGTGATGCGCGCGGGAGTGACCGCATCGGGGAAGAGCGACGTCAGGTCCGAGGTGACCGGCAGCCCCTCGATGGTCAGCTCGAACGACGGGCGCGCCGGCAGCGCCGCCGCGTCGCTCGCGGCGATGTTCACGCCCACGTTGGGAACCGCGGCCGCCGCGACGGTGACCGGCGCCAGCGCGAAGTTCGCGTCGAGATGCGCGCCCGTGAATGAGCCCGGCCCCGGCGCGGCGAAGAGATAGGTCGGGTCGACCGCGAAGTCTCCGCGCGCATCGGCGAGCGCGACGACGAAGTATGAATCGGCCGGCAGCCCGCGCAGCGCGAAGGCCACCTGCTTGTTCGCGCCGTTGGTGACCAGCTCCGACGCGGCGTGGAAATCGGCCGAGACCGGGGTGCCGGTGCCGTAGGGCGGCGGCGGGTGGCTCGTCGAGTAGGCGAAGACGTAGACCGAGTGGATTGCGTCGCCGCCGGAGATGGTTGCGGTGCCATCGATCTCGCCCGCGGGCACCGGCGCGGCCGGTGGGACCACCGCGAAGGCGCGGCTCTGCGAGGCGGTGTCCACCAGCGCTGCCGCGCGCGGGTCGAGCGCCGACGCGCCCGACGAGTTGGGCAGCTCCCAGAGCTGGCCCGTCTTGTTCATCAGGATGAGTTTGTAGCTGCCCGCCGGCATCACCGGCAGGCGCACCGGCGCGGCCGGGTTGGTCAGGTCGACCGCGGTCGGGCGCACGATGATCGACAAGCGCGTCGCGGGCAGCACCAGCCCTGCCGGCGCCGAGGGATCGAGCAGCGCGGGCAAAAACGGCGTCGGATCGACCGCGGCCGGCAGCGCGACCGCCGGGCTCTTGAGCGCGAGGCCCTGCGGGTCGGCCGGATCGATCTCGAAGAGGAACGCGCGCGGCCAGACGTCGGGCAGGCCGTCGCCGTCGCTGTCGACCGGCTGTCCGCTCGCGTCGCGCACCAGGCCGACGGTGAACAGCGTGGTCTGCGCCTGCTGGTCGAGCGCGGGGAACGGATCCGGCTGCGCCTGCACCTCGACGCGGACGGTACCGCGCGCGTCCTGCGCGATCTGCGCGGGGCCGCTCGACTCGTCGAGCACGAACGCGGGCGGATCGAGCGCAGTGCCGTTGCCCTGCCCGTCCTGGCCCGGCGCGGAGACGAGCGTGATGGTCTGGTTCGCCACCGCGGCGGCCGCGACGGTGATGCTTGCGAGGTTGCCGTTGTTGTCGAGCACGCCGCCGACCAGATCGCCGCGCGTCGGCGTCTGGAGAATGTCGACATCGTTGAAGTTGCCGTCGCCGTCGTCGAGCGCCTCGACGACATACGTGCCGGGCGAGAGGCCGGGGATCGTGTACGCGTAGTTGCGATCGGTGCCCAGCGAGATGAAGCGGCCCGGCACCGAGAGCACGCGCGCAGGCAGCTGCGCCGCGAGCGGCGGCGCGAACTGCGCCCCGCCGAGGAAAGCCTGGATGACCAGGTTGTGCGGCGTGCGGCCGGGCGGGTAGTGGACCACCCCAGAGATTGCGCCCGCGGGCGGGCTCACCGTGGTGAACTGGATCGATGTCGCCTGCGACGCGACGTACTCGCCGCTCGAGGGAGGCTGCGAGCCGAGCGCGTTCGGCAGAGTCCAGATCTGTCCGGTCCGCTCGGCGACCACCAGCTCGTATTGCCCGGCCGGGATCTGCGGCTGCAGCAGCGTGTCGCCCGCGGAGTCGAACTTCACCGCGAACGGCTCGATCAACACAGTGATCGAATCGACACCGAACTGGCCCGCCGGCTGCGCGACCAGGAGCGGCCAGAGCGAGATGGGGAGCACCTTGCACGGCACGATCGCCGCGTTGGCTCCCGACACCGGCAGCGACGTCCCGTCGGCTTGCAGCGCCTGCGTCTGCAGCAGCGAGACTTGCGGATAGACATCGAGCAGGCCGTCGCCGTCCGACTCCTGCGGGCCCCCGTCCGCGCCCGGCTTGAGCTGCACGGTGAACTTGGGCGAGCCGAAGTCAGCGTGCGGGACACCCGGGTTGAACGCCTGCAGGACGAGCGCCTGCGGACGGTCGATGTTCTGCGGGAAGGTCATCGACGAGCCGCTCGCGACCTGGAACGCGGGAGGGTCGAACGGCACCTCCGCGCCGAGCACGACCTGCTCGTAGGCGACCGCGTTGCTCGCGACGGCAAAGCTCGCAAGCGTCGGCTGGCCATGGGCATCGAACGTCACCGTGCCGCCGATGGGGGCGCCCGCGCGCGGCGACTGCGTGAAGTCGAAGAGCGGCGCGAAGTCTCCGCCGAGATCGATGAAGGCGCGGATTTGATAGTTGCCCGGCGCGACCTCGGTGAAGAGATAGGGCGCGCTGAACGGCCCGGTCGCGCCCGGGGCGGCCCCGGCGAACATCGTCGCGGAGGCGACGCGCGCCAGCTCGACCGCGCTGGTGGCGGTGCCGTCGGGCGGTGGCAGGTTGTTGGCCGCGAACAGCAGCAGCACCACATCACCGCGGCGCGGGCCTTGGTAGACCACGGTGCCCTGGATCACGCCGGTCGGCGGCGGCAGCGTGCACGGGCCGCCATCGCTCGGGCAGTTGTACTGATCGAGCGCATTGGAGACGGGAGGCGCCCCGCACGCAGCGGCAAACGAGAGCGCGGAGAGCACGAGCGCGGAAATGCGGATTCGTGCGTTCATTAGAAGCTCCCGCTGAGCATCGCCGTGACGCGGCGGCTGATCTGGTTTCCGAAGGGATGTTCGCGGTGCCCGTCGTCGAGCAGGTTGTAGACGATCAGCGCCACCTCGAGATGGTCTTTGATGATGTGATATCCGGCGCGCGCGTTGATCAGCACATAGGCGTCGAGCGAATACGGGTTGTAGACCGCGCCCTGTGCCGCGCTCGGATCGAACTCCGATTCAACCCAGGTCACCGACGAGACATAGTGGATATCGGTGGAGATATCGAAGCCCTGCTTCAATCGCCACAGGCCGGTGAAGTTGAACTTGTGCTCCGCGGTATTGCCCACCACCACCGCGGCCTCGCCGTTGCCGCTCGGGTTGAAGTTGCAGCCATTGGCGCAGTCGGCCAGCCTCTCAAACGAATAGTTGGCCGATAGGTCGAGGTTGTCGACGGGAGACCATTTGCCGCCGATCTCGAGACCGAGGCCGAGGAACGGGTCCGGCTGGTTCTGATATCCGGTATATCCGAGGACATATTGACCGGTGACCGGGTCGGTCGTGTTTCCCACCGTGGGCGGGACCAGCACGTTGTCGTCGATCAGGTTGGTGACCCGCTCGACATATCCAACCACCTCGGGCTGGAAACGCTCGCCGATGTGCCCGCGATATCCCAATTCGGCCTGGAGGATCTGCTCCGGCTTGAGCGTCTTCGAGCCCTGGAAATAGACGCCGAGCGCGGGCTGGTTGGGGACCGGCGAGAGCACGTCGACATATCGCTCGAGGAACGTCGGCGCGCGGAACGCGGTGCCCACCGTCAATCGAATCACCTGGTCCGGCGCGACTTCCCACATCAGCGTGCCGCGCGGCGAATGAATCAATCCACCCGGCGTCACGTTGTATTGCGCGAGCAGCGGATCGCGATCGACGCGATAGCTGAGCACCAGGCTCCATGCTTTGCTCATCTGCCACTCTTCCTGGAGGAAGAGATTGAAATGGTTCTCGCTGTATCGATGCGAGCCGTCCGGCTGCGCGCCGAGATATCCCCAATCGACGCTCTTGAATCGATATCCAATGCCGTAGTTGAAATGGTGCTGTCCGGCGAGCGTGAAGCCGACGCCGCTCTGCGCGGAGAAGTCGATCACGTCGGAGCGGATCTGATCGGCGAGCGAAGGAAGACCCGCGGGGAAATACTCCGGGCCGGAGAGCATGCGCAGCGCGTTCCAGAAGAGGCGCACTTTCGTCTCGCCCGACACCAGGTCCAGGCGCGCGAAGCCGGAGGTCCCGATGTTGTCGTAGGTGCGCAGCGCGGCGACCGGGAAGATCTCCAGCGCGAAGTTGTCGAAGCCGCCCGAGGCCGAGAGCTGCGCCTTGCCAAAGTCATACGTCGCGATGCTGTCGACGTGCTCGACCTCCAGGCTGCGGTTGACCTGCGAGAACTGCGGGACGATGCCGACCTCGTTGCTCGCCTCATCGCGCGACCACTTGTCGGCGCGGTCGTACTCGACGGTGGTGCGGTAGCTGAGCTTGCCGCTGTGTCCTGAGGTGCTCGCGCCGCCGATCACGGTGTTGTGCTCGCCCGCCTGGATCCACGCGCGCGAGCCGGAGAGGTCCTTGCCGCTCTTGGTGATGATGTTGATGACGCCCGAGAACGCGTTGGCGCCGTAGAGCGCCGAGCCCGGGCCGCGGATCACTTCGATGCGCTCGATGTCGGGCAGCGCCGCGTCGATGATCGGCCAGAGCGTGTCGCCCAAGAAGTCCTGGTAGACGGAGCGGCCGTCGACCAGCACCAGCACCTTGTTGGCGAGGCGGCGGTTGAAGCCGCGAATGGAGATGTTCACGTCGCTCGGGTTCATCTCGGCGACGTCGATGCCGGGCACGCGGCGCAGCAGATCGGGAATCGAGGTCGCGCCGGAGAGGCGAATCTCTTCCTCGGTGATGACCGTAAGCGACGCGGGTGCCTTGGACTGCGAGCTGGCGCGCGCGCCAGCGGTGACCACCTGCTCTTCGAAGAGATCTTCGTCGCGCTCGCCGCCGAGGCCGCTGGCGATCTCCTTGGCGGTCGCGCGCGTCTGCGCGGTGATCTCGGTGGGCGCGAACATCTCGTCTTCCGCGTTGGCCGGCTTCTGCGGCTCGGCTGGCGCGGGCGCGGGCGCGCCTGCCTTGCCGCCGCCCACCATCGCACGCAGCTGCGCGAGCAGCCGCTCCATCTCCGCCTGCTGCGCGGTGAGCGACTGCGGCTGCGCCGGCAGCTGCGGCGCCGGGCGCTCGCCGCGCGCCTCCTGCTTCTCCGCCGGAGCGGTCGCGATGGCCGCCGCCAGCCGCTGCATGACCACCTCGACCGAGCCCTTGTCCTCGGGATCGGTGGCGATGTAGAGGCGGAAGTAGCGCAGCGCCTCGGGGATGTCGCCCAGGTCCACGTACGCGCGCGCGATGTTGTAGAGCACGTCGGGGTGCGGCTTGATCGCGTAGGCCTGCTTGAGCTCCTCGATGCCGCGCTCGATCTGGTTGGCGGCGATGAGCGCCATGCCTTCGCGGTAGTGGCGCTTGGCGTCGGCGCGAGAATCGGCGAGCACAGGAGCAGAGAGGAACAGGGTCCAGGCCAGCGCGCCCGCGAGGAGCGCGCGTTGGGAATTCGTCATGTGCCGCTCATTCGATGGAGGGTGCGGGCGACCATTCAGTACGGGTCGTCTTTGTAACCGACCGAGCGCTTCGAACCGTTGCCCGGCTCGGCCTTGGCGCCCGACTTTGGATCTCGCTTCAGCGCGCCGGTCAGCTCGACCCGCTCGCCGGTGATGTTGCGCTCCTTGAGCACCGCCGGCTTGTATCCGTCGGCGCGCAAGGTGAGCTGAAGAGGCTTGTTGCTCGGCACGCGCAGATCGAACGGCGTGTTGCCGAGGACGCGCTCGTCGATGTCGCGGACCTCGGCGCCCGAGGGCGAGCTGATCACGTGCACCAGCGTGGTGCCGGTGAGCGCGGTGGGGACGGTGGACGGCGCGGGCTCAGCGGCCGGAGCCGCGGGCAGCGTGTTCGCGGCGGGCGCGGCGCTCGGATCGACGGGAGCGGCAGGAGCGGTCGCCGGCGGATGGATCGCCGCCGGCGCGGGCGAGACGGCGACCGGCGCAGGCGCTTCAGGCGCGCCGCGCATCGCGAAGTACGCGGCGGCGGAGGCCCCGCCGAGGACCACGGCGCCGAGCGCGGCAACGAGCGGCGCGCGCGACTTCTTCGCCGCCGCAGCTTCCGGCTTCTGACCCCGCGGCTCGAACGCGACGGAGCTGGGACCGCTGATGTCCGCGGGCGGCGGAGGAGGCTGCGCGATGGCGTGCTTGCCCGTCTGTCCGCGCGCCATCGCGGCGGTGCGCTGCATCGGCGCCGACGGCGTGAGCATCGAGGGCGGCGTGTTCGACGAGTCCTGCAGCTGCGGCCGCGCGCCCACGTACGTCTCGCTCGGCGGCGGCATCGAGAGCCCGACCGCGCCGCCGTGCAGGCTCGCGCGCAGCACCTTGAGCGCCATCAAGAGCTCGTCCATCGACTGAAACCGGTCGAGCCGATCCTTCTCGAGGCACTTGAGGATCAGCGCCTCGAACGCCGGCGCGATCTCCAGGTCCGGCCGCATCTGGCTGGGCGGCGGCGGCGGGTCGTGCAGGTGCTTCAAGATGATGTCGACCGGGTTCTGCGCCGTGAACGGCACCCGCCCGGTGAGCATCTGGTACATCAAGATCCCCAGCGAATAGATATCGCAGCGCTGGTCCGGGTTCTGGTTGCGCGCTTGCTCCGGCGCGATGTAGTGCGGCGAGCCCATGAAGGTGCCCGCGTTGGTGATCTCGCCCTCGGGGTTGTCGCCGGAGAAGAACTTCACCAGGCCGAAGTCGAGCACCTTGACGAAGTCGAGATCGTCCTGCTGCCGCATCAGCATCACGTTGGCAGGCTTGAGATCGCGATGGACGATGCTGAGCGCGTGCGCCTCGCGCAGCGAGCGGCAGATCTGCTGCGCGATGTGGATGACGCGATCCTGCGCGAGCGGCCCCTCCTCCTGCATCACCGCCGAGAGCGTGCGCCCGGCCAGGTACTCCATCGCGATGAAGAAGATGCCGTCGTCGGTGCGGCCGTAGTCGAAGAGCGTGATCGTGTTCGGGTGCGTGAGCTTGGCGGTGACCGACGCCTCGAGGAAGAAGCGCTTGTAGAAGTTCGGATCGCGGTCGTGGCCGGCGCCGAGCACCTTGAGCGCGATGACGCGATCGAGCGGCGACTGCAGCGCGCGGTAGACGCGGCCCATCCCGCCGTGGCCGATCTGCTCGACGATGCGATAGCGGTCATTGACGACGCGCCCTATCAGCGGATCGGCTTCCGCATCCAGGCTCTCGAACGTCGGGGCCATCGGCATCGCGCACATCGGGTTCTGGGCTCCTCGGGGAATCAGGCCCGGCCGGCATCGAACCACCTGCTTGTAAACGATCGACGTTACTTGGCGGTCTATCTGATTTGCAAGCGAACAGAGGGGCGACGGTGCAGGGAAAAGTAGGCCTTGCGCCCTGCACGCTCGCGAAGGATCGCGCGCGGCGCCGGGCGCGGAAGCGGCCATGCCCGGGAGGGGCGCGCGTGGTAGAGGAGGCGCGCTGCGGCCCTTCTTGTTTCCGGCCGCGCAGGAGCGGCGCATGTCCTCGATGCGGGAAAAAGTAGAGGAGCTGGAGAAGCGCAAGGCAGAGGCGCGCAAGATGGGCGGCGAGGCGCGGCTCGCCAAGCAGCGAGAGCGCGGCAAGCTCGACGCGCGCGCGCGCATCGCGCTGCTCACCGACGCGGGCAGCTTCCGCGAGATCGGCCTGCTCGCGACGCACCTCGGCCGGCTGCCGGGCGACGACACGTACGACGAATCGAAGCCCTCGCCCGCCGATGGCGTCGTCTGCGGCACCGGCCTCATCAATGGACGTCCCGCCTGCGTCGCGGCCTACGACTTCACCGTGCACGGCGGCAGCATCGGCCCCATCGGCGAGCGCAAGGTGTCGCGCCTGCGCGAGCTGGCGCTGCGCGAGCGCATCCCGATGATCTGGCTGGTCGACTCCGCCGGCGCGCGCCTCTCGGCCGACCCAGAGTCGGCCAGGCTGCTCTCCGACTTCGCCGACTCGGGCTACCTCTTCCGCGAGCAAGTGGTGATGAGCGGCGTGGTCCCGCTGGTCGCCGCGATGGTCGGCCCCGGCGCCGCCGGCACCGCGTACATCCCCGGCCTCGCGGACTTCGTGCCGATGGTCAAAGGCACGTCCTCCCTCGCCATCGGCGGGCCGTACCTCGTCAAGAGCGTGGTCGGCGAGGACGTCACCGAGGAGGCGCTCGGCGGGAGCAAGATCCACACGGAGGTCAGCGGCGTCGCCGATCTCGAGTGCGCTGGCGACGAGGCGTGCATCCAGGCGGTGCGCGACTACTTGAGCTACTTCCCGCTGCGCGCGGGCGAGAAGCCGCCGCGCAAGCCGACCAGCGATCCGGTCGACCGCCGCGACGAGGCGCTGCTCGACATCGTCCCCGACAACCCGCGCCAGGCGTACGACGTGAAGAAGGTGATCAAGGCGATCGTCGACGACGGCGTGATGTTCGAGATCAAGCCGAAGTGGGCGCGCAACATCGTCACCACGCTCGCGCGCATCGACGGGCGCAGCGTCGGATTCGTCGCGAACAACCCGATGTTCTACGGCGGCATTCTGGACGTGAACTCGGCTGACAAGGCGGCGCGCTTCGTCAACCTCTGCGACGCGTTCGAGATCCCGCTCATCTTCCTGCAGGACGTGCCGGGCTTCATGGTCGGCACCAAGGTCGAGCAGGCCGGCATCATCCGCCACGGCGCGAAGATGCTCTACGCCGTCTCGACCGCGACGGTTCCCAAGCTCACCGTGGTGCTGCGCAAGGGCTATGGCGCCGGCTACTACGTGATGAACGGCCGCGCCTACGAGCCGGACGCGCTGCTCGCATGGCCGGGCGCGGAGATCAGCGTGATGGGCGCAGAGGGCATGGTCGCCATCGCGGCGCAGAAGATGCTCGCGGCGGCCGAAGATCCGAAGGCGCTCAAAGAGCAGCTCGCGGCGGCGCTGCGGCCGCACATCGACATCAACCGGGTGGCCGCGCAGGCGGCGGTCGACGATGTCATCGATCCGCGCGAGACCCGCGCCGCGCTCGCACACTACTTGCGTCTGACCGAGGGCAAGAAGGTCGAGCGCCCGTACCGCAAGCGCGAGATCTCGCCGGTTTGAGGACTCTCGCGTCGGGGGATCGCCCTCGAGCGCGCAGCCTGGTTGCAGCCGGGGCGTCTGCGCGCGCATGCTCGCGTGGCCGCAGCCGGAGCCCGCGCGTCCACCCCAAATGGCGGGCTTTCCGTTCGGACGACCAGTCCCACGCGCTGTCGGTCCAGAGGGGGCTGCGATGAGCGAAAGCGCACCCAAGCCGTCGCTCGATGGCGACGAGCTGCTCGCCGCGCTCGAGCAGCTCCCGCTGGCGGCTGGCGTGATCGAGCTGCTGCCCGACGATCTTCGCGTGCGCTGGGTGAACGCGGCCGGCGCGCAGGCGCTGGGAGCTGCGAGCGGCGCGCCCGCGCTGGTGGCGGGCAAGAGGCTCTCCGCGCTCCCGGCCGTGCGCGCGCAGCTCCCCGCGCTGCTCGGCCACTATCGCGCGGCGCAGGCGAGCGCGCGCCCCTCGCGCTTCGAGCAGCAGAGCGCGCTCGAGGCCGGCACCGCCGTCTACAACACCACCGCGCTGCCGCTCGCCAGCCACGCGGGCGTCGCGCGCTTCTTCTTCGTCTCCGAGGACATCACCCGCCGCACTTCGCTCGAGCAGCTGCTGCGCGCCGGCGAGGCCAAGTACCGCGCGGTCTTCTCCGGCGCGCGCGAGGCGATCGCGCTGTTCAACCTGGAGACGCTGCGCTGCGTGGAGGCGAACGAGGCGTTCCTCGCGCTCTACGGCTGGCCGCGCGCCGAGCTGCTCGACGTGACGCTGCACCAGCTGGGCGACGCGGCGCAAGCCGAGCAGATCGCGCGCGACGTGCTCGCCCGCGGCACCGTGCGCGTGCACTCGGCGATGAACCGCCGCCGCGACGGCAGCACCTTTCCCGCCGAGTGCGACGCGCACCTCATGCAGCTGGGCGAGCGGCGCGTGCTCTGCTTCTTCGCGCACGACCTGAGCGCGCAGCGGCAGCTGCAAGAGAAGCTGCTGCTCGCCGATCGCTTCGCGGCGGTGGGCACGCTCGCCGCGGGCGTCGCACACGAAGTGAACAACCCGCTCGCGTACCTGCTCGCGAACCTGGCCTTCGTGGTCGAGCGGCTGCCCGAGCTGCAGAGCGCCGGCCCCGCGCTGGGCGCGGCCTTGGACGAGATGACGCCGGCGCTGCGCGAGGCGATCACCGGCGCGCAGCGCGTGAAGGAGATCGTCGCGGATTTGAAAACCTTCTCGCGCCCGGAGCTGCCCGGCGGCACCCCGGTCGAGCTCGAGCCGCTCCTCGACGCGGTGCTGCGCCTTTTGGAGAACGAGCTCAAGCGGCGCGCAGCGCTGGTGCGCGAGGTGGCGCCGCTGCCGCGCGTGATCGGCAACGAGGCACGGCTCGCGCAGGTCTTCCTGCACCTGCTCAACAACGCGCTTGAAGCGCTCCCCGACGAGGACGCCCGGAGCAACCGAATCCGCGTCAGCGCCTTCGAACGGGGCCGCGAAGTGGTGGTCGAGGTCGCGGACAACGGCGCGGGCATCCCGCCCGAGCAGCAGCGCCGCGTCTTCGATCCATTCTTCACCACGCGCGCCGTCGGCGACGGGATGGGCCTCGGGCTCTCCGTCTGCCATGGAATCGTCACCGCGATGGGCGGGCGCATCGAGCTCTCCAGCCAACCCGGCGAGGGGACGACCGTGCGTGTTACTCTCCCGCGCGCGGATCAGGAAAAAGTGCGGCCTCCGAGCGACCCGAACAGGATGGCGATGATTGCTCTGCCCAGGCTGCTGGTGATCGACGACGAGCCGCTGCTGAGCGGCGCGATCCGCCGCATGCTGCTCGGCGAAGCCGAGGTCGTCTCCTGCACCACCATCGATGAAGCCTTCGTCATGCTCGCGCGCGGCGACAAGTTCGACGCCATCCTCTGCGACTTGATGCTGCCCGGCCGCGGCGGCGCCGAGTTCCACGCCGAGCTCTCGGTGACCGCACCGCAGCTGGCCGCCAGGCTCGGGTTCGTCACCGGCGGCGCGGTCACCGAGGAGGCGCAGGCCTTCGTGCGCAAGCACGCGGACCGCGTGCTCGACAAGCCATTCTCGCGCAACGCCCTGCGCGCGATGGTCAAGTCGCTGATCGGGTAGCGCGGCTACTTCGCTGGCGGCTTCGCCTTGGCCGCGCTCTTCTGCTTCTTCTCCGCGTGCTCGGCCGGCGACTTCGCCATCGGCACACCCGGGCGGAGCTCGCGCGACTTCGGCCGCATCCACCAGCGGGCCTGCGCCGGGCGCGCCGACGGCAGCGCGCCCACGTCGATGCGGACGATCGAACCTTTGCGGAAGTGGATGCGCGCGCCCTCGACGGCGGAGAGATCGGCCGCGTGCGCGAGCAGCCGCGAGACGTGCGGGTCGTGGCCGACCAGCATGGCGCCCTGCCCGTCGCTCAGCCGCGGCCCGATCGCGCGCAGGATCGCCTCCGCGCTCTGCGAGGGTTTCAGCTCGTCGGTGATCTCCACCGCGTCGACGCCGAGCGCACCGGCGAGGATCTCCGCGGTCTGCACCGCGCGCACCAGCGGGCTCGAGAGGAGCAGGTCGACCGTCTCGCCCAGGCGGGCAAAGGCCCGCGCGGCCCGGCGGAAGCGCCGGCGGCCCTTGTCGGTGAGCGGCCGCGATTCGTCGGGCCCGCGAAAGTCAGCCGGGTCGGCGGCGATTCCATGGCGGACGATGTAGATGCGGATCATATCGTTGGTGTCCCAATCATTGGGATGGCAACTGCTTTAGGTGGTACCGCAACTATCGGCCGCGAGGCTTCTTGGTGGTGTGCAGGCGGAACACCACCGGCCCGCCGCAGACCTCTTCGAGCAGGTCCGACTTCTGCTGCGCCGACCAGACCTCGAGCTCCGCCCCTTCGTCGGCCTCGACCTCGACCACCAGGCGCGCACCGCGGCGGTGGACCTGGATGCTGCGCACGTGGCGCCGGTGGCCGCGATCGAGGCCGTCGGCGACGCGCAGGATGGCCGCCAGCCGCCGCACGACGATGCGCTCCTCGAGCGAGAGCAGCGCGAAGACCTCGTGCCGATCCTTCGGCGGCGAGCGGCGGTGGTAGCGCGCGATGGTCGCGATCAGCTCGCGCTCGCGGTCGGTGAAGCCGGGAATGTCGGCGTGGTAGATCAGGTAGTAGCTGTGCTTGTGGTGCCGGTTGTAGCTGACGAACGAGCCGACATCGTGGAGCAGCGCCGCCGCTTGCAACAGGCCGCGCTCCTCGTCGCCGAGGCGGTGCACCATCCGGGTCTGATCGAAGAGCGAGAGCGCCAGCCGCGTCACCTGCTCGGCGTGCTCCTCGCGGTAGCCGACGCGGCGGCCGAACGCGCGCAGCCCCTCGAGGATGGCGTGCTCGTGGTGGCGCCCCGAGCCGGGCGGCTTGATCCGGCGGCGGACGAGATCGGCCATCAGGCCGTCGCGTAGGCCGCGGGTGGTGATCTCCAGCTCCTCGACGCGCAGCGCGCGCATCACGCCTTCGCAGATGGCGGCGCCGCAGTAGACGATGTCGGCGCGGTGCTCCTCGACGCCCCACTTGCGCCGCTGCTTGACGGTGCTCGAGCGCAGACGGTCGAGGACCATCCGCACCTCCGCGTAGGTCGCGCGGCCGCCGCGCGCATTGCGCGCCGCGAGGTTGGTGCCAGAGAGGCGCCGCGCCAGCGCGACCACCGCCGAGGTGGTCCCGGCCGCGCCAATGATGCGCTTGAACTTGCCGATGAGCAGCGGATCGACGCCGCCCATCGCGTCTTCGATCGCCTCGTCGACGAGCTTCGCCTCGCCGCGCGAGATCGGGTCGCTCTTGACGAAGAACTCCCACAAACGCACCGAGCCGAGCGAAAGCGAGAAGCTCGACTCGGGCTCCTCGCCGACCGCCGCGATGATCTCGGTCGAGCCGCCGCCGATGTCGAGGAGCAGGTTGCGCTCGTGCGGCGGCGTGCCCTGCAGCACGCCGAGCGTGACCAGGCGCGCCTCTTCCGCGCCGCTGATCACCTCGATGGAGATGCCGCTGTGCGCGCGCACGGTGCGGATGAGCTGCTGGCGGTTCGAGGCCTCGCGGACCGCGCTGGTGGCCACCGCGCGGATCGTGCCGGGGCCGCTGCCGGCCCGCTGGGCGAGCTTGGCGAAGCGGGCGAGCGCGACGGCGGTGCGGCTGATCGAATCGGCAGAGAGGCGGCCGGTGCGGAAGACCTGCTCGCCGAGTCGGACCGCGGCGCGATCCTCCGCGAGCACCGAGATGCGGCCGTCGGGCATCGCCTGCGCGACCTGCAGGCGCACCGAGTTGGAGCCGAGATCGACCACCGCCAGCGTCTGCCCGCGGCCGCCGCGGAGCTGTGCGCTGCCGGTGCCGCCGCGCTTCTTGCCCTGCGCGAGCGGCTGGGACGCGGGGCTCTTCTTCGCGGCCGTGGTGCGCGCCTTCGAGGGCGACGCCCGCGCCGAGGAGAGCGAAGGGCTCTTCGATCTGATCGCCGCGCGCACCAGAGAGGGCGCCGCGCGCTTGGGGGCGGCCTTCGCACGCGGCGTGCGGCGCGCGCCCATCAGGCGCCCATCGAGAAGTCGGTGATCGACGGAATGCTCTCCAGCACCTGCACCTCGCGGCCGGAGTGATCGGTGTCGAGGTGGATCACCGCCGCGTCCTGGAAGCGCCGCTTGTACGCGTTGACGTGCGTGGGCTCGTTGTCGAAGGCGGCGGCGATGCCGGCGCTCTGCTCGAGAGCCACGTGGCAGGTCTCCTTCCACACGTCGTCGTCGCCGGCCGGGTCGGGCTTGAGCCAGAGCTGCACCGGCTCGTCGCTCGAGGGCTGCCCGGGGCCGAGCGGCCAGCGCGGCAGCGGGAAGCCAGCGCGGCGGAAGCTCTCCACGGTGCCCTCGCCCATCCCCACGTGGCGGCCGGTGACATAGATGATGCGCCCGCCCGCGCCCAGCACGGCCTGGAGGAACGCGCGCGCGCCCGCGATCGGCGCGTCGTCGGCGCAGTAGGGGCTGGTGAAGAAGCGGGCGCGCCAGAACTCTTTGAAGGCGGGATAGAGCCCCTCGGCCTCTTCTCGCGAGTAGCCGCTCAGGCGCGCCGTGTCGCGCAGGTCCCAGGAGACGATGCGCTCAGGTGGGCAGTCGAGCAGCCGCTGCGCGCCCGCTTCGGCGGCGAACTCACGCGCGATGCGCGCCTGGCGCGGCCGGTTGTCGAGCAGCGTGCTGTCGAGGTCGAACACGCACGCGCGCGGCCCCTGGCCGCCGGGGTGCCCGATGGCGGCCAGCGCGGCGCGGAGGATCTGCCCTTGCTTCTCTCGGACTGCCCGGCCGCGGAAGATCTGCCCGCCCGGGGTCGTCACACTCTGGCTCTGGTTCGAGTCGTTCTTCATGGTGGCGGCGGCGACAATTACCACGCCGCCGCGCGCCGGCGCGTCTCCCGTTTGCGCGCGCGCCCAGGGCGGCGCGTCCGACGTCCGCCTTGCATCTATCGCGGCGGTCGTCTAGACGAGCGCCGTCCAACGGAGAAAACATGCACGCCAGCCCCGCCGTCCGCCGTCCGCTCGTCACCTCATCCACCCTGCTCGCCCTCGCGCTCGGGGTGCTCACCGCCTGCGGCGGCGGCAGCAGCACCAGCACGCTCACCGTGGTCTCGACGACGCCCAGCTCCATCGCGGCCGAGGTCCCGATCGAGAGCGAGATCAGCGCGACCTTCTCCTCGCCGATCGATGGCAGCACCGTCACCACCTCGACCTTCTACGTCTCGCCGCCGCTCGGTGGGACCATCCAGGTCGCGGGCGTGGTGGCCACCTTCAAGCACACCACCTCGCTGCAGCCGAACACGACCTACACGGTGAAGCTGGCGAGCAGCATCGCGGACATCAACGGCGATACGCTCGGCAGCGACCACGTCTGGTCGTTCACCACCTCCGCGCAGTGAGCCGCGGCCGGGCGCGGCCCCTCGGACCGCGGATCGGCCCGCTTTTTTTTGCGCCGCTTGCTACTGTCCGCGCCCGATGGAGACGCGCTCCTGGTTCCGCATGAGGTCCGCGCCCGAGGGAGCGCAGCTCGAGGCGCTCCTCGACTTCGCGGCAGCGCGGCGCGCGCACTACCCGACGTTCCTGCTGGTCGAGCGCGCGTCGCTCGCGGGAGAGAGCGCGAGCGACGCGCCCCGCGAGGCATCGGGGCCGCGCGCGCTCGACGACCGCGCCCGCCTCGCCCGCGAGCTGCTCTCCGCGCTCGAGCCGCACCTGCTCACCGAGGCGCGCACCGATCGCTGGCCCGGCAAGCTCGGGCCCGCGGGCAGCGCGCGCGTGCGCTTCTACCGGCTCGACCGCCCCGCCACCCGCCTGCTCGCGCGCGTCGGCTCGCTGGCGGGCTTCCTCGCGCCGCTGCCGGAAGATCTCTGCGTGCTCGCCGCCGACAAGTCGCCCTGGCTGGTCTCCTCGGCGCGGACGAACCAGTTCCACCTCCAGCTCACCGCCACCGAGCAGCGCGCGCTCGCCAAGTCGCTCCCCTGGCTGCAGCTCGAGCCCGAGCCCGAGCCGCCGCACGAATAGTTGCCACGCCACAACCATTTTGATTGCTGTCCCAATCTTTGCGACGCAAAGGATTTCCCCGCATGGCCACCGAGATCGCCCACGCCGACGGCCGCGTCGAGCTCTCCGACGATGTCCGCATCGCGCAGAGCCCGCTCTTCAACCACGACCTCGCGCCGGTGCGCGTGAAGGACCGCAGCTGGTCCACCTACAACTACGCCGCGCTCTGGATCAGCATGGCCCACTGCATCCCCACGTACATGCTCGCCTCGGGCCTGATGGACCGCGGGATGAGCTGGGCCCAGGCGCTCTGCACCATCCTGCTGGGCAACTGCATCGTGCTGGTGCCGATCCTGCTCAACAGCCACCCCGGCACCAAGTACGGCATCCCCTTCCCGGTCTTCGCGCGCGCGAGCTACGGCGTCTTCGGCTCGAACCTGCCGGCTCTCCTGCGCGCGCTGGTCGCGTGCGGCTGGTTCGGCATCCAGGCCTGGATCGGCGGGCAGGCGCTCAACACGCTGATGCGCGTGCTCTGGCCCGCCTGGACGGAATGCTTGGGACACAACACAGTCTCCGGACACCTGCCCACCGAGTGGCTCAGCTTCCTCGCCTTCTGGGGCCTCAACATCCTCGTCGTCTACAAGGGCATGGAGGTGCTCAAGGTCGTCGAGAACTGGGCCGCGCCGTTCGTGCTGGTGATGACCGCGCTCCTGGTCTGGTGGGCCATCGGCGCCGCACACGGCCTCGGGCCAATCCTCGCGCTCGGCGGCTCGCTGCACGGCGGCGCGTTCTGGGCCGCCTTCTTCCCCGCGCTCACCGCGATGGTCGGCTATTGGGCCACGCTCTCGCTCAACATGCCGGACTTCACGCGCCTCGGGCACTCGCAGAAAGAGCAGGCGGTCGGGCAGATCGTCGCGCTGCCGACGACGATGACCGTCTTCGCCGGCATGGGCGTGATCATCACCTCGGCGAGCGCGATCATCTACGGCAAGGCGATCTGGGACCCGGTCGATCTGGTCGGCCGGTTCGAGAGCCGCTGGGTGGTCGCCATCGCCATGTTCACGGTGGTGGTCGCGACCCTCTCGGTGAACATCGCCGCCAACGTGGTCTCGCCCGCGAACGACTTCTCCAACGCGTTCCCCAAGCACTTGAGCTTCCGCACCGGCGGCCTCCTCACCGGCCTCGTCGGCATCGCGATGCAGCCGTGGCACCTGCTCGAATCGGGCGCGCGCTACCTGGGCTGGCTGACCACGCTCTCGGGCGGCATGGGCACCGTCGCGGGCGTGCTGATCGCGGACTACTGGATCGTCCGCAAGCAGAAGCTCGCGCTGGAAGATCTCTACCTGCCCGACGGCGTCTATCGCTACCGGCACGGCTGGAACTTGAACGCGGTCTCCGCCACGCTCTTCGGCTGCACGCTCGCGTGGATCGGACTGTTGGTACACCAACTATCGTTCCTCACTGACTACGGATGGTTCGTCGGGGCGTTTGGCGCGGCGGGTCTGTATCTGCTGCTCGAGCGGCGCCGCTCGTGAGGAGCGGCGCGCTGGGCTCGACCCTCGAGCGCGATGAATGGCGCTCCACCTGCGATGATTCCGGCGGCAGCGATGCTTTCGCGCCATTGCAAGCATGGCAATGAAGAGGAGTCCCTCGTTGCGCGTCCCGCTCTTCGCCTCTCTCGTGCTCGCGCTGGCCGCATCCGCACGCGCAGCAGCTCCGCCTTCGCCCCTCGAGCGCATCCGCGCGCGCGGCGAGATCACCTACGCGGGCGATCTGCAGGGCGGCGAGCCGTACGTGTTTCGCGACCCGCGCGACCCCTCGCACCTGGTCGGATTCGAGGTCGAGATCGCCGAGGCGCTCGCGCAGAGCCTGGGCGTGCGCGCGCGGTTCGTGCAGAACGACTGGCACAACCTGATCCCCTCGCTCGAGCGCGGCGACTTCGACATCGCGCTCAACGGCCTCGAGGACACGCCCGCGCTGCGCGACCGCGCGCTGGAGACGCAGGGCTACGCCGGCTTCCGCGAGCAGCTGGTGGTGCGGCGCGGCTCTCCCCTACGCACGCTCGAGGCGCTGCGCGGCCAGCGGGTCGGCACGCTCTCGGAATCGATGGCACACCAACTGTTGCGATCCCAAGGATCGAACCTGGTGCTCTACGAAGGGCAGGAGGAGCCGTACAGCGACCTCGAGCAGGAGCGGCTCGCCGCGGTGCTGCTCGATTCGGTGATCGCCTCGCGCTACGGCCTGACGCGGCCGGGCCTCGAGCTGGCCGACGGCGACGTCGCGCGCGGCCGCTACGTGATCGCGGTGCGCAAGAGCGAGCCCGAGCTGCGCGACGCGCTCGATCAAGGCCTGGAAAAGCTGCGCGCGAGCGGCCAGCTGGCGGCCATCCTCACGCGCTGGAAGATCGAAGACGCGTCGATCGCATCGGCCAGCGCGGCTGCGGACGCGGTGCGCGCCGCCGGTCCGGTGCTCGCCGGCGCCGGCCCCGCGCGGCCGGCAGCGGCAGCGAGCGACGAGCTCCCGCCCGCCCGCTTCGACCGCGCGCAGCTCTGGCTCTTCCTGCGCGGCGCCGGCATCACGCTCTTGGTGACGTTCCTCGCGATGGCGCTCGCCGCGCCGCTCGGCCTTTTGCTCGCGCTCCTGCGCCTCTACGGCAGCGCACCGCTGCGCCTTCTCTCCAACGCCTACGTCGAGCTGCTGCGCGGCACGCCGGTGCTGCTGCAGCTCTACCTGCTCTACTACGGGCTCTCTTCGCTGGTGCACCTGAGCGCGCTCGCCGCGGCCGTGCTCGGCCTCGGCTTGAACTACGGCGCCTACGAGGCCGAGGTGCACCGGGCGGCGCTCGGTTCGATTCCCGCCGGCCAGAGCGAGGCCGCGGCGGCGCTCGGCATGTCGCGCCTGCAGGCGCTGCGGCTGGTGCTGCTCCCGCAGTCGCTGCGCGTGGCGCTGCCGGCGATGACCAACGACCTCATCGCGCTGCTGAAAGACAGCTCGCTCATCTCGGTCATCACCGTGGTCGAGCTGACCAAGCAGATGACCATCACCGCGGTCGACGTGCGCTCGTGGGCGCTGCCCGGGCTCGTCTGCGCCGCGTTCTACTTTGCGATGAGCTGGCCGCTCGGCCGCATCGCGATGAAGCTGGAAGAGACGCTCGCGCAAGTTGGAAACGAGGTGGCGAAGTGAATCCGCTCGAGACGAACCCGGCCTCCGCGCCGCGCACGCTCATCCGCGCGGTGGGCCTGAAGAAGAGGTACGGCCCGCGCGAGGTGCTCGCCGGCATCGACGCGCACGTGCAGGCGGGCGAGACCATCGCGCTCGTCGGGCCGAGCGGCGGCGGCAAGAGCACGTTCCTGCGCTGCCTCAACGGCCTGCACCCGTTCGACGCGGGCACGCTGGAGGTGGCCGGGCTCTCCATCGCGCCCGGCACGCGGCCCGAGTCGGCGGCGCTGCGGCCGCTGCGCGCGCGCGTCGGGATGGTCTTCCAGGGCTTCCATCTCTTCCCGCACCTGACCGCGCTGGAGAACGTCGCGCTCGGGCCGCTGCATGTGAAGGGCGACAAGCGTGACGAGGTGGAGATGCGCGCGCTGGCGCTGCTCGGCCGGGTCGGTCTGCGCGACCGCGCGCAGGCGCGCCCGGCGATGCTCTCGGGCGGTCAGCAGCAGCGCGTCGCCATCGCGCGCGCGCTGGCGATGCAGCCCGAGGTGCTGCTCCTCGACGAGCCGACCAGCGCGCTCGACCCGCAGATGCGCGGCGAGGTGCTGGCGGTGCTGCGCGATCTCGCGAAGGAGGGCAACACCACGATGCTGATCGTCACGCACGAGATGGCGTTCGCGCGCGCGGTCTCGTCGCGGGTCTGGGTCTTCGACGGCGGAAGGCTGGTCGAGGATGGGCCGCCGGCGGAGGTTTGCGAGACCCCGCGCAGCGAGCGCGCACGCGCATTCTTCGGCGCGGCATAGGAACGCCGCGGGGTGCCGGTGGACGAGTGCGCCGCGGGGCGCCGGTGGGGGCAGCCGGGCTCGGACAGGTCCTCGCTCTGACGCAGAAAGTGGATCAGGAGCGCGTCGGAGGAGACGACTGCGGAACTCGCGCGGCTGCCCCCACCGGCACCCCGCGGCTCATGACCGGTCAAAAGCGGACGAGTGGGCGCGTGCTGGAACCGCCGACGAGGCTTGCACTACAATTGCGATACAGGAGGAGGTCCGATGAAAAGCGCCATGCTTCCACCGCTGCGGGTCGAGCCGTCGCTGCGCAAAGCGGCCGTGTCGGTGCTGCATGAAGGCGAGTCGCTCTCCGCTTTCGTCGAGCAGGCGGTGCGCAGCAGCATCGAGACGCGGACGCTGCAGCGCGAGTTCGTCGCGAGCGGGCTTGCGGCCGAGGCGGAGGCCGACCGCGACGCCTCTTGGGTCTCGGCGAGCAGCGCGCTTGGGCACTTCAAGGCGCAGCTCGGCAAGAAGCCCAAGCCGAAGCGGGTCCGGCGCGCGCGATGAGCTTCGAGGTTCTCTTTGCGCCTCGCGCGCTCTCGAACCTCGATGCGCTCCACCGCGAGCTGGCCAGGCGCGAGCCGGGCGCGGCCGTCCCGGCGCTGCGCCGCATCGAAGAGGCCGTCGCCATGCTGCGCCTCTTTCCGCTCTCGTGCCGCCGCGCGTCCGAGCAGGAGGATCCGATGCTGCGGGAGCTGCTCGTCCCGTTCGGCCGGGCCGGTTACGTGCTGCTCTTTCGCGTCGTGCCCGGACAGGTGCGCGTGCTCGCGGCGCGGCACCAGCGCCAAGGGGAATACTTCTGATGTGGCTCTCGTGCCTGCTGCTCCTCGCCGCCGCGTCCCCCTGGCAACTGCGCGGCGACGCCGTCGCGAAACAGGAGCAGGCCTTCTTCGCGGAGCTCGAGCGCGACCGGGCCGCGCTGCACGCGCTGCTCGAGGCGCGCGCGCCGGAGCTCTTGCCGCGCCTCGAGCCGGCCCAGGTGAGCGGGAAGGAGACGCCGTATGGCTACCAGCTCCTGCCCAAGGTCGTTCCGTCGCCGCCGCCCAGCGAGCAGCCGGACCGCGCTGTGTCGACCAGCTTCAGCTGGCCGAAGACCTCGGCCTGGATCGAGGAGCACGAGCAGCGCCGCAGGAAGCTGCGCGAGCGGCTCGAGCAGGCGGCGAAGCTGCCCGCGGCCGCGTCCAGCGCACAGGCTGGCAAGGCCGAGCTGGCTGCGCTGGTCGATTCATTCCTCTCGATCCAGCGCAACCAGGCGGTCATCGACCAGCAAGTAAAATACAACCGCTTCTGGCAGCAGGACATCGAGGCGCACCGCGGCTGGTACGACGGCCGCACCGCGCTCCACGATCAGGTGCTCGCCCGCCAGGCGCTGCTCGACGCGCTCGCGAAGCAGGAGGATCCGAAGCTGCGCGCGCAGGAGCAGGCGCTCGCGGAGACGCTGCACCGCGCGGCGTATGGCGAGCTGGATGTCCCGCGCTACGCGACGGTGAGCTCGCCCAAGCCGGGCCTCACCGTGCTGCACCTGGCGGTCGCGACCGACATCGCCGATGCGGCGTTCCTCAAGCAGGTGAAGCAAGCCGTCGAGTCGCGCTGGCGCGCCCGCAGCGGCTCGGGCGCGGACGCGCACGACTATCGGCTCGAGCTCACCTTCCAATCGGTCCTGCTCTCGCCCGCTCCCGCGCGCGGCGCGCACATCGACATCGCCGAGCACCTCAAGAAGTTTCCCGAGGGGCTCGCCGTCCTCACCACCGGCGCGATGTTCACGCACGCGGCGACTTGCTGCTCGGTGGTGCTGGGGCCGGGCGAGGTGGCCGAGAGCACGCTCGCACACGAGTTCGGACATCTCCTCGAGTTTCGGGATGCCTATATCCGCGGATATCGCGACTTGGGGGCGGACGGGTTCGAGGTGCTGGAGATATTCCCGGACCCGGGAGACATCATGTGCTCGCCGGGGAATGGGCGCGTGATGGCGAGTCACTTCGAGGCGGTGATGCGGGGGATTGAGCGGCGGGGGCGGTAGCGTTCAGCCCTAGGCTCCCAACGCGAGTCGGAGCGCGGCCAGATTGGCTGCGATTCGTTCGCTCCCCGGGTCGAGTACAGCCGCACGCTGCACATGTTCGAGCGCCTCGGTGCCGCGGCCTACCGCATGGAGCAGCACAGCCAGATCGTTGTGCCCCTCGGCGAAATCGGGATACTGGGCGACATACGCCTCGAGAAATGAGATCGCGGTCATATAGTTTCCCGCGTTCGCCATCGCCTCAATCTGCGGCAACACTTGGCGATAGGAAGCATCGATGTCGGCCAGACTCTTCCTGCGGCGACGATACGACAACACGACATCCAGCGGCAGCAGCTCGCAAGACGCATGGAACTTGCGCGCGAAGAGATACCTTCCCTGCTGGGCATCATTGAAAAGCGAACGCTGGAAGAGGTCGTTCAGATCGGTGAACTCGAACGGATATCGCCCCTTTCGGTCGGGGATTTCCCAGCACACATAAGTTACGTCTCGAGGGATCACCTCGGCCAGTTCGCCGCGCAGAGCCAGCAGCGTGCCAATGTGGTGCTCGTCGTCGTGGATGTACTTTGTGGTGATCTCGAGGATGGCAGTGTCGTCGACCACCGCCTGCGCGTGCTTGCGATTGAGCACCACCCACTGCGTGTGCTTCACCTGCATCTCGAGCGGGATGGGCGCGAGGTTTCGCGTCCCGTCCCAGGCCTTGCCGGGCTGCGCATGCGGATTGGGGTGATGGATAAACATGCTGTGCGGATGCTCCGCCACGACTTGCCGATAGACCGTGTCGAAGTCCGCGATCGGCAGCGTGGTTTCGGAGACGAAGATGAACTTCTCGTTGTCCGGGTCGCGCAGCGCCTCGCGCAGCAACTCTCGCTCAGCGGCGACGAGGTGCTCCCAGCTGGTTGGCACTCGTGCAGCAATGACATGTGGTGCGATGAACGCTTGAGTCACCGGCTGCGTGGTATGGGCATATAGCGAGTAATGCGACTCGTGACCACGGAGGAAGTCACGCCAATGGGACTCGTGGTAAATGATCAAGCGCAGAAGAGAAGGAAGGCGAGTTTGGTGCTTCTTCCCCCGCGACGACATTCGCCACCATTTGGATCCTCCTACGTTCGTGCTTTCTGTGTCAGCATTGCTCGCGCGAGACTTGGCCGGCCGGAGCGGACCTCGCTCCGGACCGGCCAAGAGAAGAGACCCTTGGCTCAACAGCTCAGATAGAAAGCCTCTTCCGTCCAGGTGATGGTGACCATCGCCCCGGTTGCGCCGCTTGTTCCGTTATTTGTCCCAAAAGTGATGTCCAATTCTTGATTGGTTCCGCGGAGCACGACCGGGCCGGTGTCGAGAAAATTGAAATTGTTCTCCACGATGCCGCTCCCCGACGTGGTCGGAAAATATATCCAGCGGTCAGCAACTCCGCCCAAGTTCGTGCTTGTAGTCACCGCGCTCGTGCAGAACTTCGCGACGGCGGTGGCCGACGCCGAGTTCTGATCGTTCTTGCCGACGGTTGCAGTACTGCAGGTCCCGCCAGAAGACGCGTTGCGCACTTGCATCGTGATGGGAATGTTCCCCGCGGTGTTCTGCGTCCCCGTGATCGTGATTCGATTGATTCTGACAGTGGTCGTCGCTGAGCCAACCAAGAGTGCGTAGACCCCCGCGGTACTTGCCGGCTGCACAAACATTGCGACGGAATAGGCTGCGACCCGTGTGCGCATGTACGGGTCCTCATACTGGATGCCAACTGGGCTCGCTTCGGGCATGACGACACTTCCGCTCGCGACCGTAGGCAGCGTTGAGTCATAGCGGTCATTCATGACGAGCAGCGCGTTGCCTGCCGCAGTGTTGTTGGCTTGCGAGCGCAACCATTGTGCGTTCGTTCCGTCGTAGCCGCCTATGATGATTGGGTTTCCCGAGAGCAAAGAGCCAGACGCACTTTGGCCAGTAAGGTACAAACGGCCAGAGAGGTCTATCGCTGGTGCTGCTGCCGCCCCAGCGGTGTATGATGCCGAAGAACTTGTTGTCTCAGCAATTCCGATCAGCGCAGTTAGCCCATTCCCGAAAGCGGAGCTGTTGTTGGATCCGACCTGTGCCTCCGCGGCACCACCCCAAAGGGACGTCTTGAGATTGTTGGTGCCCCCTTCAGTGGTTAGCGCTCGAGTTGTCGTCGCGGTAGTGCCGTCGAGAGCCATTTCTAGATTGGCAAAGGGAGGCGCCGCAGTTGTCGCGTTGAACTTCCCCCAAGTGGCTGGCCAATCCACACCTACGCCCGAGCTATCGAGGTATCCGTTTACGTAGCCAGAAGTGACTGAGGTTGCTTGCACACATACCTCGCCATAGGCGCCGGGCGGAATGACGATGTTGTAGATGCCAGGCACGGAGGTGGCCGGGAAGCTGAGAGACGTGCCCAGGTCATAGTTGTTCACATCCGTAAAATGCGCCGGCGCCTGCCCGGTAATCACAGGAATATGGGTCGACATCTGGCCCTGGCCCGTCGAACTCATGATCGCGTAGGCGGAGAGCGTCATGTTCGGCGAAGAAGATCCGATCAACCACAGCGTGGCGCTCTGCCCGAGCGTGACGCTGTACGAGTCGTAAACGCTAGAGCCGAGCGGCGCGCAAATCGTATCGTTGAGCGTGTCCCATCTCGCCCGCGGCGCATCTGGCCCAACGTCCTGATTGGATACGTATTGGGACTTTGAATTGTCGGAGACAAACAGGTCTCCGTAGTTGTCGCCGTAGAACGGAGAAAACTCCGGGTCGTAGTAACCACCGTCCGTCGGAGCAGGGACCAGCGCGTAGAGGCCACCCAACAAAGGATTGCCTGCGTCGACCACTCCGATCGGAGCAATACCCTCCGCGTCCACTTGTGTTTGCGCTCGAACGGGAACGGCTGAAGCCAGAATCGTCAACAGCGCCCCAATTCCAATTAGTTTCCTCATTTTCCCTCCCCTGCGGTTTGAACTGACTTCATTGCAAATTCCGAAACACCGGAATTACGTGAATAGACAATGGACATTCAGGCGCCGCTCCCCGCGCCAACCCCACTCTCCTCCCCCTTCCCCCGCCTCTCCTCCCTCCTCGGCACCACCCCGAGCGCCTCCAGCCTCGCCACCGGCTCCCCCGCGAGCACCAGCCCAATCGCCGCTGCATACTTGTCGTAAAACAGCTCCAGCGCCGCGGTGAGGATGTCCCGCTCCGCCGTCTGGCTCGCCTCCACCTTCCGGCCCTTCACCGCCGCTTCCTGCTCCGCGCGAATCACCTTCATCTGCGCGCGCAGCTCGCGGATGTCCGCCGCAGTGATCAGCCCCGCGGCCTCGGTGGCGCGGGCCTTCGGCTCGCCGTCGATGATCCCCTGGCAGGCCTGCAACACATTGGAGGGGTAGATGGGGTGCAGCGGCGCGCTCAGGCCGAACGACTTGCGCGCGGCCGCGTTGCGCGAGCCGTGCAGCAGCCGGTTGAGCGACTCGCGCAGCGTGGCCACCCAGGCGGCCGTGCGCTGCACCGCGAGAGAGGCCGGCTCGCTGGTGCGCCCGGAGCGCTGCACCGCCTCGAGCCGCTTGCAGATGCGGCCCGCGCCCGCCACCAGCGCGGGGGCGACGCCTCGCTCCTTGAGCGCGGCTGCGTGCGCGCGGCAGGCAGACTCGATGTCTGGATAGGCGCGAGTATCGGCCTCTGCGCTGGTGCGCAGCGTGCGGCCCGACGCCAACTGCGTGCGGCCCGCGGCGTAGAGCCAACTCTCTGCCTTCTCTGGAGTGGTGGTGTCCGCGGCAGCCAGCGGGAGCGGCTTGCCGACCCTCTTCTGCGTCTGCCGGCGCGAGGCGCCCGTCTTCTTCTTGCCCCCGACAACAGCCGCACTCTTCGACGCTACCTTCGCCATGGTCCCCCCTTATCCATCGGTCCGACGAACAAACTAGATACCACCTGTCGAGCTGTCAATGAGAAAAGTGCGCCGCGGGGTG